>ERZ857965.197-NODE-197-length-96831-cov-9.321784_pt1 | contig 96831 bp, 106 predicted proteins | sample MGYA00519758_ERZ857965 | MGnify/ENA primary metagenome ERZ857965 (study PRJEB31778, sample SAMEA3449381) | human gut metagenome | biome: human gut; feature: human-associated habitat; material: faeces | place: United Kingdom | collected 2010/2012 ...
ACAAAAACTGGGATTATTCCCTTCTTATTTAAAAGTACCCCCCCCCAGGTCGTACATTTGTTTGTGCTGTATTTTATATTCTTCATTATATCAGACTCCAATTATTATTTATACTATAATAATACAATAATTGTTAAAATGTTTCAACAAAAAAGCTGAGAGCTATTACTCTCAAGCATTTATTACTTCCACAAATTCTTAGGATAATCTTTTTTATCAATAAGACTATTTATATCATTTACTAATCTTTCTTTATCTTCTTTATAAGTTATACCTTGCCATTTTGCTGTTGTTGGAATTACTTTTACTCTTACATAATTTTCTTTCATAGCTTTAAATACAGTATCTGGAATTAAATATTCACATTTTGATAAATCTTCTTTATTTTTTTCAAAGAATTCTACTAAATTTTTCTCAAGATATGGGAATAGTTTTTTAGTAAAACAGAACATGTTCATTGATACAGGGCAGTCGCTTTCAATTTCAAAAGGACTACTTCCATCAAGTGGAGTTGCTACAATCTTACCATCCTTTTCTTCAACAGAACTTTCCACAATTTTTGTTAAGAAACCATCTTTTTCTTCACATACACCACGTTTTACTGAACCATTTTCTGTTAGAGTATTTTTAATTTTGTATGCAATTATAGCATATTCATTTTCATCTTTCTTTTCATCAAAAAACTTTCTTGCTTCCTTAAAAGCATCTTTCCCATAAAAATCGTCAGCATTTATAACTAGGAAATCTCCATCAACATAATCTTTTGCAGCTAATATTGCATGACTAGTTCCCCACGGTTTTACTCTTCCTTCTGGAACGGAATATCCCTCTGGTATATCTGTCTGTCTTTGGAAAGCATACTCAACGTCTATTTTATTTTCAATTCTCTTTCCTACTGTTTCTCTAAAGATGTCATAATTTTCTTCCTTAATAATGAACACTACCTTTGAGAATCCAGCCTCTTTAGCATCATAAATTGAGTAGTCGATTATAAACTCTCCGTTAGGCCCAACTGGCTCAATCTGCTTAAGTCCTCCAAATCTTGACCCCATTCCAGCGGCCATAATTACTAATGTTAAATTTTTTTTCATATATTCTCCTTTATACTTTACTAAGACTCTTATGATTTTTCATAAGTTTCTTTATTCCATATGGATGTTTGAATGCAATAGTTACAACACTTCCGTTTACATCCAAAACTTTTCCTTGACCAAATACTTCATGATATACATAATCATCTTTTTTATAATTTGCATCTTCTTTGTAGAACATCTTGTCTACATCTATTTTGCTTTCTGCTTCTTCCTTTATAACTGGCACAAATCCATCAATTAAATCTTTGTTTATTTCATTTATAAACCTACTAGGTAAGTTTATAGATTCATGACCAAAAAGCATTCTACTTCTAGCACTTATTATATAAAGCTTTTCCTTTGCTCTTGTTATAGCAACATAACAAAGTCTTCTTTCTTCTTCAAGGTCACTATTATTCATAAGGCTATTCATATGTGGAAATATCCCCTCTTCAAGCCCTACAATAAAGACATAATCATACTCTAAACCTTTAACAGAATGCACTGTCATAAGACTAACTCTATTTTTATCATCATTGTACTCTGTAACATCTGTTACCAAACTTACTTCTAGTAAGAAATCTTCAAGAGATACAATTCCCTCTTTTTCTTCGAAGGTTCTAGTTACTGTTTTTAATTCCTCTAAGTTCTCAAGTCTTATATCAGACTCCAAACTTTTTTCATCTTCATACTCTTTTTTGATTCCTGTTACATCAAGTACTCTATCAACAAGTTCAGTAATTGTTACTGATTTAGAATATTCTTTTAAGCCTTCAATTAAGTTCTTAAATTCTAACTCTCTACCTGACTCAATAACCTCATAAATTGACTTATTTAGCTTATTAGACTTCTCTATTAAATTGGCAATAGTCTTATTACCAATTCCTCTTTTTGGAGTGTTTATTACCCTTAAAAGACTGATATTATCTCTTTCATTATATATAAGTCTTAAGTATGCTAAAACGTCCTTTATTTCTTTTCTTGAATAGAATCCTACTCCTCCTACAATTCTATATGGAATACTGCTTTTTAAGAGTTCTTCTTCTATTGTATGTGACTGAGCATTCGTTCTGTAAAGAACTGCTATATTTTCATATTCAATACCTTTGTTTATGAGATTTTTTATTTCTCTTGCTACATACTGAGCTTCATCTATTCCATTAAATGCCCTGTAATATGTTATTTTTTCACCTTGACCCTTTGTGGACCATAATTTTTTTTCTTTTCTTTCTTTATTATTTTTAATAACATCATTTGCTGCATCTAGAATAGTGCTAGTTGATCTATAGTTTTGTTCTAATTTTATTACTTTTGTATCTTTATAATCTTTTTCAAAATTTAATATATTTCTATAATTTGCACCTCGGAAACTGTAAATTGATTGATCTACATCTCCAACACAGCAAATGTTTCTATGTTTTGCACTAATCATTTTTGTTAAAATGTACTGTGCTTCATTAGTATCTTGATACTCATCAATTAAAACATATTCAAACCTATCTTGATATGATTCTAATACATGTTTGTTTTCTCTAAATAGTTTTATTGGAAGTATTAACAAATCATCAAAATCCATTGAATTGTTTCTCTTTAAAGTCTCTTCATACTTCTTATATACTCTATGAATTATTTTATCAAAATCACTAATTGCATATTTTTCATAATCATTTGGCATCATCAATTCGTTTTTACAACTACTTATCTTATTTCTTATAGCATTTGGATTATATACCTTTGGATCAAGCCCAAATTCTTTTAATATTTTCTTTATTACAGAAGACGAATCTTCACTATCCATAATAACAAAGTTTTTTTCATAACCTAAAAGCTTGTAATTTTCTAAGAGAATTTTTACTCCAAATGAGTGAAATGTTGATACCTGAGCCAAATTTGCTTTGTTCCCGACCATGTTAAAAAGCCTTGTACTCATTTCTTTAGCAGCTTTATTGGTAAAGGTAATTGCTAATATATTATATGGGTTTACACCAATTTCTTCTATTAAGTATGCAATTTTAGTTGTAAGCACTTTTGTTTTACCACTACCTGCTCCTGCTAAAATAAGAAGGGGTCCTTCTGTTTGCAAGACTGCTTTTTTTTGTTCTTCATTTAATCCATCTAATATCATATTTCTACCCTTTCTTATTTACATTATATCATTAATATTGCTATTAAAAAAGTTTAAAAAAGCAAACAACTTTGTGTCTGCTTTTATTACTATATTATTTACATATTATTTATTGTTTTCAATATTCCATCAAATCTTTCTTTTCGATTATTTCCATTTATAAATTGTCTAAACATCTTATTTACTTTTTCTTTTAATCCTTCAACGTCTTCTACTTCACTAAAGAATTCTTGTTCGATATCATACTTTTCATCTTCCTTATTCCATACTGCAAGTGGTCTTTTTCCCCACAATAGGTTTTCTGGATGTTCCATATTTACATGGTAAATCTCGTTTAACACTTTCTTATTTTCTTGTTCTTTTTTCTTATCGTTTTTTACTGTTAGTACATAAATCATTCCTAAGTTGTCGCCGGTTCTGTGCGCAGTTGTGTACCTTCTATTTTCATAAAGCTCTGGTGTTTTACAAAACTCTTCTTCAAATACAGGTTTATGTATTTTTGTAATTTGTGTTATTATGTCTTCATTTTCCTTTAATCCTGAAAGTGCAAAACCATTATCATGATAACTACCATAATATATTGCTATACCATTTTTATTATAAACTTCATATCTATATTCAGTATTTAAGATTGCTTTAGCATTTTTATACCTTGATAATAATTTATTTTTTTCTTCTTCTGGTAAAACACTGACAAATGTTTCAAAATCATATAAAATTCCGTATGAAATGTCAGATATTAGCTCTGAATCTTGAGAAAGTATAATTTTCGCTACTATAGCTGACTTATTATCTTTCAACTTTTCATTCATAACATTTGTGCTTACACCTATTTTAGAAATGGTAACTACTGTTTTGTCATCATTAAATTCTAAATTAAAATCGTCACTATCAAATGTGTTAATCATATAAGAGTATATATAATCAAATACTTTACTAAATGCATTGTTTTCTATAATTTTGGAAGACGCGTTTGTTTTAATCTTATTCACAAGTTCATCTTTTCTTTGCGAGTTTTCAATTTTTTCACTAACATTTTCCTCTATCATTTTGCATCCTCCTTGGACTTATTTATTTTATTTTGTTTGTTCTTTTTCTTCTTCTTGACTCATTGTTGCAAGTATTCCTTCGTATTGTTCACTATCATATTCTTTTGTTTTTGAACCTTCAATTCCCATTGTAAAGCTATTGTCAAGGTATTCTTTTAATTCTTCCAAATCATTTATTCCTGGATAGTTATATTGATCTACTACATAGCCTTTTTCTTCTACACTGTAAGTAGCTGCTGGTGTTGGTACACTAGGAGCAAGTCTTTCAGGACATTCTGTGTCAGATGGGTAAATTTCGTAAGTTGGCATTTGATTTTTTCCTACAACTCTTTTAGTAGATATTACTCCCAAACTACTTTCTGGACGGAAAGAAACCCTTGCTTCTGCCTTATCTGTTGAAAACATTGGAAATCTAAAATCATCATATCCAAACTCTGGTTTATGTAATCTTGATAGTATTTGGTCAGATAATATAATATCCTTTGCATAACTTGCTAATGGTACTCCCATATCATAAAAACTTCCGTTAGATAACTCTACACCATGCTTATTATATACATCTGTTCTATAATAAGTGTCTAATACGCTTTTTGTACCATTCATACGAGCAGTTATTTCAAATTCTTCGCTTGCTGTTGGATCTTGAATAGCCCTAGCATATTCACCTGCATCATATACTTCTCCAGAATCAAATCCTACTCTTAAATTTCCTGCTTCATCTATAGAGTACTTTAAACTTCCAATTGCTCTATTGTTTTTTAATCTATCTCCCCATATTGCATCGTCTTTCTTAACACCTTCTTTTGTAACTGTTACTGTTTTTCCGTCTTCTGAAATCTCTGGTGTCATGTAAGAGCTGCCAACTTCTTGTTTCATTAAACTATAAAACATATCAAATGTTCTTTCAAAAGCTGGATTATTTGTAATTTCTTCACTTGCACCTTTTTTAATTTCCCTTAATAAAAATTTTTTTTGTTCTTCTTCTCTTTCTATCTGTGCTGTGTATTCATTTAATTCTGCCATATATATTCCTCCTAGTATCTTATATTTCTATATTATCACAAAATAAAAATATATGCAAAGAAACAAGTATTTGACCTGTAAAATTTACATATATTTATATTTAAATCAACTAATTATTTGAGTCTTCAACATTGTCTTGCTTTGAATACTCTACAATGTTGTACCAAGTTAAGGGGCTTATTATTCCTGTCGCTGGTTCTTCAAATATTTCTTGTAAAACCGCTACTGATCTTTCCATCAAATCATCAAATATACCACTTACTCTAATTCCTGGTATATTACCATACTGCCTACATATTTTTAATAAGTACTCTTGAATTTTTCTAACATCATCGCCGCTCATACCAATTGTTAATACTCTTCCTGGAAAAAATTCATCTCGATATTTTACATATTCAGTTGATATATTGTTAATAGTGTTTTTATAAACTTCTATCATCTTTGCCCAAGTACGTGAGTCTACTACGCCACTACCTGGAAGACCATACTTTTCTTGAAAATTTATAACCATTGTTTGCGTATTCTGATTAAATACACCATTTATATCTAAAAGAGGAAGATCTGGATCAAAGAAAGAAATAACTCCTAGAATATAATGCAAAGCTCTAATCTCTGGGCCTGTATCTGAATATTCTAGTTTTTCTTTAAATTCCAGTGTTGCTTCTTCTTCAGAAATTCCTTCTGAGTATATATCATTTATTTTTTTTACTGCATTATATATATACTTTATTCTATACCAAGTTGCTCTATCTACTACACCTGTTACATTTAAGTTAAAGACTTCTTGAAACTTTTTTACAGCATTTTCTGTATATGCTCCAAAAACTCCATTTGTTTTTGATATTTTGGGAATTGCTGGATAGTTGTTACTAATTCTATTTAATTCAACTTGTATTAGTCTTACCGCATTTCCTGTATCACCAATTTTTAAAGGTACACCATCATATTCTGTTATTGACTCTCCTACTTTAGCATTTCTAAATACATTTACATCATTTCCATAATAGTATCTTAATATTTCAAGTGGATTTCTACCATTTCTGGCAAGAGCAACACTTCCCCATTGAGAAAGGCCGTTGCATGTTGTTACTCTTCCATCACAATATATAGCATGAAGTGGTTGTATTTGCCCATCTCTATAGATATAATTATTAAATATATCATCAACTTTTTTTGATATGGTATCAAAAATTTCTCTATCTTCAACATATGCTTGATCATAACTTGGTGATGATGTTATATCAAAAGTATAGCCACGACTTGGATACCATTCATTATAAACTCTATTTAAGGCAAAAGAGATTTGAGCTAGAATATTAGCTTCTATTGCACTTTCAGGCCACGTTGGGTATATTTCACTAGATGCAACATTTTTTATGTAGTCAATAAAAGGAACGCTTATGTTTCTAGCTGCTTCATCAGGGTTGCCAAGATGCACAACTATTTCTGTTGGTATCATTGGGTAGTTAATAGTTTGGTTAATTTTCATCACCCTCTATCAACGTAGTTATTGGTATTCTAATTGGTTGAATAATTTTTATACTGTCAAACATTGCAACGTCATACTCTTTTTTTACATGACTTCTTGGATAATTTGCAGTAATGTGATATTTCGTATACAAAATATCATCTTTAGAGTTTATATCTTCTTTTGACCTTACTGTAGGTAACATTATATCATCAATTATTCCACTACTATCAGTAGTACCTGTAAAAAAGATTATCTTTTTACCATCTATTTCTTTAGATACCTCTATTTCTACTCCTTCTAAAGGATATGCCTGATTTGCAGTATAAGCTTGTATTTTAAGCATACCTTCCGTGCTATTTTCACTCATAAAATTCTTATATGCTTCACTATTTTTAAACTCTTCACTATCAAAATTTAATTCTTCCATTTGCCCTCCTATATATTTAACACTTGACCAATTGAAAGTAAATTACTGGTCAAGTTATTTTTTCTTTTTATTTCATCCACTGTTGTATTAAATTTTTTAGCTATACTGTAAAGGCTTTCACCCTTTTGAACGGTGTATTTTCTTGATGTTGATGACGAAGTGCTTGTTGGTATTTTAAGCTCATCATTTACATCTAGTGCTGTTGTTGTTAAATTGTTTAGTTTTTGTATTTCTGCTACTGTAGTTCCAAACTTTTTAGCAATACTATAAAGGCTATCTCCTTTTTGAACAGTGTATATAACATAATCATTTGGGACTATAGTATCAGGGCCATAACATTCTTCTATTGACTCTACAACAGCGTTATCAACGATTATTAAGCTTTGACCTATTTCAAGATTATTATTTGATAGATTGTTATCTTTTTTTATTTGATCTACTGTCGTACCAAACTTTTTAGCAATACTGTAAAGACTATCTCCTTTTACTACTTCATAACTAACTTTCTTCACAGTGTTATTTTTGTCTTCTCCACTTTCAAAACAGGGAATAGTTATCCTTTGACCAATGCTTAAATTATTACTAGTAAGATTATTATATCGTTTTATTTGATCTACTTTTGAATTGTATTTTTTCGCAATACTGTATAAATTGTCACCTTTTTTTACTGTGTAGATAACACATTCCTTTGGACTTTCTTCTCCTTCTGTTGGTACGGTTAGGACGTCTCCTAGTTGTAATACATCTGTATTTAAATTGTTAAGTTCTCTTAATCTCTGAACACTTGTATTATATTTTTTTGCAATTCCATATAAGGTATCGCCACGACCGACAACATATGTATTTTCTCTTTCCAAAACTCATGCTCCCTTCAAGTAATGTATATGTTTTGGAATTATAGAAAATGTTTGCATCATTAACTTTTTTTATATCTAGCATATAATACACTGTAATTATTAAAGGAGGATTTATGAAAAAGAAAATAGTTACTGTAATCGCAATATGTCTTGTTTTTGCACTTTGTTTTATAACTATGTATGATTTAGGTAAGAAAAAAAGTGATTTGACGACAGTTAAAGTAGCAGAAGTTGCTCATAGCATTTTCTATGCTCCACAATATGCTGCTATCTCAGAAGGATTCTTTGAAGAATATGGAATAGATGTTGATTTAACTTTAGCTAGTGGTGCAGACAAAGTAATTGCTGCTGTATTATCAAATGATGTAGATATTGGCTTTTCTGGAAGTGAAGCAACAATATATGTTTACAATGGTGGAGAAAAAGACTATTTAAAAACTTTTGCTCAACTTACACAAAAAGATGGAAGTTTTCTAGTTTCAAGAGAAAAAATAGATAATTTTAAACTTGAAGATTTGAAAGGGAAATACGTTATAGGTGGTAGGACTGGTGGAATGCCAGAAATGACTTTTGAATGGGCCTTAAGACAAAATGGAATTGACCCTAAAAAAGATTTAACAATTGATACTAGTATTTCCTTTGCAGCTATGGGTGGTGCTTTTATAAGTGGAATTGGAGATTTCGTAACACTATTTGATATTGATGTTCTAAAAAGGAAAATTTTTGCACAAAAAAAGAAGCTTTTGCTTCATAATTATGTGTTATTTTTGTAATTTTTTAACTTCTTCTTTATTACTATTAAGTACAAATTGATGTATAGCTTCTTTACTAGTTTCCATTGATTTTGCTAATATATCCATGGATACGTAAATTGATTCTTCTTCATCTGGTAGTGTTGCAATATCTTTTTTTGTCCAGCATTCATTGTCAACACATTCAGCCATTACCATTCCGCAAACGGAAAATTCTGTATGTCTTGGTACGTTATAAATACTGTTGCTAGCAAAATATCCTCTTGGTTTTGCATCTTTCTTCTCATACCAACTTTTAACTCTGCACTTTAAATAATTTTCTGCTTCAACTGGACTTATTTCCTCAAAAACATCTTCTGAACAGAAAATTTCTTCACTAGTAACTAGATTTTTAGATCTTGTTTCTCCTAATACATTATCATTAACAATAAGTTGTTCACATCTATCAATTTCAAACAAGCTTCCATCTTTTGAAGGTACTGCCTTAGCTGTGTCAATGTCATAAAATACCTTTCTTATGTATTTATTTTCTTTACTTTTTTCCATATTTTATCCCCCCTAAAATTAAAGTAAAATTTATTATAGTCAAAACATGTTTAAATGTCAATTTAACTTTGCAAGTTGATACTGTTACTCACTGTTTTTTTACCATCTTTATATACAAATTCCAATATTTGAACATTATTTTTGTTTGATATCATAACCTTTTCTATAGAATTTTCTATTACTTTGTCAAATATATATTCCTTAGATAATTCTTTATCTACAAAAAAACTTATGTTAGATAAATCATTAGTAACACTAATTTTTTTTATTTTATTCTTGGCATTAAGTATTTTATTGTCATATTCCTTACATTTTGCTACATACATTTCTTTTGTAATATATCCCTCAATTAGCAAGTTTAACAAGTGTTTTTTATTACACTCAATCTTCGTTTTCATTTTTACAAATTCTTTTTTCAATATTGATATTTGGTTGAAACTACCATACATTTTCAATAAATATTTTTTTACATTTAGCAAATTAAAACCATTTTCATATAACTTATTTAACACCATTTCTTTAATTTTTTTCTCTTTTACGCCGCCACTTCTGCAAAACTTTTTTCCTTTATCTAAATACACTGAGCAGTACCATGTTGCATTTACTTTACCTTTTCTTCTTCTGTAAGTTTTTTTATGTTCTTTGCAAAAAATTTTATGACTTAACGAATAATTACACTTACTTGCACTGGTACTTTTCTTCTTTTCATTTAAAATAGAATTAGCTAAATTCCATATTTTCTGACTAACTATTGGAGAAATTTTTTCACAATCTTTATAAGTTATCCACTTACTTTCAGGTATTTTTTTAACCTTTTTGGTAATATAATTTTCAACTTCTACTTTTTTTCCACAATAAAAGCCCTTATACTTAGGATTTTTTAACATTCTAACAAGTGTTGACGTTGTCCATAAATTATTATCTCTAGTTCTAATATTTTTATCATTTAAAAAATTTGCTATTTTAATTAAAGATTTTTTCTCTACTGCATAAAGATTAAATATTTCTCTTACAACCTTTGCTTCCCTCTCAATAGGAATTAGCATATTACTTTGTTTATTATAACCATACAAACTATTGTTACCAAGTAAAACACCTTTTTTTTGTGCTCGTGCCATACCAAACTTAACTCTTTCTGAAAGTCTTCTTATTTCGTCTTGGGCCATTGATGCCATAATAGTAAGCCTTAATTCACTATCATTATATATAGTATTGATATTGTCACTATAAAAATAAACTGCTACACCATATGACAAAAGAAGTCTTGTATACTTTATACTGTCTAAAGTATTCCTTGAAAATCTAGATATTTCTTTTGTTAAAATTAAGTCAAACTTACCATTTTTAGCATCTTTTAACATTCTCATAAAATTATCACGCTTGTAGTCAGTCGTACCACTTATACCATCATCAATATAACCTTCTACAAAAGTCCAATTTTTATTATTTAAAATCATTTCATAAAAAAAATCTTTTTGATTTATTAAAGATGTTTTCTGTTCTTCGTGATCTGTTGATACCCTTCCATACGTAGTAACTTTAAGATGCATATCTTTTATAGACAAACCATTTGCTAACTTCTTTCTTGCCTCATACAAGTTCATATAATCATCTCATAAAAAAATATGCTTTAACGCATACTTTTATTTGTTATTTAACTTTTCTAAAATAGAATTTTGAACTTTATTATATACTTCATATGTTATTAACTCTTCTTCATACACCTTTTTATTCACTATAAGAGAAATTTCTAAATATATCTTTTTATTTAACTCTTGCACCTTATTCACCAGTAAAATTATATTTATTTGTTAAATGTATATGCTCTTTATTCTTCTACTTGTTCTGGTAAAACCAAGTTAAGTAAAATGCCTATTAACGCTGCTAAACTCATACCTGTTATTGAAAATGATAAATTACTGCTTGAAAAAGATATCACCGCACCACCTAAACCAAGTATCAACATTGTGGATGCAATTATTACATTTCTTATATTGTTAAAGTCTATTTTATTTTCTGTTAACACTTTCAAACCATTTACAGAAATAAATCCATAAAGAAGAAGTGATACTCCTCCTAATACTGGTTCTGGTATTGATGAAAAAATTGCTACTACTTTTCCTAAGAATCCCATGCATATAGCAATAATTGCTGCAAGCCCTGTTACCCAAACTGATGCTACTTTTGACATACCTACTACACTTGTATTTTCTCCATACGTTGTATTTGCAGGCCCTCCAACAAGTCCTGCTGCAACACTTGCAAAACCATCTCCTAAAAGAGTTCTATCCAATCCAGGATCTTTAATTAAGTCTTTACCAATTATGTTACCAAGTGCCATATGATCTCCTATATGCTCTGCAATTGAAACAAGAGCAAGAGGAGCCATTGTTAAAAGACCTGTAAGACTAAAACTATAATCTTTGAATGGTATTAAAAATCTAGGTAATTCAAAAACACTTGCCTCTATAATTGGAGCGAAATTAACCATATTTAACATTATTGCAAAAATATAACCAGTAAATATTCCTACTAAGAATGGAATAACCTTTAAAAATCCCTTAGCACATATTGCTACTAACGCAGTAGCAAAGAAAGAAACAAACGCCACAATTATATTTTGCCAAGCGATATTTTCTCCTGTTAGCCCTATTTGACTTATTGCATGTGGTGCCAAAGAAAGACCTATTATTATTATCATTGGTCCTACTACAATAGGAGGTAAAAGTTTATCTATCCAGTTTTTACCGAAAAGCTTTATTAAAAGTGCAAATATTATATATATTATACCAACAGAAATTATCCCCGTTGTAAATGCACTTATTCCACCTTCTTTATAAGCTATCACTACAGAAGTTATAAAGGCAAAGGAACTACCTAAGTAAACTGGTGACTTACCCTTAGTAAAAAATATATAAATAAGCGTTCCTATACCACTTGTTACTAAAGCAAGAGGTACAGTTATTACTTCACTTCCTGCTGATTCATTTATTAGAATTGGTACTAATATAGTGGCACCAAACATAGCAAATACATGCTGAAGTGATAAAATAAACCATTTACCAAGTGGTGGTCTTTCATTAGTATCATAAATAAGTTTCTTTTTCATAATTACACTTCCCTATTGTTAAGTTTATAATAACATATTTTTGCCTTTTTCACCGCACAGTTTTCCTTTTTAGTGCACTTTGTGAACCTGTGGCACTAGAAATTGAGAGCGAAGGCTATGGATACGTTGTAGCATCCATTGGAGAACTTGGTGGAATTGTTCCTTATACTTCTTATAGTGCCAGAACTAGTTTCCTTGAAGGAAACAAAGAGCTAATTGAAAACTTTACTAAAGCTGTTCAAAAAGGCCTTGACTTTGTTCATAAAAACGATAGTGAAACAATTGCTAAATCAATTTTAAGTTTCTTTCCTGATACTTCACTAAATGATTTAACTAAAGTTGTAGAAAGATATAAAAAGCAAGATACATGGCCTAAAACTGTTGAGTTTACAGAAGAGTCTTTTGATCACTTACAAGATATCATGATAGCTAGTGGTGAACTTGACTTTAAAGTCCCTTATGAAGATCTTATGTACAAAGGAAATAATGGATAAAACATTAAGAATTATTGGTTTAAAGAAAGTTTATCATGATTTAAATAGTGAAGTTGAAGCGATAAAAGATATTTCTCTTGAAATAAATAACAATGAGTTTGTATCTATCGTTGGACCTTCTGGATGTGGAAAGTCTTCACTTTTATCTATTCTTGCTGGTATTGAGAGTAAAAGTTCTGGCGAGGTTGTTTTTGATAAAGAAAATATTAAACTTGGATATATGCTTCAAAAAGATTCTCTTTTTCCTTGGAGAACAATTCTTGATAATTGTTTAATTGGTCTTGAAATAGAGAATAAATTAACTGACGAAAAAAAGACTAAAGTAATTAGTCTTTTGGAAAAATACGGTCTTAAAGATTTTATGTATAAATATCCATCATCTTTGTCCGGTGGTATGAGACAAAGAGTCGCTTTAATAAGAACACTTGCTATAGAACCTGATATTTTACTTTTAGATGAACCATTATCAGCACTTGATTACCAAACTAGATTAGCACTTTCAGATGATTTATATAACATAATTAAAAGTGAAGGAAAAACAGCAATTATGGTAACTCATGACTTAGGTGAAGCTATGTTCTTTTTTCCATAATTATTCAGTGACAATAAAGGCATTTGGAAGATATCTATATGTTCTTTTATAACCATTCCATGGAGAGTTTATATACTCATGATTATAAGTCATAGCAGTACTTGTTCCACCATCCAAATTAGCAGCATTTACAGCACCATATGTTTCCATAATCTTTGCCATATCAGCATATGATGCACCAGCAGAATGTGATTGCAAACCATCTATTACAACCATAAGTACTATTCCATCTTTTCTTTGTCCGATAGCAGTTCTAGCACATACCCAAGTAAAATAATCTATATCTTTAAATTTATTATCTCCATCTACAATTAAGTATGGCCCCCAGTCAACAGCATCTCTTATTCCTGCTTCTATTGCTTCTTCTGTTGTCATATTTTTTAATATTAACTTGTTTTCTTTATTAAATCCTACTATTCCCCCGCCAAAATCACCTCTTGCATATGTAGAATCTAACTTTCCATCTATAAATACATCACCATGAGGTATTCCACCATTACTGTTCCAATTTGGATCATAAAAACCACCAGCATTTATAGCTATTATAGCATTATTTTTTTTAGATATTGTAGTTAATACTTCTCCATAAGATTCTTCGTGAGTTCCCGCTCCAGAACTTTTCGCAAGCTTTACCTTTGAAGGATCATATATTACTGCCATATAGCCTTCATAATGCAAGTTTCTACCTATAGTAGTTCCAGAAATCTTTATGATTTTATATAACTCATTATCTTCTTTCTTTAATATTTCTTCTTCATACTTATTTTTGTATATTTTACTTTCTTTATCAATACTTGGAAAATCTATGATATCTTTGGTTAAATCAACAACTTTGTTATTTTTATCAAGAATTTTTTTAATCTCATTGCTATTATAAATTGAAGTTGCAAGATCCTTATATTCAATCGTCTTATTACTTGTTGTAACAAGCCATTCTTTAAAAGAATCATTATAGAAAACTAATCTTGTCACACTAAAAATCTCAATAACGTATGCAGTTATAATTAGTATCTTTCCAAGCCTATAATTAGTTAACTTTTTATTTTTGTAATATTTAAAAGTAATTAGAAAAATAATACTAAAGAAAATAAACAAAGCATATAGAATTACTTTTGTTATTAAAGCATCACTTGTATTGTTAATTAGTTTTATAACGGGAATAAAAAGAGGAAGTACAAAAAGTGTTGTTAGAAATAAAATACGATACATATTATCTCTTTTATTATTCTTCACTTTATCACTTCCCTACCTTAATTGTTAAAGTAATCATATTCTAGTAAGTTGTTTTCTTTCGCATATTCGTTGTACATATCAACGATTTTATTATATTTATCTATTATTTCATTGTAGCTATTTGTGGCATTATCATAATTTACTTTTGCTACTGTGCATCTTGATGATGTTTCATTGTCATTTATATCGTAACTGCAATTTTTATCAATATCATGCATTACTATTTTTATCTTATTTACCTCCATTTTTAATGACTCTAAATCATTAACTAATTCTTGTTTTTTGGAAGGAAATTCTTCTAAATATAGATTAAACTTACTATAGATAAGTTCAACATGACTTTTGTAATTTGTTATATAATTGTTCAGTATATCATAATCTTTGCTTATGTTATCAATGATTATGTTAGTCTTTTCAACGTCATCATTATAGTCCTTAGCAAATGCTAAAGCATTGTTTATAAACGATAAAGAAACACCACAAATTATAAAAATAACACCTAACTTAATACATATATTCTTATACATATTATCACCACAATAAAATGATAATCGTTAACACTTCTTTTGTAAATTAGTTAGGGAAACTTTTTGAGGTACTTTACACAATTATACTAATTATAAATATTCCTCTTCAGTTTTGGCTGCTACTAATATTAAATATGAGTTTTTTGGCTTATAATAACAAGTTTGAAGCACTAAAAGGCTGTCTTCATAATCTATTTCTGTATTCTTATAAAAGGAGGAATCATTAAGAAAATTGACATGTTTTATCCAGTCTTTTTTTGTAAAGTTTAATTTCATGTGTTGAAAGTCACTTTCTTCAATGTAAACTGATTTTAATTCATATTTCGTTTTCTTGTTATTTGTATTTAAAATAATAATTCTATTTACTTTCTCCTCATAAAAATCCTTGTTCAAATATTTTTCTAGTCTTTTAAAAATAGTATCTTCTTTGTTTGAATTATGTCCAAAAATAATAAGCTTTCTATCAAGTTCAACATTGTTTCTGTAATCCAAAAATATTGAACCAAACTTATCTATATTTCCATATACATCATGATTTAAATAATATTTATTATCATTATGCTGCATAACTGGTATATCAATATTTAGAGAAACAATATAAAGTTTTGCTACAACCTCATTATTGGCATATATTTTTTTCAAAGCTTCTATGTTACTTACTTCATAACTAGTTAAATTTTTGTAATTGTACATACTTGTTATTGTTGGAGGTATCAGATAAATACAGATAACTAGAATCATAGAAAAAATAAATATAAAAAGTTTTTTTATAATTATCACCTCTTTTTTAGTTTAATTAAATATCTTGTTTATTATTGTCATATTTAGTAAGTGATAATTTTCTTTACTTCCTTTTTTTCTACAATTATTTCTTTAATATCTTCCACATTAAGTTTTAATAATGCAATTTTCTTATATAAAAACTTTTCGCCAATACTTTTTGTATCACAATTTTTATTTTTACAAATATATCTTATATAATTATTTTTTTTACCTTTAATTGTGTCATAAACGTACTTCTTTTCTAACATGTCAGAACCACATATACATTTTACCTTACCATTTAATAGTGATTTTTCTTTCTTTGCATATATAATTTTTTTTACTTTTTCGTATTCGTTTTTATTTATAATATTTTCATGTCTTCCCATTACTTCAAAATATCTATTTGTATTTATTCCATACCTTACCTTTCCTTCATAATTAGGATTAGTTAAAATTAGTTTTACTGTTTTGTAGGACCATTTTTTATTATGTAGAGTGGGAATATTTTTTATATTTAAATATTTTGCTATTTCTGTGTAGCTTTTACCATTTAAAAACATTTCATATATTTTCTTTACAATAACTGACTTTTCTTTATCTATTTTTTGAATTTTTTCTCCCTTTTCTTTTTTATAACCATAACTTAAATTTCTTGATGCGATAGTGTAGCCTTCTTTAACTTTTCTTTCTAACCCTAGCTTTACTCTTTCGACAATATTTTCTCTTTCAAACTCCGCAAAGATCCCAATGATTTTTATAAACATTCTACCAGTAGAACTTTTCGTATCAATAGACTCATTTAATGAATTAAAGCTGCAGTTATATTTGTTAAATAACTCTACGAGTTCTATTAAATCTTTGGTCGACCTTGTTAATCTATCTATTTTATATACTAAGACATTATTAACTTTTTTTGCTTTTATGTCTTCTATTAGTCTTATTAACTCTTTCCTTTCACTTATATTTTTTCCACTTATTCCTTCATCTATATAAAAATCTATAACATTCCAATCCTTTATTTTTGAATATACTGAAAGCTTTTCCATTTGTGCTCTTATAGAGTAACCATTTTGTGCTTGTTCTTCTGTAGATACTCTTATATAAATACCAGTTTCTATAATAATCACCATTACACTCTATTCGATTTTTAGGTATTTAGTACTCTAGGTGAAGCGATAAGTATGTCAGACAGAATTATCGTGTTAACTAAAAGACCTGCTACAATAAAAAATATTTATAATATAAAATTTAATGGCAACTTTACCCCTATTGAAAAAAGAATTAAACCGGAATTTAATTCTTATTACGACAAGATATGGAGGGATTTAGATGTCCATATATAGTAGTGAACATAAAAAGTATGTTAAAAAGAAAAGAAGAGAAAAAAGAATTATTTTATTTTTTCAAATTGCCATTTTAGTTACATTTGTCAGCGTATGGCAGATACTTGCCAATTATAAAATAATAAATACATTTTTATTTTCTTCACCCAGTAATATTTTAAATACACTTATTAACTTATTTAATGATAATTTATGGGTACATATTGGTATTACTGTTTATGAAACTTTTTTAAGTTTTCTAATTGCATCTGTTATAGGTATAATCTTTGCAACAGTACTTTGGTCAAATGAAATAGTTGCAAAAATATTTGATCCTTATTTGACAGTTATTAACTCTCTTCCAAAAGTGGCACTTGGTCCTTTAATTATAATCTGGGTAGGAACAAGTACTAATTCAATTATATTTATGGCTTTAATGATTAGTGCCATTATAAGCATTATAAATATTTATAACTCTTTTGTGGCAACAGAAAAAAATTATATTACACTGCTTCGAAGTTTTAATGCAAATAAGATGCAAATATTCTTTAAAGTAATACTTCCTTGCAATAAACTTAATATAATAAATACATTAAAAGTCAATATAAGCATGTCACTAATTGGCGTTATTATGGGAGAGTTACTGGTTTCTAAAAAAGGACTTGGATATTTGATTATGTATGGATCGCAAGTATTTAACATAGATCTTGTTATAACATCAGTATTTATACTAGGAATAATTTCTTATATAATGTACTTTATAATTCACTTGATAGAGAAAAAAATTGCTACTGGAGAGTAACAATTTTTTTATTTTATAAATATATATGTAAAAAAACGGAAACTTGTTTAATAATATTATTCCTCAAAAGAATTTGGCTTTTCATTTAAGCCACCCCAGTAATAATTATACTGATATTTCTGAGGTCTATTAGGCATAACATCGTTTATTGGTATCATTGTATAATCTTTTAATATTACATACTCATAAGTAAATGTTAAAACTTCATCATGGTACTTTGTTAAAAGATTTATTCTCATAGTAGATATTTTTCTACCATTATCAGAATATACCACTACTTCGTAAAAACCTTTATCTGTTTTTACAATTCTTTCATTATATATTCTTATTATTTTTTCTCCTTCATAATTACCACTTATTTTTTCTCTATTGTAATCAAAAGGTGCTCCAAATGTATAAAGAATATTATCTTTTGCATACCAATAATTTGATATAAAGTCATAATCAAAATTTTCTTTTTGATATATTAAAGAGTACTTTTCACTATAAAATTTCTTGAAATGATAATCAGAATTTTCAAAATTAACATAATCCGCACCCTTGTTGTCTAGATTTTCATCATCAAGATAATAATATATATCATCATAAGAAATTAGTCCAATATCAGTTCCTAAGGATGGGTTAATGTTCATAATTCTTATATTCTCGGGAATATCATAAACTTTTTTATAGCTTAACTCTCCTTTTTTTAGTTTTGCTGGATCAAAAATATAAACTTTATTATTACTAAGGAAAGCATACTCTAGGAAGGCAGTATCTTCATTTAAAACTTCTCCTCCAACAAACTTTTTATAATCATTTTCTTCTAGGCTTTTTCCTCTTATTTTTAGAACTTCTTCTAATAATGTTTTTGGTTCATTATCTTCATTAGTTTTTTTATTAGCACCTATTATTATTGCTACTGTAATTGCTACTATTAGTAATATAGCAATTATAATCATAATTATCTTTTTATTTTTTTTCAAAATATCACGTCCCTACTTTAAATATTATTATAAAGATGTATTTATATCAATATTATTGACATTAAAAGCATTGACTATTCTGGCAACTTTTTTATGCTTTTGGCATTTTATGTTGTATACTTAAATGGGATGTGATCTTTTATGAAATTTAATGAAATTTTAAACAAATATCTTGACGAATTAAATTGTACTTCAAAAACACTTTCTAATGTTTCTGGTATTTCAAATTCTGTTATTAGTAGATACAGAAATGGGCAACGTGTTCCATCATGTGATAGTACTCAAGTTGTAAATATTGCAAATACGATTGAAAAAATTTCTAACGGTAAATATAATGGAAAAGACGTTTTAAAACAATTTAATAATTGCATTAACAAAGAAGATTCTTTTGATTATTCATCGTTCAGTAAAAACTTAAAAGAAATAAATGAATGTCTACACATAAATACAAATGATATGGCAAAATATATTATCTTTGATCCCTCACATATTTCTAGGATAAAAGCTGGTAAAACAAGGCCATCTGATCCAATTGATTTTACAAAAAAAGTTTCTAGTTACATAGTTTATAAATTTAGTGATAATATTAGTAAAAAAGAACTATCTTTGCTTTTAAAATGTAATATAGAGGATTTAAACGAGAAAACTAACTTCTTTAATTTAGTATTCAAATGGTTATCTAAGAGTACTGAAGAAAATAAGGATGATAAAATAGAAAAATTCCTTAATAACATGGACAATTTCGACTTAAATGATTATATAAAAGCGATTAAGTTTGATGAGTTAAAAATACCATTTGTACCTTTCTATCATATAAAAAATAAAGATTATTATGGATTAGAAGAAATGAAGAAAGGAGAATTAGACTTTTTTAAAGCTGTTGTGTTATCTAAAAACAAGGAAGATGTCTTTATGTGTAGTGATATGCCAATGGAAGATATAGCAAAAGATGTTGATTTTGGTAAGAAGTGGATGTTTGCTATTGCACTTTGTCTTAAGAAAGGATTGCATCTTAACGTAATACACAATTTAGATAGACCTTTTAACGAAATGATGCTTGGGCTTGAAAGCTGGATTCCAATATATATGACTGGACAAGTATCACCATTCTATTTTAAAGAAATCAAGAATACTGTTTATAATCATTTAAACTATGTTGGAGGTCCTGTATTTTTAACAGGAGAATGTATAGAAGGATATCATAGCAAAGGTAAATATAGATTATCTAATAGTAATGATGAACTTAAATACTTTAAAGAAAAGGCATCTTGGCTTTTACGTAAAGCAACACCTCTTATGGATATATATAGGGAAAATGATAAAGAAAGATTTTACCAGTTTATAAATGAAGAAAGTAAGAAAGAAGGAGAAAGAAACAGAGTTTTATCTTCCCTACCTTTATTTACAATAACTGATAAATTACTTACAAAAATTTTGAAAAGAGAAAATATTAGTGAACAAGAAATTGAAAAAATATTAAAATATAAAAATACTGAACTTGAAATGACTAAAGAAATACTTAAATCCAATAAAATAAATGACACCATTTATGAGGTTAAAAGTAAAAACTTTGATGAACAAAATATTTACCTTTCGTTAGAAAATACTTTTTGCAGTAAAAAAATTAAATATCATTACAAAGAATATTTAGAACATTTAAATTCGACACTTGATTTTAAAAAGAAAAATAGAAATTATAATGTCATATTAAGTAATGTTAAAACGTTTAATAATATAACAATTACTTCTTTCAATGATGACTATGTTATAATTTCTAAGAATGCTAATCCAGTAATACATTTCGTTATTAGACATCCAAAACTTGTGACTGCAATTAAAAATTTCATACCATTAGTAAAAGAATAGGAAAAATCCTATTCTTTGTACATGAAACATTCTGTTTCGTGAGAATAAATAACTCCAATTGCTTGCAAATATGAATATATAATGGTAGTCCCTACAAAGGACATACCTTTTTTTTGCAAATCTTTTGATATAGCATCTGATAAATCTGAATGTGTTTTATCATTTTCGTAAACAGTTTTATCTTTAGTAAAAGATTTTAAATAATTTGCAAAACTTCCATATTCTAATTGTATTTTTTTAAAGATTTTAGTATTTTTTATACTTGCTTTTATCTTTAGTTTATTTCTTATTATCTTCTCATTATTTGAAAGTTCTAAAACTTTATCTTCATCATAACTTGCTATCTTGTCTATATCAAAGTTGTCATAAGCTTCTCTAAAGCTTTCTCTTTTATTTAATACACATTCCCAAGAAAGTCCTGCTTGAAATGACTCTAATATTAACATTTCAAATAGATATTTATCATCAAAATTTTGTATTCCCCATTCATTGTCATGGTAGTCTATATATAGCTTATTTTTAAGATTACACCACTTACATCTTTTTACATTGTTCATACTTTCTCTCCATATGTTTTTTATTATACTAAAAGTATGTGAGTTTTTCCAAATGAATTACTTCTTCATTATTCTAAGTGTATTTAAAATTGTTATAAGTGTTACACCAGTATCTGCAAATACTGCTAGCCACATATTTGCAAATCCTAATACACTTAATAAAAGTATTATTACTTTAACTGATAATGCAAATATTAAATTTTGCTTAATTATATGTTTTGTAAATCTTGAAATACTTATTGCTTGTGGTATCTTTTTTAAATCATCCTTCATCAATACAACATCACTTGCCTCTATTGCAGAGTCTGTTCCTACACCACCCATAGAGATTCCGATATCTGCTCTTCTTAATGCAGGAGCATCATTTATGCCGTCTCCTACAAAAGCAGTTATCTCTCCATCTTTGGCAACTTCTTCAAAATTATCAAACTTATCTTTTGGCAACATTTCATATTTTATTACATCTATACCAAGTTTTTTACCAATGTTTAGTGCTACCTCTTTTTTGTCACCAGTAAACATATAAGTTCTAATACCATTTTTCTTAAGAGTTTCAATGGTTTCATTTGCATTATCTTTTATACCATCATTGATTGTAATTGATGAAATATGCTTACCATCGATATTTAAATGTAAAATAGCATTTTCTTCACAGTTACATAGATTTTTATTTCCAATAGATATTTTTTTTCCATCTAATTCAAAAGTAATTCCTTTACCATCTAATTCTGCATATTTTTTAACATTTTTGTTTGAAATTTCATTATCTTTAAGTTTCATAATCGATTTAGCAATAGGATGGTTAGATAAAGACTCTCCCTTCATAAGAATATCGATTACTTTATTCTTAGTGTAAGAATCATCTAGTACTTCTATATTAGTTACAGTAAATGAACCATTAGTTAATGTACCAGTTTTATCGAAAATTATATTTTTAACATTACTTAAGTTATCTAGATAGTTACTACCTTTTATAAGAATTCCTTTTTTGCTAGATACACCAATACCAGTAAAATATGAAAGCGGTACTGATATAGCAATAGCACAAGGACAAGATATAACTAAGAAAGTTAAACCTCTATATACGCTGTCTTTTACATTTACATTAAAAACTATTGGTAAGAATATCATTATTAAAACTGCCATTATTATTATAACTGGAGTGTAAATTTTACTAAACTTTGTAATTGCTGTTTCAGTTTTGGTCTTCTTGTCTGTTGCATTATCTAATAGTTCTAGAATCTTTGCCACTGTAGAATTTTCAAACGCAGATGTAACTTTCATTTCAATTACATCACCAAGATTTATGCAGCCTGATAATACACTATCTTGTTCACTCTTGTGAACTGGTTCTTGTTCCCCTGTTAATGCTGAAGTATCAAGTATAGTACTTCCTTTAGTAATAATTCCATCTACTGGTATTTGTTCACCTTTTTTTACTACTAAAATATCATTTGCTTTTATATCCTCTACATTTATCTTTTCAATCTTATTTTTTTCTTTTTTATTAGCATAAGGTTGCTTTATATCCAGTAAATCCTTAATTGATTTTCTTGAATTGTTAATAGCCTTTTCTTCTAATATCTTACCTATTGTATATAGAGTAATTACAAGCATTCCTTCTACAACTTCTCCAATTATTAAAGCTCCTATACAGGAAATAGTAATCAAAGCATTTTCATTGATAGTTCTACTCTTGATAAGAAGTTTTACAGCGTTTATAAAAGTTCTATATAAAAGAAGTGAGTATGATATTATGTACAATATAACTTTTAAGTAGAAAGGAAAGTTAATAAAGTATCCTAACGAACCAATTAAAAGTGCTATCAAAAGAATAGAAAGGTGAAACTCTTTTTTTACTTCTACTTCTTCCTTAGAAACATCTGCCTCTGGTTCAACTTTTTTGATTAGCTCATTTAACTCTTTTATACTGAAATCTTTTTCTGATTCATATGATAACTTTGAAGTACTAAAATTTACTACAACATTTTTAAAATCTTTGTTATCCTTTAAAGACTCTTCTATTTCACGGGCACAAGATGCGCAGTCCAAATTATTTATATTATACTTATACTTTTTCATATATCCTCCATACTTATTATATAATATTTAGGAAAATTATTCATCACCTTTTAGACTAGATACCATATCAATTTTATTAACTTTTCTAGATAAATAACTTGAAACAAGGTAAGAGACAATAAATGTACCTATTGTAGCAATTATGTAAGTTGATAAATTTATGTGGACTGAGAAATCAAAATTATCATCAAGACAGGCTTTAAACAACCATGAAGTTAAATAATATCCACTAGGGAGTCCAATAATTATTGACATAATTGTTATCCATAAATTTTGTTTAATATATATATTTCTTATTTTCTTATCTTTGAATCCTAGAACTTTTAAAGTTGCAAATTGATATTGTTTTTCACTATATGATAATATACCCATATTATATATGATAACGGCACCAAGTAAAATAGCAAAACAGATAATTAACATAATCATTGATTTCATCATTGATAGCATTGACTGCATGCTTTCTTTTAAACCATCAATATTTTGAATAAACTCTACACCTTCTAATTCTTTAGTATCTTTCAAATCAGCATTAGTATATAAAGAATCTGGTTTATACTTAATATTTAGACTTTCTATGTACTGTCTTGTTGCTGTAATATTTTGATTTTGTGGATCTCTATTGAACCCTATTATTTGTGATTTATAGTAATTTTTATCACCATATATATGCCATGTTATTTCATCACCAATATTGTAATTGTTTTCTTCTTTCATTTTTTCTGTAACGTAAACACCATCACTTGAATTTATTTTTATATAATTATCATATTTATCTTTGAACTGCACTAGGTCACCGGCATCTGTTACAAAAATTGTATTAGCAACTTTACTTTCATCATCTTTTACATATTCTATTTGTAAAGTTTCACTTGTTGACTTACCATAATTACTTTCAATTTTATCTAGTTCATCACCTGTTATTGTTTCTTTTAATGATAGTTTGTATTTAAAATTATATAACTCTTCAAATTGTAATTTAACAAAGTTATTCATACTATTCAACATACCAAAAGCACAAACTATTAAAGTACAACAACCAACAATTCCTGCTACTGCAGTGAGTGTTCTAATTTTATTTCTTATGATATCTCTTAAATTCCATTTTGTCTCAAAACCGCATTTTTTAAATATCCCTTTAGTAGTTATATTCAAACTTCCATTTTTTACTTTTGGAAGTTCTTTTCTTAATGATTCAGCTGGGATTTTTCTTAGTTCTTGATAACATGTTAAATATGTGATTAGAGATACTAGTAAAACTGTTAAAAGTGCTACCACATAACATTTTGACTCAATAATAGGTACTCCATTAGGTACTTCAAAGAAAGACATTTCAATGTTCATAAATACTGTTCCTATGAAATATTTTCCTAATAATATTCCAAAGATTGCTGCTAGAAATGAAACCCAAAAGGCATAACCTATGTAATGAAGTAGAATCTTATTCTTTTTAAACCCTAGGGCCTTTAAAGTACCAATCTGTATTTTTTGCTTTTTTACTATTCTAGTCATTGTTGTTACAACAGAAAGTACTGCAATAAATAAGAATAAACCAGAGAATACTCCTACATATGCTTTACCTTCATCAATTTCACCTTGATACATACGATATGATGCAGTGTCTTCAATATTTATTAAAGCCAAAGCATTACTTACATTTTCTTCTATGTTACTTTTTACACTTTTGCAATTATTCTTGTTATCAACATCTACCATTATGTAGTTATATGGAATAAAATCTTTATAATTATCATCTGTTATTAAGTCTTTATTTATGCCCATTTTTTGACTGATTGTTTCAATATATTCTTTTGGTATTTCATTTTTGGACATATATACAATACCAAATTTTTCTCTATCAGGTACAAGTTCTTTTTCATCTTTTACATCATAAATATGATCAGGAATATTTACGAACCCTAAAACTTCTTCTTCAAGTACTAAGTTATCATATTTTATTCTTATCTTATCTTTAATTTTTATGTCATTTTTGTCAGCATAAAAACTGTCTATCCATACACCTTTTTTATTTACATCAAAACTACTTCCTTCAGTTACATAAAACTTTGAAATATTGTTTGATTCAATAAAGCTTATTAAATATGTTTTGTCCTTATCATCAGCATCTATACCAGTTACTTCAAGTTTTCTTTCAGCATCATTTACATTCTTCATTTGTTTTATCTTAAGTAAGTCATCTTCTGTAAAAGAAGTTCCTAAAACATTTAAATCCTGTAAATTATTTTCCAAGTAGAATTTATCAGCAGCATTTGTCATACCACTCATGTATGATTCTATACCTGCATAAACCATAACACCAATAGTAACCATTAAAAATATTGTTATAAATTGTGACTTGTTCTGCATAATGTCACGAAACATTTTTTTCTTTAGCATAACTACCACACTACCTCATCAATATTTTTTGGATGTTCATTTATAACATTACTTTCAACTTTTCCATTTTTTAATCTTATTACTCTATCAGCAATTTCTGCAATTAAAGAGTTATGAGTAACAATTACTACTGTATTATTACCACTTTCAGATTCACATTGCTTCTTTAAAAGTTTTAATACTTCAACACCTGTCTTTGAGTCTAGTGCTCCAGTTGGTTCATCGCATAAAAGTAGCAACGGATTTTTAGCAATTGCTCTTGCAATTGAAACTCTTTGTTGTTCTCCACCAGATAATTGGTTTGGAAATTTGTTATAATGATTTTCAAGGCCAACTTCTCTTAATACTTTTTTTGCATCCTTTGGTTCTTTTACAATATCATTTACTATTTTTACATTTTCCAAAACCGTAAGAGTTGGTAATATGTTATAAAACTGGAAAATAAATCCTATATTTTCTGCCCTATAATCTGTTAGTTCTGAATCTGAATAATTAGATATAACCTCTTCACCAATTTTTATTTTTCCACTAGTTACTTTATCCATACCTCCAAGTAAATTTAAAAGTGTTGACTTTCCTGCTCCACTTGGGCCAAGGATTACTACAAACTCACCTTTTTTTATAGTAAAACTTACATTATCTAAAGCATTAAACTTTTTTTCTCCTACTATATACGTTTTCTTTACATTTTTTAAACTTATTAACTTTTCCATAACTCACTCCTTGTAAATATGATATTTTTTTCACATTCGTCTTCATTATACAGTTATATTTTGTCCTAGTCAACAAAATGTGATATTTTTTTCATATTTGAAAAAATGATGTTTACGTTGTATAATACAACTTGGAAGTGATTTTATGTCAGAAGTTAGAATGCCAACACAAAAAAGATCTATTGAAAAAAAAGAAAAGATAATAGAAAAAGGATTTGAATTGATGTGTAAAAATGGCTATTACAATACTAACACTAATGATATTGCAAAATATGCCGAGGTATCAACTGGTATCATTTATCAATATTTTAATGATAAAAAAGAAATATTTATAGAAGGTGTTAAAAATTATTCAGATAATATAATGTTTCCTATGCTTGATGTTTTAAAACGCAAAGATAAAAAATTTGATAATCTTGAAGAAACATTAGATGAAATACTGGATATATTTATAAAAAAGCATACTCTTACAAAAAAAGCACATGAAGAAATGATTGCGCTTTCTCATCAAGATGAAGACATTGCAGAAATTTTTCATTCTAAAGAAATTACTATGACTAAACAGATAGTAGAAGTTTTAAAAGAGAATGGCTTTGAATGTGATAATTTTTTAGAAAAAGTACATATCATTATTGGAATAGTTGAAAATTATTGCCATGAAATTGTTTATCACAAGCATTCAATTTTAAACTACGAAGCGATGAAAAAAGAAGTTATTATTATTATAACTACTATGCTTAATAATTATAAAAGTTAGAGATTTTTCACTCTAACTTTTCTTTTTATCTAATTCTTCTAATTCTTTATATGCAATTTTTCCTAGCTTTGTTGTAGGTAAATCTTGCAAAAACTCTATTTCTCTTGGTTGCTCATATCTTGCTAGATGTTTCTTTAAATGTTTCTGAATACTTACTTTACTAAGTATTGCATTTTTTCCTTCTTTTAGAACTATAAAGGCTTTTACTATTTCACCTTTGTTTTCATCTTTTACCCCTATTACTGCACATTTAAGCACTGATTCATGTTGCATAATTATTTCTTCAACATTTGCAGGGTATACATTATAACCACTTGTTATAATCATTCTCTTAAGACGTGATTTATAGTGTACTAATCCTTTTTTATCTATATATCCAATATCTCCTGTATGTAACCAAATCTCTCCACCTTTTTTAGACAATGCTTGATCAGTCTCTTCTGGCTCATCTAGGTATCCTAGCATTACATTTGGTCCACTTATACAGATTTCTCCATCTTCTCCGATTTTCTTTTCACTACCATCATTTATATCTACAATTCTAAATATTGTATCTGGGAATGGATAACCAATTACATCTGATTCATCATATATTCCCTCTGGTGAAAGTGCTACTACACCACTTGATTCAGTTAAACCATAACCTATCTTTATGTCTGTCTTGGCTCCATATTCTTGTAAAAACTTATTTACTCTTTTCTTTAGAGCAAGACTCATTGAGTCACCACCACATACGACAAGTTTTAAACATCTTAATTCATTTTTTCTAAACTTCATCTTAGATATATAATCATACAAAGTTGGTACTCCACATAAAACATTAAAATGATATTTTCTTAAATACTTTTTGAATTTTTTTGAATCAAACTGCGGAATTAGTATTGCCTTCATACCGTTAAAAAGTGGTGTATGTGTACAAATTCCAATACCAAATGCATGGAAGTTTGGTAAGAATGTTAAAAAGGAATTTTCTGGTACTAAAACATCTGATACATATCTACTTTGTAATGCTTGTGTATTAAATGAATAGTTACTTATAACAACTCCTTTTGGTTTACCAGTTGTACCACCACTATACAATATTACTGCCGGATCATTACAGTCAACACTCTCATATGGGTCTTTTTTATATTCAGATGCTTTTCTTATGAAATGATCCCAAAGGATAAACTTTTTATCTTCTTTTACATTCAACTTTCTTCCTTTTGCTATCCAGTATAAAAAGGCTGTCATTCTCTCCATTGATTTTGTAGCTGATGTAATAACTACTTTCTCAACTTTTGTATTATCTATTATATTTTTTACTTTCTTATAAGTTATATCAATACATAGCATTAGTTTAGTATTACTTTTATTCAAGTAATATTCAATTTCCTTTTCACTTGATAAAGGATGAATCATGTTTGCTACTGCACCAACTTCATTTATTGCATAAAACATTACTACTTCTTCTGGAGTATTTGGCATACATATAGTTACTCTGTCACCTTTTTTTACTCCATAATATTTTAAAGCCTTTGCACAACGATTTATTCTTTTAATTAACTGTTTATAACTAATCTGAGTATTTTGATACTCTACAGCCACATTTAAAGGATATTTCAAAGCTGATTCAAATACTGCATCATACAAACTTCCCTCAAAGTATTGAACATTCTTTGGTAGTTTATATCCTTTACACCACTTATTTCTTAACTTTATATTTACTTTTCTAAAAGTGTTTTTAATTTTTAATAGTAATGTTTCAATCATGTTTGTATTCCTCCTATTTGTTATCTAAATATCTTTTAACAAGTATACTTCCAGTAACAAGCGCTATAGTTACTGCTGAAGCAATTATTATTGTACTTGGTTTTATACTTTTTTTCTTTTCACTTACCACATTATTATATATTCTTTTTTTGTTAATCTTTTCTTTAAACATTTCTTTTAAATTCATATTATTCATCCTCCATCAAATATTTTCTTAATTCTTTTAATATCCTATAGAGATAATTTTTTACATTAGACTCACTTATATTAAGTTCTTCAGCTATCTCGTTAATTGTTAAATCTAATGTGTAATGCAAATAAAATATTCTCGATATTGTCATAGATTTTTTCTTCAAGTATTTCCATACTTTATCTGTATTATACTGTAATAAAAAATTATATTCAATATCAATACTTTCATCTTTTAAGCTTTCAATATCTACATTTTCTATCAACTCTATGTTATAGGATGTATCTTTTACTTTATAGTTTTTTCTATAGTAATCTTTTATTTTGTGTCTTGCAATGCCATAAATATATGGTTTTGTAAGAAGTTCATAATTATCTTTATCAATCATTTTTACAACTTCCATGTATACGTTTTGCAAGATATCACTTACATCTGAAAGACTAGAACAATTACACACAACATATTTAGAAACATCATCAAAAGTTTCTTTGTATATATTGTCAAATAATTCATTCGTTCTTTCAGCCATTTCTACACCCTCATTGTATTAGTCGTAATATTTTTGTAAATTGTTTCATTTAACGTAATATATTTTACCATATATTTTATATAATAAGAAAAAGATTAACCTCAGTCAATCTTCTATCAATTCTCCGACAACTATTAGATATGTTTTTTTATCTTTGGGATTACAGGTAAAAAGTGTTATCAAACTTCTATTTTGAATGGTTGTAACTGTTATTTTTCCATCTTTTATATCTTTATGTATATTTATTATTTTGTATTTATACTCCTTATTATTGTAATGCAAGTAAATTAAATCATTTAACTCTAGTTTATCAAAGTCTTTAAAATATGCGTATTTTCCAGTCCCAGAATGACCTCCTAGTATAATGTTTCCAAAAGTATCACTTGGTAAGGTTGATTCATTCATTATAACAACGTTTTTATCTATATTATTTTCATTACTATTTTTTTCATATATATTATTAGAAATATTCAACTTTGGTATAATAAGTTTCATTATTGGATTTTCTACAGTGTCTATAATTTTTTCTACCTTTTCAGGTATTACTATTTCTTCTTTTTTTTCCACTGCTTGTTGTGTTTTTTCTTCTTTTACTACAGTATTTTCACTTATATTTTTTTGACTATTGTAGACTATGTTTGATGAACAAAGTGTCATGCCTAGAAAAAGAACTAGTCTTATTTTATTTTTCATGTCTTATACTTTCTTTAAAGTTGTTTTAATAATATTTATTACTACTTCTAAATTTGTTTCTTTTATATAAGCATTTGGCACCCCTATCTCCATATCATATAATACAAGGCCATAAATATCTTTAGCATTCTCATCAACTACAATAGTAAAATCATCAACTTTTTCATAATTTTCTTTACTGCTTACTTGCCTTACTATATAAGTTCCATATGGTAGAGTAAGTTCAATTGTTCCCTCTTCATCTGTTTCCTTTCTAATTATCTCATTGTCCTTATTTATAAACTCAAATATAGCACCCTTTTCTGGTTTCATTTCATTTTTTTCGTATTCTTGTTTGCTGCCATAATATTTAATTATTTTTATTTTTGTGCTTTTAACATCATTTTCCTTTGTTATTTCTATATTTAAATGTTCACTATCGATTACGTAATAATATTCATTAATATCTCTTTTATATCCAGGACCTGCTTTAGTCTCCACAATTTTATACTTTCCGTATTCTAAGTCCTCTAAAATACCACTGCCAGTTTCATCAATTTCTATGGTACCTACTAAGATATCATCTTTATATACAGAAAATAATGTTCCAGTTAAAGATGCTTCACCTTGGGGAGTATTGGTCTGAGTTTCGCTGTCTACTTTATTTATTTTAATACTTCCTGACTTTACCGTAATATTAAGCGACATTTCTATAGGATCAAGCTTTCCTCTTTCAATTAAAGTTTGACTTTCTTCATTGTAAAAATACTCAGTATCTTTTTCGGCTTGATTAAATTCCCTTATTAAGGTTATTGCATAGTTACCACTATTTTCTGCTTTTATTACAAGATTATTACCTTCAATGTGAGAATCGATATTTGCTTTTTTTATTTTATATTTACTCAAAACTTTATTATTATCTGCTAAAATCATTGTACTATTCTTACTTAGTTCAATGTTATCTTTTATATCTGGAAGTGTATTTGCATCCTTTACTAACTCTTCTAATTCTTTCATTTCTTGCTTATATGGGAAAATTTTCTTTCGTTCATTTACGTTGTTAACCCAGTAAAAAGAATAGAGAGGTTCTGCAGTCCTCCAAATTAACATTTGTGTTATGCTAATCCATTTATAATCTGTATGATCATTGTATCCATAACCAAAATATGCTAGTTGTTTAATTTTTTTCCACTGTTCTTTATTTAAATTAAACAAGTTATTATACTCTTTATATCCAGTATAAGTACTTCCATCGATAAGCGTTGAAAACGAATCTATACAATAGGCAATATTAGATGTAACTGTATTTCTTATAGCTTTAGCATTTCTATATTGATGATACTGCATATTGTACTTAGAATATGAAATGTTTGGCAAAAACTCTGCACCACTAAAAGATGAAACTGTCGCTGCAGCTTTTATACTTTGTCCAAATATTAAAAGTAAAAAAACTAACAATAATATTTTTCTTTTCATATTTTTATCTTTTACCATCACTAATATTATTATTGCTAGTTAAATTTGTTTTTCCTTATTTCTGATAAATTTTTTTAAAAAAAGTAGAATATAAAAATATTCTACTATTTTCCAAAGGCTGATTTTCCTTCCACTGCTCTTCTTGTCATTGTATCAGTTGACATTAACCTTGACCAGTCATTTGTTAATTCATCTAATCGCCATGTATTTACAACAACTCCACGTTGTCCTCCATCATAAGATGGTTGAGCTTGTGCTATCTTAACACGATAACTTCCATCATCTGACTTCACAACACCAAGTACCGTTCCTGTATGTCCGCTTCCACTTCCATATCTTGATATTATTGTTCCTGGTTTTAAATTGGATAAAAGTTCACTACTTGACATATTTTCTATTTTTTCACTATTTTCAAATATTTCATAAAGTGTGACACCTTTTAGATTATTATTTCCTGCTTGGTTAGTTTTTAATAAACCTTGATAGTATGTCCATGCAGTAAACTCTATACAATTATAGCCACTTTTAACTACTTCAGTGAACCCTTTAGTATATGTATTACCACTTGAGCCATTTCTTACAGTAACAAGTGAATTTGTTGCTACCACTGCTGCTACTGTTGCATAATCACTTACACTTTTGCAATTATTTGCTTTATAAGACCCTTCTAGTATTACGTCCATTATTTTACCTATATCAGAGCATTCTTTGTTTGTATAAGATTTTCCAAACATTTTCCATAATACCTGACTATCATTATTTCCATTCAACTTAGAATTTAAAAATGAAATTGCTTGCTTACCCATTTCTGAATCTTGCCCAACAGCGTTTACAATTGCATTTTTATCATATGCTATTGTATATGTTGCACCAACACCACCAGTCGATGATGAATATGGTAAAACTTTTTGATATATTACACCATTAACTTCATAATAAATACTTACACTATTATCAGAAGTAACAGTAGAGGTTATTGTTAAATCAGTATCAATAGTACTTTTAGTAACTTGGAATTCTTTTAACTTTTCGTTACCAGATTCTCTTGCTAAAAGTTCATCATGAGATTTGCATAATTCTTGATTTTTCCTTTCAAACTGCTGTTTTGAACTTGTTACCTTGGCAGATATACTTGACCAATTTGGATCGTCTTGTTCCATTTTATTTAATCTGGACATATTACTGTTATATTCACCTAAAATTTGTTCAAGTTCTTTTATTCCAGAATGCAACTTTTTACAGTCTTCTATCATTTTTCCAAGTTCTGATTCTAGACTTTGCTCAATTTTCTTCACGGTCTGATTTATATATTCCATTTGTGCTAATACACTTGTACCACCACTACTTTGAAACGATTCATTTAAGTTATCGACCATCACATTATTTAAAGTTAATAAATTAGTTATATCTGTTGTTAACTCTTTTTCAAAAGTATCTAATTTTTCTAAGTATGGACTTACATTAGCTTCAAATTTTAATAACTTTGCATCTATTTCCATGATTGCCTCCTTAAATATTACTATCTATTAGTTTTCCTAATGAATCTTCCTTACTCTTGTAATCTTCTATTACTATCTTTTCTAAAAAATCAATATATTTATCATTACTTTCTTTTATAGCTTTAAATTCATCATAAATACTTTTAAATTCATTTAAAATATTTTCACTTGTAGCAGATTGCCAAAAATCAGGAATTGTATTTGCTTTTGCTTCAATATTCTCAAGAATTTCTTTTATTTCATCTCTTCTACTTTTTAATTCTGTAATTTTTTCGTTTAATTTATTTGTATCCAACTTTATGTTACTCATCTTGGTACCCCCTGTTTAGATCCATTATTTTTTTTAAATCTAAATCTATGTTGCTATGTTTTGTAGCAAGAATTTCCATTACTTGAGTATTTCCCTTAATCTTATCTTCAACATTTTTTATGGTATCTAGATAATTAACAAAGCTTTCACTAAAGTTATCATAATCAAGGCCACTCCATACTTCTCCTATTTCTTCGGTTATTTTTTTCATTTCTGTAACATTTTCTTCCAACTTTTCTACTTCTTTATCAATGTACAAGCCTGTTTCATATAACTTTCTACAATTTATTTTAAATATATTTCCCATAATAGTTAACCTCTTTTTGCATATACTGATTTAATTATTTTTTGAACGTCTGTACTTTGATTTAATATTGCTATAAATTTCTTTGATCCTGATGCGTCATTTATATAATTTTTAGTTGTTATTATGCTCTCTGCAGTTGTATTGTTTTTATCTGCAACCATGTCAATTACATCTCTTACAGCATATACGATATCTTCACTTATATTTTCTATTCCTTGTCCATCATATATATTTCCCGCTACTTCCATACCATCTTTATCATCAAGTAAAGAGATGGCAACCTCATAATTTTTCATAGCATTTGTTAATATATTTTTATTACTGCTATTATCAAGAAGTTCACTAGATGTAATATTATTTCTTAATGCTACTATGTCTATATAACCATTTAAATATTCCAAATTTTTCTCATCGATCGTTTGTAATGCTCCATTACTGTATGCTTCCATTAAAACTTTTTTTAAATTGTTATCATCAAGGTTACAAAGAGCCTTTTTCATATCTTCGCTAATATTTGGAGAAGCCATCACTTTTTCTTTAATTAAAGTTCCGTTGAAATCATTTAAAACATTCTCTAGGCTACTGTTTTTACTTGTAGCAATGCTTGATAATGCTATAGATAGTCCAACATAATCACTAACTGAAATGTTTTGATTATTGCTATCTTTATTTGTATCTATTTGAGTATTTTGATTATTGTTATTTACTGTGGTATTAGAGCTTGTATCAGACCTTGAGCCACTATTTCTGGTGTATGAAGTACCGCTCGTAACATAATTAGAATAAGCATAGTCAGTTTCTTGTTGGCTAGTTGCAGTAGATTTTATCATTGATGTAACTTCAGTTATTGTGCTTGTTAAAGAACTAACAGAAACTGCAAGTGACTTAGTATAATTTATATATATATTATAGTCAGTTAATGGTTTTAATCCATTTATTACTCTTTCGCTAGTTAAATTTAAACCATTAACTTTATTATTCCATGACAAACAAAGTTCATCTATTGATGGAAAATTCATAACTATATCACTGTCTGATAGACTTGATACTACATTTGAACTTGTTTCTGTTTGACTATCTGCCATTATAAGTCCTCCTTTAAATATTTATACTATATGAAATATTTTAACATATTAAGGATTTAAAAACTACATTTATAATTATTTTAACATTAAAATAATGTAAATTGTTTGATAAATAAAAGCATATTAAAAGAGTGAAGTTTTATCACTCTTTACGTATTATGGTTTAAAAATAATTTTAATTGCATCATCTCTTCCACTAGTTAATCTTTCAAAAGCATTTTGTGCTTTTTCTAGAGGAATAACATCATCGATATATTGTGATACATCTAAATGTTTATCTCTAATTAACTCAAGTGTACGCTCAAAATCAAACTCACTATATGCAATTGACCCTTTCATGGTTATCTCTCCCATTACTGGTATAACCATTGGCACTGTAACTGGGTTCATTGATACTCCGACTAATACGATTGTACCACCGTTTTTAGTAAGTATCATTGCTTCACTAACTGCACCTTGATTTCCACAGCATTCTATTACTTTATCAAAGCCCCCGTTTGTTCTTGCTTTTAATGTTGGAACTGTATTTTCATCTATAGCGTTATAATATTCATCTACTTTGCCATACTTACAAGCTTTCATTCCACGAGCTTCATTCGTCTCTAGTAATGCTACATAAGTAGCGCCTTCCATTTTAGCAAATTCTGCGGCCATCAAACCAATTATTCCACCACCAATGATACATACTTTATCGCCAACAATTATATCGGCTAGTTTTACAGCATGTAGTGAAACAGCAGATGGTTCTACCATACAAGCTTCTACATCAGTAACTGTATCTGGTAATTTTCTAACCATACTACTATAGCAACTTGAGTATTCTGCATAACCACCGCTATTTTCTAAAGATAGACCAATTGCATGTGTCCAAGTTTCTTGACAATATTGTGGATTTCCACTTCTACATGCATCGCATTTACCACATGGTGATATTGGTAAGCCAGTTATTCTGTCACCAACTTTTAAATCTTTTCTATCTCCTGGATCAGTAACTGTACCTGAAAACTCATGTCCCATTACAAGTCCAGCTGGAGCACCCATGTCCCAATAATGTATATCCGAACCACAAATTCCACATGCGTTAACCTTGAAAGTTACTTTGTTATCGGACTTTGCTGGTTCATCTTTTGTTGTTACTTTAAGTTCTTTTGCTCCTGTTATTTCTACACATTTCATATACTTCACCCAATATTATGTTAGCATATTTATCAAGAATTGTTGATATGTTTGTCCTATAATCATGTAAATTTACACTTTAATTTATTGCAGTACCATTTACATAAAGTTTATATCCATTAAAATCTATATTGCTATTATTACTTACTTCATTATTTAGTTCTGTAATGTAGCTATTTCCTGTTAATTTAATACTTGAAGTGGCGTCTAAATTTAATATAATTGACTTTGCATTGTTATCACTGTTTATTGTACCTTCATAATAAGATGATTCTTTCATAGTCATTGTTAGTGTTGAAATTGAGTCGATTATTATGTCTCCAAATGACTTTTGATTATTCATTATAAGAGTTACATCTCCTCCGTTAGAACCACTGTTTCCCCAAGAATCTTTTTGGGCTCTTAAGAAGGCTCCAGTTGAATCATTATTTTTTATTTCATTATTTGTAAGTGTTATAGTGGCAGTTGTATTTGTTATATAAAATGTGTCCCCTTTATTGGTTGTAATTTTACTATCAGTTGCATTAAATAATGCTTCACCAGTTGCGGCATCTCTGCTCATTGATTGGTATAGGAAAATATTTTTATATGTTGTTGATTGTCCATTTAACTCATTGTTAGTATCAGTTAAATCACAATTGTTTATTGTTACTTTATTTTTTCCTTCAATTACTATTCCTTCTGATGCAGTTGCTATTAAAGTAGCATCATTTACTGTTATGTCTGCTGTCGAATAAATACTTGGAGAACCCTTTCCTGTTGTTTTGTAAGTTCCTTTGTTTACTGTTACTGTACCTCCACCTCTATCTGTTCTTATAGCTGCACTTGAAGTACCGCTAGTTGTTATTTCTAGGTTGTTAGCAATCATCGTTCCTCCACCAGTTGTCATTATTCCACCAGAATTATCTTGTGATGTAGTTATTTTTGAATCAGATATTTCTATGGTTGTACCATCATTTGATGAATTATTTGTTGTAGCACTTCCACCATAGCTAAAGACTCCATTTGCACCTGTAGCATCTGTTGTAATTGTTGAATTTTTAATTGACACTTTCGCACCGTTCTTGGCAATTATAGCAGAGTTAGTTCCATAGAAACTAGTATTGTCCCCTCCATCTGATGATCCTGTTTTTTCTACTGTTATATTATTTAAATCTACAGTTATATCACCATCAATCAACAAAGCATTTTCATCTTTTTCGCTTGATGAATATTCTTCATTTTCTACTGTCTTCGTTTCTTTAATTTCATTTTTTGAGGCGTATTCAATGTTACTGTTTCCATTTCCTTTTTCTGTTGTGTTAGAACTATTTAAAAAATAATTAGTAGTAATTGCACCAAATGAGTAAGTTAATACTCCTGTTCCTAAGAGTGTTTCTAAAACATATATAATAATTTTATCTTTGTTTTCAAAAGTTTCCTTAATATTTCTCTTATTTAAATTTGACATAACAAGATATATTGCTAAACTAGAAATCACTAATGCCTCTACTGCAAATACTATATAATATGTTGTACCAATTTCTTTGCTTGATGCAGTGTTTGTATTTTGCCCAGGCATTTGCATATTGTTGTTTGGCATTTCTGGTCTGTTATTATCATTATCCATTTCTGGTATATTTGACTCATCATCTTGCATGTCTTCATTTTGATTTTCATTCATATCTGGTTTGTCACCAGGCTCTTTTCTCTCTTCATCATCATTCATATCTGGAGGAGTCATTTCCCACCTTGTTCTGGGCCATTTCCCCCACTTGGCATTTCTGGAGGATTATTAGAAAAATTGTTACTTTCCTTAACATTGTTTTTGGCATAATTTATTGTTATAAATACCATTACACAACTCAATATAATTAACACTACGCATATTGCATTTTTAACATTTCTTTTCATTTTTTCTTTCCTTTCTTTTTTTATTTTTTTATATCATTTATCACTACCTTTTCTATGTTTAAAACTTTTACAGTTGATATTTTCTACCTTTATCTTATACTTTTTCCTCCTTTCTATGTATTAAATGATAATATATATTTATTACATAAAAATTAAAAATAAAAAGTTTTACTTTTTAAATAAAACTTTAAATGTTGTTATATCTTCCATTGAACTTGCTGTTATTGTTCCACCATGGGATTCAACAATATTTTTAGCAATCGCAAGTCCTAGTCCATACCTATTTTCATTTCTATTTCGTGATTTGTCTACTCTATAAAATCTTTCGAAGATCTTTTTTTCTTCACCTTTGGGTATAGGTTCGCCTTTATTTTGAACTTCTAATATTATTTGATTCTATATCGTTTTCTATTCCCCAAATTTTGTCATATATTTGTTCTTTAGACAATATCTGTTTTGGATTATTTATGAAATATTCCATAAGCTGAAATTCTTTACATACTAGTTCTACTTGCTCTTTAGTAGTTGTACACTCCAAAGTTGAACTAGAAATATTTAAATTCAGATTTCCAAAAGTAATAGTATTTTTCTTTGGACTTGCATTATTCTTCAATTGAATATTTACTCTTGCTACTAATTCTTCAATATGAAAAGGTTTAGTAACATAATCATTAGCACCGTTTTCTAAACCATCCAGTTTATCTTCTAAACTTGACTTTGCTGTAAGCATTATTACTTTACTCTGAACATCTTTTTCTCTTAACTTTTTTAATATATCAAAGCCATTCATACCTGGTAGCATGACATCAAGTATTATTAAATCATAAATATTTGTTAATGCTGAATAAAAACCTTCTTCACCATCTGTACATATATCCACAATATATTTTTCTTTTTTTAAGCTTGAAGATATAACATCCGCTAAATTAAATTCATCTTATACAATTAAAACTCTCATTATTATCACCCATTACATAAATTTTATTTCTAAATTATTAAATAAATATTAAATATATTATTAATAAAAGAAAAGCTTTGGAAAAATCCAAAGCCTGTAAAACTGTATATGTATTAACGTTTTGAGAATTGTGGTGCACGTCTTGCTTTCTTTAAACCTGGTTTCTTACGTTCTTTAATTCTTGAATCTCTTGTGATAAATCCATTTGCTTTTAGTACTTTTCTAAAGCTATTTTCACTATCAGCAGGAGTTGTTGAATCATATTCTAGTAAAGCCTTTGTTATACCTAAACGAATTGCTCCAGTTTGTCCTGAGAATCCTCCACCACAAACTTCAACTTCTACATCAAAGATTTCTCTTGTATTTGTAAGGTCAAGTGGTTGAGTTAAATTCATTATTAAAGTTTCATAAGGTAGATATTCATGAACATCTTTACCATTTACTGTTATTTTACCAGTTCCTGAAACTAATCTAACTTTTGCTATACTTGATTTTCTTCTACCAGTTCCATAATAAACGTTTTGTTTCTTTGCCATGATTTACCTCCCTATTTAACTTCCAACTTTTCTGGTTTTTGAGCCATATGTGGATGTTCACTACCAGCGTAAACAAATAATTTCTTATACATTTGTCTACCTAATCTGTTATGTGGAAGCATTCCTTTTACTGCTCTTTCTACCATTTCAACTGGATAGTTTTCTTTCATAACTTTTGCAGTTCTAACTCTTAATCCTCCTGGATACATTGAGTGATTATAGTATTTCTTATCTTCAAGCTTGTTTCCAGTTAAATTAACTTTGTCAGCATTGATAATAATGATATTATCACCGCAATCGATATGTGGAGTATAAGTTGGCTTATGTTTTCCACGAAGCATATGTGCTGCTTTTGCTGCTATACGACCAAGAGTTGCATCTTGAGCGTCAATAACATACCATTTACGTTCTACAGTTTCTTTTTTTTGCATATAACTTGTCATAATTTTCTCCTTTTACTTAAGCTTAACCTTCCCACAGTCAAACTTATGTGGGGAATCAAATGTACCGATTAGAATTATACTAAAATAAGCTTTAAAAGTCAATGATTATATATAAATATTTATCTTTTTAACTGTTATATTCAATATAATATAGATATAATCCTTCTGGTTTAATTGTTGTTACTAATTTTGCCTTATCATCGTCAATTAAAATTTCTTTAATATCACTTGGTAATAACTTTCCCTTTCCTACTTTAACAAGTGTTCCAACCATATTTCTTACCTGATATTTCATAAAACCAGTGCCAGTAAAGCTAAATATTAACTTGTCACCTTCTACTGTTATACTTGCATCATAGATCTCTCTCACATAGTTTTCTTTTTTTGCTTCACTTGAAACGAAGCTCTTGAAATCATGTTTACCAATAAAGTACTTAATTCCATCATTCATCTTTTCTATATCAAGCTTTTTACCATATTGATAAACATAATTTCTCTCAAGCGGATTATATTCTCCACAATTCATTATATATTTGTAAACTTTTGACTTTGCCATATACCTTGCGTGAAAACTTTTATCCACAACTTCTGTGGAAAAAACATGAATATCATCTGGTAAAAGACTATTTAATGCACACTTAAGTTTGTAAAGTGTAATATCAACGTCAATGTCAAAATGTGCACATTGACAAAATGCATGGACACCTCTGTCTGTTCTACCTGCTCCAGTTACCTTTGTTTCTTTATGATTATTTATGCTAAATAAAGCTTTTTCAAGTTCGCTTTCTACACATCTTTTTCCAGGTTGTTTTTGATATCCAGAAAAATTTGTACCATCATATGAAAACTTTATCAAATATCTCATAACTACCTCCAAAAAAAGTATAATATTGAAAAATATATTATAGAAACAATAGCAAAGATGAAATCATAGTTTTTAAAACTAAGAGGAAAAAGTGCTCTTCTTCTTTTGAATCCATAAAACTTTGATTTTCCATACATATATACTTCTTCCAAATCTTTTTTTACTCTATCATTTATACTTCTTTGTTCACTATAAGTTTTTTTGTACATTTCTTCATTATATTCACGTACCTTTGGAAGCAACTCTTTGCAAAACATTTTTTTCCTTAATTTCTTTTTGTAGTTATATAAGAAATTATTTTTAATAATATATCTGTTTTTCTCACTTATTGAGTATATTAAAAGCAAGATTACGCTTATAGCATATATTATTTTAATTAAAATATTTATCTTAGGCGCTAGTGGAAAATATATTAGTAACAAAAGTGTTAATATTCCCAAAGGAAGTGATTTGAAATTTATATCTATTATAGATATAACGATAATATATATTGATAATATGTATATAATTGTTCTTTCTGTTTGATAATTTATAATAGTTCCTGCTAATAACAATAAAGCTGTAATAATAATTTTTAATAAATAACTACATCTAGACATGTTTATATATATCCTTTATTATGTCTCTTACATCTTTACTGTAGAATAATTTTACATTTTTTTCTTCTTTTGCTTTATATGTTATTAGTGGAAGAGCGGGGACATTTATATTTTTATTAGTTAGAACTTCTTCACTAGTATATACATTATCTGTTGTGTCATATACAAATATTCCTTTATACCAAATTATTGAATAATCAGATACTTTATATAAATTATCTGCATCACTACCTGTTACGATTATAATGTATTTTTTTTCTTTAAGGTAATTTAACAAATTTTTAAAGTTTTTTTGGTTTCTATAATCTAAGTATCGATACATATCTTTAAACAACACTCTTTTTGATGTTCCTGAAAGTCTTCTTAATATATTTAAATATATTTTTTCTGTAAAAGATAGTGTATCGATTTTTCTAGTTAAAAAATTGTTTTTTAATCCAAGTTCTTTTAATACATCAAGAGTTATATTATAGTCTTCCATTCCATTATTGTAGATTCCTATTTCTGATTCAATTGTTGTGCCAATAAAATAAAGTGTTTCATTATCAATAATAGTTATATCGCTTAAATTTTCAATAATTTCATCTGTATATTTTGAATCTAATGAGGTTATCTGTCCTTCGTGAAGTTCTACTTTTTTAGCTCTGCTTTTATAAATCAAATCTAATTCCATAGCCTATCCACCACCTCATCTACATCAAAATATATCTTATCGACTAGATTATAAAACTCTAGTTTTCTTGATAAATCTATCATCAGTGGTATATCTATTCCCATCTTAGATAATTCATTATCACTTTTTATTATTTCTTCAAAAGTACCTTCCATAGCTTTTTTTCCATGACTCATCACTATAATGTTACTTGCATTTATAGCATCATTTATATTGCTAGTTGTGTAAAGAAATGCTATGTGCATTTTTGTTGAAATTTCCTTTAATAGCTTAAATATTTTTTTTCTATCATTATCGTTCAAGTACTTAAAAACATCATCTATCAAAAGTAAATCTGGGTTATGTGCTATAGAAGATGCTAATAAGACTTTTATTTTGTCAATCATTTTTAATTCTGATGAATTTTTCTTTAACATATTGTTTATTCCAAAAAATTCTGCTAACTCTGATACTCTTTTATTTATATGCGCTGAGTTAAAATTTAAGTTATAAAGCGGATATATAATCTCATCTTTAACGGTTTCACAAATAAACTGTCTATCTATATTTTCAAAAACTGTACCTATTTTAGTGTGATAGCTATTAAATGTCTTATTACTTAATTCTATATCATTTAATATTATTTTTCCCAACTCTTTCTTTTCCATCCCACTTAGTATTTTAATTAGTGTTGTTTTTCCCTCACTATTTGGAGAGAGTATTGCTACGACTTCATTTTCAGCAACAGAAAAAGTTAAGTCCTCAATTATTTTGTTATTGTTATCTATTCCGTAGTTAAAAGTTAAGTTGCTAACTTCAAGAGTATTTCCCATTTTAAATCACCGCTAATGTTTATTATACATGTTTTTATCGAAAATAAAAGAAGAAATATTGATAATATTACCTTCTTGCATTATTCTAAAATAATTTATTTATCCATGTTATTTTTTTCTTTTTTCTTTTGAACTTTGTATACTATTTTAATTGCTAATTTATTGGATACTAATCTGTTGAAGAATATTGTAAATTTCATCTTAATTCCTGGTATTATTATAAGTTTATTTTGAAACATTTTATTGATAGCATATCTTGCGACGTATTCACTACTTAATGATTTCATTGAAAACTGCACATTTGCTACGTTGTTAAAATTTGTATTTACTGGACCTGGGCATAAACAAGATATATGTACGTTAGATTTATCACGTCTTAATTCTTCGTATATTGCTAATGTTAGTTTAGTAACATAAGACTTTGTTGCATAATATGTTGCCATTAAAGGCCCTGCTTGAAAACTGGCCGCAGATGAAACATTTAGTATGTAACCTTTATTTCTTTTCTTCATATCTTTTAGAAACAATTTTGTTAAAATGTGTACTGCCTTAATATTAACATCAATCATTTCTAACTCTTTGTTTAAATCGGTTTCGGTAAATTCTCCAAAGAGACCAAAGCCTGCATTATTTACTAAAATGTCAATGTTATCATTTTTACACAATACATATAACTCTTTTAATTTTGACTCATTTGATAAATCTGCCACTACAATTTTTACTTCTCCAGATAACTCTTTTTGAATCTTTTGAAGTTTTTCCTTGTCTCTTGCTACAAGTACCAAAGAATACCCCATACTATTCAGGTATTTTGCCATATTGTAACCAATTCCAGATGATGCCCCAGTTATAAGTGCCTTCATATCATCAACTCCATAGTAATATTATAACATGCAAATTATAAATTTTGTTACTTACATTATCAACTTTACATAATTAACGGTAAAGAAAAAAGCCTTACGGCTTTAATCTTCGAATATATAGTCATTAAATTCGTCATCATTATCATCAATTTCTGAGAAATTTAATATGTCATAGATATTATTATAGGCTTCACGTTGTTCTTCAGTCATCTCATCAACACTTTTTGCACCAGATACATCTACCTTAGGCATTTCAACACCAAGTTCTATTTCATTTTCTGAATTTAAGTTAATTGCTGTTGAACCTGTACCCATTATCATTTTTGCATTGAATGTACATTTTTTATCTTTTTCAATTTCTTTAAATGCCATTTCTAAGTCAAATGTAGAAGAGTCATCAAGTGGTGTATTGGCTTTTAATGAAACAGTAAAATTATTTCCATCTTTTTCATATGTACCCTCTGCTTTTAACATATTTAGTACATATAATGTTAAACTACTTTTTGTTGCACTTTGACCTTTAGATGTAAATTCAACAACATTTATTCCCATTGCTGATAAATATATTTCAAGGTTTTCAAAGTTATTTTTATTTGTATATTTATTTACTGTTAATTTTAATGTAACAGCTGTCCCATCTGAATCTACTGTTATGCTGTACTCATTTGACATTATCTTGTCTTTATATTCGTAAACAGCATAAGCAATAAATTCTTTTTCGTTGTCAAGATCATTTAATCTTCCTTCAAGATTTGAAATCATAGTGTCAAGGCTTAAACCATCTAGTTCTTCGTAATTTTTAATCGCGTATGCAATTAGTTCACTTAATTCTTTATTATCTTTTACTTTCTTTAATACTTCAATTATTATTTCTACTATGTCTTTTTCAGTAAAACTAACTTTCACTTTCTTTGTGTCATACTCTGTACCATCAAAAGTCTTTTTAACTTTTTCAACAGAAATTTCTTTTTGATTTATTTTGTCAACTATTGTGTCTGCTAAATAATCAAATACTACTTCTGTTTGAGCACTTATTCCTTCTGCAAGTTTTGGATCTATTTGAGTATCATCAACTAAATCTTCATAATAAAAGTTGTCAAGTATACCTTTAATTTTTGTGTATTCTTTATTTCCTTCTACATACTTTTCTATTTCTTTCTTAATATTATCTCTTGCTATGGTTATGTTTGCATACACTTTATCATCAGATGAAAAGTATATGTCCCCAAGATATTCTAGTTTGCTTTCTTCTGAATTCATTGTTGTGTTTGTTGTCACTTTTCCAGTTGTAAAAGTTTCACTGTTAAGACTTTTCATAAATTCTTTTGAACTTTCTTTTAAGTTCTTAAATGATGTTTCAACATGATTTGTTAATATTTTTTTGTCACTTGGCTTAAATAGGAAAAACATTCCTACACCAATTGCTGCTACACCAATAATTATTAAACATATTATTAGAGTAGTCTTTAATTTCTTATTCATTCTATCACACTCACCTCTACAGTGTTAGTATATTATATTTTACATAAAAAGTCTATATTAAACATTTTTTCAAAAAAAAACCTTGTATTGCTACAAAGGTTAATTTTATCGTTTAAACTAATTCTATTATTGCCATTAAAGCGTTGTCTCCACGTCTTTCGTCAAGCTTTAATATTCTTGTATATCCACCGTTTCTAGTTGCATATTTTGGTGCTAATTCATCAAATACTTTCTTAACAGCAACAGTGTCGTTATGAAGGAAGGCAAGTGCACTTCTTCTTGCTACTAAACTACCATCTTTTCCGTAAGTAATCATTTTGTCAACGAATTTACGAACTTCTTTAGCTCTAGTTTCAGTAGTAGTAACTCTGCCATTCATTATTACATCTCTTGTTAAATTAGCAAGCATGCTTCTTCTATGTTTATTATCAACACCTAGTTTTCTGTATGCCATATTCTTTCCTCCTTACTAATCATCATTACGTAGTACAAGACCTAAATCTCTTACTTTATCTAACACTTCTTTTAGTGATTTCTTACCTAAATTACGTATTTTCATCATGTCGTTTTCACTCTTGTTAACTAAATCTTGAAGAGTATGAATATTTGCTCTCTTTAAGCAGTTGTATGCTCTTACAGAGAAATCCAAATCTTCTATTGTAGTCTCTAAAGCTTTTACTTTAGGATCTTCTGTTTTTTCAATCATCATACCAGTCATATCAGCGATATTACTTAAATTAGTAAGAATATTGAAATGTTCAATTAAAATTCTTGATGCTAAAGCAATTGCTTCTTCTGGTTTCATAGAACCTTTAGTCCATACATTAAGTATTAGTTTATCATAGTTTTCATTTTGTCCAACACGAGCAGGTTCAACATCATAAGAAATTCTATCAATTGGAGTAAATATTGAATCTATTGCAATAACTCCAACTTTTCTAATATCAAGAAGCTTCTTGTTTTCTTCACTTCTTACGTATCCTCTACCGTTTGATACAGTCATTTCCATAATTAGCTTTCCGCCCTTAGCAACATTTGCAATTACTAAGTCTGGGTTAATTATTTCGATATCTGAATCATGTGCAATATCTCCTGCGGTAACTGGACCTTCTTCAGTTTTACTTATTCTAATAGTTTTAATTTCTTTAGAATGATTCTTAACTACTACTTGTTTTAAATTTAATATAATTGTTGTTACGTCTTCAAGTACGCCTTCAATTGTTTGGAATTCATGTAAAACTCCTTCAATTTTTACGCTGCTAATTGCACTTCCAGGAAGACTTGATAACATAACACGTCTTAATGCATTTCCTAAAGTTGTACCGAATCCTCTTTCAAGTGGTTCGATTTCGAATTTACCATAAAAATTACTTTCTACATAATCAGTTATTTTATAGTTTGGTTTTTCAAATTCAATCATGAAACTACCTCCTTTATTTTTTAGTTACTATTAACCACGTGGACGCTTTGGTGGGCGACATCCATTATGTGGAATAGGTGTTACATCAGTAATTGAAGTTATTTCTAATCCTGCTGTTTGAAGTGATCTTATAGCAGTTTCTCTTCCAGGTCCTAAACCTTTAACTTGTACTTCTATTTTTCTCATGCCTAAATCATAAGCAGCTTTTCCAGCAGCTTCTGCAGCCATTCCAGCAGCAAATGGAGTAGATTTTTTACTTCCTTTAAATCCGATTGCTCCACTACTAGCCCAAGAAATAGCGCAACCTTCTTTATCTGTTATAGTAGTAATTGTATTATTAAATGTTGAATGAATATGTGCTACACCTTCAGGAACATTCTTTTTGACTTTTTTCTTTCTTGTCTTATAAGCCATGTTTTTTTTCCTCCTTTAACATATATTATTTAATTATTTCTTTTTGTTAGCAACAGTTTTTCCTTTACCTTTACGAGTTCTAGCATTACTTCTAGTGCTTTGTCCTCTAACTGGTAATCCTTTTTTATGACGAGTTCCTTGATATGAATTGATTTCCATTTTAGTCTTGATGTTCATGTTAATTTCACGTCTTAAATCACCTTCAACCATGTATTTAGAAACTTCTTCACGTAGTCTAGTTAATTCATCGTTATCTAGATCTTTAACTCTTTTGCTACCTTCAACTTTTGCGTCATTAACTATTTTCTTTGCTAAATTTCTTCCTATTCCATAAATATAAGTTATTGAAGTTTCAACTTGCTTATCATTTGGAATATCTACACCTTTAATACGAGCCATTTCTTACACTCCCTTTCATTAACCTTGTTTTTGTTTGTGTTTTGGATTTTCACAAATAACCATTACTTTACCTTTACGTTTAATTATTTTACATTTTTCACATATTGGTTTTACAGATGCTCTTACTTTCATTTTATCCCTCCTATGGTTTTCTATAGGTTATACGCCCACGTGTTAAGTCATAAGGTGATAGTTCTAACATTACGGTATCCCCCGGTAAGATGCGAATGTAGTTCATTCGGATTTTACCAGAAACGTGAGCCTCCACAATGTGACCATTTTCAAGTTCAACTTTGAACTTTCCACCTGGTATTATTTCTAGAACCTTACCTTCTATTTCGATTGTATCTTCTTTTGCCATAATATCACTCTCCTGTCAAAATTTGATATCCATCTTTTGTTACAACAACAGTATGCTCAAAATGAGCTGATGGACTACCGTCATAACTTTCTATTGTCCAACCATCATCTAGTATACATATATCTGCTTTACCTAAGTTCAACATAGGTTCAACAGCAAATACCATTCCTTCTTTTATAAGTGGTCCAGTTCCAGCTTTTCCGTAATTTGGAATATCTGGAGCTTCATGTAAGTTATGACCTACGCCATGACCTACAAGTTCTTTAACTACACCTAAATGATATTTTTTAGCTACTGTTTCAACAGCATGTGAGATATCACCAATGTGATTACCTGGCTTAACCATACTAAGTCCAGCAAATAATGCTTCTTCGGTATGCTTCATTAAGAGTTCTTTCTCTTTACTAACATCGCCTACTTTGTATGTCCATGCTGAATCACCATGATATCCTTTGTAGCATGCGCAAATATCGATAGATATTATATCACCATTTTTTAATTTTCGATCACTTGGAATTCCATGAACTACTTCTTCATTAACACTTGTACAAAGTGTTGCTGGATATCCTTCATAACCTTTACAAGAAGGAATAGCACCTTGGCTTCTTATAAAGTCTTCTGCAAGAGTGTCTAACTCTTTTGTTGTTATTCCTTCTTTAATAAATGGTTTTAGATATTGGTGAGTTTTATAAACAATAGAACCAGCAATCTTTAAAAGTTCAATTTCTCTTTCACTTTTAATACTAATCAAGTTTATCACCTAGAGTTTTTAAAAGCTCAGTTACTTGTTCAAATGTATATTCAGAACCTTTATTACTATCTACAGTGTATAAGTTTCCTTTAGCACTATAGAAGTCTATTAAAGGTTGTGTCTTTTCTACGTAAGTATTATATCTTGTTTCAAGTGATTCAAGATTGTCATCACTTCTTTGATATAACTCTCCACCACATTTATCACAAGTACCTTCTACTTTTGGAGTAAGTTTAGGATTATTCATATTGTATATAGCACCGCATTCTTTACAAAGTCTTCTACCAGTAATTCTACTAGCAAGTTCTTCCTTAGCAATATCTAGCACTATTACTATTCCTAAATCTCCATTTATTTTTTTGACTATTTCATCATATTTTTCAGCTTGTTTTACATTTCTTGGGAAACCATCAAGAATATATCCTTTTTTGCAATCATCTTCCATAAGTCTATCTTCTAATAATTTATAAACAATTTCATCAGTAACAAGTAGTCCTTCTTTTTGCATATTAGCAATTTCACGGCCTAACTCATCATCTTTTAAAACTCTTTCTCTTAGTAGATCACCTGTGGAAATATGTACATAATTATATTTTTCTTTTAGTTCTTTTGCAAGTGTTCCTTTGCCAGCACCTGGTGCTGCTAATAATATTAAATTTCTCATCTTCTTGAATAACCTCTCTTATAATTTCTTGTAACTAAGCTACCTTCTAGTTGCCTATATGTTTCTAGTGCAACACCTACAACGATTAGTAAGCTTGTTCCTCCTACTGAAACCGTTGATGATAGGTTTGTCAAAGATGAAAATATTATTGGTAATGCAGATATTACGACAAGGAATAGTGCACCAAAAACTGTAAGTCTTGATAATACTTTCGAAATATAATTTTCAGTGTCTTTGCCAGGTCTTACTCCTGGAACAAATCCACCATTATCTTTTAAATTCTTTGCAAGTTCTTCTGGTCTTAATTGTATAAATGTATAGAAGTATGCAAAGAAATATATAAGTACTACAAATATTAAGAATCCAACTGGTTTTGTGTAAGTTAAATAGTTGCTAACAAAGTTTTTAAATCCTTGGTTATCTACAAATTGTGCGATAACTCCTGGAATTGTTAAAAGACTTGATGCAAATATTACTGGTACAACTCCTGCTGTATTTATTTTAATTGGCATATATGATTTATTACCACCAATTGCTATTGTAGACTTGTTTGCATATTGTATTGGAACTCTTCTTTCAGCTTCTTGCATGTATATTACACCGATTATTACAGCAAAATATACTATTACGAAAGCTATAAAAATAAGTGTACCAATAAGTGTACTAAAATTACCAGATAATACTAATTCTTCAAAGGCTGTAACAAACATTGATGGAAGTGTTGATATTATACCTGCCATAATTATTAGTGATACACCATTTCCTATTCCTTTTTGGGTAATTTGATCTCCAAGCCATAATAGGAATGCTGTTCCTGCTGTTATAACAGTTGCAACATACATGTAATCCATTGTTGTTTTTCCTTGACCTAAGAATGCTATTGCAAATACAAATCCTTCAATAAATGCAAATATTATTCCTAGATATCTAGTAATTTTATTTATTTTTTGTCGACCCGTAGGTCCTTCATCTTTAAGTTCACTAAAATACGGAACTATATCCATTTGTAATAACTGCACTATAATCGATGCCGTTATGTATGGTGTTACTCCAAGTGAAAATATGGAGAACTTCTGCATTGCTCCTCCTGTAAATGAGTTAAGCGTTGCAAACGCACCAACATCGATATTTGGTGTTCCAGGTATTTGAACATAGGTACCAATTATAAATAATGCTAGTGAACCTAATGTAAATAATACTCTAAATCTTAAATCTTTATTTGTAGGTGCGAATAATTGTTTCAATTCTTGAAACATATTACATCACCTCAATTTTACTTCCTGATGCTTCGATTTTTTCTTTAGCTGTCTTTGAAAATTTATGTGCTTGAACAGTTAATTTCTTTTCTAATGTTCCATTTCCAAGTACTTTAATACCGTCAAGTTCTTTTTTTACTAATCCCATTTCTTTTAGTAATGCAGGTGATACTGTTGTACCATCTTCAAATCTATTTAAATCGCTAACATTGATAACTGCATATTTAGTTTGGAATTCATAGTTATTGAATCCTCTTTTTGGAAGACGTCTATATAATGGAGTTTGTCCTCCTTCAAATACAGTTCTTACTCCTCCACCACTTCTTGCGTTTTGACCTTTATGACCTTTACCACTTGTTTTTCCTAAACCTGATCCTCTACCACGACCTACAATTTTTCTTTTTTGTGTAGCTCCGATATTTTTCTCTAATTCATGTAACTTCATTATCCTAAAATCTCCTCTTTAGTTTTTCCTCTTAGGCTTGCAATGTGCTCAGGTGTTTTAATTTGTTTTAATGCATTAAGTGTTGCATTAGCCATATTGTTTTTGGTTCTTGATCCAAGTGATTTAGATAAAATGTCACGGATTCCTGCAAGTTCTAGAACAGCTCTAACTGCTCCACCAGCGATTACACCAGTACCAGCAGCAGCAGGTCTTAATAAAACTCTAGCAGCTCCTCTTTCTCCAATTACTTCATAAGCAATTGTTCTATCATCAGTTAAAGGTATTTTAATTAAATTTTTGTTAGCATCTTGAATAGCTTTCTTTACGGCATCGCCAACTTCGTTAGCTTTTCCCATACCTAGTCCAACTTGACCATGTCTGTCCCCAACTACAACAGTAGCAGAAAATCTTCTTTGTCTACCACCTTTATTAACTTTAACAACACTTTTGATTTCAACAACTTGTTCTTCTAAAGTTTTTGCTTTTGGGTCATTGTTTTTATTTTGCATAAATTACCCTCCTTCTAAAATTCTAAACCATTTTCACGTGCTGCTTCTGCTAAAGCTTTAACACGTCCATGATATAAGTATCCACCTCTATCGAATACTACTTTTTTAACGTTTGCTTTTTTTGCTTCAGCTGCTACTTTTTCACCAACTTTAGTAGCTGCTTCAACATTGCTTCCATTAGTTAATTTTAGATCTTTATCAAGTGATGAGGCACTAGCTATTGTTGTTGCAGTCTCATCATCAATAATCTGTGCAAAAATGTTTGAATTTGATCTAAACACATTAAGTCTTGGAACAGCACTTGTACCATGTACATCTTTTCTTACTCTTTTGTGTCTTTCAACACGCATAGCGTTTCTTGATTCTTTCTTAATCATAAGTAACTTCTCCTTATCTTATATTTTAAGCAGCTTTCTTACCTTCCTTACGAATAATGTGTTCGTCTTTATAACGAATACCTTTTCCTTTATAAGGTTCTGGTTGTCTAACTTTTCTAACATTTGCTGCAAATTCTCCAACTTTTTCTTTATCGATACCTTTAATAGTAAGTTCTGTATTACTTGGAACTTCTACTGTAATACCTTCTGGAATTTGCATTTCAACTGGATGTGAATATCCAGCACTAATAACTATTACATTACCTTTTAGAGTGAAACGGTAACCTACACCAATGATTTCAAGTTTCTTTTCATAACCATGTGTAACACCAGTAATCATATTATTGATATTAGCATTGATTGTACCATGCATTGGTTTATAATTATCATTTGCTCTTAATACTTCTAAAGTGTTGTCTTCTACTTTAATAGTGATTCCTTTTACTAGATTAGTAGTAAGGGATCCTTTAGGTCCTTTAACAGTTACTATTCCATTTTCTTCTGTAATTGTAACACCCTCTGGTATTGCAATCTTTCTATTTCCTATACGACTCATTTCAAGGCCTCCTTACACTTTAGATTACCAGATGTAAGCTAAAACTTCTCCACCAAGGTTTTCTTTACGAGCTTGTTTATCTGTCATAATTCCTTTTGAAGTAGAAATTATAGCAATTCCTAATCCGTTTAATACTTTTGGAACTTCATCGCTTTTAACATAAACTCTTAATCCTGGTTTTGAAATACGCTTTAATCCAGTAATTACTTTTTCTTTTTTATTTCCATATTTAAGTGTTAGTAAAATGTTCTTTTGAGCATCTTCTCCAACTACTTTGTAATCTTTTATAAATCCTTCTTCTTTTAAAATTCTAGCAAGTTCTACTTTTAATTTAGAAGCAGGAACGGTTACATCAGCATAACCCATTGAATTTGCATTACGCATACGCGTTAGCATATCTGCAATTGTATCAGTTACTACAGCCATATAAAATCCTCCTTCCCAATTACCAGCTTGATTTTTTAATTCCTGGTATTTGTCCTTTATAAGCTAATTCTCTAAAGCAAATACGGCATATTCCAAATTTACTCATAACTGCATGAGGTCTACCACATCTTTTGCAACGTGTATATTCACGTACTTTGAATTTTTGCTTTCTATTAGCTTTAACAATCATACTTTTTTTTGCCATTATTACCCTCCAATTACTTTCTAAATGGAATTCCAAGTTCACTTAATAAATCATAAGCTTCTTCGTTAGTTTTTGCAGTTGTTACAAATACGATATCCATTCCACGTACTTTTACAACACTGTCATATTCTATCTCAGAAAATATAAGTTGTTCTTTAATTCCAAGTGTGTAGTTTCCTCTACCATCAAAAGCTTTTGGTGAAACACCTCTAAAATCACGTACACGAGGAAGACCGATTGATACTAACTTATCCATGAAGTTGTACATATTGTTTCCTCTTAAAGTAACTTTACAACCAATTGATTGTCCTTCTCTTACTTTAAATCCTGCTATTGATTTTCTAGCTTTTGTAATAACTGGTTTTTGTCCTGAAATAACTTCAAGATCTTTTACGGCAGCATCTAGTAATTTTGAATTACTTGTTGCATCTCCTACACCCATGTTAATAACTATTTTTTCTAGTTTAGGAACTTCCATTATTGTAGTATAATTATGTTTTTTAATTAGACTTGGAACAATTTCATTCATATATCTTTCTTTTAGGCGGTTCATAAATCAAGTCCTCCTTCCACTAATCGATTTTCTCGTTAGATTTTTTAGCTACTCTAACTTTTTTATCTTTTTCTATAGTATGTCCGATTCTAGTTCTCTTTTTAGTCTTAGGATCGATAAGCATAACATTAGATCTATGAATTGGTGCTTCTTGTTCAAGAATTCCACCAGTTTCTTGACCGTTTCCTTTTTTATGTTTCTTTACGATATTACATCCTTCAACTATAACTCTATTTTCGGCTTTAAGGGTTTTTGTAATTTTTCCTTCTTTACCTTTACTAGATCCAGCAATTACTATAACTTTATCTCCTACTTTTAAGTTCATAATATCCTCCTATAGTACTTCCTTAGCTAGTGATACTATTTTCATGAAATCTTTATCACGAAGTTCTCTAGCTACAGGGCCAAAAATACGAGTTCCTACTGGACTCTTATCATCCTTGATTATAACGCAAGCATTATCATCAAATTTAATATAAGAACCATCTTCTCTTCTTAATCCGAATGTTGTTCTAACTATTACAGCTTTAACAACTTTACCTTTTTTAACAGTTCCATTAGGTGTGGCATTTTTAATTGTACCAACAACTATGTCACCGATATTACCAGTTTTAACTTTGCTTCCACCAAGTACTCTGATTACTAATAATTCTCTAGCACCTGAGTTGTCAGCAACTTTCAAACGACTTTCTTGTTGAATCATAATTAATCCTCCTTCACCTAAGAGTTATAAAATAACTGCTTCCTTTACTATTTCTTTTAAGTAGAATCTCTTTGTTTTAGAAATAGGTTTTGTTTCAACTATTCTAACAACGTCTCCTACTTTTGCTCTATTTGATTCATCATGAACTGCATATTTCTTTGAAGACTTTACTCTTTTTCCATAAAGTGGATGTTTTTTGTAAGTTTCAACTAATACAGTTATTGTTTTATTATTAACAGAGCTAACTACTTTTCCAACTAATTCTCTATTTGTTTTTTCCATGTGCACCCTCCTACTTTGTATTTCCTTCGTTTAATTCTCTTTCACGAAGAACTGTTTTAAGTCTTGCAACAAGATGTCTTAAGTCTTTGATTCTTGAAGGTTTTTCTAGGTTACCAGTTGCTTGTTGGAAACGCAAATTAAATAATTCTTCTTTAGTTTCTTTTATTTTGTTGTTTATCTCTTCAGTGGTTAGATTTCTAATTTCATTAACCTTCATTTATATCACCACCATTTTCTTTCATAACAAATTTTGTCTTGATTGGTAGTTTGTGTGATGCAAGTCTTAATGCTTCTCTTGCAACATCTTCAGTAACTTCTGAGATTTCAAACATAATCTTTCCAGATTTAACTACTGCTACCCAAGATTCTACATTACCTTTACCTTTTCCTTGACGAGTGCCAAGTGGTTTTTTAGTTAAAGGCATATGTGGGAAAATGTTTATCCAAACTTTTCCACCACGTTTCATATAACGAGTCATCGCAACACGAGCTGCTTCGATTTGATTAGCTGTTATCCAAGCACCTTCCATTGCCATAAGTCCGTAAGTTCCATTGTGTAATTCAGTATTACCTTTTGCATGACCTTCGTAAGGTAATCTATGTACACGACGATATTTTGTCCTTGATGGTATTAACATAATTAATTACCTCCCTTAGCCTTTGTATTATTTCTTTCAGTTTTTTTATCTTGAAGTATTTCACCTTTATAGATCCATACTTTTACACCAATCTTACCAAATGTTGTATCAGCTTCTGCTGTTGCATAGTCAACATTTGCTCTTAGTGTATGTAGTGGGATAGTTCCTTCTGAATATCCTTCACTACGTGCTATATCAGCACCATTTAATCTTCCAGATACTGAAGTTTTAACTCCCTTAGCTCCAGCTTTCATAACATTTCTGATAGCTTTCTTTTGTGCCATTCTGAATGATGCACGGTTTTCGATTTGTGATGCAATACTTTTTGCAACTAGTGTAGCATCAAGATCTGGTTTCTTAATATCAACGATTGAAATTTGAATATTTTCATCAACTACTTTAGCGATTTCTTTTTTCAAATTCTCTATTTCTTCTCCGCCTTTTCCAATTATTACTCCAGGTTTAGCGGTATGTATAACGATTTCGCATCTTTTTGCATTTCTTTCAATATCAACAGCGCTAACTCCAGCATCTTTTAATCTTTTTTCTAGAAATTTACGGATTTTTAAATCGTTTTCTAGGTATTTACTAAAATCGCTTTTGTTTGCATACCAGTTAGCTTCCCAACCTCTGTTGATTCCAATTCTAAGTCCAATTGGACTAACCTTTTGTCCCATACATTAACCTCCTTTTAAGATTATTTTTCTGCCACAACTATAACAATGTGACTAGTTCTTCTGTCTTTGTGTCCTATATGACTTCTTGAATCAAACATATGTCTTTTCATTACAGGACCTGCATCTACTCTAGCTTCTTTAACATAAAGTTTATTTGCATCAAGTTTGAAATTATTAACTGCATTTGCTGTAGCTGAATTTAAAACTTTTAATACAAGTGTGCTAGATTTTTTGTTTCTGTTATTTAGTATGTTTACCGCATCATTTACATCTTTACCACGAATTAAATCAACAACTAATCTTGCTTTAATTGGTGATATTCTAAGAGACTTTGCGATTGCTTTTGCTTCCATATTCATATCCTCCTAGCCATTACTTTTTCTTGTTTTCGCCATGACCACCAAATTTACGAGTTAGTGCAAATTCTCCAAGTTTATGACCAACCATATCTTCAGTAACATAAACAGGGATAAATTCTTTGCCATTATGAACCGCAAATGTGTGCCCTATAAAGTCAGGGTATATTGTAGAACGGCGTGACCAAGTTTTAATAACTTCTTTCTTACCACTTTTATTTAGTTCTCTTACTCTATTTAATAATCTTTCAAATACGTAAGGACCTTTTTTAAGACTTCTTGCCATAAATAATCTCCTCCCTACTTACTACGACGGCGTACGATTAATTTATCAGACGCTTTTTTCTTTCTAGTTTTGTATCCTAGTGCTGGTTTACCCCAAGGAGTAACTGGTCCTTTACGTCCGATTGGAGCACGACCTTCACCACCACCATGTGGGTGATCATTAGGGTTCATAACAGATCCACGTACTGTAGGTTTGATTCCTAAGTGACGAGTTCTTCCTGCTTTTCCTAATTTAACAAGTTCATAGTCTTCATTACCAACTACACCAATAGTAGCATAGCAAGTACCAAGAACTAATCTTTGTTCACCACTTGATAGACGAAGCATTACATAATTTCCTTCTCTACCTAAAATTTGAGCACTTGAACCAGCGCTTCTTGCAAGAGATGCACCTTTACCTGGTTTTAATTCAATATTGTGAACTGTTGTACCAACTGGAATGTTTGAAAGTGGTAGGGCATTTCCTACTTTAATATCAACATTTTCTCCAGCAACAATAGTTGCTCCAGCTTTTAAATCCTTTGGTGCGATGATGTATCTTTTTTCACCATCTATATAATTTATTAGTGCGATGTTTGCACTTCTGTTTGGATCGTATTCGATAGTTGCTACTTTTCCAGCTATATCTCTTTTATCTCTCTTGAAATCTATTATTCTGTATTTTCTTTTTGCTCCTCCGCCATGATGTCTAACAGTTATTCTTCCTTGATTATTACGACCACCGTTTTTATTTAAACTAACTAATAAGCTTTTTTCAGGAGTATCTGTAGTAATCTCTTCGTTTACTAATGTACTCATCTTACGTCTTGCATTAGTAGTTGGCTTATAATTTCTAATTGCCATAATATCCTCCCTCTAACCAAGATCGATAGTTTGACCTTCTGCAAGTTTAACTATAGCTTTTTTAGCTCTGTTACTAACTCCTGCATAACGTCCTACTCTTCTTTTCTTAGTTTTAATATTTAATGTAGATATTTCTTCTACTTTTACTTTAAATATTTTTTCAATAGCATTCTTAATTTCAGTTTTTGATGCTTTTGGATCTACTTTAAATAAATACTTGTTTTCTTCTTGTGCTAAACGTGCACTCTTTTCTGTAACAATTGGTGCTTTGATTATTTCTAAATATTTTGTATTCATTATTTTAGCACCTCCTCTATAGCATTTAATGCTTCTTTTGTAACTAATACTTTTTCTGCTGCTATTAAATCAAGAACATTTATTTCTCCAGCTTCGATAAGTAAGATATTTGGAATGTTTCTTGAAGCAAGTATCATATTTTCATCTAATTCTTTAACAATAACTAATGTGCTAACTGTATCTAATTTTAATGATTTTAAAAGGTTAGCTAATTCTTTAGTTTTTGGTGTTTCAAGTTTTAATTCGTCAACTACAACGAAATCTTGAACTTTTGAAGCTACAGCGCTCTTTAATGCAAGGCGACGTTCTTTACGATTCATCTTTTTGCTGTAATCTCTTGGTTTTGGTCCTAGTGCGATTCCACCACCAACCCATTGTACAGCTCTAATTGAACCTTGACGTGCATGTCCTGTACCTTTTTGTCTCCAAGGTTTTCTTCCTCCACCGCTAACTTCTGAACGTGTTTTTGTGCTATGGGTTCCTTGTCTTAATGATGCCCTTGTTAAAATTATTGCATCATGTAAAACTTTATTATTTGGCTCAATACCAAATATTTCATCATTTAATTTAATGTCCTCTATTTTTTCACCTTTTGTGTTTAAAAGTGTTACTTTTGTCATCTTTAATTCCTCCCTTCATCATATTTAAATATTTTATTAACAATTAACTATGACGATTACTCTCCAGCTTCTTCTTTAGTTTCTTCTTCTACTTCTGTTTCTACTACAGGTGTTTCTTCGTAAGAGATAAGTTCTACTTGTTCATTTACTTTTTCACCTTTTTTAACAGATGTTCTAATCATAACTAAAGATTTCTTTGGACCTGGAACATTACCTTTGATTAAGATAACATTATTTTCTAAATCAACTGATACAACCTCTAAGTTTTGAATTGTTGTTGCAACATTTCCCATATGACCTGGTAATTTCTTACCTTTTAGCACGTGCATTGGTAATAGTGTTCCTAGTGAACCTACACCTCTATGATATTGTGATCCGTGACCCATTGGTCCACGACTTTGATTATAACGTTTAATAACGCCTTGGAAACCTTTTCCTTTGCTTACACCGCTTACATCAACGATTTCTCCTTCTTTGAATAAGTCAGCTGTAATTGTTTGACCAAGTGTATAGTCATTAACGTTTACTCCTCTAAGTTCTTTTAAGAAGCGCTTAGGAGCAGTATTTGCTTTTTTTGTATGACCAATTTTTGCTTTGTTAGAATTTTTTTCTTTCACTGTTACAGCACCAAGTTGAATTGCATCATAGCCGTCTTTTTCAACAGTCTTGATTTGTGTTACAACGTTAGGTTCTACTTCGATAACAGTTACAGGAATAAGTTTTCCGTTCTTAGTAAAAACTTGAGTCATTCCTATTTTTCTACCTAAGATTCCTTTCATTTTTCTTTCCTCCTAATGATTATTGTTTGATTTGAATGTCAACACCACTTGGAAGTTCAAGATGAGTTAATGCATCTATTACTTCTTTATTTGGATTTTTAACATCAATTAGTCTTTTATGCGTACGCATTTCAAATTGTTCACGAGAATCTTTATATTTGTGAACAGCTCTTAAAATAGTGAATTTTTCTACATCTGTTGGTAGTGGTACTGGTCCACTTACTTTTCCTCCAGATCTTTTAATAGTTTCAACTATTTTTGTAGCAGCATTGTCAAGAATTCTATGATCATATGCTTTTAATTTAATACGAACAACGTTTGACATATTAAATCCTCCCTTCGCCTATATCTTCGTATAGACTTGCTCCGTGTAAATAACCTGAATTAACCTAGCAACTTTGCCTGGTGTATCAGCAACCTCACACATCTAAGCAGCCACACGCTTAAGAGTATATCATAGAGAACCTTTAAAATCAAGGATTTTTTTACTTTTTGTTTTATTATTTCTTTTTATAAGAAACTTTGCTACAATTACAAAAAAAATTCTAGAAAAATTCTAGAATCCTATCGTTTTTTTGAAAAAATTGCAGCTGTAGAATTATCTTTTCCAGCTTCAATATATTCTTTATATTCAAATTCACCCTTTTGTTCTTTTCTATAAGACCTTGTAGTATTTGCAGCATCTACGAGTGCACTAGCAATTTTCTCTTTAGGTGTATTGGCAGTTATGGCCATAATTCTGCTATCTGATAAGCAATCTGTTACTCCATCGCTTAATAATACTAATGAATCATAGTCTGTATTTTTAATTCTATACATATGCGGTCTTAATGGTCTTTCTGGATTAAGTGAGCCTATGCAACTTGTAATTATATTTGAATATATGTGAAATCTCATATCATCTTTTCTTCTTATATAGCCAGCATCATAATATTTTTGAACTTGTGAATCATCTTTTGTTACTTGTATCAACTCATTATTTTTTACTATATATCCTCTAGAATCTCCAACAGAAGATACTAAAGTTTCATTCTTGCCAACTATTCCACATAAGAATGTCGTTTGTGAACCATTTTTTGTTCTGACATCTTCTCTATTCATTTCTTGAATCTTTTGACTTAATTTTGCTCTTAACATATCCATATTTTCAAAGTCTTCTTTTTTTAATCCTTTAAACCATTCAAGCATTTCTTCAGCAACATAGCTACTTGCTGCTCCTCCATTTTGTGAGCCACCAACACCATCTGCCACTAAAAGCATTTTATAATCTTTGTTTTTTGGGTATTCGGATAATAAAACAGAATCTTCTTGAGTTGGTTTTACATTTCCAATTGATGATGATGCAAACATAGAAGTTCCAACCATATATTCAACATTCTTTTTCTGAAGTTGAACTCCATGAATAATATCACTTTCACATTTATTTATGTTATCGTGAAAAATTCTTAAATTTTTGGGTTTTATTTCCTTATTTTCCTCTCTTGAAAGATAACGAATACAATCTATTATACTTGGGGATACATAACTATCTAGTTTTTTTAAATTTACACCATTATTTGGATAATATCTATTTTGAGTAAACGAATAAGCTAATGCTTTAAGGAAATCAGGATCACTTTTTAAGAAAGAAACAACCTCATTCTTTTTTATTTTTAAATCTTTTAAGCTGTCATAAAATTTTACACAATTTGCTTTTCCTGATAAATTTCCTGCTCTTAAGTCTATTTTGCTTACTCTAAGCGCTTGAATTGCTATCTCTTTAATAACATCATCTGGAGTAAGGTCTTCTATCATTCTTCTAGCTTTGTTACTTGATGTTATATGGTTCTGCATTCGTCCACTAAATAACATTCCACGAATAATTCCCTCTGGAGTTCCTTCTGGATGAGCTTTAAGTGTTTCAATTATTGCATAATCAATTTTTTCTAATCTTTGCATATCTTACTCCTTATAATTTTATTTTTCTAGTATAGTTATTTTTTTCCTTATTTCTTCTTTTGTAATATTTTCTTTCTTGTATAATTCTTCTGGTGTTCCTTGTTCAATAAACTTATCGTTAAATCCCAATGACATAACCTTTCCTTTATAATTTAGTTCCATTAACTTAGATGATACCATAGAGGTTAATCCACCATTTAATACATTATCCTCTATTATTAATATATTATAATGCTTTTTTGAAAGAAACTCTAGCATTTTATCATCAATTGGTTTCAGAAAACAAGCGTTTATTATCATTGAATGTAATTTGTACTCTTTTTTTGTTAGATATGCCTTTATAAGCATTCTTCCTGAAGCGATTATCGCAGTTTTTTGACCGTTATCAACAATTTCCCATTTACCTTGTATAATTTTGTCAAGCGGCTTTATTTTAAATTCATCCCCACCCCTTGGATATCTTATTGCTATTGGGCCACTTTGTTTAATAGCCCATCTCAACATTTTTTCCACTTCTTCTGTGGATTTTGGTGATAAAATTTTTATATTTGGGATTAAAGATAAATATGACACGTCAAAAATTCCTTGGTGAGTTTCGCCATCACTACCAACAATTCCAGCTCTATCTATTGCAAAAATTACATGTAAATGTTGCATGCATACATCGTGAACAATTTGGTCAAATGCTCTTTGCAAAAAAGTTGAATATATTGCCACTACCGGAACTAAATTCTCCTTTGCAAGACCCGCCGCAAAAGTTGTCGCATGCTCCTCGGCAATTCCAACATCAAAACTTCTGTTCTTAAATTCTTCAAAGAATTTCTTTAAGCCAACACCATCTTTCATCGCCGCTGTTATAGCTACAACATTTTTATTTTCTCTGCCTATTTTTACCATTGCATTTCCAAAAGCATTTGAATAAGTATCTTTTTCTTCAATAATAATTCCTTTATTTTTATCAAAAGGAGAAATCGCATGATATATATCAGGATTTTCTAAAGCTTTTTGGTAACCAAGCCCTTTTTTAGTTACCACATGTATTATTACTGGTCCATCTAAAATCTGAGCTTTTTTAAATACTTTTGTCATCAGTGAAATATCATGACCATCAAGAGGGCCAATATACGTTAATCCCATCGCTTCAAAATATTCTGATGGGACTAAAAAAGTCCTTAAACCATCTTTCATTCTTGCTAAAACCTTTGACATTGCATTTCCAATTTTTGTGTCATCCAAAGAATGCTTTATTTTATTTTTAACTTTTAAATAGCGTTCATTTATACTTATTCTACTCAAATAACTTGAAAGGCCCCCAACATTACTTGATATGCTCATACCATTATCATTTAAGATAATAATCATTTTTGTCTTGTTGTATCCAAGATCATTTAAAGCTTCTAGACTCATACCACTACTGATACTGCCATCACCAATAACACTTACAACATTATATTTTTCATTTTTTATGTCTCTTGCTCTTGCAAAACCTAGTGCAGCAGATATAGAGGTACTACTGTGTCCAGTTTCAAAGAAATCATATTTGCTTTCTTTTGGATATGGAAATCCTCTTAAGCCTTTATACTTCCTAAGAGTATCAAAATCTTTTCTTCTTCCCGTTAGCATCTTATAAACATAGCTTTGATGCCCAACATCAAATATTACTCTATCGTTTGGAAAATCAAAACTAGATACGAGAGCAATAGTTAACTCCACTACACCAAGGTTAGATGCTAGGTGCCCGCCGTTTTTTGATACTTTATCTATTAAAAATTCTCTTATTTCACCAGATAGTTCTTTTTTCTCTTTAATTGTTAATTTTTTTACATCCTCAGGTGAATTTATTTTTTCCAACATTTTTATTACCTCTTGTTTCTTCTATACTGTACTTTCTAACGCTTGAATATTTATTTTTCTAGATAATTTCTATTTAAATAATATGCAAGTTTCATAAGTGTTTTGGCAGATTTTGTTCTTAAATGTCTTTCATCAAGTATATATTCAGATTCAAACCTTGTCCTGTCAAGAGCATCAGCATCTTTTAATATATTGCCAATAATTCTAGCCTTTTCTTTTTCGTTTTTAGTTAAATTAAAATATGATGATACATTGTTGAATCCTACTTCTTCTTCCTTTTTAATATCAAAACCAGTTGTTCTTTCATCATGAAAGCTTATGGCTGCAGATATAATTCTAAGATCACTGGTACTATATTTGTCCTTTAGGCTATCTTGAGCAATAATTGCACTTTTTAACCCATGTCTTATATCATCATCATTTTCTCTTCCCTCATCATGATACATCGCAGACTCCACAAGCAAATTTATATTCTCTTTTATATTTTCAAATTTTGCTATTAAGAAAGCAAAAAGCATGACATTACCAGCGTGCTTTTTTCCATGACAATTTGTTTTTCTTTTATATAAATTTCGTTTATCGATTTCGTTTATCCATTTCCTTATATATGACTTTTCGTCAGATGATAATTTTTCTATAATTTCTATTTTTCCTTTTTGCTTAAGTGATGATAACTCAATGTACTTCGGTAAGTTTAAATTGTCATCTTCCATTTCATATATGACATCTATTCTATCCATATATACTCCTATCTAAATAATCTATATTGCACATTTTCACGTAAATTGTATGTGTCCTTCATTTCTCCTTCAAGAGCCATTGTATAATATTTTTGCCCATTTTTGTCAATGCTTACAACATAATTAGATGATGGTAATGTGTCGATAGTAGAATATAAGAAGTTATAGTAAGGTGATAAATTCATATCCATATAACTCATGATATAAGTAAATAATAAATCATCACTTAAATATTTTGTGTCATCAAAATCCATGTCATAGTTACTTAATATTAACGCTTCAGTGTTAAACTGACGATATGTGCTTTCTAAATCATATTTTTTGTTTAAGAAATTTGTTAAGAAAAGAGCATCTTGTCCTGTTTTGGTTTGAAGATGTGGCAAATGATCACCAAAGAAAACAATTATAGTTTCTTCATCAATAGTGTTTATGTAATCATATAACTTTTTCAAGGAAGCATCTGCTAAGTACATTCCCTTGGCATATGACTTGATTGTTCCTGTTATATCATCATTATAGTCAGTTTCTGTTACTTCAAACTCATAGTCTTTATATCTTTCTTCATAATATGGCATATGACCACCCATAGTTATAGCAAAGTAGAATGTCTTTTCGTCTTCATCCTTGTTATTAAAGTATTCAATCACTTGATTCATTAAATAGTCATCAGTAACATATGACTTTTGTTTTAATTCATCATATAAGTGATGTCTTTCATCTACGCCATAAAAATCATAAACATTATCACATTTGAACATCTCTTTGCTTGAAGCATTTAATATTACTGTTTTATAACCGTTATTTTTAAATTCTTTAATTATAGATGGAGTGTTGCTACTTAGTTTTTTATTGTAAAGTTGCATGTAAGGAATATATCCTTTACTAAAATAGTTTAGGCTTCCTCCTGTTAAAATTTCAAATTCAACATTAGAACTTATACCACCATATGATGGAGTAATCATTTCTACAACTTTTCCTTTTTCTTTTAATGCATGGTAATTTGGTGTTACATCTTGACTAAACTTTATGCCATCTATTTTAGAAACATCCCAGAAAGACTCTGAAAATACCACTATGACATTTGGCTTTCCTATTTTCCCTTTATTTGGACTTTCTTTAACATTTGATAAAAGTTCGTCAACTTCTTCTTCCTCGTAGCCAATTGGTTCATATCGTCTTGTTTCTAGCAATTTTCCATACATGCCACCAATTACACCATACTTACTATAATACTTTGTGTTACTTACTGTCATTGTGTAATCCTTGATACTTTTATAATTGTAAACATTATTTAAAATAAACTTATCCAACCTTGAAATCGGTATGAAAAGTACTATAAGCATACATAAAGAAACTATAAATACGCAAATATTTTTTTTCTTTGTTTTAAATACAAGATTATTGTTATAACAAATATGTAGTAAATATATGAAAATTGCACCCACAATTATTGTTGGGAAAATCACATAATTTATTGCATTTATAAGAGTAACATCTACGAAATTAGTAAGTTCTCCTGTTGTCTCCAAAAAAGAAACGTCAGTAAGAAGTAATGTATCACTTGTGTAAAAAATTCTCATTTGGTTTGCTACAAACAAAAATAAAAACACTAAGAAAAATGTTAAAGTTGTTACAAACGTATTTCTAATTACAGACAATACAAGAAGATATATTGTATAGGCGATAATTAACGTCAAAACTAATGAACAAAATGTTAATGTTAACTTTGGTGTTCCAAATGTACAAATTTTGTAATATATTTCAAGAATTACTATACATATAAGTGGCATTGAAAAATTAACTACCTTTTTTAATTTTTCATCCTTAATAATTGTTTTATCCTCTTTATTTAATTCTATCTTTCTTGCTTTCCTAGTAATTTTTATTGCTAATATAGCAATTAGCCCTAGTGTTAACGACTCAACAATTGACAATCCACTCATATATTCGTACATGAAAATACAACCTACTAGCATATATATCGTCATAATAGCTATAGGCTTTTTATACGATAATTCATTCTTGTGATACCACATAAAAGATAACAAGAAAAACTCTATTGGAAAGACTATATACATAAAAAACGGAGACAAGCTTTCAAATATATTTACTAAAACTGCTGTAAAAATAAATAAAAGCGTAGTAAACAAATAAAATTTTGTTTTATTTTCAAATACTTCCTTCATTTTAATACCCCTCAATCATTCAACACTATAGCTTTATTCGAGTGCTTTTTAATTTGTTTATAAGCTATTATATACAAAAATGCTACAAATGCAAAGAATATTATAAGCGCATTTTCAATTTCTGTTAATAATAAAAAGTCAAAGAATCCATGAAATATAATTGGTATTATTAAACTTACTATGATGTACCTTTTTTCCCTTACTTTGTTACCTATTCTTTTCATAAGTTTGGCTTTTCCCATATAGTATCCCATTGACACTCCAAAAAAAGCATGAGCTGGTACTGAAACAAGAGCTCTTAATAAAGCTGCACTTTGTCCATATTCCAAAACATACAAAATATTTTCTAAAGTAGCAAATCCAAGAGATGTAAAAACAGCATATACTATTCCATCATACATATAGTTAAATGCCTTATTATTATATCCTTTCTTGTAAACAAATAATGCTTTGTATAATTCTTCGACTAAAGCTACACCTATGAAGCCAACTAAAAATGAATGCAAATTTACATTCGTAATATTATCAAACAACTTTATTAGCAATAATTCTGTTACTGTCGCAGGTACAGTAGCAAGTACACCTGAAAAGAAGAGTGTAACTAAGAGTGAAACTGGTTCTTTTTCAAATACATCTTTTTTATAAACAAAGTAACTAAGTATTGCAGTTGGTAGAATTGCAAGTAATACTGTATAAACTAGTTCCAAATTATCACACCCTTTATTCTCTTGTATCTTTAGTATAACACTTTGGAAAGATAGTGTAAATTTTAAAATAGCTTAACATTTTTTATGTGTAAATACAAAAAAGAATCAACACCTGTCTATTTACATTGTCGATTCTTTTGCTATTTTACAAATAATTGTCGCTTTTTACTTCCATAAAACTTTGTGGATGTTTACATACTGGACATATATCTAAAGCATTTTCTCCTACATATACATGTCCACAGTTTCTACATATCCAAATTTTTTCACCATCTTTGTGGAAAACTTTTTTATCTTTTACATTTTTTAGAAGTGCTAAATATCTTTCTTCATGTTCTTTTTCTATTTTACCTACAGCTTCAAACAAATATGCAAGCTCATCAAAACCTTCTTCTTTAGCAGTCTTAGCAAACTCTTTGTACATTTCTGTCCATTCAAAATTTTCACCACTTGCAGCATCTTTTAGATTTTCTTCTGTTGAAGGAACTTCTCCACCATTTAAATATTTAAACCAAAGTTTGGCATGTTCCTTTTCATTATTAGCAGTTTCTTCAAAAATTGAAGCGATTTGCTCATAACCATCTTTTTTTGCTTTTGATGCATAATAAGTGTATTTGTTTCTTGCACAGCTTTCTCCTTTGAATGCTGTCATTAAATTTTCAACAGTCTTTGTTCCTTTTAATTTACTATAATCCATTTCAATATTCCTTTCCTTCTTATTATCTTAATTAGCCTTGTCTTCATTCTTTCTACACTCATCACAGTAACCATCTAGTAAAACATTATAATGCTCTATTTTCTCAGATCTGTTTTTAAAATATTTTTGCACAATTGTTAGAAGTTCATCATCAAAAATATCTGTAATCTTATCACACTTCAAACATTCAAAATGAACATGTCCGTCATAGTAGTCATATCTATCCACACCACTTTGTGTCTTTACAATGTAAATTTTATTTTCTTCGACAAATTTTTTTACATTTCTATATACAGTGGCTTGTCCAATAGTTGGATCTTTTTCTTTCACCAAGGTGTAAAGTTCTTGTGCAGTTGGATGACTCCTATTATTCTTTAAAACCTCTAAGATAATATTTTTTTGACTTGTGTTTCTGGAATTCATTTGCCAGCTCCTTAATGATAATAATTATCATTAACAATATATCATGTTCTTTTTAAAAAGTAAATAGTAAAAATAATTTTGTTTAAAGATATTCAATATTGATACCTAACTATTTGTTTTTACTTTTTTTCTGCTGCTTATAATAGGCGTTGTTACTTCTTTATCATTTAGATAATCAATATCAATTATTCTATCGCTTTTGGATGTTTTCTTTGCAAGCCTATAAAGATAATTTTGCCAGTCTTCTACTGTCGAATACCCACCGTAATAAAGTTCATAATCTGGAAAATGCGTACAACCACATGTTAATAATGAAAAATCCTTATCTTGCGCATTGGCTGATTCTATAATTCTTACAGTAGATTCACATGGATACATTGAGGTCACTAAAGTATAATTTTTTAATGACATATTGCTAGAAAATGATGATTTGTACAACTTTACATTTCCTAAACTTGTTGGAATCAAAAGTGGATCTATTGCTGTTATACTTCCCTTGTTCGTACTTTGTTGATATGTATCTATCTTTTCTGCTAGTGTTGGGAAAAAACCACTTCCTACTTCTAAGATATCTTGATTTAAGCCATATTTTTCATTTATAAAATTCATAAATTTCTTATATACATCTCTATCATCTGATAATGCGGAAATATGTGAATATATTTGACTAAGTATATCAATATGCTCAAAATCATGATAGTAACGTAAAAAGTTATTCCTTATAAAAGCTGAAGCTTTGCTGTCATAACCATGACCATATTCTTTTAAATACTCTTCTAGTTTTTTAGTTAACTCTGCATCACTCATCTTTTAACTCCTTGCGTATGTCTCTTATTTATCATAATCATCTAAAAAAGAATATTCTTTTCCATCTTTTTTGTAGCCTAATATGGTGTTTAGATTTACATTACAAGCACTTTTAAAAATATTGAAGTCGATATTGGCATTTTTTGTTTTTAAATATTTTATTAACTCTTTTACTTCTTTTCTTTTACTTACGGATTCATCACTTGCTGATCTTTCAGTAAAACTACAAGCACAGTTCAAGAAGGTTAGATTATTAAAGTCCCTCCAAGATATTATATCTTTTTCACGTATTAGATAAAGTGGTCTTATTAACTCTAATCCTTCAAAGTTTTCACTATGAAGTTTTGGAAGCATTGTTTTAAATTCTGCACCATATAGCATACTTAGCAAAGTTGTCTCTATTACATCATCGAAATGATGACCAAGTGCTATTTTGTTGCATCCTAGTTCTTTAGCCTTGCTATAAAGAAATCCCCTACGCATTCTTGCACACATATAACATGGTTTTTCCTCATTTAATTTTTCAGCAATGCTAAAGATATCACTTTCAAACATTTGAATATTTATATTAAGTATTTTGGCATTGTTTATTATTTTATCAACATTTTCTTTTCTGTATCCTGGGTTCATTACGACATATATAGCATCAAAATTTATTTTTCCATGACGTTTTAGCTCTTCTATACACTTAGCAAGCAAAAAAGAATCTTTACCACCAGAGATGCATACCATAACCTTATCATTTTCATTTATTAACTTATAATCTTTTACTGCACGAGTAAACCTACTCCATATCTCCTTGCGATATTTTTTTATTATACTTCTTTCTATTTCTTTATATCTTTCTTCATTATTATTCATATTACGGCTCCTTAAACACCAATGAATTATAACAGGATAATAAGAATTTTACAATAAAAAAGAAGCCTTGCGGCTCCTATTCTATTTCAATTAGTTTTTTATTCTCAGACTCTTCAACTTTTGGCACTTTAATTTTCAAAATACCATTTTCAAATTTAGCTGTAATATCATCTGTTCTTAATTCGCCTAAATAGAAAGATCTCTCAAATTTGCCATATTTTCTTTCGTGGCAAATATAATTTTTCTTTTCCTCTTTTTCGTCCTCTTTCTTTTCGGCAGTTATAGTTAAGTAGCCATCCTTAGATTCTACTTTAATATCTTCTTTTCTAAATCCAGGAATATCAACTTCTATGTTATAATTACCATCCTTTTCGTAAACATCACATTTCATTGAATTTGTATTAGGTGTCATAAAATCATTGAATACATCGTCTAAGAAATAATTTCTTGGTACTAATTTCATATCCATCCTTCCTTTCACAATTATAATTATAGCACTATATTAGCAGATGTCAATAGAGAGCGCTAATTTTTTTTATTTTTTTTGACACAGTATTATTATGATGTGTAAAAGGAAGAAATATTCTCATTAATGAAAATAAATTTACTTTTCCAAAAAATGGTAAAACGCTTTATTAGTCAGTGAAGTGACCAAATCTTGCTTTTTCTTCATAGCATATATTTTTTAAATTTAAATCTTTAATTATATTTTTTGGTGTGCATTCATCATATAAAGACTCAGGAACTTCCAAATCTTTATTATTAGCTCTTATATAAATTGCTAAAGGCTTTTCCACTCCTATTGCATAAGATAACTGAACCACGCAATTATCAAATTCAGGATGACGTGATAATACTTTTTTAGCAATTTCTCTTGCTTTATAAGCACCGCTTCTATCAACTTTAGTTGGATCTTTTCCTGAGAATGCTCCACCTCCTACGCTAGCAAATGAATGATAGCTATCAACAACTATTTTTCTACCAGTTAGTCCTGCATCTCCAGAAAAACCGCCAATTAAAAATTTACCTGTTGGATTTATTAAATACTTTTCAACTTTGATATTGTATTTTGCACAAATTTCATTGCAGATTCTAATAATTATTTCGTCTGTTTTTTCTCTTTCCTGTTCTGTATTTTGGTAACATATGGTAAAAGTTTTAATTCCAGCAAGTTTTCCTTCACTAGTATATTCTCCTGTTACTTGTGCTTTACCGTCTGGCAAAAATCTTTTGTCGTTTTGACGAAGGACATCATAAGTCATGCTGAGCTTTTGTAAAATAACCATCGCCAATGGAAGCATTTCTTCTGTATCTCTACAAGCATATCCAAACATCATACCATTATCACCGGCACCACCTACTTCATCATTAGTGCCAAGTGCTATGTCATGACTTTGCTTTCCTAAATTATTTATAATTTCATAATTTGTTTCATAGCCAACGTCTTTTAAGACTCTTTTAACTACATTTTGCACATCAACTTCTGCGCTACTTGTAACTTCACCTGTTATAAATATTTTACCTTTTCCTCCCATTACTTCGATTCCACATCTTGCATTCTTATCCTTTTCTAAGTAAGCATCTAAAAGTGCGTCACTTATTTGATCACACACCTTGTCTGGATGACCCCTAAATACTATTTCATTACTATACAATTTCATATTTTCTCCTTCTTTCATTTTTGTAAGTATTTTTAATTCCATCTCACAAAAAAACACCCAAGATAACTTTATCTTGAGTGACGAAGTTATCTCATAGTTCTAGCATTACCACCTAATTCAATAGGTTGGTGTGACTTCACAGGGCTAGTCCCTCCATCACTCTTTATAAGATGTAATCTAATTATACAATATGATAAAAATTTTGCAAGTTTTTTATAAAAAGAAAAGCCATTCATTTGAATGACCTTAAATTCTAATGGCAGGGGATGCAAGACTCGAACTCACGACACCCAGATTTGGAGTCTGGTGTTCTACCAACTGAACTAATCCCCTATAAATATAATGCTAAAATTTATCACATGTCTAATTTTAGCATTATATTTTTAAAAGTTCAACTATTATTTTACTTTTCTTCTATCAACTTGTTTATTTTTATTATGGATAATACTTTGTGAGTCAATAAATAATTGCCAATTTTTACCATTTTTAGTTTTTTCCTAAAAAAAATCAATTACACCTTCTTCGATATAATTGATTACACTTTTATCTTGGTAACAATAAAAGTTGGTTTATTCTTAAAACATTACTAGTTAAATTATTTAAACTTTTTATTGCATCTACAGTAGTATTATTTTCTCTTGCTATAGAATATAGTGTGTCGTTTGGTTGTACATAATAATTTATGTAAGAGTTTGTATTTGGAATATATAAGATTTGCCCTACTGTTAAAGTTGTTGATGGAAGTAAGTTATATTCCATTATTTCATTAACTGTAGTCCCATATTTTCTAGCAATTGAATAAAGAGTATCATTCCTTGCCACTACATGTTTTATATCATCTTGATTGACATTTCCTTGATTGTTATTATCTATGTTACAACTAGCTGGAAGTAGTAAGATATCTCCTCTTCTAATAATGGTAGTTTCTAGATTATTTAGTCTTATAATCTCATTAACATCTATACTACAAGTATTTGCTATTTTCCATAAAGAATCACCATCTTGAACCGTATAACTGATTGTTTCTGTGCTATTATCTGGTGTTTCATTACTTATTGGTATCAAAAGCTGTTGGCCAATTACCAAATTTTGGGTATTTAGCTTGTTAAAATCTATGATATCTTCTGGTGTTATTCCATATTCAGTAGCAATTTTATATAGTGTATCTCCCTTTTTTACCGTGTAGACTGTATAATTACTTGGGTTTGGAATAATTATTTCTTCAGAATCTGGAAGGATTAGTTTTTGACCTATTTGAAGTGTGTTTGATGTTAGGTTATTTACACTTTTTAAGGCCTGAACAGTAGTGTTATACTTTTGCGCTATACTGTACAGACTATCTCCTCTTTGAACTACATAAATATTTTGACTATCACCGTTAACAGGAACGTATGGTACACCAATGTAATTAGCAACTGCTTTTACAACTGCTTCACCATAATCTAGCAAATTGTTTTGAAGTTTATATAAGTCGTTTTTATTGTCTATAAAGCCATACTCAATTAGTAGAGACTCTGTATCGCCAGTTAATCTTTGAATAAAGTAATAATCTTTTGATGGATTTTCTGGTAATCTTCTTTGATAATATTTTCTACCCTTTTGGCCAGCTTTTTCTAACTCTTCTAAAATTGACTTTGCAAGAGTATCATCATTTCTCAATGCATAAACAACCTCAGCGCCTTCACCACCACCTGCATTTATGTGATTAGACAAAACAATTACATCAGAACTATTTCCAAAAGCGTTTAAAATTCTATTTACTCTTTCATTTCTATCTAAAGTTTCATCTGTATCTCTTGTAATATAAACTGGTACTCCTAGTTGTTTTAATCTATCATAAATGTAGTTAGCAACTTCTAAATTAAAATTTTTTTCGTAAATATTACCATTAACAGCACCTGAATCAACGCCTCCATGGCCAGCATCAACCACTACTTTTTTGATATTGTCATTCATAGTTTCACCTCACAATAAAATATGCAAATAATATGATTGTGTGATATTTACTAACTATTGTTATCTGAACTTTTAATTATGAGCCAAATTATTATTAACTAGTTGTTAGTGATTTATTATTTCATTTAACTTATTACGAATTTTCTCTTCCTCATTGCTTCCATTAGTTTTTAGCCTTATCCAAGGAATATTACATTTATCTAAAATGCTATTTTTTAATTGATCTCTTTCATATTGTTTAGTTCCTATTTTGTGATTATCATAGCCATCAACCTCAATTGCCAATATTGGTTTATCACCTATTTTTTTAAATATGTAAAAATCTAAATGCGTATTATGGTGTGATATATATTTTTTTTCAGCCTGTGTTAATTGAGTCTTATCTATAATCAAATCATTTAAAGATTGATGAAAATGAAATTCAAGTTTATCATAATCCTTTAATATTTTTTCTATCAAATAATATATAATATTTTCTGAATCATATTTTAAAATTCTCTTGTGTTTTTTAAAAAATTCAATCCTTTCTTTTTCATACTGCTTGTAAAGTAAATCAAAAGATGAAAATATTTTACTATTCAATATCTCCATATTGTTATAATTGACATAATCAATAAAGTCATTTATGTTTGAATTTTTAATTTCGTTTCCTGTCACAATAAAATACAAATGTTTTTTTGCTCTTGATATTGCAACATTTAATATTTTAGCGTCACCAACGAAATCACTAATATCATCTTCTACCGTTGATACAATAATCGTATTTTTTTCTCTACCTTGATACTTGTGGACTGTACTTACTTCTACATTTCCTAAAGTTTCTTTTATTAAATTCACTTGATTATTATATGGAACAATTATACCAACATCTTCATTACTATTAGAAATTATATTTTTTATTTCTTCTATTTGCCTTAGGTTTGCCTTGTTCCTTTCTAGATTTCCTTTGACTGTTTTGATTACTTTTATTACATCTTTCTCACCATTGTCCATTGTCATAATAACTAGCTGATTATTGTAAAATTCCTTGTTGCAAAAGTTAATAATTTTAGGATGGCATCTGTAATGTTCAACTAACATTTTACACTTAACACTAGGAATTGCATTTTTCACACTTGATAAAAAACTATTTAGAGAATATGAATAACACATGTCTAATTTATATTCATTAAATATTTTGTCAGTTCTTTGGGCTATATCATTTGGTATAACATTTGGTAGTTGTTTTTCATCACCTATTATGACAGCATATTTTGCAGATGATAATGCCAATGTTCCAGTAACTATATCCACTTGACTTGATTCATCCATAATTATATAGTCAAATTTTAGACTATTATTAAAATTATTTCTAGATGAATGTGTTGTACTTAATACTACTGGATAATCGTATAAAAATTCTTCACAATTTTTCCAAATTTCACTTATCGTGTATTTTTTTCTTTCACCATTATATTTTGATGCTAAATATGTTTTGAAATAGTCCATTGAAGTATCAATAAACTCTTTCTCTTTTGATTTGTTTAAATCAATAAAATTTTCTTTTTCAATTATTTGTCTATTTAACTCTTCTAGATCATCTATATATATTTGATTTTGGATTGTCTTAGAAACCATATTTAAGTCTTTTTTATAAAAATTTAGGTTTCCAATTTTATATAAAAATATATACTTAAATTTATTAAAAATCCCTATCTTATTAAGAGATATGATTTCATTCCAAAGTAGTTTTAACTTGTTCTTATTATATTTTTTTAATTCAAGCAATTCTACTTTTTGATTTTTGACAAGCTCTTTAAAATATTTATATTCTAATTCTAGCGAATTTCTCTTTTGTATCAAATTAGCAATATCTTTCTTTGTATTATAAAATTCTCTAACTATTTTATTATTATTTTTTAGGCTAACAATTAGAGCATCCATATTTTTATCTTTATATTCCGAAAAATCAGGTATATCAGTGTTTTGTTGTTCTACAAAAAATTCTTTGTTTTTCCTTCTACCAAGTAGAGCTTCAAAGAAATCCAAATTATACTTTTTTAACTTTTCATCTATATTTTCTATTGCCGCATTATTATTGGAAACTATCTGACAATTCATATTTCTAATTATAATGTTAGCAACTATATTTAGTATTGTTTGTGTCTTACCTGTACCTGGTGGTCCCTCTATTACACTAATTTTATTATAAATTGTATTTTCAACAGCTTCATATTGACTTGAATTACAGCCAAAAGGAAATATAATGGTTTCTATGTCATTTGTTCTAGTTAAATCATCTGACAATTTTAAATAGTTTGCGAGTGCATTATCTAAACTATCCACTCTAATTTTTTCTATTTCCCTGCATAAAAGTTTATTTCCATCTTTTGTACTTAGTGATGTTATATTAGAGACCTCACGTATATATTTTATTACGTTGGAAAATTTTTTGCTATTTTTTTTTATTTCATTACCTTCAAAATCTAAATAAGAATTATCTCTAAAAAACATGCGATAATAGTGATCATTATAATAGTTAAACTTATAAATCTCTTTTAGATTCTCCAATAGCTTACCATTCAAATAAAAAGCATAATCCTCTGGGCTAACCATTGTTGGATTTGTGAGATATTTAACTCTTGCTTTTGAAAAAAAGTATAAACTATTATTGTTATCATATTTAATTATATATTTATTTTCTTTAGAATAAAAAATACAACTACTTATATTTCTTACAAATTGATTGTCAATTATAATCATTTCCTTTTTTACATCCATATCACACCTACAACGAATACCTTATATTTGCAAATTTGTTATCATGCAAAATGTATTACTTTTTTATCAAAATAACAGGAACATAAACCTCATCATTCGAGTATCCAGCATGCTGTGAATACAATACATCATCGCCTTCTGTTATTATACATTTTTGTGAATCATTTGCTATAGCTATAAAATCTCCGAGTGCATCATAAAATAGCTCATTTACTTTTCCATCTCCAAATAACTTGCTATCAATAATATCTTGTCTGTCATATAAATCAAACCATTTTCCAAATAGTTCATTAAACTTTATAGGAAACTCATTTAAACATTCTTTTTTTACTTTAAAAGAAACTGCTCTTTGCTCTAGTGAGGTTGTTCTTTCCAACATATTTATTATTTCAGGATATTCTTCTAAAAAAATATGTTCAACCTTCATATGTCCATGGTCCGCTACAATTATTACTAAAGTATTCTTTAATTTTTTACACAAAGCTTCTACTTTATTATTTCTTTCCAATATTAAATTTCTGGATTCTTCACTATCTGGTCCAAAACCGTGCATAGTGTGATCTGGTTCAGTGTCATAAGCATATATGAATTTTTTCTCTTTCTTTTCAGTTTCTGTCAAAATAATATTTAACATATCATCTAAATCTTTGTATACAACTGCATTACCTGTAGGAAAAGGAAATAACTCCATTGCAGAAAACTTTCCACATTCATTTATTTCATCTGCAATTGTCTTTGAAACAAGCTTATATTTAACATCTAAAAAGCCATTACAAACTTCTTTTTTACCTTTTTCACTGTTCATAAACAAAGTAACAGTTTTATCTATTGGTTTTATATACATATTCCAACCAAGCCAACCATGCTCAATAGGATTTAATCCTGTTCTAATAGATGTTGTTGCCGCTGTAGTAGTTGCGGGAAATACCGTAGTTATGTCTTTATAATCATTTTTAATAAAAAAGGCATCTTCAGGTAAATTTCTTTTCAAAATATTAGAACCAAGTCCGTCAAATAACATTAAAACAACATTATTTGGTTTATCTTTTTCTAATACTTTATCTATATAAGTAAGAGTATTATGTTCATAATCAAGACCGAAATATTTTCTTATAGAACATGCTAAATTTGTTAAGCATTCATTGTAATTATTTTTGACCTTCACGCATATCACTCCTTTTGCTTTTATTATAACAATAAATTTAATTAAATCGTATATTATTCTTAGTGACTATTTCTTTTTATAAAATTCTTACTTCTTTTATTTTATCTAATGTTTTTTTATCCCAACTAGAAGCTTGTACTTCTGCAATATGTTTTTTCCCTAGCAAAAACATTAACAATCTTGATTGACCAATTCCGCCGCCAATAGTATATGGTAATTCATCTTTTTCTATTTTTTGATGATACGGAAGATGCATTCTATCTAAACAACCAGATTTTTCAAGCTGTGACATAAGTGACTTTCTATCAACTCTTATTCCCATAGAAGATAATTCTACAGCCTTGTCAATTACCTTGTCGTAAACTATTAAATCTCCATCCAAGGACCAGTCATCATAATCTGGACTTCTCAAATCATGCGGTATACCTGATTTCAACATGTCTCCTATTCCTATTATGAATACGCACTTTTTTTCTTTCACTATTATTTCTTCTCTTTCTTTTGGCGTCTTACTTGGATACATATCTTCTAGTTCTTGACTAGTGATAAAAAATAATGATTTTGGCAAATCAACCATTTTCAACTTGTATTTTTTCTCAATAAATATGGCAGTTTGCCTTAATGATTTATAAATACTTTTTACGGTCTCTTTTAGATAATCTATTGTTCTATCTTCTTCACTAATAACCTTTTCCCAATCCCATTGTTCAACAAACAATGAATGAATATCATCTACTTTCTCATCCTTTCTAATTGCCTTCATATCAGTATATAATCCTGTATGCATAGGAAAATCATATCTTCCTAATGCATCTCTCTTCCACTTTGCTAGAGAATGAACTATTTCAAATTTTTCACTTTCTTTTTTAAAGCTTACTCCTTTTTCAACTCCGGTCAATGCATCTTGTAATCCCGAATCAGATTTAACAAATAACGGACTTTGAACTTTTATTAAAGACAATCTTGATTCAAGTTGTCCTTCAAAAAATTTTCTTACTTTATCAATTGTTTTTACGGTGTCTAAATAGCTTAATTCTTTTTTCATATTATACCTTCTTTCTTAATTTATCTTTTATAAATAAACCAAAATAGATTGTAGGTACTATCCATTTTATTTATCATACATAAAATAAATTTAAAAAGACTTTCTTAAAACCATCTATTTATGTATATTTTAATTTTAATTTTGATTTCAATTTTAGTTTTATATTATTTTCATTTTCATTAGACATATTTATCACTTCCTTAATAACAAATAAAAATACCCGTATCATCCTACAATAAGGACGAATACGGGTATCCGTGGTGCCACCTTAATTTATTACATTAAAACTATAAGTAGTTTTATAACATAGTAATCTTTTTTCAGTTCTAACAAACCTAGCAATATGATAACGGATTGCCAACCGGACTAGTCTACTAAGTTTTACCTTTCGGTAGTCTGCTCCAGAGTGTTTGTTCATCAAATATTATTATTAGTTCACACTATACCTAACTCACTCGAATAATAGTTTTGATTACTTTTCTCTTTCATTGCAACTTAGATATATCATAAATCATTTAATATGTCAAACTTTTTAATTTTATTATCTTTTAAAATCACATATTGTTTTTTTTAGAATATTTTACTATGAAGGAGTTTTATAATGTTAGATTTTTTTACTAATTTAAATCCAGTATTACAAGCATTCATTGGCACTCTTTTTACATGGAGTGTCACTATACTTGGAGCACTTTTAGTATTTTTCTTTAAGAAAGTAAATAAAACAGTTATGGATGGAATGCTTGGTTTCTCAGCAGGTGTTATGATTGCAGCAGCATTTTGGTCTTTATTATCTCCAGCATTAGAAATGGCAGAAAACTTGGAAATGATTCCTTGTTTGGTTGTATCTGTTGGCTTTCTTTTAGGTGGTGGCCTTTTATTTGCCGGAGATAAAATTTTTGATTTTTTTGATAGAAAATATGCTAAAAGATCAAAAGATGAAAGCATAAGTAGAAAAAGAGTTTTAATGCTTGTCTTTTCAATAACTCTTCATAATATACCAGAAGGACTTGCAGTAGGTGTTGCTTTTGGTTCTGTTTTCTATGGGTTAGAAGGTGCTACCTTAATGGCTGCTATTATTTTGGCATTAGGGATTGGCATTCAAAATTTCCCAGAAGGAACCGCCGTTAGTGTTCCACTTAGAAGAGAAGGATTTTCTCGTGGCAAGGCATTCTTTTATGGTCAATTAAGTGGCATAGTTGAACCAATTTCTGGAGTTATTGGTGCACTACTTGTCTTAAAAGTAAGATACATACTACCATTTCTTTTAGCATTCGCTGGCGGTGCAATGATATATGTTGTTGTCCAAGAATTGATTCCTGCTAGTCAATCAAACGAAAAAAAAGAGTTTATGGCTCTTTCTACGTTAATTGGATTTGTTCTTATGATGGTACTTGACGTTGCTCTTGGCTAAGTTCTAAGTACCTTTGATAATCAAATCTATAATGTCCTGTAATGGGACTTTTTTTATTCCAACTTAATAGTGCATCTTCTTCTCTTAAAGGCTGTCCTGCATTGTGAATCAAATAAGGAATACCATCTTTATTTCTCTTATCCGAAACAATACCTATGTGCGTTGTTCCAAAAATTACTATATCTCCAGGCATCCACTGCTCTATATCAGCTGGATCTGTAGTTAAATTTATGGCATATCTTTCAAAAAATACTTTTAGATTTTTAACTCTTCTAAAATCAATATTTGTATCTCTTTTACCATTTACTCTCGGATATAATTCTATGTTGTTTTTGATATCTTCGTCAACTAAATCTTTTAGTATAATTCCAGCATTTTTAAAAGCTCTCCATACAGTATCTGTACATACACCTTCATTATCAGGTGGATATCCTCCACTGTAGTACACACTTTTATATTTAGGATGATTTTTGGCATCCATTCTTGCACCATTTAATATATCTGTATAATCATCTATTCCATTATTGTTAGTATCATTTTGACTTTTTATAACCTCTATTCCAAAATCTTTTGCAGAGTATGACTTCTTATACTTTGGATATAAATAGTATTTAGTTACAACATACAATATGACTACAAATATACTTATTATTATAATTAAAATTTTTCTTTTCATATTACTTATTTATCATATTGCTATCATAAAATAACGGTAGCAATACATATCCCTTGCTTTGTAGATATTCTATCATATCAGGAAGTATTGATAAAGTAATTTTACTATAATCGTGAAGTAATACAACTTCTATGTTTTGATCTATTGTAGATGTAAATATGCTCCAAGCTTGTTCTTTTGTTTTTAAATTTCCACCATCACCATCTTGTGCTGACCAGTCTACCCAACCATAGTTCATTTTTCTTAACTCTGTAATAATCGGTTGTTTTAAACCTTTTGCAGTGGAACTTCCACCTGGAAATCTAACTATATTTGTTAAATATCCACCCGTTTGTTCTTTAACTTGATTCTCCTGATTCTTTACAGCAGTAATAAAATTATCAGTGCTTTTGTATAAGCTTCCTCTTATTGCATGAGTAAATGTATGATTAGCAATAGTATGGCCATATTTCAAATATTCTTTGTATACTAAGTAACAATTTTCACTTTTTTTATCATAACAATATTCACCGTTAATTGTTGTTGTAAAAAATGTAGCCTTGGCATTATACTTTTCTAACACTTTTAGAACTTCATATGTATTGTAGTAAGGACCATCATCAAATGTTAAGTATGCTATTTTTTTATCCGACTTTTTACTAATTATTGCATCTTCTAAAGTTTTAATACTGGAATAGTAATCTTTTTTTACTTCTTTAATAGCATTATCTAAATTTTCTAAGTCTTTTATTTTTTCTTCTTCTTGTTGCACTTCTGCATTCAAAGTTTCCAATTCTTTGACTTTATCATTGTAATTTTTTTCTTGTGTTCCAGATTCACTGTTTAATTTTTCTTTTTCTTTATACACAATATAATTCATTACAATTGTTACTGATAATAAAATAATTACAAATATAAACACTATAGTAAATCCTGAATTTCTTTTAACATTTTTTTCCATTTTTCATACTCCTCAATTTTTTCTTTACTACTGTCTTTTACTTCTTCATATTTATTTTTATATTCTTGAATTTTGTTTTTTTGTGCTTCAATATTATTATTTATTTCTTCTACTTCTTTAACCTTATTTTCATTTTTATCTTTGTTTTGTAAATAATCATTGCAGTTATAAATCAAGAATCCTCCGGAAGCAATAGTTAATAAACACACGAATCCAAACATAACTTTCTTCATATTATCACCTATAATAATTTTAGTATAAACCATCTTGATAGTCAACTTGTTGAAGTAAAGTAACATAATAAAGTTATTTACTCTGCATTTTAAAACTTTTTATTGATTACACTTCTTTTTATTTGACAAAATAAAGCATTTTACAAATTACTTTTTTTAATTTATACATAGTTTTATTCTTATTTCTAAATTTGAAGGCTTTATGTTCAACATTGTACATGATATAATTATGGTGATAATCAAGCTAACGAAAGAGAGAAATGATTAAAATGAAAAAGACAGAAGCCAAAAAAAATATTGCAATTTTTGTTGATAATTTTAAAGTAGGTGGTATTCAAAAATCTTTGATAAATTTGTTAAATAATAATGATTATGACAAATGGAATATTGATGTTTATGTAGCAGATTGTAACGACAACTTTTTTAATATAAATAAAAAGGCTAACATAATAAAATTTAATAAAGTTTTACCAATTTTTAAATTCGTTCCATTCAATATTGTATATAAAATATATCACCCAAACATTTTAAATAAGGAATATGATTTAGCAATTGATTTTGATAGCTATCAAATGCATACTGCTATAGGGGCACTTAAATGTAATAGTAAAAGAAAGGCAATTTGGATTCATAATGATATACCAATAAAACTAAGAGAAGAATATAAATATAGAATTCTACATTTCTTTTTTAAGCGAAAGTATGATTACTTTGATACATATTGTGCAGTTTCTCAAGGAGCACTAGATTCATTTAAAAGAATTAACAAAGAAAAAAATGCTAATAAAGAATATCTAGTTATACCAAATTATATTGATACAAAAGAAATCGCTGATAAACTTAAGGAGAACTGTGATATAAAAGTTGAAAAAGAAAAAGTAAATATTGTAACTGTTGGAAGATTATGTCATCAAAAAGGTATTGATATTATGCTTGACAATATAAAACAACTTAGCTTAGAAAGAAAAGATTTTCATTTATATATTATTGGGGATGGAGACGAAAAAGAAAAACTTATTGAAAGAACAAAAAAATTAGACTTAGAAAATTATGTTACTTTCTTAGGTAATCAAAAAAATCCTTTTAAGTATTTGAAAGAAATGGACTTATTTTATCTTTCTAGTAGATATGAAGGTCAAGGAATGGTTATATTAGAAGCCAAAAGTGTTGGACTTGATGTATTGATACCTAAACATTTAGAAAAATATTGTCCACCAATTAAGGGAGTAGATGATATATTACTATATTTGAAACATTACAAAAAGAATAATAAAAACAAAAAGTTTGATGATTTAGAAGATTATAATAATAGTATTAGAGAAAAGTTATATAATTTATTTGATGGCGTTAAATAAAGAAAAATTCAAACCATTAGTCTCAACTTTACTTTGCTACATCAGTAAAGCTCTATAGTTTGACAATTACTTGGGAAAATATTATACTTTTGTTGTTAAAGGTAATGATAATATGAAATTTATTGAAAATGTTGAAAAAAATAGATATGAAAAATTTGTAAAGAATCATAAAAAATCACATTTCTTACAAAGTTATGCTTGGGGTGAATTTGCTAAAAAAAGTAAAAATTTAACTCCATATTATGTTGGGCTGGAAGATAAGAAGAAAAATTTAGTAGCAACTGCCCTTTTACTTGAAAAAAAATTACCGCTAGGATATTCTTATTTTTATTCTCCACGTGGATTTGTAATTGATTTTTTTAATAAAGAATTAGTAACTGAATTTGTAGAATATGTTAAATCGTTTGTAAAAAAGAAAAAAGGTATTTTCTTAAAAATAGACCCAGATGTCATAATTAACGAAGAAAATTGTTTAGGGGAAAAAGTAAAACTTAATTATAATCCAGAAGATGTTTTCTCTGTATTAAAAGGCTGTGGATTTAAGCATCTTGGCTTTACTAAAAATTTTGAAACTATGCAACCTAGATACACTTTTAGAATAGATATGAATAGACCATTTGAGGAAATAGAAAAGAACTTTTCAAAAACAACAAAACAAAGGATTAGCAAAGCTGAATCTTTAAACACAAAAGTACGTCTTGGTACAATTGATGATGTTTTAGAGTTTAGTCACCTTATGGATTTAACAGAAAATAGAAAAGACTTTGTTTCTCATAACTATGAATATTATAAGTCTTTGTATGAAATATATAATCAAGATAATAAAATGGATTTATTTATTGGATCTATTAACGTAAAAGATGTTGTCAATACATATGAAAAAGAAAAAGAAGAGATTTTAAAAGCTCTTGAAGAGTTCAATACTGATTCACTAAGTAAGAGTGCTAAAACAAAGAAAAATGAGTTAGAAAAAAGATTAGATAAGTTAAATCAATATATTGAAGAATATAGTGATGCCTTAAATAAATATCAAGAAGAAATAATATTAAATGGGCATGTAATTATGGAGTATGGAGATAAAGCTTGGGTGTTATATGCAGGAAATCATAACATATTAACTGATAGCTATGCAAATTACAAAACTTACTATGAACATATTAAATATTGTTATGAACATGGCATAAAAATGTATGATCAATTTGGGACTATTGGTGATTTATCTAAAGATAACCCTAGACTTGGTTTACATGAGTTTAAGAAAAAGTTTGGTGGAGATTATGTTGAATTTACTGGTGAATTTGATTTAGTCACTAATAAACTTATGTACTTTGTATTTACTAAACTAGTTCCTATATATAGAAGCATTATTAAAAAACGTGCAAAAAAAGAAAAAAAGAAAATTACAGAATAAATAAAAAATCAAGGAAATTATTTCTTCCTTGATTTTATTTTATGTTTTATAGTACGCATTACGTTATAAAAATCATAAAAGTTAGTTATCTTTAAAGAGAACTGTCCAATTAACTCTACAACGTTGCCATTGAATCCTTTTTTAAATTCATATATACCATAATATTTTCCATTTTTATTAAAATCTCCAGTTATTCCATAAAAGTCTACATATTTATATCCCATTTCATAAGCATCTTTTATATGGCAATCATAAAGTGCATACTTTGGAGTAAAACTTTTATACTCTTCTAAAACTCCACTTGATAATGTCAAATATTCACGACCAGACTTCATCGATAGTAAAACTCCAATATCTTTACCTTTTGGATTTTCTTTTTTAAACTTTTTAGCTTTTTCAAGTTCTTCTTTATATTTCTCAATTTGTTTCAAAGCAAGTTCCCTTTGCTGTTTTATCTTTGTACCAACACAACTTGTCTTAGCTTTATTTTCTATTTCTTCAGCATTTTTTAAGGCTTCATTTAACAATTCCTCTGTGTGGCTTAAATATATATCTGGATCTAAGTATGCTATATAAATTGTCATCAGATCTTTCATATGTTTATACATTTTTTTATAATAAGCAAGACTTCTAGAAAAGAAATCCTTTCTTTGAGCAGTGGATGTGAATATTTCTTCCATTGTTGGCAAATCTTCTATTTTTCCACGTCTTACTGACAATCCTTTTTTGTAACAAGCTTCGATATTTTTCCTAGTACTTTTCGAAAAATTCTTTTTAATCTCTTCATATGGTTTATCTAAGCTTAAAAAATATTCCCAACGAACTTGAAGAGCCTCAAGATACGTATTGAATCCAAAATGTTTATATCCAAGTTTTTTTAAATTATCAACAGCCTCATCATTAGGTGAATCATTTTCCATAAGTTCACCTTCACTAGTTCTCATTCTATAAATTACATTTGGGTCAATAGTTAACATAAAACCTTTTTTCTCTTTTATGAACTTCTTAATTTCATTTGTAAAAAATTCTAATAGTTTTATATTTTTATAATCAATTAAGAATCCTCTTGGTGCATAAAATGTTTTTTTGTTAAGTACACTTTTTTCTTCTAATAAAAGAGTCGCTGCAACAATTTTTTTACCATCTAAAACTCCTAAATAGTAAACTTTGTCACCAAGTTCCTCTTTCAAATGCCCAAGTTCTACCGTTTGCATAAAGCTTTCATTTTCGTGTGTTTCAGAAAAGTTTTTAAATTCACTTTCTGTCAAGACTTTAAATTTCATTTTATGCCTCTTTTCTTTTTCTACATAATTTATTTTTTATCTTTTCAAGGATACTTTTTCCAAAAACTTTTTCTAGTGTTTTTGTCTTGTACATATAGAATAGATATACTGAACCACCTGCTAATGCATATAAACCTGCTATTAGTATTGATAAGATTCTGCTATTAACCTTTAAAGGAATGAATACTTCTAATAAAAACATTGATAATAACATTAGTGCAACTCCTACTACTATGTGCTTAAACTGACTGTATACATCTTTATAACTTATATTAAATTTTCTCTTTATGTGTACTGTAGCTATAATAGCTGATGTTACAAATCCTAACATTGTAGCAGTTATAGCACCATAAAATGGATAAATACCAAGATTATTTGCTAAATACATAAATGGAATATTAAGTGTACTCTTAAGTAGTAATCCTACAATTAAAGTCACAAATACCATTTTATACTCTTTTAACAATTGTAATGTTGTTGTGCTAGCAGTAAATAATGTTGTTGCAAAGGCTACAAATACTAAATATCTATATGTTATTGGTCCATAGACTGATGCACCATAAAATGCCTTCCATACTGGAGTAGTTAAAAAGCTTAGTCCAATTGTCATTGGTAATGATACACAAAGAATAACTTCCAGTGTTTGATTTATCTTTCTTTCAACATCTTTCATATCTTTTTTGACAAAGCTATCCGTTAGGTTTGGTATCAAACTTGTCATCATTCCTGATACAATTGATATTATAATCATATTTAATTTTAGTCCCCAAGTTGATATAACACTCATAACAGTTTCTGCATCTTTTGTAGCATATCCGAAATCATTAACAAGTGCTTTTACTAAAGTTATTACATCTACTGAGTTATAAATTGATCTAAACAAATCGATCATTACGAATGGAACTGCATATACTATTAGTTTTTTTAGTATTTCTTTAGTAGTTATTTTTGGTTCTTTAACTTTACTTTTTAGTATCAACTGTTCTTTATTTTTCTTTATTTTCATGTATATATAAAAGTATGAGCATAATGCCCCAATAGTAGCTGCAAAAACAGCACAACCTACAGCACTTCTAAGTGGTAAGTTAAATACTTTTAACATTAAATAACTTCCTACAACTATTATTACAACCCTTACTAGTTGCTCTATAACTTGACTTATTGGGGTAGGTGTAATAAATTTATGCCCCTGAAGGTATCCTCTTGATACACTTAATACAGGTACAACAAGTATTGCTGTTGATATTATTCTTATTACAAAAACTATGTCCTCTGGTGTGTTACCATCATTAACTCCTCCAATTATCAAATCTGCTATTTGAGGAGCAAAAATAAAGAGAACTAAAAAACAAACTAATCCTAAAATATTTAAAAATCTTTTTCCTATCTTATATGCTTTTTCTTTTGTTTCATAGTATCCTAACGCATTATATTCACTTATTATTTTGCTCATAGCAAGCGGAAGCCCGGCTTGTGATATTCCTAAGAATATCGAATAAATGTTATAGGCATATCCATATAAGGCACCACCTTGATCTCCTATAATAGCATAAAAAGGAATTACGTATATAATTCCTAATATTTTGCTTATTACTATCCCTAAAGTAGCAATAAATGCCCCTTGGATAAATGTATTTTTTTTAAGTTTCATTGTTTCACATCTTTTCTATGGTATATTTGTTTCTACTTATATAGTATAACTATTCGGCATTTTCTGTCAATGTTACTTTAGTAGTCATTTCTTTTGTACCACGAATATATGTCATTTCAATAGTGTCTCCAACTTTATATTTATATAATAAATATTTTAAATAAGCCATATTTGTAACTTTATCATCATTTACTTTAATTATTACATCGCCTTTTTGTAATCCTGCTTTATCGGCAGCTGATCCATCTACTACAGAAACGATTGCTATTCCATATGTTATATCACTATCAATTGAAACTCCGTAACGTCTTAATGTTGATGTATCAGTAGCATTGACATGACTTATACCTAAAAGTGGTCTTTCTATTTTGTTCCCTTTTTCTAATTCATCAACGTGTTTCATAGCATCTTCAATTTTTATAGCAAAGCCCATTCCTTCAATGCTTGAGTTAACAAGCTTTAATGATGTTACCCCTATTACCTCACCATTGAAATTTACTAATGGTCCACCACTGTTACCAGGGTTTATTGCTGCATCAATTTGAATTACTTCTTCTACCCAGTCAGATGTTGCTTCAACACTTACTGTTACTTTTCTATTCAAGCCAGATATATATCCACCAGTTACAGAATTAAAATATTCCTCTCCAACAGGAGTTCCTACTGTAAATACTTGCTCGCCTAAGCTTAATTCTTCTGTGTTTCCAATTGCTGCAACAGAAATTACTTTTTCTACAGGTATTCTAATTACTGCTATATCTAGGTAAGCATCTCCTCCTAGAACTTTTCCTTCAACTTCCTCTTCACTTGTTAACTTAATTACTATCCTAGTAGCACCATCAACTACGTGTTGGTTTGTCATTATATAACCATATTTATCATCTTTTTTATAAACAAAGCCACTACCTGAACCAGTTAATGTTGTATCTTTATAATTTTTTACCATTACAACGGAGTCATAAATCTTCTTTACAGATTGACTTATTCCCACATTGTTTACAACCATGGTACCACTCATACAATTACTACAGCTATTATATGATCCTGATTCACTTCCATTTTTTACAGTATTTTTATTTGTTCCTATATATACAAAAGTCGAACCAGCCAAAAATGCCGTTAATGCTATTACAAAGACTAAAATTTTCTTTTTCATATTTCACATTACCTCTTTTCTATATTTGCTATTTCTTTCCAATTGTTAGGGAATCCCATTCTATCTAATACTTTTTCAAGTTCTATTGTATGAAGATTATATCTTAGATTTTCTAATGCTCTATCCAATTCTAATATCAAGTTTTTAACATCTTCATATCCTAAAATTTGTCTTAATATTATTATAAGTGCAAACAAATCATTTTTTCCTTTTTCATATTCACCGTCTTGTTTTTTTATACCTAGTAATGCATGATATACAGTGTTGTTAATTGACTTTTGTGTTTTATTTTCAAACAATATATCTTCATGTGCACAAACGTTTCTGTAATTAGCCAAAATAGATAAATAGTTTGTTAAATCTTCCACAGATATGTTATATATTTTAGCTATTGAACTTCTATCATCCATTTTTAATATGGTATAAAATTCACTTATAATACCAAAAGACAAAACTTTTACTAAAACCCATAATGGAATGTATCCATAATTACTTATATAGTGCATTGTTGCACTGTGCTGGGATCCATTGACCCTAATTTGTCTCTTCATCTTTCTAATTAAGTCATTTACTTGTCTACTTTTTTCTGGTGACATATCAAAGTTATTTGGCTTTAAATAGTCATTTTCTTTGTATCCATACTTTTTTGAAAGTTGATAAGATATAATTGATTTTGCATTATTTTCCACAATTAAAACATTTTTAAAAATTATGTTTCTAAACTGTCTGTCAAATAAGAAAAGACTATAAAGTTCTTCAAATGTTGTGCCTTTTAAATAGTTTTTCTTGTTTTCAGGATCCATAAATAGATGTCTATATCCACTTAAAAAAAAGTAATTTTCCCTTAGTAATACATCTTTTGCATACTCTTCATCTTTTATTACTAGACCCTTATATTTAAAGATTTCTATTTGCTCATTTAAGGTTTTGAACTCTTTAGTTTTCATATTATCACCATAATAAGTATATCATAATATTAGTATAATAAAATGAAAATATCGTGAAATATATGATATAATTTTGTGAAAGAGGTGTAAAGTATGGCTGGAACGATTACTCATTACTATTTTGCTAAGGATGTCTTAAAGAAAAGCTCAAAAAAGAGAAAAATAATTTTTGATGAAAATTACTTAGCCATTTTTGCGCAAAGCATGGATCCTGTTAATTTTTATAGTGTTCTTTTCCCTCTAAAAAGAGGAAGTGACTTCGTACGAAAGTTTGCAGGAGTTTTTCACACACAAAAAATTGATGACTTTTTTTATAATTTGATTACTGAAGTTAAAAATAGAAATTTGTTTAGAGATAAATATGTAATGAGTTTTGTTTATGGATTTATTTGTCATTATGTTTTGGATTCTTCAATTCATCCATATGTAGAATTTAAAACTGGAAGATTTAATCCTCGTGATAAAAAAACTTATAAATACAATGCTAAGCATCATGAAATGGAAACTTATATTGATGCCTACATGCTAAGAAAACATGGCATTGAACCAAGGAAAGATAAATCATATAAATATATTTTTAATATAAAGAAGTTTGATAATGGCTTAAAAAAGTTAATTGATGACACTTTTTTAAAGGTTTACAATATTCAAGATTTTAGTAAAATTTATTACCGAAGCATATTAGACATGAAATATTGTTTTAGACTTTTACGATATGATGTTACTGGTATAAAATTAAGAATGTATAAAGTATTCGACGTTGTTTCTACTCGAAGAGTTTTGAACTCTAAATTTTTGTCTTATAATGTAAAACCTGGTGATGATGATTATTATTTAAATATAAACCACAAGAATTGGTACTATCCTCATAATAGAGCATTTTCATACAATTATTCAGTCGATGACATATATGATAATGCTGTTAAAAAATGCGTAAAACTAGTTACATTAGTATTTGATTATTTAGAAAGAAACAAAGAGTTAGATATTCGCTCTTTGTTTAATCTCTCTTATTCAACTGGGCTTTACTGGAAAAAATCAATATGATTATTATATATGATTAGTTGATGTTGCGCCCTAGTGCAAGCAACGTAATATAAGTATTTTTCATCTTGCTTATAACTATTTTCTTTTTCTGTGTATATTATTACAGAATCAAATTCAAGACCTTTTGCAATATAAGATGGTATAATTACCATTTTTTTATTAAAATTTTTTGTATTAGAATTCAAGATATTTATATCTTTAACGTCGTTTTTCAACAATTCATACACTTTTTCACTTTCACTATCATCTTTTGTAATTATAGCTACTGAAAAATGTTCTTTTTTTAATAAATTTATATCTTTTAGTAATGATGTTTTTAAATCTAAAATGTTGTCTCTAAATAAAACTGGTCTTTGATTTTCCCTTCTTATAGCGGATACATGCTTTAAATTCAAAATTTTATTTGTATGCTCAATAATTTCAGGTGTAGACCTATATGTTTTATTAAGCTCCAAATAAATTGTTCCATTATCAAAAATTTTACTAAGTTCTTCTAGGTTTTCATACTTGTAATATGGATTTATTGTTTGATTGATATCACCTAAGATTGTAAAATTACTTTTTTTGAATATTTTTCTTATTAGTATATATTCAAGTTTGCTATAATCTTGAGCTTCATCTATTACAACTTCTTTTATAAGACCTCTATAACTAAAACCTTCAAACAATCCTTTTAGATATAAAACGATACAGGCATCTTCATATTTTATATTTCTTTTTCCTACAGCATCTTTTATTTCTTTTTCTGTTAAATTAAATGTAGTATTTTCCACAAAAAATTGTGAATTAAAAAATCCTTTATATAATTCTTTGTAATTAAGTTTTATGTTTAGAGATTTTTTCAACAATGATAAAATTACACTTTTTTTCGTATGTTTTCCCTCATAAAAGTCTCTACACATTTTTTCCGCAATAGCATCTAATCTTTCCTTGAGCAAAATCCTTTCATATCTATTTTTAAGCAGGTAATTCAACGTTTCCTTAGTAATTTCAAAATCATGTGTGATAATATCATTTTCAAATGCTGCTTTCTCCAAAATATTTTGAGCAAAACTATTTATATGTGTTATTATTTCATCACTTTGCTTGTATTTTACCCATTCTTTGTTTGTTTCTTGATATTTATAATATCTTTCTACAAACGAAGTAAATGACTCAACTGTTTTGTATTCTTCAAGATTAGAACTTAAAAAGTCACTTAAAGTTGTTTGCATAGTGTTTGCCTCGCCAAGTTCAGGCAAAACATTCGATATATACTCTGTAAATACTTGATTCGGTGAAAAAATTAGTACATTGTTAGAACTTAAGTTTTCAATTTTATATAATAAAAATGCGATTCTGTGAAGTGCTACAGATGTTTTTCCACTTCCGGCAATTCCTTGTACAATTAAATTTTTATCAGTTACATTTCTAATTATGGCATTTTGTTCTTGTTGAATTGTATTTACAATATTTTTCATTTTATCATTTGACTCTTCAGTTAAAACTTCTTGAAGTAATTCATCATCAATATTTATGTTATTGTCAAATACTCTTATTAACTTACCATCTTTAATTGTAAACTGTCTTTTGTTAGTAATTTCTCCCGTTATCATTCCTTCTGGTGCTAAATAACTTGCTTTTCCTAACTCATAGTCATAAAACATTGAGCATATTGGAGCTCTCCAGTCGTGTACTAAGTATTTTTCATTCTCTTCATCTTCCACGTGTGTAATTCCAATATATATTTTATCTTGATTATTTTGATTATTTTCTTTAAATGTAATTGAACCAAAATATGGTTTACTTTGAACTTTATAAAGTTTTTGCATATGATTACTTTTATAGGAAGCTAAAGCTACTTCTAAGTCACTAGCGTTAATCATGGTTTTCATTTCTGTTGGATCCATATCGGCTTTACTGTTCCATATGAATTTTTTAAATTCCATTATTTTTTCTTGTTTTTCATACAACTGTTGTCCTAACTCTGAAATTTGGCCTCTAATTATTTTTAAAGTATAATCTAGGTAATTTTTTTCGTTTTTAATTTCTTTTTCTGACAGATTCATAATACCTCCTTTTCACGCCAAAAAACGAACCCTGTTGGGACCGTCATATTACATTAAGATTAAATTTTTCGCTGGTAGTTATCACTATACAATAAAAGACTAGTTTTGTCTAGCCTTTTTTTACCAAATCCTTATCAATTGTAATCACTGGTCTTACATATCCTTGCTGACCAACAGAATACAATCTGTAGTTTCCTTTGGGAGTTACTACTAATACTCCATCCTTTTTAGAACTACCAAGCCACCATGTACCAAGTGTTGAGCTTGCTAGCCAATTTCCTTCTGACCATTCATAACTATATCCCATCTTATTCCTTGCTTTTACGTACTCTTCAGATGTTAATAATGAGATATTTTCTATTTTACCAACCTTTTCTGTTAATTCACTCTTATACTTTGTCTCAAGATAATTGGCAATACTTCCTTCCACACTGCTATCATATTGAACTTTTCCATCTTTTGAATATTGAGTTTGATCTCCTGTATCAATATTACCATTTTCATTTAGATCAATTGGCAATTCTTTTAATAATTTTACAGTTGGTTTATCAGCAGAACTATCTGCAATTACATACCATTTTGAAGAATCTTTAAGTGTTACTAATTCACCAGTTTTGTATGGTGTGTACATATTTAATGTTGATTTCATTCTTCCTTTTAATTTGTTTACTACTACTACTGATCCAAGAAACAACAAGAGCATTATGGCAAATGTAATTAGTGCTTTTCCTGTAGATTTCTTTACTTTTTCTTTTTTCTTTATCTCTTTTTGTTCTTCTATTTCTTCTTCAAAAATTGAATTTCTTATTTTTTCCTTTATGTCTTTCTGCTTTAAATTTGTAGATTTCTTTTGACTTATAACTTGTTTTTCTTTTTTAACTTCAGCCTTTTTTAATTTTTTTTCACTGGCTTGTTCTTGTTTTAGTTTCTTTTTTTCGTCCTTAATTTTTTCTTTTTCTAGCTTTTCTTTTCTTTCTTCTAGTTTTTTTAACTCTTTTAACTTTCTTTTTTCTTCTTTTTTATCATTTTTAACTTTTTTTATATCTTTTTTAGATGTATTTGTAGTTAATTTTGCTTTTTTTTCTTTAAAATAAATTATTGGTTCTTCTTTTATTAAATCATCTTTATTTATTACTAGCTTTTCTTTTCTTGTTTTAAGCTCACTATCTTTTCCTACATTATCTATTTTTTTATTTTTTAATATAGGTGCTTTTTTATTTTGTTTTTGTACTACTTTTTTATTTTGGTTTTTATCACTACTTTTCCTTGATAGTATTCTAGTTGCTTCTTTTTTATTTTTTAATACTATTTTCTTCGTTGCTTTTTTCTTACTATCATTCATAGTTAAACCTCCTATACTAAAGTTTCGCCTGGTTTTGCATTTAACTTTGTATCACTCTTTATTCCTTTTTTGTATGCAACAAATGCAGCTGCACCTATCATAGTAGCATTGTCTGTGCAATATTTAAAATCTGGGCAATGACATTCAATATTCTCTTTTTTACATAGTTCTTCTAGTTTATTTCTAATGCCTTTATTTGCTGCTACTCCACCTGCTACTATTAGATAATTAACATTTTTCTCTTTTAATGCTTTCATTGTTTTCCTTGTAATAATATCTACTACTACATCTTGAAATGATTTTGATAAATTCTCTTTATTTACTTCTTCGCCTCTTTGTGCTTTATTATGTACTAAATTTATTACAGCACTTTTTAAGCCACTGAAACTAAAATTATATGTTTCATCATTTAATGGTATTGGTAAATTATATTCATGTTCGCCTATTGTAGCCATCTTATCAATTACGGGACCACCTGGATAACCAACGCCAATTACTCTAGCCACTTTATCATAGCATTCGCCAACAGCATCATCTAATGTACCACCAAGTTTTTCAAATGAATATTCATCTTTCATATATATTATCTCAGTATGACCACCACTTATAACAAGTGCTATTAAAGGATATTTCATTGTTGAATTTATACTATTAGCATATATATGTCCTGCCATGTGATTTACTGGTATCAATGGTTTGTTGTATATAAGTGATAATGTCTTGGCTGCTTCAATTCCAACTAATAAAGAACCTACCAATCCTGGTCCATAAGTAACAGCTATTGCATCAACATCCTCTATTTTCATCTTCGCTTTATTTAAACATTCTTCTATTACCATTGTTATATTTTTTAAGTGTTGCCTGCTTGCTATTTCTGGTACTACTCCACCAAAATTAGTGTGGATATCTATTTGTGACAGAATAACTGTAGATACATCTTCAACTCCGTTTTTTACAATCGCACAACTAGTTTCATCACAACTGCTTTCAATTGCTAGTATATATACATCTTTCATTTACATCATCTTTCTTTCCATAAGTATGCCATCTGTTCCATCATAATATGCTTTTCTAATTGCTACTTTTTTAAATTTATTTTTTTCATATAATTTTATTGCATAAACATTATCTTTTTTTACTTCAAGTGTTATGTTTTTTATTTGTTGCTGTTCTCCTAATTTTATGACTTTTTCTAGAAGCTTAGAACCAATTTTTTGATTTCTATTCTCTTCTTTGACATAGATATTAGCAATCTCATATCTATCGTACAAGTCATAATAATTTATGAACCCTATTATATTATTTTTTTCTAAATAAATAAAGTACCTGGTGAATACATTATTTTTAAAATCGTTTTCAATTTGTTCTTTTGATGAAAAAACCATTGGAAAATTTTTCACAATGTTAGTTATCATTTCAATATTATTTTCATTTAAGATATTTATCATAAATTTTCTTCAGCTTCTGTCATTTTTAGGTAATTTGCATCAACAGAATGTGGATTTATACCTTCTCTATTCATTACATTTTCTACTATATATGAAATGTCTGGTACATATTCTTGTATGCTATATTCTGTATCAAGTTTGTCATTGGAAATATATGTTATATCGTCCCCCAAATTTCCCATTGCTGACTCTAATGTGTTAATGCTAATGTATTGTTCTTTTAAAATAAAACTTTTATTAACATTGTCATAAATTGTTGCAAAAACATAATTTCTTCTAGCATCAATTGCCGGAACTGTATAATTATATTTACTGTCGGAAGATAACGCCATTGCCTCTAAGCTTGATATTTGAATAATAGGTATTTTTTTAGCCCAACTAATAGTTTTAGCAATTGTTAAACCAATTCTAACTCCGGTAAAAGAACCTGGACCATTAACCACAATTATCTTTTCAATATCATTTAAATCCATGTTATTATTTTTAAACATTTCTTCTATTTTAAATAGTGCCAAACGCGATAAATCACGTTCTAATTTTTCTTTTATTTCTGAAATAACTTTAGTATCTTCAAGTATAGCAGTGTATAAATAATTTGATGATGTATCTAAGTAGAAAATTTTCATAATACTGCCTCACAAACTTCTTCATATTTTTGCCCACGTGGTTTAAAAATTAGAAGTCTTGTATTTTCATCAATTACTTTAAATTTAATATCTAATCGTTCTTCAGGTAGATAACTTTGTATAGTATCTGCCCACTCAATAATTACTACACCATCTTTTTTAAAGTAGTCTTCGATACCTACTCCATCAATTTTACCATCCAAACGATAAACATCCATATGATATAGTGGCATTTCTCCATTTAAATATTCTTTAATGATGTTAAATGTTGGAGATGTAATATTCTCTTCTATTCCAAGCGCTTGAGCAAACCCTTTAGTAAAAATTGTTTTTCCACTTCCTAAGTCGCCATCAAGGCATATAATCATATTTTCAAATTTTTCTGATTCAAGATTTTGAGCAATTTGAATAGTTTCTCTCTCATCTCTCGTAGTTATTTTATATTCCATTCTTATCACCAAAAACATTATAGCAAATAATATAATTTATATTCAACCACTTATGAACAATTTATTTACTTTATTACATTTTTATACGATTTCTATAAATAAAAAAATCCACAAAAATGTGGATAAAATTACAAAAAAAAATATTGGCAACTACCTATTTTAGCTTACACTATCTTCGGCGTATAAGAGCTTAACTTCTGTGTTCGGGATGGGAACAGGTGTATCCTCTTAGCTATCGTTACCAATAAAATATTTAGAGAAATAGTTCTCTGAAAACTTAGATAATGTGTTTGATCTAATCAAATCAACAAATATGATTAAATCCTCGACTTATTAGTACTGGTCAACTCAACATATCGCTATGCTTCCATCTCCAGCCTATCAACGTGGTAGTCTTCCACGAGTCTTACTTTATAAAAAATGGGAAAACTCATCTTGAAGTTGGCTTCCCGCTTAGATGCTTTCAGCGGTTATCCATTCCCTACATAGCTACTCTGCGCTGCAACTGGCGTTACAACAGATACACCAGAGGTAGGTCCATCCCGGTCCTCTCGTACTAAGGATAGCT
>ERZ857965.198-NODE-198-length-96517-cov-71.348676_pt1 | contig 96517 bp, 91 predicted proteins | sample MGYA00519758_ERZ857965 | MGnify/ENA primary metagenome ERZ857965 (study PRJEB31778, sample SAMEA3449381) | human gut metagenome | biome: human gut; feature: human-associated habitat; material: faeces | place: United Kingdom | collected 2010/2012 ...
GTTATACCGCTATCAGTTTCAGTTATAACATCATCTTCTCAATCTCATTCATCACAACCTTTCGTTATACCAGTGTTATCGTCAGTTCTATCGTCATTATCATCTCATTGACGTTCGTCATGACTATTAGTTATACAATCGTCATCAATACTAGTCCTAACAATACTATCAAGTCTAATAAGACTTCTAGCCATAATGACCAATAGCATTAGTTCTAGTTAATAATAGCACTATTAATATTATCAGTATTATAATGACTATTAATACTAGTCATGTTAATATTGCTGGTGATATTACTAATGATATTCTTAATATTCTTGATATTACTGATTCTCTTTATACTAATGATACTCTTGATACTATTGATATTTATTATACTCGTGGTAAGTTAATTCCTATTGCTATAATGATTTTAGTTATTTTAATATAGCTATTGATTATTAGTTAGAATTATAGTATAAATAAATTATAATATATTTGGAGTATTATATTTAATTATTATATTTGTCGTGTTGTTCAGTAGAGTAATATTGCTACTGATAATAATATTAATCTTAAACTTATAAGTGTTATGGTAAATTTTGATAATGTTACTAGTAATGTTCAATCTAAGCCTAGAAAGAAAACTATGGCTGAAAGTTTAGAAGAAGCTAAACAAGAAGGTAAACTTGTTGTTCCTGAAGAAGATACACAAGTTAATGCTGTTGTTAGTAGTGAAACTGTTCAGCCTAAGAATAAAGCTAGGAAGAAGAAACAAAGTAAAGTTCGTAAACAGGAAGAACAAACTACTGTTGTTAGTCAAGCTAATGAAGATAATGATTTTAAAGATGCTAAGACTGATAAACGTGGTATTCCTGTTGGAATTAATGTTCCTCAACATATTCTTGATGTAGTTTGTATTGTTAAATTCAATGCTGCATTTAGACGTCATACTTCTCTTAATATTCTTCATACTCTTGAAGATGATGGAAGAATATGTAATTCTAAAGGTGCTTATGTTGACTTCTTATGGAATAAGTTTAGAGTTACTGCTGATGGTGGACTTCGTAGAGAATATAGATATACAGATGATTTATTCATTGATGCTTTAGTTAAAGCTCATGCTGATGTTGCTAGTGATAGTCAACGAGTTATTGGTATTATGATTGATACTGAAACTGAACTTCATAAAAAGAATAAAGATTCTGAAGCTAGCTAAGTTTGTAGTATATACTCCCCGTAGAGGATGGATAGTGCTGTTGAGCTTGTTAAAGCTAATTCTCATGTTCTTGCCATTTTTATCCATTTTGTTTATTGGGTTTGTTATAGTTAACTAGTTGATGATAATCATCCTCTACTCGGAGTTTATTTTATATATAAAGATATGGAAAGAACTGATATTTATTTTGTTGAAGATGATACATATTTCAATAATAATGTTGAAGGTGTTGAAATTCATGCAGAATGTCTAAGTCAAGATTTTGACGATATTGCTTGGGAACCAATAGTTGATGATAATCCTATTGTTGACCCTGAAAATGATGTTTTTGGTTATTATGATTAAATAAATAAAATTATGAAAAATATTAATATTAAAGTTATTCTTGATGAAGCTTTTGGTAAATCTTGTAATACATCTAATAATATTGCTTATGATACCTGTAAATATAAAAAAGATTATAATCTTCTTAATAAATTCATTAATGATATTAAAGATAAAGGTTTATCTCTAGACCAATATGTTAGAGGTTTAGCTTTATTTATATATGTTCTTAAAGAACGAAAATATCTTAATGATTTTGTTAAAACTCAAGAAGATGTTATTAAACTTGCTACTGAAAATGGATTTGAACTTAATTGGCTTATTAATCGTTGGGATAGTATAATTGAAGATAAAGATATTCTTAAACCTATTATTGCTGTTTTTCCTAAATATGCTAAAGATATGATTATTAATCTTGTTAACGCTAATACTGAAATTAGTCATTTGATTGCTCAACATATTATTGATACTTCTAATGCAGAATATAAGGAAATGATTAAAATGGTTAATCAATCTGTTGATAATAATAAACAAGAGAATAAGTTTAAGAATGTTAGTTATGATGAAATTTATGCTGAACCTAAACGTAGAAAAGCAAATAAATCTGCTAAATAATCCCATATAAGTTTTTGATTTTATTTCTAATACTACTGTCTGTGAAGATAGTAGTATTGTTTCACTTGCTGATGATGGAGGAATTGAACTCCGAAACTATGATATTGTTATTATCCGTTTTAATTTCTAATTGTAACTTTTATAATAGTACGGTCTGTGAAGATAGTGCTATTAATATTTATCATAGTCCAAGTGTTATATGTCATATTTGATTTGGTGTTAATGATGTTATTATTGATTGTGAAATTAGTAATAACAATGTCTGTGTCAAACATTTCGTTTATATGATTTCGTATTTGTAGATTTGCCTAGTATTGTCTGTGAAGATAGTGCTAGGCTTTTTAGTATGTATATTATTAACTTTAAATATATAATTAAAATGGATAATTATGATTCTTTTATTTTCGATGGTCTATTAGATAGATATATTGAAGAACAAGCTAAGTTTAAAAAAGGACAAGTAGTTTATATGGAATATACTTATCAATATCATAATCAAACTAAGCTTGGTGTTTGTGTTGGTATTGTAACCGAAGCTGGAATTACTAAAATCGAACGTACAATAGGTAATAATAAATATATTAATTATCCTATTGTATATACTGTAACTCATGCTAAAGGTGTTAGTCGTTGTGTTAGTGAATGTAAACTTGGTTCTGTATCTGAACATATTCTTAAAGAACGTCTTAAACGTGATGGTAAGAATAATGAACAGAATAATGAGCCTGCTATAAATGACTAGCTATTTACGTCCATGACACATTCACAGATACGGTTCTTTTGCTCTCTGTTGAATTTTCATATATAATCTGATTAATCTATCACGATTAATATTAAGTTCAATATAGGGCAAAAGAACTAGCTAATAAATGTTAAACTAAAAATTTAATACAGTTCTGTTATGAATTATATTGCTTATAAGAATATTGATGGTACTATTACATCTGGATTTAAAGTTAAACTTTATGATATAGTTACTTTGAATACTGGTTATTGGAAAGATAAACTTGCTATTGTTCTATATATTAATGAAGCTAAAAAACAAATTAAAGTTCGTATTATCGAATGTGGTATGGATTTAACTCTTAAAGTTAAAGATGTTCAATTTGTTAATCATAATAATAGAACTGCTGCTCGTTCTTATATTGATTTATGTAATAAACTATCTAAAGCCTTTCATGATAAATATACTGATAAACAGTATATAAAAAATAATTGGTTTACTGATAAGTTTATTATTAATGATGTAACTGCTACTACTATTGCCATAGGTATTGGTCAATATATTACTAATATTGATAGCGATAGATATTCTGTTAGTGCTATTATGTGGCTTAGTGATATTAAAGATTATATAGATGCTTTGCTTAAATATGGTGATTTTGATTTTGTTGCTAAGGCATTTAAAATCTATAATATTACTGATACTAGATTTGAACTTATTCATAAACTTTATAATTATTTCTATGATTGAAGATGCTATTGGATGTATTCTTGGAGTTTGTGTTGGATGTATTTTATTTCTTATTTATGAAGTATTTAATCTATATAAGAAGATTGAACGAATTAATATAGATATTAATAAACTTCAAAATAAAGATATAGAATTTCATCGTAATATTGAATTTATTATTAATGATAGTGAATATAATAAAGAAGTTCTTAAACATTTTATTGATAAACTTAATAAACTTAATGATAGTATTAAAGCGAAAGTTGATGACTAGCTTGCTTCCATCCTCTACGGGGGGTCGCCACGGAGCGTAGCGTAGTGGCTCTACTAATCTAACTATTATTGAACTTATTATAGTTTTAACTATTAAATATAATTGTTTTATTAATCTTTAAAAACGTAAAATACTTATGAAAAAGTATGATGAAGTTTCTGTTGTTCGTCAACTTAATAATGTTGGCGCTGTTATTGGAATCAATCCTGCTAGTAAAGTTATTAAAGTAGCTAAGAATAGGTCTATTGGTAATGGAACTAGTGGTAAGATTGATTTTCTTTCTCATTATTGTGGTTATCATGTTGAGATTGTTGATGTTATTCAACAACAAAAAGAACGTGATGAAGAAATTGTTGCTAAGAAAGCTGCTAAAAAGGCTGCTCGTAAAGCTAAATTTGCAGAGGATAATACTTTTAAAGGTATTACTCGTGCTGTTGATAAACGTATGCGTACTATTAAAAGAAAGTAGTATGCTATGGTTAGCTTTAAATTCTCATTTGGAGTTGTAGGTAAATCCAAAGAGAAAGGAATAGTCAATAAATATGTTATTATAGTTGCTAAATGTGAAGGTATTATTAGATATATTGATGGTACTTATAAAGTAGAATACAATGGCAAACTATATAGCATTACTGGTGAAAGTTACAGAACTAAAGGAAAGAAAGTTGTTTATGCTCGTCGATTAGATGAATATAACCATAGAATTAAAATTATAAGAGATAGTGAAAATAGAAAAACTGTTGATACTAGATTTTATATTCCTTTTGCTGCTGGACTTATAGCTAAAGGTAAAATTGTTAAAATGCCTTTTGCTAAGGAATTGTTTCATATTACTACGTGTTATAATCGTGGTGATAGTGAATCTACTATTTTAGCTTTTCAAGAATGGAAAGAATATGAAGATAAAGTTAAAAATAATCTTATTGATGTAAACAACGAATTGTAATGATTGGTAATCTTAATATTGCTAATAGTAATAGCAAAGATACTAACATTAAGTTTACTAAAGACCAAGAAATAGCTGTGCATGAACTTATTGAGTTTCTTGCACAGCCTTGGGATGATAAGAAATATATTAATGCTCTTTGTGGTGCTGGAGGTACAGGTAAGACATTTGTTATTAAATATGTTATTAATAATTGCAAATGGTCTGGTGGTGTTATAGGCTGTGCTGCTCCTACACATAAAGCTTGTAGAGTTCTTAGTAATTCTATTGGTGGAAAAGAAGTTAATACAATTCAATCATTGTTTGGTTTTAGACTTGATGTTAATATTGAAAATTTTGACCCTGAAAATCCTGCCTTTAATCCTGTTGGAAAAGATAAACTAGATGGTCTTAGAGTTTTAATTATTGATGAAGCTTCTATGCTTAATGCTAAACTTGTTAAGTATATTAGTAATAAATGCAAGAAGCTTCAGATTAAAGTTATAATGCTCGGTGATAGTTCTCAGCTTCCACCTGTTAATGAGAAAACTAGTCAAGCTTTTCTTATTGCTAGTAATACTTATTATCTTAAAGAAGTTGTACGACAAGGAGATAATAATCCTATTAGTAAACTTCTTAAACTTCTTCGAGAAGATATAGATAATAAGAATGGATGGAGATTTCTTGATTATATATCTAAAAATAGACAAGATTATAATGAAGAAACTAAAGGATTTTATGTTTGTGGTCAAACTGAATTTTCTGATTTAATTGATACTTGTTTTAATGATGAAGAATATACTAAAAATATTGATTTGTATCGTATTATAGCTTATACTAATAGTCGTGTTGCACAATGGAATAACCATGTAAGACATATGATTATTCAAGATGCTGATAAGAGTCTTATTACTCGTAATGATTTAATAATGAGTTATACTACTGTTGTTAATGTTTTTAATGATATTATTATAAACAATAGTGAAGAATATATTGTTAAAGATATTGTTGATACAATTGATAATGATTATGAGTTTAAAGGATTTCTTATTAAGTTTCAAGCTATTCATGGTGGTGCTATAACTCAACCTTTATTTGTTATTGACCATTATGATAACTATACATTTCAGATGTATTATAAGAAGTTGACTAGTCTTATTGATGATGCTAAAAAAGCTAGTAGTTCTGAACGTGGAAGTAAATGGAAACAATATTTTGATTTTAAACGTAAATATCTTATCGCTTCTAATATTACAAATAGTAATGGTAAGATTTTATTTAGTAGAGATTTAGATTATGGTTTTGCAATTACTTCTCATAGAGCACAAGGTTCTACTTATAAAAATGTATTTGTAGATATTAACGATATGATTTATGATAAATATGGTCATCCTTATACTAATAGAGATGAAATGCTTCGTAGATTATATGTTGCTTGTTCTCGTGCTAGTAATCAATTAGTATTATCTTATGGCAAGTAAAACTGTTGACGAATATCCTGATTGTGAAAGATGTCCAAATCGTATATTTAATACAGGTAAATATATACAAGGTGGTAGAGGAAGTATTCATGGAGATATTGTTTTCCTATTTCCTAGAGGTGATAGAAATTATTGTGAAGATTATCAATTATTTACTGATATTGGTAATCTTTACGATGAATACTCTAGACGAAATAACACTGAAGATGTATATATGACTTATAGTATTAAATGTGCTTGTTCTAATAATTATAATACATATCTTACTGCTATTGATAAATGTCGTAATATTCTATGGAAAGAATTAGCTAGAATTAATTATAAGTATCTATTTATATTTGGTGATGCTTATCGTAGTATTAGTGATAATCCAATTCCTAGATTTATGGCTACTGGCGGTAAATATGTATTTAGTAATTATTCTCCTCTTATTAAATTTAAAGATGATAATCTTTATCATGTATTTAAACAACGTTTTGCTGATGATATTAATTGGGTTAATCAAAATAGAAATAACTATGGATTAAATTATATAAATGATTAATTGTATAGCTTATGATGTTGAAGTTTTAAGAAATTTCTTTTCTGTTACTTTTGTTAGTATTAATAGTTATCTTAAAGTATTTAAAGATTGTGTTAATGCTGATAATAAAGCTATTCCTTTAGTTCAAAAACTATCTGTTAAAGAAATTAAAGCTCGTCTTGAAACTGTTGAAAAACATAGTTTTTATATAACAGATAAAGATGATAGTCAATTACTTTCTATGATAGGTTATATTAATAAAACTAGATGTTATAAGGATTCTAATGGAACTATTATTCGTACTGACTTGTATGGATTTAATAATTTCAATTATGATAATCTTATGATTGCTGCTTTACTTAGTTTTTATATGCGTACGAATAGTACGAAAGAACTTATTAATAAGTTATATGAAACTAGTAAAACTATTATTTCTAGTCAAGATGATAAAGATAAATTTAAAACTGATTTTTATCTTAATAGTCTTAGAAAATATAAACTACCATTTACAGGTGTTGATGTAATGTGTATATTTGCTCTTAATAAAGCAAGTGTAGTTGTAGATAGTAAAACAGGTGAACGTAAACCTGTTCCTAAAGGTTTAAAGCAAACTTCTATTAATCTTCAATGGTATGAACTTCTAGAATATGAACTTCCTGATATTAATGAAAAAGAAGCTGAACTATATAATGAAATTCCTAGTCTTAAAGGAATGAGTATTAGTCAACTTAATAAACTAGTAGATAAATGGGATAGATTTATTCTTGATGAATATATCGAACCTATGATGTATTATAATCTTAATGATGTTTTCATTGTAGCTGAAATAGTTCGTCTTTATCCAGAAGAAATTAAATCTCGTTATGCTATTAGTAAAGCATATGATGTTGATGTTCTTAATTCTAGTCGTAGTAAAACTGCTGATATTCTTTTTGAGAAATTTTATAGTAAGTTTAGTGGTCTTGCTCCCGAACAATGGAAAGGTAAGAAAACTGAAAGAACTGCTATGAGTTTTAAAAAAGTTATTTTTCCTTTTATTAAATTCAAAACTAAAGAACTTCAAGATTTACTTGATAAACTATATAAAACTACTATTTATAGAGTTAATAAAGATGCTTTTAGTGAGAATGTTAAAATTGGAGATATAACTTATACTCTTGCAACTGGAGGTTTACATAGTCAAGATGTTCCTATGGAGTTATATTCAACTACTCCTTATGGTGATTACTTAACTCCATCCTCCACGGGGGGTAAACCTTTTACCATTTATCATTTTGATGTTGCTAGTTTTTATCCTAGTATAATAGGTGTTCATAAAGTTGCTCCTTCTCATATTGATACAAATGCTTTTTGTAATTTAATTAGTTGGATGAAACAAAAACGTGTAGATGTAAAGCATAGTAATGAAGAATATATTGATGGTATTGCGAAAGATATTTTAGCTTTAGTTCTTAAGATTGTTATAAATAGTATCTACGGAAAATTGGGGTTTGAAGCTGGAAGTCTTTATGATCGTCTTGCTGTTCTTAAAGTTACTGTTAATGGACAACTTATGCTTCTTATGTTATGTGAAGCATTAGAACTTGATAATATTCATATTATAAGTGCAAACACTGATGGTATTATGGTTAAAGTTTATATTGACCAAGAAGATAAATTTAAAGAAGTTACTACTTGGTGGCAAGATATTACTGGTATGCAAGCTGATAGCGATGTTGTTCATAGTCTTATAGCTCGTGATGTTAATAATTATATTACTCAATTTAGGTCTAAAGGTAAGCTTAAAATTGAATCTAAAGGTGCTCTTAATCCTATGATGTATTCTTTAGATTTAACTAAAGGTTATTCTATGCCTATTGTTGCTCAAGCTATTGAAAACTATTTTCTTAAGAATAAACCTGTAATGGATACTCTTCAAGAAGCTACTAATGTTCTTGATTTTTGTCTTACTCAAAATGTAGGTAAACAATTTCATGTAGAAGAAACTAAGATTGAAAATGGACAAGTTGTTCATGTTGTTTGTCAAAGATATGTTAGGTTTTATGTTTCTAATAGAGGTTATATTATTGAGAAAGTTCATAACGATAATGGTTCTCGTAGTAGAATGGCAGCTGGTTCTGTTGTAACAGTTATTAATAGTCTTGATGATAAAGATATTTCTCTTAGAGATATTAATTTTAAATTTTATTATCAAGAAGCTATGAAAATTATTAATCCTATTAAACTTAAGATTTCTCCTAAAGGTAAAGGTAAAAGTAAAATTAAAAAATATAGTGGTATGTATAATCCTATTTTTAATGAAGATGATTTTGGATGAGAAATATAGTTGAAGAAACTTATGATAGACTAATTAATAAATGGGGTTCTAAAGAATATAAAGGTATTGGAACTATTAATTGTGTTCCGCCTGTTGATTATTGTGAAATTATAAGTAGAATTATTAGTCTTATGAGAAATAAGAATGATAATATTAAAATACTTATTGTTACAGATAATTGGAAAAGAAGAACTGAAATTGTTGATGGTCTTAAAAATCATAATATAAATATAGATACTATTAATATTCTTACTCATACTTATGTTAATAGTAGATATAATTATAGTTATGATATTTCTATTGTTGTTGGAGTTAATGAATGGAATCTTTCTTGTAATACAGTTTTTAATCATGCTAGATTTAAACTTATGATTATAACTAAAGATACTATTGATACTGCCAAACTAAAAGAAATTTATACTAATATTCCTCCTATTAATGATAATATAAGTTCTAGTGGTATTAATGCTATGCGGGCTTTACTCCCCGTAGAGGAACACAGAGAGCCAATTTTGTTTGTTAATCAAGATGATATTGCTAATTACGATAAATATACTGAATTTATTACTCAGACTATTCAAGTATTTGGTAATCTTGATAATATTAAATGTGCTCGAAATGGTACTCAAGATGGACGTAGTGCTATTCAATATATTACAGAAATAGCTGAATATAATGGATGGAGTGCTGATATGGATATGACTAATCCTTTTAGTAAACAAATTGATGAATGTTATAATCCTCTTGTTCTTGCTGAACGAGTTAAGACTTTTTATAATATTGTTCGTGAACGTATGCTTATATGTTCTGATAATGTTTGTAAGCTAGAAAGGATAGTTGAAATTATTAAAGATAATCCTGATAAACGATTTCTTATTATTAGTAAGAGAGGTGAATATGCTGCTACTGTAACTAAATATATTAATGATAAATTAGGTGAAATTTGTGGTGATTATCATGATAAAATTGAGGATAAAGTTCTAGTTGATAGTAATGGTATTCCTGTTTTGTACAAGTCTGGAAGCAAGAAAGGACAGCCAAGAATCATTAAATCTAAGGCTATTTCCACGCTGAATTTGAAGTCTTTTAATGATGGCTTATTAAGAGTATTATCTATAAAAAATAATTCAACTGACAGCCTAGAAACAAGCGTAGACGAATGGATTTTAACCTCACCTTTATGTGATACCATAGATGAACTTATCTATCGTTATAATAATGTTAATTGTAGTCAATCAAAACTTAAAGTACATAAACTTTATATAGCTGGTACTATCGAAGAAGCAAGTCTTAAAAAGGAAAAGTTATCGGCTAACCATGAAGTTATACAGAATGTTAATTCTGATATTAGTGCTCAAAATTTTGATGATATTGTTTGCTAGTATAAATATAATAGTTACATTTGTTGTGTAATCAAAATCGCTCTTTGATAGAATGGACGAAGATAAAGAAGTTAAAGTTAATGATACTACTGTTGCTGTTAGTAATAGTGGTATTGAAAAACAACATGGTGTTCAACATTCTGTTGCTCCATATCAGCTTAATTATATGAGTGAAGCTGAAATTGCAAGTCTTGAAGTATTTATCAAACGTGTTATGCGTAGTGATAAATGTGGTATTAAGTCTGTTGAAGATGGTCTTGCTATTGCAATGAGAGCTAAAGACCTTAGACTTCCATTTTCTACTTGCATTGAACATATTCATGTAGTTCAAGGTAAAACAGGTGTTGATGTTCACATTATTAAGGCATTACTTGTCAAAGGCAGCGTGAGTTGGGAAAAAGTAGATAATTATCGCGCTCTGTACGAATATACAGATGGCTTTAATGCTTATGATGAAGATAAACTTCCATCTGACTGTATTAAGTGTCTTACTCCCAAAGAGGCACAAACTAAAAATGCAGAAGATAAAGACCATGAACATATATATGTTTATCCTGTTAAATATTATAAAGATTATAATGGTAATGTATATAAAGAATATCAACTTAATGGTAAGTTTGAAATAGCTACTAATACTGCTGAAGCTAAACAAATTGCTTCTACTGGTAAAGTTCCTGTTTATAGAATACCTGCTATTCCTATTGATTATATTACTAGTTATCGTTTTTATCGTAAAATTGGAGAACGTAATATGGTTGCTACTGGTGAGTTTACTTATAAAGATGCTATTGTTGCTGGATGTTTTGAAAAAGATACTTATAAGAAATATCCTAAAATAATGATAAGTCATAGAGCATTTGTTTATGGTGCTCGTGAAATTGCTAATGATTTAATTATGGGCTGTTTAAGCACAGAAGAATTAAAGACTATGCAAGGTATTGATTTAAGTAATGAAGATATTATTGATATTACTGAAATTCAATAACATAAACAAACTAGAGAAATTATTATTAAACAAAACAGTCGTATGACTGATATTATTTACTTTTAAATTACAAAAATTATGAAAGACTTTAAGAAAGGCTTGAGTTTTGGTATGGGTATTGTTAATGCTGGTCAAAGAGCAGTTAGTGAAGAACCTGAATTGGTAGTTGTTTCTACTCCTGGTAGTTTCCGTATGACTGCCCAAGTTTCTAAAGCTCTCGGCATTGCTCATGGTGAATATGTAATGTTCATTAATAACTGTGCAAATATTGATAATGCTATTATCAATAAAGTACCCGAAGTTGTTGCTTTCTGTGAAGAACAAGGTTTGGATATTGAATCTCCCGAAGCTGCTATGGCTGTTCATGCTGAATTTGATATTTGGGCTTTGGCTAAAGGTATTGCTGAATTAGACAAGAATGGTAATCCTTGCACTACTCGTGTTCGTATGACTAAGAATGATAAGATTAAGTATGTTAATACTTATTTCCAAGAAACTCTTGAAGGTGCTTTATCTTCTTCTAATGAAGAATTGAAAGCTGCTCTTGGTCGTGAAGGTATTACCGAAGATGAACAGAAAGAACTTTTGGTTAGCTGTATTCAAGGTGATGAAGTTGTTAAAGTTAAAGGTTCTAAATGTGCTAATACTGCTGCTTTGTCTGGTATTGGTGTAACTCTTAACTTTACTGATTCTAATGTTTGGAAGCAGTTGAAAGCTAATATGACTGATGAAGAAGCTACTTCTAAGAATCGTGTTTATACAGTAGATATTGATAACTTGCAAGAAGCTGTTGTTAATAACGGTCATAAAGATATTGTTGTTAAGATTGCAATGCTTACCGAATATAAAGATGAAGAACCTATTCGTATCGGTAAGAAAGCTGAAAAAGAAGAAACTGCTGAATAATCAAATCTTCGTCCTAGAAATATAGTATCTTGAATATAGAGCTGCATTGTTAGTATTGCTAATAGTGCAGCTCTTATTTTATCTAATAATTCTTTTAATTACTTTAATTATGTCGACAGAAAAAGAAATTAAGAATGAAGCCACTGTTGTAGCAAGTGCTGAACAAACTGCTAATGCAGAAGTACAAACTCCTAAAAAACGTAGAGGTAGAGGTATTAATAATGATTTACGTGATGTAACTCGTAAAAAGTTTGATGAACGTACTGATTGCAACAAAGCTAATGGCTTGTTTATTGGCCATCTTGAAGATGTTAAAGTTGATTGGGCTACACTGAAAGATGATGTTCAAGGTATGCCTTCATTTGCTGGTATGAGTATTCCTTATCTTACATTTACTTTTGCTAGTAATCATGAAAATATCAATGAACGTCGTTATGTAACTCAACGCCTTCTTCCTGCTGAAAGTAATGTTGAAACTATTCCTGGCGGTAAAGGTGCTTGGAAAGTTGATAACATTTTCCGCTTTATGAAACATATATATAATGTATTTGTTCTTAAAGGTCGTGATTTAACAGAAGAAGAAATTGATGCTCTTACTTTGTCTTTTGAAGATTTTGATGAAAATATGCAGTATGTACCTGTTGAGGCTGAAGAAGTTATAGCTGGTTATAAGACTGTGTTTGAAAATTATGTTAAGTTACTTAACAATAATGGTAAGCCTGTTTATAATGATGCTAAAGGTAAACCTATTACTATTTGGATGAAGCTTCTTCGTTTCGTTAAGAATGATGGTAAATGGCGTGCTGTTGTTGGAAGTAAATCTTCATTTGGTGATTTAGGATTTCCTACATTTATCAATGATGGAGTTATTGAACTTTATAAAGAACAATCTGCTCCTAGTTTGCATATTGACCCTTATAAAGAAAGTATTGTTTATCAAAAATCTGCCGAACAAGCTAAACAGCCAAATGTTGCTATGCCTGGTGTTGGTGTAATGCCCGGTGTTCAAACTGCTGCTCCTATAAATCCTGTTAGTGGATTTAATGGCGGTGGAGATTTTAGTCCATTTGGTGGTGGTAATGATGCTGCTGGTGCTTTTGTTAATCCAACAGAAGATTTGCCATTTTAAAAAATTAAAGTTAGTTAAATAGTTGTATGTAAGAGGATTGGGTACTATTTTAGTACCTAGTCCTCTTTTTTTTATATGTTCACGATAAAGGTCAAATTAGAAATATTATGAAAAGAAATATTAGTAATACTATTTTAACTAAAGATTATATTTTCTCTAAAGTTAGTCAAATTACTATTTTTAGCACTTATACTGGAATTAGTGTTGAAGATATACAACATTGTATAGATACAGGAGAATTTATATCTAGTCCTTTTCGTGAAGATACTCATCCTAGTTTTGGTTTTAGATATGATAATAGAAATAAACTTAAAGGAAGAGATTTTGCGGGATATTGGTGGGGAGATTGTATAGATGCTGCTGCAACTGTACTCTCTGAAATTGTTCATAAGCAAATTGATATTTCTATTAAAAGTCAATTTCTATTTGTTCTTAAACATATTGCTTATACTTTTAGAAATATTATTTATGGGCAAGATAAAGATGAAAACAACGATTATAATATTGCTAGGGCTATTAGTAATGTACGTAATCATAAACCTATTATTGAACTTGTTACTCGTCCGTGGAATAATTTAGATGCTAAGTATTGGGGACAATTTGGTATTAATCTTAATTTTCTTAATACTCATTTTGTTTATCCTGTTGACCAATTTTATATTAATCGTTCAACTAATCCTATTCCTAAATATTTTTATGATAAAAATAAAACAGATTTATGTTATGGTTACGTTCTTGGGCAAGATAAAAGAGGAATAGTTAATGTTAAACTGTATTTTCCAAATAGGAATAAGAAAACTGAAGTTAAGTTTATAACTAATAGTAATACTATTGAGGGAGTTATTAATCTTGAATTAGATAATTATGACGTTATTATTATAACTAAATCTACTAAAGATAGATTAAGTCTTGAATATTATCTAAAGAGTATTAATCATTCCATCCTCTACGGGGGGTCTACCCTTGAATCTAAAACTATTGGTGTTGTGAATATTCCACATGAAACTTATAAACTTCGTCAAATTGAATATGATTGGCTTCGTAGTAAACTTAATCGAAATGGTTTTCTTATTAGCCTTATGGATAATGATAGAACTGGTCTTATGGAAGCTGTGATTCTTAAGAATGATTATGATATTATACCTATTATTATTCCTAAAGAACTTGGCGTTAAAGATTTTGCAGAATTGAGAAGTAGTTATTCTACAAATGTTATTAATGAATTAACTCAACAAGTTGTTAAATATATAGAAGATAATTATGGAGAAGAAACTGAATTTACTTGGGATACGGAAGAAAGTGATACTTTGCCATACTAAAAGTCTAGCTGGTGTTACATATACGGTTATGCGTCCAATTACTGAAGAGGATGAACAAAATCTTGATAAATTTGAATATCTTGATATAGATAATAAACGTATTGATAAAAAAGATATTTATTGTTATGGAGAAATTAATCTATCTTCTAATGATAACGTTGAATATATCAAAAAGTTTAGCTTACTTGATACTGATAACGGTGGAACTGTTCATAGTAATTTTAATTATCAAGAAGGTTATGCTCTTATTGAAGGAATAGCTAAAACTTATCCTACATTTGATATTATTGAATGGTTTAAATATAATCATTGTCTTATAGGTAAACCAACTCGTATTATTATTTATAAATGTAAGAAAGAAAATCTATGATAATAAAAGGATATGAAGAAAAGCTAGATGATAGAGATGTTAGATATATTAATTATGTTATTGATAAATCTACAATGGCTGATGTAATTGAATCTTATATTAAAGATTTAGATTGTACTATTATTTATCCTGATGGTTCTCGTCCTAGACAAACTATTAATTATGGTTATCGTATTGCTCTTTCTAGTATTGAATATATTCTTGATAAACTTTATCTTGTTCTAGAACATCATCCAGAAAAAGCTCAAAGTTATATTGATTATCGTAATAGTATTATTAAAAGAATTATTGATATACATGAAAAAAATCTTGATTTCGAGAGAAGAAACCCAGTACGATATTATAGTAAAGAACCAAGGAAACACACTAGAAGTGCTAGCAGAGTTAATCAATCAAAAGATGTCTTTACAGGTAAACCCATTGATGTTAGCACCGGTATTGCAAAGGCTATTAAGCCTAAAAAGGAAACGATTGCTCAGCGTAAAGCTAAACTTCTAGGTGGTAAAGCTGTTAGTTTTGCATTTAATGGTTTAAAAATAAGTGAACATAATGAATAAACTTTATCGTAGAAATAATAATGGTGCGCCTACTGTTTGGTGGGCTGAACTTGACAGTGGTACTAATAGTATCACTGTTTTTTATGGTCTTGTTCGAGGTAATATTCGTAAAGAAGTTTATGCTGTTACTCAAAAAGATGGTCAAAAAGAACTTGAAAGTAGATATAACGATAAGATTAAAAAAGGATATACATATCTTGATGAACTTTGTGATATGCAGGGTTTACCCCCCGTGGAGGATGGAGATAATGATACTCTATTTAATTTTCTAAATACTTATCTACCTAAAGACCTTAGTAATGGAAATACTAATCTTCTACTTCCAATGCTTGCTAAAACGTATAGTGGTAATGTTTGGAAAAAAGTCAGTTGTATGTATGGTCAGTATAAGATTAATGGTCTTCGTTGTATTGTTACTGCTTATACTCAAAATGATATGTTTAAACCTGTTAGGCTTCGTTTCCAAAGTCGTGAAGGTCTTATTTGGCATACTCTTGGCTATCTTGAAGATTATCTGCTTGCTACTATTAATACAAATATTATCGACGATATGATTAATGGATTTGCAGCACTTGATGGTGAAGTTTATCTTCCGGGTTATACTATTAATCAAATTAATCATTTTGTTAAAGATGCTAATTGTGTTGAAAATAAACTTCTTCAGTTTTGGTGTTATGATATTATGATGGAAGGTAATCAAACTCATAGAAATACATATCGTTATCATATTAAAATGCCTACTCGCTTTAATAATATTAAAGAACATTATAATAATAAAGAACAATTAATTATTCTTCCTAGTGGATATATTACTAATGATAATGAAGCTATTGACGCTAGAAATCATTTTATTAATTTAGGATTTGAAGGTCTTATACTTCGTAATACTGAAACTGATTATCAATACGGTAGACGTAGAGCTAATTATATGGAGAAGTTTAAAGATGCTACTGAAGGAGATTTTATAATTATTGATATTTATAAAGAAAAGAAACGTGATTTACCTATTCTTCTTTGTAAAAATGATATTAATGATGAAAAGTTTGAAACTCGTTTAAGTACTAGTCATATTGTTCAACAGGAAGTTTTATTCGATTCTCAATCTTATATTGGTAGAACTGTTCATATAGATTATGGTGAACGAAGTGGTGTTACTAGAGTTCCATCTCATATTAAAAATGTTGTTATAAATGGAGATACTAGATTATAATGTAATTAAGAATAATAATTTTGATAGAACTAAATCTTATTTTAGTTGTTATTATAAATCTATTGTTCTATTTACTGATTATGATGCTAAAAGTTATAATTTTGCTATTAGATATAATGATATAACTAAAAGTAATGAACTTTATGTGATTTTGTATAATGATAATAGAATTAATAATAGTGTTCCTATTATTCGAGATGCTAATACTGGATTTAAATTATATATTCCTAATATAGTTATTAGACTTCTTGATACAAGACTACGTAATACTTTTGTTATGTCTAAAGATGATTTTAATATTAATGTTAAGTTTGTAGAAGAACGTAATGATTTTTGTATTATTTATCATATAGATATTGAATAAGGTGAAGCCTAGTACACAATATGATGTGCTAGGCTTTTCTGTTTTACATGGGTGTAAAATTGTATATGACACGCTCGTAGACATGATTCTTTTTGCCTGTATTCAATTTTATATATCTAAATGATTAATCTATCACGATAAGATTTGCGTGTCATGGCAAGCCTTAAAATGCGTCATTCTCACTATGATATTTAACATTAAATTCAGCATCATTATTACTAGTAAATTCCTATTATATTTTTATATTTGTCTTGATAAACAAAAACAAATTATTATGAGTATTAATAAAGTTACCATTGTTGGTATTAAAGGATTTAAAGGAAGCGGTAAAGATACAGTTGCTTCTATGATTAGTTATATCCTTCATGATGGTATTATGAAAGCTAGTTATGATACTTGGCTTCTTTATCATAAAAATGGGTTTGTTGAAAATGATGAAATAATTATTCATTTTGCTGATAAACTTAAAGATGATATATCTGAATTTTGTGGTATTGACCGTAAACTTCTTGATAAACAAGAAATTAAAGAAAATTATTATTATAATTTTAAGACTGGTATTGTTTCTACAAATATTAAAGACGTTTTTTATGTTATTGATAATTGTAATGATGCTATATTAAAATATAATGATTTAGCTGGATATCTTGTTTTATATAGTAATAATATTAGTATTAAAATTAGAGTTCTTCTTCAATATTATGGTACTAATATTATTAGAAATCATTTTTGGAAAGAAGCTTTTATTCGTTATACTATGAATAAAGCATTTGATATAAAAAACAGTAAAGGACAATGTATTATAGCTGATGCTAGATTTGAAGATGAATGTATGGCTATTAAATATTATGGTGGAAAAATAATTAGAGTAGATAGAAGAGTTAATAATGATAATCATGAAAGTGAACAAATAACAATTAATAAAGATGATTATGTTATTGATAATACTGGTACTCTTGTTGGTCTTTTCTATAAAGTTCTTAAATTTGTAACTGATTATATGGTATGAAATTACATCCTATTTTTGGTATAAATGCTCTTGCTAGAGTTTGTTTATGTTGTGGTAAAGTTATTGGTTATACTCCACTTGGAGATTCTATTGAAGAAGATGTTACTAAAAGTAAACAAATTGCAGATGCTATTGTATGTAAAGAATGTGTAGACAAACTTGATAGTGAAACTTGCTTTATAGCTTGTGATAGTAATGAACAAGGATTTATAACTGCTACTTATGATACTTTATGGATTAGAAATAAAGGTCTTAAAGAGTTTTTTAAAGAACTTGATTCTATACAACCTATTAATGTTATGCCTAAAGAACATTTTTATACTGTATTTGGAAATGTAGTTAAAGATTTTTATAATAATCAAGAAGATGAAAATAATTGAACCTAAAGTTGAACTTTGGCAACAAGGAGATGATTCTAAAGCTCATGTTGCTAGATGCGCAAGAGTTTGTTATGGTAGAGAAACAGGTAATGATGAAGCTACTATTAAACGACTTATTAATGATGGACATTGGAGTATGTTTCGTCATGGAACTTATTATATGATTGCTAATGATAGTGATAAAACTTTAGAAACTATTATTATTAATTATGCTAATACTATTGGTTTTAGTTATCATTATGAAAAACATGTTTATTATATAACTGTTAATGGTAATTGGGTTTTAGACCATAAAACACAATTTGGTTATCTATCTAAATATATTGTTCCTATTGAAGATTTTCGTAATACTGAAATAGGATTTCATATGATGAGATATACTTTTTGTGTTGATACACAAATTAGTACTTCTCGTGAATTAAACCGCGTTAGTCCTAATAGTATTGCCGAAATAAGTACTCGATATGTGTATAAAGATGGAAGTATTTGTAGACCTCATTGGATAAGCAAAGAAGAAGCTGAATTATTTAATAATGATAATAATGTTGATTTAGATGAAGCTATGAATGTTTATCTTAATGGATGTAAAAGAGATTTTGAAGAATATAAAATTCTTGTAGATAAATATAAAATTCATCGTCAAGATGCTCGTGGTAAACTTCCTCTTGATACTGCTACTAGATGTATCTATACATATTCTATTGATGAGTATCGCCATATTATTGATTTACGTTATTATGGTATTACAGGTAAACCTCATCCTAATGCTAAAATTATAGCTGGTATGATTAGAGATGAATTAATGGAACTTGGTTATGACTTTAGATGAATTTCGTAGACATCCTGCTTATGATTATTATATAATAACTCTTGTTTCTGATTGTCTTGTTTGTGATTTAGAAACTAAATTCGATAATCAATATACTATTATTTATATGAAAAGACCTAATTTTGAAAATAAGAGAAAAGATTATATAATAAGTGTTCCTTGCGATATTGCTGATGAAAGTGAAGAATATATTCAATCTCTTCTTACTTATGATAATTATAAAGATTTAGAATATATTCGTAAAGATAATGAATTTTATTTTTATCTTAAAACTTATTCTAATGAGTGATATTAATCAACTTAAACATTTTGATGCTCTTAATTATAAAGGCGAATATTTTACTAATGAATTAGAAGATGGTGAAGAATTTCTTTATTCTACTATTAAAATTCAAGATGATAGTAAAGTTACATTTCTATGTAAATATAATAAAAATAAACATATTCAACCTTGTAATTATTGTCCATTAGTAAGATATCTTTGTCTTGGTATTGATTGTCGTGCTGTTATACTTAAACAAGTAAAACATGAAAAGAAATAAATTATTAATAATTTAAATATTAAAGTTATAAAAAGAAGTTTTAATCGTTTTAGAACTACTAAAAATACAGAAGTTATTGTATTTGAAAAAGGTGGATTTGTTGGAATTTTTGGTTTAAGTAAAAAAACTATGGCATAAATATGTTGAAGTTGAAAGAAAATATAAAACTGATACAGATAAAATGACAGCTAGTGATTATACTCATTTATTTGGATATTTAAATCCTTATTATCGTGCTGCTTATTCAATTCCTAAACGTAAAAGATAATGGCTAGTATTTATAATATTACTGCTGAACTTGAGGATATATTTCTTGAGTTGGAAGAAAATGATGGAGAGTTAACTCCTGAACTTGAAGAACGTCTTGCTATTACACAAGATAATCTTAAAGAAAAACTTAATAATTATCGTAAAGCATATACAATGCTTAATCTTGATGCTGAATCTTGTAAAAAAGAAGAACAACGATTAGCTTGTCTTCGTAAAACTAAAGAAAATAACGCTAATAGACTTAAAAGTGTTATGCTTGATGCTGTTATAGCTTATGGAGATTTAGGTAAATCTGGTAATAAAGTTATTAATCTAGTTGATAGTAAACTCTATACTAAAAATAGTAAATGTGTTGAAATTGATGAAAATCTTAATCAGATATTTATTGATTTAGTTCTTGAACATTTACAATCTCTTTGGGATAATGATATGATTGATGGTAATTTTTCATTTAGTAGAGATGTTCTTCTTGAACAAATTAATGATAAATTTACTGAAAGATATCCTGAACAATCTGCTAGACTTAGAGAAGAAACTGGAGGTTATTTTACTCTTGATGATTTAGATTGTATTAAAGTTAAATTTGAAATTGAAAAACCTATTGGTGATTTAACTAATAAAATTAATTTTGATTTACTTAATACTTTCTTTAATCATCAACATGAAATGACTAGAAGTAGTAGTATTAATAAAACTACTATGAAGAATATTCTTAATGATGGTAGAGATATTAGTATAGCTAAACTTGTTGAAAATACTAGTCTTATTATTAAATAACTTGGTTATACTCCCCGTAGAGGACGGAATTAAGTTCATCCTCCACGGGGAGTCAACACTACTAATATTGCTAATTATGGAACTAGAAGAAAAAGTAAAAGAATTAATAAAATGGTATATGGATACTTATGGTGTTAATAAGAATCAAGCTATTAGAGATATTCAAAGTAGTATATTATATATAAGTAATAAATAATATGTATAAAGTAAAAGGTAAACCGTGGGCTTATTCTGGTGCTATTGATGTATCAGATTGTGCTACTGCTAAAGAAGTTATGCTTAAAGCTGGACTTAATTTTAATGTAGCTAAATGTGAACTAGTTGGTAAAATGCCTATTAAACTTACTGGAACTGATGAAGAACTTGATAGAATTATTAAAGAACAAAAAGAAGGCGCCCATGTTTTTGGTACTGACATTTATCGTAAGTGTGATAACGCCTTTGCTACCTATCGTACTGATTGCAATATTCCTCTAGGAACAGTTAGAAATAAATATACAATTGTTCAAAATAATGAAGCTTTTAATTTCTTTGATGATGCAATTGGTAAAAATTCTGCTATTTGGCAAACTGCTGGTTTTTGGGGTAATGGAGAAAGAATATTTGTAAGTGCTAAACTTTCAAATAATTTTCTTGTTAAAGGTGATCCTGTTGAAAATTATTTAGTATTTACTAATACTCATGATGGTAGTGGTGGAGTTAAGATTTTATTTACTCCTATTAGAGTTGTTTGTCAAAATACTCTTAATGCTGCTATTCATTCTAGTAGTAATTATGTTAGTTTTAGACATACATCTAGTGTTCATAACAAAATTAGTATTGCACAAGAAATACTTGGAATTAGTAAAATTAAATCTGAAGAATTTGGTCAATATTGTAATTTACTTGCTAATATTAAAGTTACTGATGAAGATGTAATTCAATTTATTGGAGAAAATCTTCTTACTAGTGATGAAATTCAACGTCTAAAAGATACAGGACATACTATTAAAGATATAGCTTATCGTAATGGTTTAGCTTTAACTGATAGTAAAATAAGTAGTAGAAAAATGAATGTTATTTCTGATACTTATAGTTATTATTTTGATGGTCCAGGTCAAAGAGATATTCTTGGTACAGCTTGGGGTGCAGTTAATGCTATTAGTGGATATTATTCTAATATAGATAATATTGAAGGTACTAAGCGATTTGATAGTATTTGTTATGGTGATAAATCAAGAAAAATAGAAAATGCTTTTGCACTTGCAGAAGCTCTTTAATTTAATAATTTAATTATATATGGAAGTAAAAGTATTTAAACTGAAAGAGATTAAACTTCTTAGTGGAGATGTTGTAGATGTAAAGAAATGTTGTATGGTTCAACCCATTCTACCTACTTATGGTAAAGAAGGTGATGCTTGTATGGATATTTATCCTATTTGCTATGAATATGATGTAGATAAAGATAGATTTATTTATCATACAGGTTTAGCATTTAATATTGGAAATGATGCTAATGGTGAACCTAATGAAATGTCTTTACGTCCTAGAAGTAATCTTACTAAATCTAACTTTTATATGCCTAATGCTCCTGGTACTTTAGACTATAAAAATTATTAATTTATTAACAAATACATTTGGAATAATAGTATTTTTATTATATTTGTAGTTGTATTTTAATTCATAAAGCTATGAATATAAAATTTAATTTTAACAGTTTTAAAACTGTTAGTAAAAAAGAATCTACTAGAAAAGGTAATGGTTCTGTTAAAAGGATTTGTGCATTTTGTGGAAAAGAATTTATTACTTATCCTTGGAGAGGTGCTGGTAAATATTGTTCTCATAAATGTGCTACTGATGCTACTAAAGTTGAACATATACCTAATGTTAAATGTTGTATTTGTAATAAACCTATTTATATTAAACCTAGTAGACTTGAACGAAGTAAAACAAAAATGTTTACTTGTTCTAAAGAATGTATGGGTAAAATGAGAAGTAGAGTATTTGTTGGTGAACTTAATCCTAATTATAATAATACTAAAGATAGAGTTCTATATACAAATAATGGTAAACAATATTATCATTGTATCAGACATAATCATCCTTATAAAGGATATTTAGATTATGTTCCAGAACATAGACTTATTATTGAAGAACATTATAATTTATTTGATAAAAAATATTTTAATATTATTGATGGTAAATATTATCTAAAACCTGAAATAGATGTTCATCATATTGATAAAAATGGTCTTAATAATGATATTAATAATTTAATACCTCTTACTCGTTCTGAACATACTTCTATTCATAATAATGAAAAAACTATTATTCGTGATGTAGATGGAAGAATTAAAACTGTAGTCTTTAAACAGGGTGAATTGCTGGAAACTCATAATGACAATGACAATCAGCAGCCAAGTATTAGCAGTAATGCTTTTAAAGGTTCAACGACTAACAGCCGAGTCCAAACAGATAATGCTGAGGATAGTAATGCTGACACGAGTGCCCTGCCTAGTATTAATACTAGTGATGATATAGTCTGAACTACACATATATGTCATATTTAAAATAAAAGTGTAGAACATAAGGATAAAGAGCCTTATGGATAACATCCACGAATGGGTTATCGTGGAGAACTTCTTATTATTTTTAAGAATCGTACTTCTAGAGATTTAGTTCATGCTGTATCTGACCTTGTTGAAGTAGTTGATAAACTTAGACAACATATGCATTTACCTGATAGTATGGTAGGTAATTCTAGACTTAAACTTAATAGTGTTAGAACTACAATGACTAATATTCTTGCTAAAGTTTCTATTCCTCCTTATGATTGTAATGGAGAAGATAGATGTGCACAATTAATTATTAATAGTGCTCAACGTATTACTTGGAAAGAAGTTAATTCTATTGAAGAATTAGGAGAAAGTGAACGTGGAAACAAAGGATTTGGAGAAGGAACCGGTGGAGGAGCTAAAGCTTAAAGTTGGTGCTCGTTATATTCATAATAAAACATCTAATGAATATATAATTATTAGTATTACTAAAATGAAACATCCAGATACAGGTGAATGGATTCCTGCTGTTATTTATAAAGTTGATGGACTTGAACCTTTATGGTGTAGAAGTGTTGAAAGTTTTAAAAGTCATTTTAGTGATGCTAAAATTGAAGGTAATGAAGTTTATCTATGAAAAAGTTAATCTTGTTTTATTTACCTGATTGTAATGTTAGTAAACTTTTTGAAGAAAGGCTTTACAAAGCTCTTGCTCTACCTGAGTTTGCCGGTAGGTTTAATCTTATTAGGCATAATCTATATACTGATACTGGTAGACAAGAAGCGCGTAGTGTTGGCATTAGTGATGCTCCTACTGTTTATTGTGATGGTGATATTCTACGTGGTGCGCAAAGCGATTACACTATTAGGAAATATCTTCGCAAGTTGCTAGGAAAGTCATAGATATGATTCTTTTGCCCTACATTGAATTTTAATTGTTATTGTGATTAATCTATCACGATATGATTATCATTCAATGTGGGGCTTTAAAATAGCTAATTTTATAAATTCTCATTATATTATACGAATATTATGGTTAAAATTGAATTTTATTATAAAAGTGCTGATAAAGATAAAACAGAAGCTATGCGAGAAGCTATTGATATAGCTTTATTTGGTACTAATGTTCAATGTAATTTTAAAAATCTTCCTGACCATCTTATTCTTGAAGATATGATACTTGAAAAGGCTGTTGCTGGTAAGAATATTACTGAATATCCTACTTGTACTATATATCGAGATGATACAGAATATAAACGATATAGTAATTCTGTTACTTGGGAAGAACTTCGTAATGATATTAATTATCTTACTGGAGATGAACCTACAAGACAAACAAATAATATATTTGTTGAAGCGTTTATTGATGAACATGATTGTATAACTCGTGCTAAATGTGCTGATGCTATTGCTTGGATGTGGAAATATCAGAATATTAAAGTAGAATATATTCAAACTAATGTTGATAATCCGAATAAGTTTGCTGTTGTAATTAAAGATAGTTGGAGAACTTATGCTACTTATGTATATTCTGATAGTCTTACTACTGAAATGATTAAGAATACTCTTCTTAGAGTTCCTAATACTATTAAAGAAGCTGTTAAAAATAATGCTATTGTGTTATGATACGTATTGATTGTTTTACTAGAGATGGTTGTGACGCTTGTAAAATAGCAATTAAAAATATAACTGATGCTATTAATGAAGCTAATTGTGATATTACTCTTAATATTCGTAATACAAATCTAGATGATATTCTAAGAAAAGAAATTACTAAATTTCCTACTACTGTTATTACTAAAGTCGATAATGATTATAAAAGAAAAGAATTAGCTCGACTTAAAGGTAGTTTTCCTAGTGATTATATTAAATATATTATTAATAAACTTGAAAAAGAATAAGCTATGACAGTTAAAGAACTTATAGAAACACTTAAAACTTGTGATGAAAACGCTAATGTTGTTATTGAACAATGGGATGGTGATACATTTGGATTGGAGAAGTAAATGATTATAGTAGTAATATTGGTGAAGTTATAATAGTTGTAGATTAAATTTTAAAATTATGGCTAAATTTATTGGTGTTAAAATGATTGAAGCTGCTCCTATGACAGCTCGTGAAGCAAATGACAAAGGTCATAAAATTGGTAATCATTCTTTTGAAGAAGATGGTTATGAAGTAACTTATCCTGATGGATATAAATCTTGGAGTCCTGCTAAAGAGTTTGAGAAGGCTTATTATAAACTTGAAGACCCTGCTGGAGATGTTCTTAAAGAGAATGATATTAAGAGATTTATTAAAGATATTGAAAATGTAAAAGTTGGTACTAAAACAACTAATACTACTCTTACTTGTCTTACTGGATTTGAAGTTCATGGTCAAGCAGCTTGTGTAAAACCTGAAAACTTTGATTTAAATGTTGGTTCTAATTATGCTCGAATTAAAGCTGAAGATAAAATTTGGGAAGGTCTTGGATTTGTTCTTCAATGGGCTAAATATGGACTAAAGAAGTAAATAGTATTAATGCTAATAGTTTATATGTTATACGTAAAGCTGGCTCTGTTAGAGCTGGCTTTATTAAATTTAATGATTAGCTTGGACCCGCTACGAGTGCTACGCACTCTTCGCTATACTCCCCGTAGAGGATGGAATGGTAGTTGTGCTAGTAATATTAGTATAGTTATTAATGATAATGATTATATTGATTGAATGAATACTAGTCTATTCCATCCTCTACGGGGAGTTGAGCGTAGCGAAGCGGAGCGTTCTACTAATCCTTAAACTTATAGTCGTTGGCATGACTGAAACCTCGGTAGCTAAGCTAGTCTTACTACTGGGGTTTATTTTTATCTTATTGTTAAACTTAAATATATTATAATTATGGTTGCATTTATTGTTCTTCTTGGAATTATATTTGGTGGTGTTAAATTATTAGCAGTTGCTAATAATATTAGTGATAGTGAAGCTATGGATAAGTATAGTGGAAAACTATTTGTTGTTGGTATTATAGTTTTTGTTATTCTTATGTGTGTTATTGGTAATAATGATGATGGTTTTAATTAAGATAAAAGTAAAAGGGCTTGTCTAGGTAGTGATACCATAGGCAAGCCCTTATTTTTTACTAGGTTCAAGTCCAGCTTATTCAAATATATCTTTAGCTATATCTTTATAAGGTATAATACTAAGTATATTTTCATCAAGTTTATAATAACTATTATTATTTGGTAAATCAAGAACTCGATTAATACTACGAACAACAGGTATATTACGAACAGCCATAACTTCAAACTTATTCATACCTTTATATCTACCAGTAGTATATTCCTCAGTAAAGTCTTCTTCAATAAGGAATCTAGCAGCCATAGCAGTAGTACCAATTAAGTCATTAATGGTTTGCCCAATAGCAACAGGACTAGACCATAGTTTTTTACCTTCAGCATAAGCTCCAAATGGAGTAAATGAAGCAGCTTCAGAAGCAAGACGGTCAGCATGATAAAGCATAAGATTATAAATAATACTTTCATCATCATCACCTCCCATACCAGTTATAGCAATTGCTCCAATAATAGCAGCACCTACATAAAGTAAATCACCTAAATTACGTCTAATATTTGCTTTTTCATGTTCAGGAAGAAGTTCATAATTAAGTTTGAAATTAACAGCAAATGAAAGTAAATTCTTACCATAAACTTGAAATGCTTTAAGAACATCACTTACATTATTAATTTCTCCTACATTACTTTCTTTAAATGGAATAGTCAAATAATCATAAAGACTAGTATAACTACCTTTTTCAATAGTACCTAGAGTTTCATTATAATAACCATTCCAACGATAACGTTTCTTAAAACCGGGATAAAGATGTTTATGATATTGCATAACCATACCACCCAACCAATGTTGTTCAATATTAGCAGAACCAAGTTTATCATAAACACCATGAACTTTCTTATTTACTTCACGAACTTTATCAATAAATTTAGCATATTCTTTAAGAGTAAGTTTACTATCAGATTTTATTTGAGCAATTCCATCTTTAAGTTCAAATTGATTATAAATATCTGGAAGTTCAGCAAACTCTTTATCAATATTTTTAATAAGTTCTTTACGTTTAGCTATATATTCTCTTTGTTGTTCTTCATTAAGATAAGTCTTAACAAAATCGAATATAGGATTAGCTTTAAATAGATTATATTTAGCTCGTTTTTTATTATCAGCTTTAGCATCATCCATGAACTTATTGAATTGTTCAAGTAGAGCTTGGTTCTCCCCTCCACGGGGAGTATTTATTACAGACATAAGGGCATCTTGTTCAGCTTTACGATGATACATTTCTTTACTCATTATATCATAACCACCTCTACCATTATCAACAAGTCTATGAGATTTAAGCATAGCAAATAACATAGTATTTTGCATATAATGTTCACCAACAGATTGAGGACTAAATAGTAATCCACGAACTCTACGAATATTTTCTTTAAGACCTTCAGCAGTACTAACTTCAGTTACTCTATCAAAATCAACCACATGACTAAGTTTAATAATAGCATCTTGAAGTGTACTACTATTTTCACTATACATATTAGCCATATAACTAACAGTTCCTTTAATCCATTCAGATTTACCAGTTTCCCAATCTTTAAGATTAATATATTCACCAGCAGCTCGTTCCATAAATATATTACTAGAACCAGTAAGAACGTTAGCAATACCACCAGTAATATTCATCATCATATATTTACTGCCAGCAATATTTTGAGCAAGAGAACCTAATTTAACTAGATTAGGAGTTTTATTATCTTTATATTGTTCAAATACAAGACGACGAATAAAACTTCTAAGATGTTCACTAGTTCTAGTTTGTTTTTCTTGCTTATATTCAATTTCACCACCAGCACTGGCTTCTCTATTTTCAGTTATATTACCTTTATAATTTATATCGTGAGCAGTATTACTAGTAATAATTTGGTCAGCAGTATAAAGAAGATTTTTAACTGTTTTAATAGCATTATATCTATTACTTTCAATTAAGAAACTATTAAATACTTCTTCCCAATTACGATTAAGAATATCATTATGAATTTTATTATTCTTTTCAATAATCTCATCTCTAGCTTTAATAGCAGCAGCTTTACGTTTACTAAATTCTTCATCACTTTCATTAGGTTCTTTAAATCTAGGTATAGTAGGAAGTTGTTGAGTATCTTTATTAACTAACTGAACTAATCTAGGATTAGGAATATCATAATCTTTATCAAAAGTTAAATCTTCATTATTTCTCCAACTAGTATTATTAGGAACATTGGCTGTCCAACCAAGAAAACTAAGAGCTTGCTCAAAGTAATCTTTAACAGTCATATCTTTAGATTTAGGCAAAGCTGGAAGATAACCCATATCAACATATCGCTTATTACTATTAGTAAAACAATACTTTTTCATAAGTTCATTTACTTTATTCATAAGTTCAAGTTGATACTCATTAAGACTAGTATAATTAGGATTATCATATCCTGTTCCTACTTTGTACTTATTAACAAAACTACTATATTCTGGATTAACAAGTTCTTCTTTAGGAGTAATATGCATTTGATTAATACGTGGTTCATAATTACCAACAACAGCTGAACCATCATCTTTAATCATTTGCATAGTAGTCCAAATACGAATAGGTTTAATAGTACGAGTATATGGGTCAAAATAATGATTATCTTTATACCATTGTTTATATTCAACACTATCAATACCATATTTGTCAAGAACTTCTCTTTCTTTTATATAGTAATATTGAGTAGTAGTTTCTCTAGTTCTCTTTTGAAGAATATTAATTGCAGCAGTTCTATCAATATCAGTCCATTTATCTAAATCTTTAGGCTTAATAACACCATAAATAGTTCTATTAGGTCTTTCTGCAATAGTTCCATTTTCTTCAACTTGTTCACTAAATACTTCTAGCCATTTATCATAATACTTTTTACCTTTAGCAAAAGCTCTATTTTTATCAAGTTCATATTGTTTCCAATTATAAGTAACATCACATTCACTTTCAATAAATTCAGCAACACGTTTTGCTTTAGCTTTATCAGTACTCTTTTCACCTCTAGTAATTTCATTAAATACTTCAAAACCAGTTTTGAGTTGTTCTAAATCTTCTTGACTAATATCAGCAGTATTAAGAGTTCTAGTAGCATTATCAAAATATTTTTCAAGTATTTTATTAATAGCTTCTCCTACATTAATTTCTTCTTCGCTCTTAGATTTATTACCTGTAAGATAATTATAGAAATCAGCACGATAAATTCTTAATTCATCTTCAGCAGAACGAATAATACCAACATAAGGCATACCATTACCTTTAGTATATTTATATTTTCTAACTGTTTCAGCTTTAATAAGAGCTGCACGTTCTTCAGGTATTTTACGTCCATCAACTACATTAAATTCATCTTTAGCTTGAAATTCTTTAATAGCAAGATTAAGAACACTATTACCTTTATTAGCATCTTTAAGTTCTTCAAACGCCCAATTTAAATCTTCTATATCTTTAATATCAAGAATATATCTAGTATTCTTACGAATCCATTCTTTAGCTTCACGATATTCAGGAACTTTCATAAGTTCTTCCATACTAATAAAAAGATTACCATTAGCGTCACGTTGACTTTCATATTTACTAATAACAGAAAGTTGTTCTTTAAGTTTAGAATCAAATCCTTCTTTAGCTTGCTTATCATAAAACATTTCTTTTACTTTACGAATATTAGTTTGATAAGCACGAAGTCTTTCAGCCACATTCAAATCATGACCAATTTTTTTATTGCCATCTTCATCGTAAAGACTAGTAAGACTATCCATTTGAGCGTATATACGTCCAAGTTCTTCATCTTGATTTTGTGTAGTAACATTATCAGTAGCTTGACTTAGAATATCTCGTATTCTACTATTAAGTCTTTTATATTCAGCAAATTCTTTAGGAATACCATCATCTCCTTTTTTAAGACCAAGAAGACTTCTTTCAAGATTTATAATATAAGTAGAATATTCAATAGTAACATCATTACCATCTTCATCTTGAACTGTAATTGGTTTAAGCTGATGAATAGTAGTCATATCAATAAATTTAGCTTTATTAGATAAAGCAATAAGATGTTCAACACTATTTATACCAAATTTTTGTTCAGCTTCAATAGCAGCATCTCTATATTTCTTTATCTTTTCTTCCCAAATAGGATTATTAGGTTGAATTAATCTACCATCATCATCAATTATACTATCAAGACTAACAGATTTACCATCTTTAGCAGCTCTAGATTTAAGTTCTTTAAGATAATTTCTAAAGTCATTAGATTCTTTAATACCATTAAGACGACCTTCTTCAACAGTACCCATTACATCTTTAAGTATATTCTGCAATACAAAGTTACGATTAGCACGAATATCTTGTATCCAATAATCCATAAATCCAGTATCACCATAAGCATCAAATTCTTTCATAAGACCACTTATATAATTAGGATTAGTAGTGCGTAATTGAATCCATCTTTCAAACCAATCTTTTCTAGCAGAATGCACAGTAGTATTAGAATCAACTTGATTAACTAGTTTCTGAATCTTTCTAATATTCTCTTTAGTTTTATCATCAAGATTTGTACTATCAATATCAATTTCGCTAATAAGTTTATATTTATTCTTAAATGTATTAGCACTAAGAATAACATCTAAGAAACGATTTTGAAGTTGTTCATCTTTAAGAACTTTACCAATAACATCTTTATCGTTAATAGGTTTATCGATACCATCAATTTTAATAAAACGATTGATATCGTTAAGAATATTATTAGCTTCAACATCTATATAATTAGCTATAACTGATAATGAAAATTCAGAATTATCAGAAAGACTACTACTATCAAGATAATTAATTTCAGCATTATTAAGAGCGTTTAATACATTTTGAGCAGCAGGTTGTCCATGACGAACAGCACGTGAAATAACTAAACTAGCATTTTTAGCAAATCTACCAATAGGAGTTTGGTCATCAACACTACTATATCTATCAGTATTACTAGTAACTCTATCTATTTCATTTTCATTAATTTCAATAAACAATCCAAGTTTATTATCTTCAATATTAGAATATTTAGCTTTATATTGTTTTAAATCATCGCTTAAATTAATAGCAGTAGTTCCATTAATGTTAAGATAAAATTTATCATTAATAGTATATATAGTATTATTCTCAAAAGGAGTATTCATAAAAGGCTGGAAATACTCATCAGATATATATTTACCATATAGTTCAGGAACTTCTTTATAACCTTTATTTACAGCTTCATTAATATTATCTTTAATACCATCAATAAATTTATCTCGTTTTTCTTGTTGAGTAAGACCTTCATAAAGAAGAACAGCTAACGGTTTATGAATATTATTATTAGCTATAATACTTGGTTCAATATTATTATAAGTTTCAAATGATTCAAGTCTATCAATAGGATAATAAGCTAAAGTGCCATCATAAGTTCCTTTAATATATAAATTTCTATTAATTCTAATAATATTAACAGCATCTCCATTTCTTATTATTCCTATATTATCAAGATTTTCTTGACCATTAAAAGTAATAATACCATTATGTTTTAAATTATAATTAATTTTATTATTAGTAAGTCTTTTAAACGTATAACTAGGACAATTAAAACTATTATAATTCTTACGAATAAATCCAATTATATCTTCAATATTATCTTTATCAATAAAACCATAATTATTAATACCTTTCATAGCAATATTTCCAATGGCGATTCCATTATCGCTCAATCCTCTAAGGGGAGTATTACTTATAAGTCTACTAACATTTCTAGTTCTAAATTTATGTCCTTCAACAATAAAAGCATATTTAACTAAATCAAGAGCTGTAAGTTTAATAAGAGGATTAGGATGATTCCAAGCTCTATCAAACAATCTATGGGCTTCATCATTAGTAATATCACCTTGTATGTAATTAATATATTGAATATTTACATTACGACGATTATTTCTTTCATCATTAGCAACTATTTCAATATGTTCAAATACACTACCATCTTGACTAAAGTTACGTTTAATCCAATCAACTTTCTGAGCAGGAGTAAGTCTAGCAAATACATCAATTTCAGTTTGTGTAGGCTCAAATATATTTTTAACTACAACATCATCTGTTTTAATATTAACTAATGTACCACTAACTCTACCAATTTCTAAAGCTCTAGATTGTCCAGTACCATATTCTTTAATATATTTAGGATGAACAAAATCACCATCAACAATAGTAACAGGTAAATTAAGATAAGAACTACCATTATTACCTACTTCTAGTTTATTAATAAGATAATCTTTATAGTCATTATATAACTTTTCAGTCATTATTCCACCTTTAGTCCATTCTGCTATTCTATACACATAATCAATAAATACAGGATTAGCAGTTTCAAATACTTGTTGAGTAGCTTTAACACTAAGAGCAGTACTCATTTGTAAAAATGCAGCTAAACTAGGATAACTACTTTTAGATATATCTGATTTAATAAATGCATTTATACCACTACTAATATCAGGAAAGACACTCTCTAACAACAAGGTTTGACCCCCCGTAGAGGATGGAGCATAAATATTACTATTCTCAATAACAGTTCTAGCATCTCTAAATACTTTATCACTAGCATAAAAACTTTGTTTAGCACCATATTTATCAGCACTAAGAATATTAAGATTATTACTTATATCCTGTCCGATTGAGTTTAACCGATTAAATTGTGCTAGAACATAAAGGTCAAATAAAGCCTGCTGAACGCCATTCATTTCCCCTCTAAGACGAGATTTATATGCGTCTGATGAAAATATAAGGTCAGGTGATGAAAATGCGTCAGAAACGCTTAAATTAAATAATTTCTTGAAAGTTTCACCATAACTTTTATCAATAATTTCAATTAGTTTTTTACGTCCAGCAAAATTAACTTTTTCACCAAAACCAAGACTATGAGCAACTTCTCTAATAGCTTCAGTAAGCGGATTTTTAGTACCTTCCGCAAGAACACTATTAGTTTCTTTCCATTTACGAACTAGTATATCAATAGCAGGTTGCCACATAAATCCAATAGCAGTATCATAATTACTTCCAAAGTCAACAATAGTTTTAAAAGCATTAAACGTATAAGTATTTTCATTATGTATAGCTCCCTCTTTCATAACATCAAGAATATGAGCAGTAGTCTGAGAACTATAAGGATTAATCAAATAACCATCAACATTCTTATCATCTCCAGACCAACCAAAATTTTTATGAGTAATACGAATATGTTTATTACCAATAGTTTCAACATTTTCTTTACCATATCTATTAACAGCTTCTTGCTCACTAATCACATCAGTAGTGTACATAACTTTAATACCTTCACTATGATTAGCTTTAGTAACATTACCAATACTCATAAAAGTATCTCGATTAACACTGATACCTTTAAGTTTAATACCAGAAGTAGCAGCATCAAACCAATCAAGTTGAGTAAAGAAATCACTAGGAGCAACAGTTGTTTTATTAGCGCCAACTATTTCTGCATAAGTTTCATTAGCTTCTTTGACATTTTCAAAATTAGAAGTAGTAGTATTTTCTTCAAATGCAGCAGGATTATTAAGTATATCAATAAATGATTGAATAATAGCATTAGTTCTAGCAGCTTGACTACTTGTATCCTCCACGGGGAGTTTTAAGTATGATTCGTAAGACTTAAGTCCACCATCATTAGCAATTTTTTCAACAACTTTAAGATTGCCATTATAACCTTCAAGAGTAGCATTAATAGCATCTTCGCTATTTTTTAAAGAAGCTCTAATATTACCTTGTTTATTATAAGTCTTACCAAGAATTTTACGACTAGCTTTATCTACATTATCTTTAACATAATTAATATATCCTACTTCATCTTTAGTATATCTAGCGTGAGTAATTTCAGTTGGAATGCCTTTAACAAGATTAAATGTTTTAGACATACCATAAACACTATCAACGTCAAAGTCAGAACCAGTTTGAGTAACCCATTCATCAGGAACAACAACAGTACTACCATAAGCATCTGGAAGAAACTCTTTAACATACATAATACATATAGATTGTTTACCTTCAGTAGGAATACGATAACCAATCATAGTACGTAAGCTATCAGGAACTTGTTCAATATTTAATCCTTTAAGTTTACTACTCCATCTAGGAAGTTTAATTTCAGTATAATAAACAGGAGTGCCATCAACTTCTCCAATCTTTTTATATTGAAGTTTACTATCTGTTTGAGTTTGTTTATCAACTTTAAATCCAAAATCAGATAGCTGAGCAGCATGCCATCCACTAATAAGTTGTCTAGTAATATTAGTATTAAAATAACTATTAGCAATACTTTCTAGTTTACTATTAATATTAGACAAAAATAAAGGAAGATTATTAAATCCAGCACTATCTAAATCGAAAAACTCAAGAAGAGCTTTTTCAACTCCTTGTTGTTGAGCATTTTCTTTAAATCTATCAAAGAATACAAAACGATTAAGATTTTTAATAGTACCATTAGAATTTAAATCAATATGACCATTATCATCTAATCCAATACCAAGTTCAGCACAAGTTTTTTCAAAACTATTTCTAATATTAGCTACATAATTATTAAATACTTTATCTTTAAGTTCATTAAGTTCAGTTCGATTAGGAAGATTATCAAGCATTTTCTTCATAATCTGAATAGCAGCTTTATTACTAGCATCAACCATATGTTGAGGAACTTCTTGTTGGCGATAAAGATAATTATAACTAAATAATTCAGAATTTTCAAATACTTTATCATCAAATTCTTTAAGAGCTTCATCAGTTAAAACACCATCATTATTCCAAAGTGTCATTCGATTATGTTGTGCAACTTTAACAGTTTCAACAGTATTAATTTGATGAATACCTCTATTAGTCATTATATTATAAACTTTTTCAAGTTCTGTTCCTTTAATAAGTTTAGGAATAAGAACAAATTCAGCATTCTTTACTTGTCTAGGAACTTCAATACCAACAGTAGTATCATAATATAAATCATAATAGAAATTCTTTTGAATTTGAACTTTATTAGCAAATTTAGTCCAATCAATTTTATCTATTGGAGTATCATCTGTAAGACTTTGAATAAGTCCAGCATATTTATCTAATTCACCAGCAGCAGTAATACGACGAATCCATTCCTCAAGAGTAATATATGATTGAGCATCATTAGCATTAACTCCACCTTTAAATGGTTCTAGTATTCGTTCTCTATCTTTTTTATCAAGTCCAGCTTTTTTAAGTTGATTATCAAGTCTATCAATAACAACTTTATCAGAAGCTTTAAAAGTATTATAAATAGTAACACCTCTAAATTTATCTTGAAGAACTACTTTTTTACGTTTAGTAACTCCATTAACAGTATAAGGAACAGTAACAGCATTACCTTTGATAGTTATATCATATAAATCAGTAGCTATATCTAAATCATTTTTAGTAAAATCAGTATTACCAAAAGGATTACCACTAGCTTGTACTTCTTTAATACGTTTTAGAATAGCTTGACCATTTTTATAAAAACTTTGGTCACCACCATACATATCGTACATACTATCTCTAACAAGATAATCATTAACTAGAAATTCAGCTAAAGATTCATTATTAATCCTATCATCAATAAATGTACCATATTTATTTTTAAGTTCTTTATAACCATTAGTTATATATTCATTAAGCCAATTAGAAACAGCATTTTCAAGAGCAATACGTTGTTCTCCATTAAGAACTACTTGATTTCCAACATAGCTAAGTCCGCGTGTAGACCCCCCGTAGAGGATATCAATAGTCTTACCATATCCAATTAGTTCATTAAACGCTCCATTACTATTAGGAGTAATTTTACTAACTAAACGTTTAAAATTAAATACTCTACCAGCTAAAACTTTGTGTCCATCTTTAGTAATAAATACATTACCTTTTCCATCTTTATGATATTGATTATAAAAATGTTCAGGTTTATTATTATAAATATCACTAAATTCAAAATCTCCATTAGTTAAAATAGGATTACCATTAGCATTAGTCTTAAACATTACATTAACAGCTTGAGCCATATTAGTAAGTTCTTGAATAGCTATATTATAATACTGTTTAAATAATGGATGTTCTCTATTTATAATTTTAGTTCCATCTTCTAATTGACTTCGTAATCCATTAAGACTATATCTAGGAGCAGTAATAGTAAAATTTTTAGGAGCATCACTAGGTATAGGAAGTAAATAATTAGCAGTAGGAGTTTCAGAATTATTAATATCAGTCATAAATAATCCCATAGCAGTGATTAAATAATCACCATCACTCATGCTACGATATAAATCGTTATTATTGTTATCTAGTTCGCTAATGCCATTAAGAAGAGAAGTCTTAAACATACTGCGAGCATATTCAGTAAGTTTAGGAGTTCCATTACCAACTCGTCTAAATAATCCATAATTAATTATATTACCATTTTCATCTCTATGTTCAAGAAGTAAATTACTATAATCATATTGATGACTAGCAAACTTTTGTCTAGCATAGGCTTCAGCCATAGCATTTTGTTCTTCAATAGTAGACTTATCATCATTAATAATTTTAGCAATATTAGTAATAAAACTTCTATTAATAACATCGGAACTTAAATTACCTTCTGGATTACGAGAATTAAGTTCAACAGGAATATAAATAATATCTTTAAAAACATCAGCCATTTGATATATAATAGAAGTATCACCTCTATTAATAAAACTATCAGGCATTTTAGTTCTTTTATCTTTTTTAAGAGCTTCTACATATTTATTATAGTTTTCAACTGTACGATTAATAACATTAGCAAAATTGATAAGATTATTAGCCATAGCAACACGACCAATCTTAGCAATAGCTAAATTAAAACTAGCTTGATTAATATCTGGAAATATTTCTTTAAAAGCATCATATAAATAAAGATTGGCATGAGGAGTATTTTTATATCTATCATATATACGAAACTTTTCACGAGCAGTAGGAACACGATTAGTAATAATATTATTCTTAACATTATTATAAAAAGTATTCTGTAAAATAGTACGAGAATTAGTATTGGGATTAGTTATACGAGAACGAACATAACTATTACCAACACTATCAGTTTGAATGTAAGTTTCAATCTTAGATATAATAGGTTTATTAAATACCATCATATACTTATTAGCAAATACTTTATTTTTGCTAAGTAAATCATGTAATTGAATCAAACATTCACAATTAGGAATATTTTCAGCTATACGTTTAAGACTAGCAATGAAATTATCAACATTACTAGTATCAGCACTAGCATATAATATCTTTGATAAATAATCAGGATTAACAAATGTAACAACTCCTAATTCATTATCTGTATCAAAAGAATAACTACCATTATCAAGTCTAATACTAGAAGTAAGTTTAGGTAAACTTGCAAGATGATATTTAATAATTTCTTCTACGTGTTTATTAAAATCTTTAACTTCACCAATACTTAAATTCCAAAGTTGAGTCATTAAATCAATACCATCATCTATACTATTTTCATCACCTTCAGTAGAAGTTTCATCAAGATAACCGCCTAATTCTTCATAATCAGTAGTTTGATATAATTCATCTCGTTTAATAAGTTTAGCTACATTTTTATTATTAAAAAGAGCTTCATTAAATTCAGTATTAGTTAAAGAACGAAGTAATGCTCCATAATTAAAATCTTGAGCATCACCATATTTACGAAGAAATGCTCCAAGACCATTAATTTTAATAGCAGGATTTGGATTATTAATAAAACTATTAAGTTCATTATTTTTAACTTCATCACTTCCGGCTAATTTCTTAGCACGTTTAAGTCCAGCATTAATAACAGTTTCATTAGTACGTTTTTTAATTTCATTAAAATTTAATGGAGCACCATTATATAAAAAATTAAAACTAAGTTTATTCATAATATCAGCCATATAAGTAATAGCTGTATCTCTAGCTTTAATTGTACTAAACAAACCACGTTCTTCTTTTTCAGCAACAGAAGCTATATCATCCATATTACGGAGTTTAATAGCTCTAGCTTCAAGAAGAGCATTATAAGCTTGTCTTCCAGAAGTTTTAACATTAATACCTTTATCAGCTACAATCTTTTTAAAAATTGGGTCTTCAACCATAGCTATAAGACTATAATAATCAGCATTATTAGAACCATGTTCTTTAATAATAATATTATTAAGATTATTATATCCTACAAGTTTAATATTTCCACAACTCATAAGTTTATATTTAAGTTTAAATTCATTAATAGTAATACCTCTATGACTAATGTAAAGTAAAATTTAATTACATCGTCATAGAGGTGGTTTTCTTTCGTTCTAAGCGACTTTTATATTTGCTCGATTAATTCTACATACAGCTAAAACTGATGCGCCCTGTGTCAAGCAAAGTGGCAAATTCGGACTGTTGTGCTATTGGCAAACGGCTAGTTAATTCCGCCATATTCACTATATTATCATCAATACTACTAAACATATCAAGTCCATCATTAAGATTATCATTATTATAATTATAATCTTGACTATTATCTTCATTAGGATTTTCAGTTTGTTCTGTACTAGCAGTTTCTTCTTCAAACTGAAAAGTTCCTTGAATAGCCTCTTGATTACTTTCTTTAGGTATTTTTTTAATAGCTTTATAAGCATCTCTAGCAGCAGCTAATAAACTATCTTCATTAATCTTAATACCTAACATATCAGCAATAACTTCAAGAAGTTTACTAAATAAAGTCTTACGTTTATTAACTTTTCTATTATCATATTTAATTTCATTAAGTGCAGTCATAAGAGCATTACTAGTAATACTTTCAACTAGAAATTCTTCAAGAGCTTCACTTGTATTAAAGTTCTCAAACAGATAAGGTTTAAGTCTTTCTTTAGTATTATCATCTTGAGTATCAAGCCAAGCTTTAAATTTATCATATATAGGTTTAACTAAAGCAAGAGCTTGTTCAGTATTATATTTAGTATAAAGTTGTCTATGTAAACTTTCATGAAGTATAATATTAATAACTCGATAAACTCTTTGACCTGCAATAGCAGAACTACTAAGTTCAATTGTATCAGTATCACGATGATAAACAGCATTAACTTGATTACCATTATTATCAGTAATACTATCTACAACTTGAATATTTTTAGGCAATATACCAATTTTTTGAAGAGAATCAATATAATCAATAGCGGTTTGATCATTAGCAAAATATTTTTTAAGTCCACGAGTTAAATTCTTAGCAGTTATAGCAGATTCAAAAGCATTAAAATTAATAGCATTAAGAGTATCATCTAACATGAACTCTGATAGCTGTTCAGGTATTGCTCCATACTCCACGGGGGGTCTACCCTCAAGCTCATAAGTAATATCAAGTTTAGAATGAATATCTATTTGCCAATTACCAGCAGTTTCATTAGTATTAGTATTAGCTAATTTAGTTCTAACTAAACCATTACTAATAATAAAATCTTGATAACTATTATAACTATAAGTTTTACCATCAATATTTATAATAGTTTTACCATTTTCACGATAAATATATTTATTAGTTTTATCATTAGTTTTTGTACTATCATTAATAAAATCTTTACTAATAGCAAATTGGGCATAGTTAAACATTTCATCAATAACAGGACGAAGAGCATTATCTAATTCATCAATAGTACTAGCATTAATACCATAACTTTTACCTATTTTAAAAGCACTATTAACAACATAAGGAGAATTAATAATAATATTACGTTTATAATTACCAGCATCAGAATTAATAGTAAAAGCATAATCCTTACCATTAAAATGTGCACCTTTAACATAAAAGCCTATATTAGTAGGATTAATACTAATTTGAAGTCCAGTATTTCTATCTCCGTTAATAAGTTTATTATTTCCAAATATATCTCCAAGACTTTGTTTAAGTGCACCAAAACTTATTTTTCCACTAATATAATCTCTACAAAGATTATTAACTTCATTCTTAATAGAATTAGTAATACGTCGAGCATCACCTTTAAGTAGATTACTATTTAATGGAACTTGTTTACAAAAAGCATATAGAGAAGTACCATCACTACTTGGAATACTAATAACAGGCATACCATTAGTAGTAAGATTTTCAATAATAGTAGGTTTACTTTCTCCATTAAGATATAGTTGACCTTGTACAACTACACCAAGTTTGTTAATATTTTCATCATAACCAACTACTGTTTCTTGTACATCATTCCATTCGCCATTAGCATCATCAATAGTATTAAGAACTCCATATTTAATATTAACAGCTTTAATCTTACCTTTAAAATCACCTTTAACTATTGTAATAGCTTGATCATAACTATTAAGAAGATTATTAAACCAACGATTAATACTAGCTTCATGACTGTTTTCATAAGGCTGATTAAATATGTATTTAGTAAGATTAACAAGATGCCCAGCTAAATCAAAACTTGCAACAGGAGTAGTAAAATCTCTAACTATATCAGGATATTTAGTTTCAAATTCTTTAAATAGATTAACAAGTTCTTCTTGTGTAACTTCTTCTTTAACAGCAAATTCATATAAATGGCCAATAAATTCTTCGTCAAATCTATCACCATCAAGAATACTAATTAAAGCGTCTTTAAGTGGAGAAACAACTTGACCATTTTCAGCATGAATATTATATTTCCAACCTTGATTAACCATATCATAATTACCAAACTTATCAATATTTGGAACTCCTATATAACCAATAATTGTACCATTAGCAAGTATATCAATACGTTTAAGTTTAACATTATATATGGCTTCTAAATAATCACCTTGCTTAATACTAGTAAATGCTTTAACATTTTCATTCTCTACTATATACTTAAGATTAACATTATTAGTATGTTCAACTTGAAGTCTTTCAAGACGTTCTTTAGCAATACCGTCAACGTATTGAACAAATTGTCTAGCATTAAGTTTCTTAATAGTTGATTCATCAGTAGCACGATATTTACCTTGATTATTAGTGCTGGCGTAAAGATAGTTTTTTATTTGATTAAACAAGTAATTTTTAATAATTTTATTACCCGTAACACTATCTATATATTCAACTAATTGACCAATACTAAGATAGACTTTACCATTAACAATTTTACCTCTAGTATTACCTTCACTATCAACACTATTAGCAAAATCATCCATAATAGCTTCTATATTGCGTTCATTACCTGTAATAGTAGCGTAAGTAGCATTAAGTAATAAACGTCTAGTACTATCATCTTGAACAGAACTATATAAACTGCCACCTGTAAGACCATCAATAATATTATTAACTATATCAGTAGCTTCTGTTTGTTCAAATCCAGCTTGACTAAGTTTATCAATAAAAGATTGCCTTGCATTAAGTAAATCACTACTAGTTGATTCATGTCCAAGAGAATCTTCTAAATCAGCAATACTTTCATAAACTAAATCAGTACCTATTTGACCGCGTTCAAATTCATCATCTGGTAAAGTATTAGTAACTTCAGGTTTAGGAGTGCTAATAGGCTCTTGAGAAACTGATTGCTCAGTTTGAGATTGAGGTTGTTCAATATTAGCAGGTTCACTAGGAACCGCTTCGCTTCGCTCCGCTATACTCCCCGTAGAGGATGGAGATGATTCAGTATCATCTGTATCAGTATTATTACTTTCATTAGTATCAGGATTAACAGGAGCAACTTCTTCCTCTTTATGAGCATTATTAACATCGTTTTCAATTTCTGCAATTTCAGCTAATTGTTCTAATGTAGTTTTAAGATGTTCATTACCTTTAGAACTTAAATCAAGTACAGCATAAGCATCTCTAATAACTTTATCTATATTAGGTTTATTACCATTATTAGCATCTTTAATAACAGAATTAACATAATCTTTACCATATTGTTTATAAGCATTACGTAAATCATCCATAGCTTTATTAACAATCTTTTTACGACTATTATCAAAGAAGTTATTAAGATAAGTTATACGAGATTTAATATTATCATCAGATAAATTAAGTTGATTTTTATTAACCTCAACATTAATTTCAGCATTAACAACTTCTGCTAAATCTTTAAATACTTCATTATATTGTTTTTGTAATTGAATAGCTGATTGAACATCATTTCTATTTTCTATATCAATAGGAGTATAAAGTTTATTGATAGCATTAATTCTTTCATTTAACTGAGAAATACGTTCTTGTTTAACATTATTATTAATAGCTGCATTATCTTGAATAGTTTTTATATCTCTTTGAATACTATTAAGTATATGTTGATAAATACCATTTTTAGCAGATTGTATGTCAGTATCTTCTATATGATTATTTGTAATATCTTGATTTAAAACATCATTAGCCCAATTAAGAAGATTTTCATAATTTGTTTGACGATTACGAGCATGAACCATTTGAGTAGCTATAATACGTCCAACTTCAAATCCTCCACCAAGTCTATTAACTTTGTTTAAGGTAGTATTATAATCATTTTTAAGATTATTAATTTCAGTTTTAAATCTATTAATAAGTTCTCCACTTTCTTGTTGTTGAATACCAAGTTTGTTAACAATACTATAATTAAATTCTTTACTATTAATAGAACTTTCTAGAAGTTCTAAATTACCAGCATTCATAGAATTAATAATAATATTATCCATATATTCTTTTTCAGCTATACTACGAAGTTCTTCTTCTGTACCGGCAACAATATCAGGATTTACTTGATTACCATTTTCATCAGTTGTAGTTATAAAAGGATTCTTACCATTAGCAATAGAATTAAGTCTTTCTTGATATGCTTGAAATGTAGCAGTACGACCAAGAATTTCATTTTCTCTTTGTTTTTCAGCAGAAGTCCAATCTTTATCAAGTCGCTTATTAATAAATTCTCCAGCTTTATTCATAACTCCACTAAAAACTACACCTCCAAGAGCACCCCAAAATGCTTGTTCCCATAACATAGGGTCTTGAAGATAATCTTTAATAGTTTGTTGAGGAATATCTTTATCAAATACTTTTTTACCATTATACATACCATCTTGACTAGCTATATAGTTAATAGCTTCTTCAACACCTTCTGTCCATTCCGCTCTTACTCCATGAAGTATATCATCGCCAACATCTTTAAGAGTACTTGTAATAGCTTGTTTAGTAGTTTTATTACTTAAAGCATTAGTAATTGCAGCAGCATCATCTATATTACTATTAAACGCAGTATTTAAATTCCTAAGTCTAGCACTACTAGTATTACCACTTAAAGCATTTTTCCATAAGTTCTTTAAACTATATACTTGCCATACATCAAATAGAACATTAGCCCAATCTTCTGTAAAAGTAATATCAGCACTATTTTTAGCTATATCTTTAGCTATATCTTCATCAGACATATCCTTATATTTAGGATTATTATTATAAAACTCTTCTCTTTGTTTATTATTCATATTAGCAAGTTGAGTTTTAGAATAATCTTCAATATCTTGATATGTTTGTCTAGCTTCTTGATAATTTTCTAGATATCTAGAAGGAACTCCAATAGCAACAGCTTCAGCAGCTCTACTAGTAATAGCTCTAGACTTTTGAGTCATATTAATAGTATTAGCTATTTTATTAGCTAATTTATTAAAACGTATAGTTTTACCTGCAAAAGAAACACCTTTAGCAATTGCTGTACTAGGAACCATTAAAGTTAATGAACTGGCTATACTAGGAGCATTACTAGCCCACCAAGCAAAATCACCAATATCAAAAGCTGCATTAGGATTTTCTCTATATATAGCTAATCTTTCATTAATAGATTCTTTTAAAGACTCAAGTTCAGAACTTATTTCAGATTGATAATCATTAGGACTATTACTAACCATATTATAGAAAGCATCAGCTAAATCTGCAAAACCAATAGCTGTACCAACAGTAATCTCATTACCAATCTGTCCAATCATTCTTAATCCTTGTTCCCAATTACTTTGATTAACAGCACGTTCTTTATCAAGTTTTTCGGGATCATCAACAGGATTAACATAAACATCATAAGGAGCATATTTATCTATATCATATTGGTTAAGATTATATGATTGTCCAGCAATACGACTAAATAAACGACTACGACCCCGGTCACTAATAGAAGTGCCGGGGTTGTAATCAACTAAAGTAGGAGGCTGTATAGCCCCCTTTTTAGTTTTAGGATTATATTCAGGATTAGGTGTTTTATTACCACCTTGTAGAAACTTTAATACATCCATATTAATATAGATTATTAGTTAATTCATCATAGTAATATTGAATAACATAAGAGTCTGAACTACCACTAAGTTGAGCAAGTTTAGTAGCAACATTTTGTTGAATAGCTTTAACAGCATTTTCATCTACTGCCATACCAGCTTTAACAGCAGTTACAGTTTGTTCCCATTGAGATAAATTATCTACAATATCAACAGCATTTTCTTTACTTACTAAACCAATAGTTTGATTATTAGTAGAATTAATTAAATTAAAACCTCCACCATTGGGTACTAATTTAAATTTATCAATTCCAGTAAATGCAGCATTATTAGTAAGAGAAATAGGTCTATTAGCATTATAATAATTTTCTACTTTACCGGCAGCTCTCCAAGAAGTATCTTGATTCCAAGATTGAATAATAGAACTATCAATAGCACCACTACCTACAAGTAAAGTAATAGGTTCTCTTTTAAGTTTACCTTCTGTATCATAGTAACCTGCAATATTAATTTGAACTCCAACATCACCAGTTTTTGGGTCACGAACAATAGTAGGAGTAATTTCATTTTCTTTAGCACTTCTAAGATAAGCTGTATAAGCTTTTCTATCTTCAGAAGTCATAGGTTCAAATACTCCATTTTCACTAGTAATATAAGCTTCTCCTTGAGTTAAATCAATACCACTACGAATAGCCATCATAGCTTGTTCTTCTTTATTCTTTTTATAAGCTGAAAGTTTACTAGCTTCTTCAGGATTAGCGTTCATCATAAAATTAATTTCAGCTAATTCTGGAGTTAAAGCACTAATACCAATAGTAGAAGAAGTTATTTGACCACCATCAAGAACAGCATCATTTTTAGATTTAAGAGAATCAACATAATTAACTAAACCAATATAAGGTTCTTTATTACCTGTTGGTAATCCAGCATGATGTTCTTCACCATTAGAATCAACTCGAACAAATTTATCACCATAACCAAAAAATCTAGTCTTAGCAGAATTAAGAAAAGCATTTAAAGGATTCCTAGTATCTTCAGCTTCTTTAACAGCTTTACCAAAACTATAAATAGATTTATGATAATCTTTAGGTAATTCGGCATATCTATAACCATTACCGTCAGAACCAAATCTTATTCCAAGACTAGCAGCTTTTTTCTCTCCACCAATAGCATTAATAAATGAATTATATACATCATCGTTATTAAAGTATTGTCTAATAGCAGAACTATCTCCAAATATCTGATTAACATATTTACTATATGTCTTAGAATATTTATTAGAAGGTAAATCGCTTAAACTAATTATAGCATTGTATGTATCAAATCCAAATTTATCATCATCACTTTTACCAACTTTAAGACTATTAATATATTCTTGATTATCAATAATATCATTGAGATAACTAAGAGCATAGGCTCTATCAGATGGATTAGTAATATTAGTCATAATACTAGTTCTAATATCATCTGGATTAGCAGTGCTTAAATTAATATTAATATCAGGATTATATTTACTAAGCAATCCAGCTATTGATTGTCTATTACTAGTAATTTCAGCTTGAGCTTGAGCAGGCATAAAATTATCAATACGAACAGGAGTACCTTTATAAGTTAAATTATCAATAGCTTGTTTAGTTTGAGTATTACTTCCAGAAATAGCTTGTTTAGATAAAGCTAATTGAGCTTTCCATGCTTCACCATAAGTAGTATTACTATCTTGATTATAAAAAGTTGCAGCATTATAGAAAGGGTCAATACGTTTAGCAAGATATTGTTCAGGAGTAAGTAAAATACCATTTTTATCTGTTATATCAGGATTACTACCATTTTGGTCATATTTCCATTTAGCAATTTTATAATCTTGTTCAAGACTAGCTTTAGCACCTGGAGTATTTTCAATAACAGCTTTAACGGCTTCAGCAAGTTTAGCTTTACTTAATCTTTGCCATTCACCTTTGGTATGAGAATAAATCTCTCCTGTAACAGATTTAGTAATATCATCAGTAACTTTACCGTTAGCATCAAGCCATCTTGTTTGACTACCGCCGCCTTGTTCTTTAGCAGCCCATTGAAGTGCTTGATTAAGTATCTGATTCATAGGAATTTCAGAAACTTCTTTATCAATAGGAGTCCATTTACTTCCACCAATAACATTACCATTCTTATCAGTTATATCTTGATAATTATATTTATTAACAGTACGATAATAATTCTTATAATCTTCAGATAAATCAGTACGTTTATCAAGATTATCCATATATGCTTTATAATCTTGTTGAGCACGTAAACGACCAATCATTCCGGGACTTGAAGTTATATCTCCATAAGTTCCAACTATATCATCAAGACTAGAATACGCATTACCATATTGCATATTTTCAGTAAGAGCATTACGAACTTTATTAAGTTGTTCTTGACGCCAAGCATCTTCAGCTTCATTTAAATCTAATTGAGCAAGTTGAGCATCAATCTGAGATTTAGTTTGAATAGCTTGTTGATGTCCTTGTTCAAGAGTATTATAAGTTCTAGCTAAGACATTTAAGTCAATAGGATTAACTTGTTGTCTAAAAGTAGGAGTATAAAAGTTTATCGGCATGATTGTTTTCCTCCAAGTTTTCTACGTTTACGAATAATAAATTCATCATAATCAACTCCAGCATCTCGCATAATTCTATCATCTACATTAGGAGCAGATGCCCTCATAGCACCAATAGTATTATTTAAAGCTTTACGATTTTCATATCTACTAATCATATCTTGAATACCAGCATTAATTCCACTAAATAAATTATTAATATTAGTTACTTTAGCTTCTCTAATACCATTATCAAATGCTGCTTTTCTATCTATATATTGATTATATTGTTGAGCATTAAATTGACGAACACTTTGTTGATTACGTCTATCTTGATTAATAAGATTAGTTTCTATATTTTCTTTATTACCATAAAGTTCATTAGCAGCTTGACCAGCAGCATTACGAACTCGTTGTTTACGAGCTAAACCTACACGACTACTAGCAGTATTAGAATCAATATCACGATAAGCTTCAAATTTATCTTCTCTAATTCTATCAAGTTGAGGATTAATATTGTATTTAGTTTTAAGTTTATTAGCACTAATAAGAGTAGGTTGACCCGGACCTCTCATTTTATTGATAGCTCTTTTACTAGCAAAATAACTAGCTAAACTGCCAGCAACATTACTACCTAAACCAATCCAATCAGCAGTAGTAAGATTTTTAAATTTACCTTGACCTTTACCATCAGAAGATGTAGTTCCTTTAGCAGGTGTACTAGTAGAAACAGGTAAAGTAATTGGAATATTAGCTTCTACTTTAGGTAGATTACGATTATAAACAGCAGTAGGAGGAGTTTTAGTAGGAACAGATTGAGTTGATTGACTTGACTTACTTCGTCCTCTACGGGGGGTCTTCCCGCTAGATTTAGTTGCAGATAAACTTGGAATATTAGTATTATTCATACTAATACCTTTGTTATTTCCATGACTCCAACCAGCTCTAACTAAACCACTAGTAATACCAGCACCATCTTCAAATAAAGGAAGTCTACGTTCTGCATAATATTGAGGACGACGATTTCCATTATCAATATTAGGTTTATTAGTATTAGTATTTACATTATTATTTTTAGACCATCTTCCATTTCTAAAAGTATAATTACTTCCAATAATAGTTTCTCCTCTAGCAGATTTATTAATACGATTTCCACCAACAGCAAATTTATCGCGTAGACCCCCCGTAGAGGATGGAGAATGGATTAAGCCATTCTTAACATTACCACTAATACTTACAATCATATTTTTACCTCCAAGTTTCTTTTTATTATTAATACCATCAATATCTGCTAAATTTAATGCAGCACCGACAGGTATTGTAGAATATCCAGCAGCTTCATAATTAATAGCTTTACTAGCTTCTTTAGTCATATAAAATGTTCGTTTATGTTTAGCAGTTCTTCCAATAGTTTTACGAACCATTTCTCTATCAGCACCATTAGTTCTTAATGCTTTATCTAATTCTCTAAATTTTTTAGCATTTCTTAAAGCTCTAATACCAATAATAGAAGTTCCAATATCAACAGCATTTTTAACAACATCTGGATAATCTTTTTTATATAATGCTCTTCCAAGACCTGTAATATAAGAAGCTACTGCTGTATAAGGATTAGGAGCAACTAATGTAGCAGCAGATGAAGCCATATTAGGAATAGCTAATACTTTCTCTGCGGTATTAGCATAATCATCTATTTTAGTAAACAATCCTTCATTTTCTTTTTTTTTACCATATGTAGCTTTACTACCATCATCATTAATACCATTTCTATCTTTAAAATCTTCTTGAGCTTTAAATACTTTATTAGGATTAGCTCCACCCATAACTAATTTAGCAGGACTAATACCATTAATAATAGGTTGTGCAGAATAAACTTTAAGTTCATTACCATTAGTTTCAACAACTTCACCGTCTTCTACTTCAATACCTGTTTTATCATTAGGCCCAATATCAATACCACCTTGACTATGTTTTCTCCCATTCATATAAAAGAAATTATTACCAAGAGGATGAGCAATACCACCATCAACTACATTAGGAACTTTTCCACCAGTAGCATATTGTTTTTGTGGGATATTTCTTCCATTAGTTCTAGGAGTTTGAATAATATTAAATGGAAAAGTTGGTCCAAGGTCTTCATCATTAGGAAAAGATTCTTTATTAAAATTCTTAACATAATCAACAAGTCTACCGGCAGTATTATCCATTAATTGTTCTCTATCATTTCTAGGTATTAAATTATTAATACCATTATAAAGAAATTCATTACCAAGTCTTATTAATCCGGTAGTTTTAGCTACTTTATCATAAACTCCACCAAGTGGAGGAATACCACTTTTAATAAATCTGCCATCTTTAGTAACTGTACCTTTAAATTCACTAGGCATGTCACTTATATGAATAGTTTTATTTTTTCTAGGCATTGTTATATAATATAATGAGAAATTAATATTTTATTGATTTTAAGGCTCTCTGTTGAACGATAACATATAATTCGATTAATAGTTCATACTTATATGTAATAATCCAACAGAGGGCAAAAGATTAACGTCTACGTCCGCCATACCGATATGTTTTCAGTCTATCTCTGTAAACCGATGGAGGCATAACAGACTGTTGATTAATACCATTAGTAATCCATTCAGGACGTTCAAGACCAGTTTTAGGAGCACTATAAACAGATTGTTCGTCTTGTTTAACTTGAATAGGTTCTTTACCTTTGTTTCCAAGCATACCACCAATTAGACTTCCAGCAGCTCCAATGGCAGCACCAATCCAAGCTTTTCTACGTCCACCGCATTTATATTTATTAATAAAGCTAGAACGTTGATACATAGTCATTGGATTAGTCATTGCATTAGAAGTAATATTAAGTTGTTGTTGACCTGATTGAAGTTGCTTACGTTTCTCAGCTTCTTGAGCAATACGTTTATTTTCATTAATTTGTTGATTAGCATTAATGCCTTGCCCTATAGTAGCACCTAATTTATCAAGTCCTTCTACACCAGTAACAGAACTTGCAAGACTTCCCAAACCAGGAAGAGCTTGAACAAGTTCTGTACCAAAATTAGCTTTACGTCTAATTCTTCCACCACATTTAAGGGTAAGTTTATCATTATATTGATTAACATAATCTTGATTAGAATAAGCACTAGTTAAAGCTTGAGCATTTTGTAAAGCATCTTTATGGTCTTGTGCAGCTTGAGCTTCTGCTTGAGCCTTTTCTTGAGCTTTCTTTTGTTTATTACCTTTAATTATACCACCAGCTATACTAGCAGCAGCACCAATAATAGCACCAATAAATGCTTTTTGTCTTTGTCTATCTTTGTACTGTATCATAATTTTCTAAATTGGGTTTGAGCACATTCAAGACTTTCAAATTCAATGCGCTTATTATCTGTATTATTAAATATGAAACGAACTATAAAATAATTACCATAAACTCTACGAAGTTTATCACTTGAAGAATTAGGATGTTTATTAATAGTATTACGAAAATAATTAAAGTTATATTGAGTTAGTTCATACCAAGGTTTTTTATAAGCATTAAACTTATTAAGTTTATCAATATTAATATCAATATTATCAGTATCATTATCTTCATTAAATATACGAAGTATATCTCCAGCATAAGGATGTTCTCTTAAATCTACAGGACTATTAGTATTATCACTATAGAAAGGAATATATATTTTGCGTACTTTATATTTAATAAATTCAAGAAACTTAATAAGTTCATAAGATTCATTAATAATAATATCAATATAACTATTATAAACAAGTTCTGGTTCTTCGCCAACTTCTTGTCTTGAAATCATATAAAGACTATTACTATCATCTCCCATATGAGTATTAAATCTACCATAATTATATTCATTAGTAAACACATGAAGAGGACAATTAAGTCTATCATTATTATGTTCAGTTTGAAAATAACATTTAGTTTTAGTTGACCAAGCATTATTAAAGTAATAATCATGTAAACTAATAAAGCTACCAACTTTATAATTAAAACTTATTACTTCATTATGAGCTTCTTCAATAATAGTTTTACTAACAGGATTTATATTATCATATGTATAATCAAACTTAATTAAAATACGATTATTATATTTATCATGAGCAAATCTAACATTATTAGGACGATACTTATCTAACCATAACTTTATATCTTCATACATTAATTTAAGTTGTCCATCATCAAATTGATAAAGAGCATGAAAATCATTATTATAGAATATATAACCAAATTCTCCAACTATATATGCTAAATCATCTTGCAATCCACCATATCCTTTATCGCTAGTAAAGACTTCTTTATAATCAACTTCAAAAGCATCAGGTTGATAAAGTTGTACATTTTCATCTCTAGTTTTAAGTGCAGCACTGATATCAAACATAAACATACTATGTTGAGTATGTACTAATAGATAATATCCAATACCAACAAGATTAGTAATTATTCCTTTATTTTCAGTAATATTTTTATAACCTTCAATAGGAAATACTCTCCAAGCATTAACTTCACTTTCATCTTGAATAATATTACTACGTCTTATAGTTTTATCAAAACGAGTAATATTAATAATATCATTACGATATTGAGTTAATAACTTAGGAACAAATTGGTCAACATTACCAATAGGGTCTTTAAATAAATCAACACTATTTTTAGGTTCTACAAACGTACCAAATGCAACACTTTTTGTATCAGTTTCTTCTTTAATACTAAATGCTATTTTACTAGGTTCATTATTAAAACATTTACTTTCAAAGAACTTATCGCTATAAAGAGGAAATTGAATATATTCAACAAAAGGTTTATCAAACCAACAAGGATGTGTACCATCAATATAATAATAAGGAGTATTATCAGGTGAATATAATCTATAATCTCCTTCATTCATAATAACTCTATTATCATTATATACTAATACTCCATCATATGTCATTCTACCATTATATCCATGTTCAATAGAATATGTTCCACTAGAATAACGAACATCATTAAGTCTTATAAGTTCTTTTTCTTTATTAATATAAATGTTTCTAGTACAATTAAGAACAGTAGCAAGAAACATAGTTTTAGCATCTAAAGAAAGTTCTTTATAATCATCCATTTCTAATGCTGTACCTTTTCCAGCTCTATCATCTGCGATACTATCAGCTACTACTAATTTATAATTATTAATAGGTTTATATACATTTCTACTTATTACTCCTATAACAGGCATATTATAACTATATGGATAAGTAGTATTAACAACCATATCAACAACATCAGATTTTTCTCTAAACGGTTCAAATGTACATTTACCATCAATACGAATTATATTAAAATCATATTTAATAGTATCATCAATGTCAAATCTACCACTATATAGATAACATTTATCACTAGTATAATTATTAGAAACAAAACCTGGCTTAGCAGCATAATTAAATTCTTGCCATGTAACATTACTAGCTATATTAGCAAAATCTTTTCTAGTTAATAATCCTGTATATCTAGTAATAGGTTCTACTTTTTCATAACTAACAAACCAACCAACATAACCTAATTCTTTTATTTTATTCCAAAGATTATTATCAATATTAACATTAATATAGAACTTATTAAAGGTATCATTCATATTATATACAAAACCTCTAGTATGTTCTCCACCAATAGATTCAGACTTAAATATTAAATCTGGTATTCTAAATAGTTCATCACCATTAATATTTTCATAATAACCAAATTTAGCTTCATTATCATAATTGCCATAAATAATTTGATTACTAGTTGGAGTATAGCTACCACTATTTATAACTTGATAAACATATAAATCATTATATTTATCTTTATCTTGATAGTCTATAAAATAATTAGAAATAAGAGTATATAAATCATCTCTATTAGTTGCTTCTAATTCGCCAGCACTATTAAGTAAAATATTAGTTAAAGGATTATTAATAGGTTCAGCAGTATAAACTACAATTTTACTATCAGCAATATATTGTTTAACATTAGAACTAATACTAGATATTGGAATAGTTCCACTAATTACAACCCAATAAGGAATAGTACCAGCAGTACCATTAATCCAATCAACAGTTATTATAGTACAATGAGAATTATCATTTATAACATCATTTATATATTTATCTTTATTAGATAATTTATATCCTCTACTAGCATCACCATACTTATCAACAAAATGAATAAAGAAATTATATACTTCTCCAGGAATAAGAGTATCATTCTTTTTACGTTCATTAAAATCATAAGAAGGATCAATTACACTATGAGTAATTCTCATTTTACAATTATCAATATCAAATTGAGCAGTTCCAAATATTATAACTCCGCTAGTAAATACAGCATCTTCTGTAAATCCAACACCATTATAAGTATAACAAACAATTTTAACTTCACTAGGTAAACTATAACTAGATATATTATTTTCATACTTATAACTAGTAGGAATAATAAAACAATTACATGCTAAATATTCTTTAATATTAGCTCCGCCTTTAGAACCTACTTTTATTACAGCATTATAATTAACTTTTAAATATTCATGAGCAGCAATACCTTGAATAACAGTTTCATTAAGAAAAGTTTTAAAAGTACGAAAAGGATATTGATTATTATTAAATAGTTTAGTATAATCAGCTATTTCATAATCTACAGTTCCAGTAAATCCAAGACTAGCCATTTTAAAATAAGGTCCTTTTTCACTAACTGCATGTACAACATTATAACTGTTATAATAAGCATTAACAGATTTATTTCTAAGTTTAATAACAATATCATTAACAGATTCTTCTAATGTTTTACCATCGCTCAAAGTTCTATTATCATTATCACTTTTTTCATCATAATTAGCAATATATACTCTATTTTTATAATTAATAATGTTACCTACATTATAATAATTATAATAATCGGTAGTTAAATCTGCTATATTATATTCTACAAGTACATCTCTACTAAACTTAAAAATATTACTATTTAAATCATCAGTTCTAAAAGCTTGTGTACTATCTTTCTTACATATAATAAGTCCTAATTGATAAAGTCCTGAACGACCACCAGTAATACTTACTTCAAAAGTTTGATTACATATATCTTTAGAATCACTAAAAGAATCACTATTTCCATAGCAATATCCATTAGGGTCATCTTTAGGGTCATAAACAAACTCTTTACGAAAACAAACTTTATTAATAACTTGTGGAATTATAACATCATTAAAAATAGGAAATCCAATACTATACCATTTAGTATAATTAGTCTTATCTATTTTATATCTAATAAACATAAAATAAAATCCTTTATAAGCAGCTCCACTAACATAATTTAAATTACTAACTGTGGGTAAAGTTACTTGAGGAATAATAGACATTTCAGTATCAGGACTTCCAGAATCTAAATCAATATTAATAGTTTTAAGAGGAACATCAACAGAAGCATCACTTTCGGCAACAGCAATTATAAGATGATTTTTAACATTATATGTATATGTTCCTTTAATCTTACCACCATTATATTTCCAATTACTATTTACTCTATAACAACTAGAAGATTCTTCATTATATCTATAAATATAAGATTCATTATTATCTACATTAATAACAAATAAAATAAGTTCAGTACTAGTAGGAATAACACCAACTATTTTAAAATTATTAATACCATCTTCATGAATACTATTAGCAATTATACTACAATCTTCAAGTCCTTCTTCATTAACAATCATCCTATCGTCATTGCTTATCTTAACATTCTTAGCAGCAACTAAAGAATAAGGAACACAATCTCCAGGATGTTTATTAAGACTAAGTTTCTTTTGTATATTCATAATTATTTAGGAAAAGTAAAGTTATAAAAGAACTCATTCCAACCACTATCATCATCACTTTGTTCATCTAATAAAATACTAGTCTTAATATCTTTCTTCATACTTTCCCATAGATAGAAAGGATTAGTTCCATATTGACTAGCAGAAAGATTAAACACAGGATGTTTATATCCCCTCATAAGCATACGAGCCATACAATAATAAGTAAGACCTTGAATTAATTTACCGTTAGCAGGTATAACAGGAATCTCACAATGATAATTATCACTATATTGAGTTTCAATATCTTTATAAACAACTGTTATACAAGTATCATTAAAATTAAGTTCAATAGTATTACCTCCAATAAGAATATAATTATGATTTGACTTATCATATCCTCCACGGGGGGTCTGACAATGAGAATGAACTTCATGCTGACATCTTGGACATTCAGTATTATTATGAACTGTATAAACAACAGGATTACATCCTACTTTACCAGTATCAATAACTTCTCTAGTTCTAGAACCATTAGGACAACAATCATCAGGCATACCAAGATAGTCTTTATTAGTAGCACGCTCCGGACTTTCGTCCTCCGCTTGACCCCCCGTAGAGGATGGAGCAGATTCAGTATCACCACATCTATATTTACTACCATCAGCTCTAGGTACTTCACAACCATTACTATCATATACTTTAAGACCGTCATCAATAAGACAACATTTACTTTTAGCTATCTTATTAATGACGGTTAGTTTCATTTTCTTATCAACTTTACGAAGAACTTTAAGTTCATTCATAGCATCAACACACCAAGCAGGAACTCTAGGAATCCAATCACTTCCATCAGGATTGAAATCATTATCAAGTTTAGCAATGATATGCTCTATTGTAATAGTTTTATTGTTTGCCATAATTTATAGATTTATCAAGAATAACATGACCATAAACATTTGTAACAGTAAAAGCATTTCTATAAATAGTATTATAAGTTTTAATAAAATCAAGATAATCACCTTTAAATATTATATTATGGTTAACAATGTAAACTTTGAATATATTAGTTCTACGAATACAATGAATAGATTGTAGTTTACTAATACATTTATCAAAAATATATTTATTAACGCATACATCTTTAACATCTTTATCAGAAAAGTCTATAATAACTTTATTACTATTATAATTAAGTTTATTATAGATGATACGCATAAATTCAAATGTTCTATCGTCAATAGAATTACTATTAACATAGTTCAAAACATCTTTAGTAACAAAATCTCCTTGTTTATCTGTATCAAAACTTATAATTACTCTTTTCTTAATATCTACAAATTCATCATAAGTTTCATATCTTATTTTTCTTTCATTACGAACAATAAATGGACTAATAAGTATTTCTGAAAATATTCTATTAACCTCTCTAATTTTATTAGAGATATGTTTTCCAAAATAAGCAACTTTAACCATAATATTATTTATCACTATATCTAGTTTTATTACCATTATTATGTGCTCCACGTTCATACTTTTGTTGATTAACATTTCTAATATATTTAAATGGAGTATTAGGTTCTCGTTCAAGATAAACAAGAAGTTTACTTCTTAATCCTAATTTAAGATTAAAAATATCATCAACAGTTTTACATTCAGAATTAAGTTGTTTAGCATCTTTACCTCTAAGTTCTCTATTAATATAATTAGCATACTTAAATTTAATAGCACTATAACTATGAGTTCCATTATTAATAAGTTGTATTTCATAAAACTCTTTATTAGTTTTATAAACTACATAAGGAATACCATCATACTTAAGTCCACGAATTTTATATATTTCTGCTTCTTCTTTATCATAAGGTTTAAGACCAGCATCAATAATTTCTTGTTTTTTAAGTCTAGTAGCGTTCCAATCAACATAAGTATCTCTAGGTTTATCTCTATATCTCCAGAAATTAATAACTAAATCACCAATTTCATATTTAAAATGATAAGCGTAGCCTTCAAGAACACATTTATGAACACCATAACTATAATACCTATGAATATACTTCTTATAATCAGAAAGACTTAATTCAGAACGTCTTGTAGCAAGTTTAAGGGCAATAATATAATCGTTTGCTTTTTTAGCTAAGTTACAATAACGCAAAAGTTGGAGAAGAACAATACGTCTTTCTCCAACTGTATAACTAAGTTGATTATTAATTAATTGCTCTAACTTATTAATTAATTCAACATTATCATTAAGAAATTGAAACCCATATTCATTAAGATTAATTTTTAAATCATCTTTAATAACTTGATTTTTACTTTTAATATAAGCACGACAATCAGCTTTCATCTTATTTATAACTTCAAGTTCTTTATTATATTTTGCCATATCGTCATTAGAAGTTTCGATAAACTTTTTATAATAATGACTAATATCTATATCTTTAATCATAATTTATCTAGTTACAAAATTATCAATAGGAGTTTCATTTGTTTGACGAGGAACTTCAATAAGATTACGTTTAAATACAATCTCTTTAAGAGCTCCAATCATATCTTCAGGAATAAGAAATTCATCATCATCGTATTTAGCTTCATCATCAATAGGGTCATAATTTACATCTTTAGCTTTTTCAACAGTTTCGGTAGGAACAAGATAAGGAATTTCAAATGGAGATTCAATAATAATAGAACCTATATTTTGAAACCAATCTTTATTATTACTAAAGAAATAAATATAACCATTAATATAATCATAAACAGGAAGATTACACATACCTGCAAGATAATGATAAAACTTAGCACTAGCTTCTTTTGCAAATGGTATTTCTATCCCAGTATGTCCGGTAGTTCTAATTGATTGGAAAGGTAGGTTATTAATAAGTCTAACTGGCTTTGGAACTTCTTGTTTAGTACGTTTAATTGCAGGAAGCCCAAGAGTTTGACTATTATATAAGTCACCATCAGGAACATTAATAATAGAAACACGAATACGTTGCTGCAAACCTTTATCAACATATTTATGATTTTCATAATTTTTACGAATTAGTTCATTACGACCATGAAGAATAGCATATCGAAGATTACGTCTAAGAGGAATACTATTAGGATTGCCAACAGCATGAGCAAATTCACTAATTAATTGATTAAGACTAGCCATATTAAGATTGACTTGAATTTTCTAATTGCTGAACTCTTTGTTCAAGTTCATTAATCTTATTAGAATATGTTTCAACTTTAGTTTTAAGTTCATTAACTGTTTCAGCTAATTCATTATGTTTTTGCGTTATAACTTTAACATCTTGTTCAAGTTCAGTATTATTAGTATAATCAACAATAGAATTTAATAATTCAATTAGTAATTTTCTATCTTTATTAGATATATCACTATTTAAACAGCATATAGTTCTAATAATATCATATTTAAGTTTATCTTTAGTCATAATATATTATGTTTGAGGTTTAACTTTTTCTTTTTTACTTTTAGCATAAATACGCCAATCATATTTAGTAATTTTAAAATTAATAGGAAAATGATTAAGTCTATGTATAGAATAAAATAGAGTTTTATCTCTACTATCAGCATAATAAGTTTTACCATTTCTAATAAAATTAATTCTAAAATACTTAGCATAATTAATACCATTTTGAATAGGAAGTTCTCTATGAAATTTAGCATTACCAATTCTGATTATATCATTATCATCTTTAGTCCATTCAATACCATAAGCAGCATTTTCAAAAGTAGGAATAAATGCAGCAGAACCCCAAGCTGGATTACCTTGTTCATTAATAATTAAACTATCTCCTTTAGATACTCCATCTAAATTAGGAAGATGTTTAAGTCCTTCTGCAAGTTCATTTAGTATATGCTTGTTAAACCTTAACAAGCCATTATACATCTCTACTAAATTAAAATTCATATTAATCTTGTTCTAGAGCATCAACTCGATCATCAAGAGAATTAATATTATTAGTATTTTGATTAACTTGAGTTACAAGTCCTTGAAGAGCAGTAATTATAGCATCGTTCTTAGTATCATTACTAGCTTTCATAGCCTTAATAGCAGCAACTATATCTGTATTTGCTTTATTAATAGTAGAATTAACAGTATCAAGTTTATTACCAATAGTAGTTTTCATACTATCAACAGCAGCTTTAATACTATCTAATTTAGCATCAACTTTATTAAAACGACTATTAAGAAGAGTTTGAGTTTCATCTGATTCACTTTTATGTTGATTTTCAAACTCATCAAATTCAGCTTTAACCATTTCATGTAATTCAGTAATCTTTTGACTAATCTCATCAAGATTAACTATAACATTATTTTCTCCAAGCTCATCATGTTCTTTATTACCAGAAATACTAAGTTTAAGATTATTAATAAGTTTATTAATAGCATCTAACTTATAATTAACTCTTTTATCATCTTCCATATCTTTAGAATTTAGTTTGTTACAAATATAAATTATATTATTAATAACAAGTAGTTTAACAATATTATTAACATTTTTTAATTAAGCAGTTTTAGAACTATTAATACCTAGATATTTAGTCCAAGTATAATGTTTACGTTTACTAATATAATTAAGATTATCATCATTAATATGAGCTTCTTCTTCAAAACTTACATCTTTATAAGCATCATGTTGTTTAATATGAAATAGTCTTATAATAAGATATTCAATACCATACCATATATAGAAAAAGATATATAACATCTCTTTCATTTGTTCTGTATGAATAGCTTCATGATTAAGTTCTTTATTACTTAATTCTCCTTTAGTAAATATAATACCAAAAAGATTAATAGCTTTATAACCATTAAAAGGAAAATGTTTAGTCTTAATAACTCTCATAACTTTACTATTTTGAAATTTAATATTGTAAATATTTATGTACATCAATAGAGCCACTTTTTAGGCTTATAGTAAGACTTTTATTCAATCGTGTATAGTTAATCAGCTAGGTTTAAAACTAGCCAAATTTGGCAAGCTATACTCCCCGTAGAGGATGGAGCAGGCTTGAATCAGTTAGTCAAGCCTAGCTAATCAATATCATACAATCTTAACCAATAGTATTATCAATATCTTTATAGCCAACTCCAAGTTTCTTTAGAATAGGACTAACAGCCCAACTCCAAAACACAGGTGCAAGAATAGCACTATTAACAAGCATAATAGTATTATCATATCCAGCAGCAATATAAATACCAGCCATAGCAGCAATACTTATTACTAATACACATCGTTTTTGCCAAGTAGGAACTTTATTATCACCATTAAAGTAATCAATACTTTTAATAATAATATAAGTTAGAACATTAACAATAAACATAAATCCAAAGTCAAAATTACTAAGGATACCATCTACAATTACATCAATAAATTTGTCCATACTAAAATTTAGATAAATAAAAAAAGGGAACTATCCGAAGATAATTCCCTTTTACAGTTTTACAATAATGATTAGTTATTCATATGGAAATATTCCCATACTTTATCACCATCAAAATCTACATCTTTAAACCAAAATGTAATAGCACTTTCAAACACTTTATTATCTATATTACCACCAAACCATTCTTCAAATAGTTTAGCATAATCATGATATTGAGCATTAATTGCAACATAAACATCGCAAGGTTCAACATCATTAGGTAATACTTCTTTATAGCGTTCACAAATTTCATGAGCTTTATTCATATCATATTTTTCACCAATATATTTCTTATTGTCTTTAACATGATACATTTGTTCTACAACTTCTTTAGCTTCATACTCATCAAAATGGTAGCCATCGTCATTATATCCACCGCTCATAAGCATAGTTAAAATCTTTTCTTCTCGGTCATTTTTATTAGTAGAGCGACCATAAGTATCGTAAGTATCATAGCCAATACGATTTCTCATGCCACCTCTACCACCACGACCACCTCGTCCTCCACGCGCATCAAGAAATTCACGAAATTCATCAAGAATATTTTGATTACCGCCACGACGATTACCAACATGGTAAGGTTGAATGTAAGGCATTTCTCTCATAATATTACTTTGTTTTTAAACTGATTAATGATTCTTTTAAAATTTCTAAATCAGTTTGATTAAGAGCAACAATTTTATTCACATAAGGAACTTCAAGAGATATAATACCTTTAGAAATATTACCGCCACCAATAAAAGGTATATCAAAATTAAAATTATCAATATTATTAATAACTTCCATTTCTTCATCAAATATACCTTCAATATCAATCATACCATCTTTATCTGCAATAGGTTTTAAAAACTTATCAAAACTATCAATATTATTAGTAATAGCTCTTTTAGCTAAAGGAGTTAGAAGTCTTATAGCAGGAGAACTCTCACCCATAGATACTAATTGCTTAACAATATAATCTTTAATAACCTCTTTTACACTATTAATTTCAACCATAATATTACTTCTTTAAAAATTCTTCATAAGTTAAATTAGGATTAGTTTTACTAGCTTCTTTAAAAGCTTTAAACAATTCCATTTCTTTGTTAGTAACTTCAACAATTTTACTTTTAAGTAACTTAACAAGTTTAAGTTGTTCTTCAAGTAAATGTTTACCATCTTCACTAGCTTCGATTTTTCCTTTAACTAAATTAAGAACTTCTGCTTGAACCATACTTTGTAAAGCATTATAGTTATTTACATAATCTTGGTTACTAAGAAGCATATTTTGTTGTTCTTGTGTAAGTGGTGCAATTTCAGCATCAATAGCATCCCAAATTCCTTGAGTTACAACTTGCTGATTTTGAGTTGTACCATTATTTGCATTAGGAATAGCATTACGACGATAAGCTTCATTAATTGCTTGTTTTTGACTTTGAAGAAAAGCAATTTGTTCATCAATGCTATTAGTCATTTTTTCACTAGGGTATAGTAAAGGGTCACTACCACCTAGTATAAATTGATTAACAGGTATCATATCTCTTTCAATTTAATGTTCTTAATCAAACTTAGTAATATTACTGAGCAGGAGTTCCGCTAGCAGGTTGAGTAAAACCACATGGTAAACATCCACAAGCATTACGTCCAACTAGACCAGTAACAGTAGGTTCATTTGGAAGAGTAACTACACCATAGATAACATTACAAGTCTTTCTATCAGTATAGTTGATACCAGCCGTAAACATCTTTTCCATTTCGCATTGGATAAGTTTATCTTGATAAGGACGAATAGCTTTAGTAACAGCCAATTCAGCTTTCAAATCAGATAACTCTTTACGGATATCATCATCAGCATCACGAGTATATTTGTAAAGATTAAAATGGTCAGTGTTATTTTTCTCAATAAGAGCATCAGTACGATTACGCCCATCAATGTAAACACCAAACAATTCACTATTCAATCGTTCTCTATCTTCAAAACGTTGATTCTGTTGAGTCAAAGCCCATTGATAAAGACCACCTTGAAGAGCTAAAGTATCTTCACAAGATTTTTCCCATGCTTGAAAAGCAGTAGGGGCACCGCTTCCACTACCAGCAGTAGCACCAAGTACGTTAATATTAGTAGAGCCATCGCCTAACATTCCACCACCAGCGCCACCTAATACACTAGAACGACGATTACCAAACAAAGCCCAAGCACCAAGTGCAGTACCGATAATACCAAGAGTTAAACCTGCATTAGCTTTACCGTTTACATCACGACGATTACCACCGTCATAATTCATCCCAGCACCATTATAGCCCTCTGGAACAACTTTCACTTTTTCAATTACTTGCATAATAAATTAAGGTTTAAGTTAAAAAAATAGATTAATACTTGTAGTTTGAACTACATAATCTATAACACTTAAATCGTTATCTTTGTTTGGTCATTAACATTATTTTAACTTTCAATAGGACTATATATAGTTAACTCACCAATTTTATTAAGTTTAGTATATTTTATTTCACCTATTGAAGTCTTACCATCATCAGCTTTACCACCTTGTGTATCAACATAACATTGAATAGTTTGTTGTCCTCTAAATTCAGAATTACCTGCAACAAAACCAAATCTAAATTTATAGTTATCAGTGTAATTATCGTTATAAACAGTGTTATCTTCATTTAACAAAACTGTATGATATTCATAACTATAATTATCATCACTAGTTATATTAAGAGTTGGCTTATCAAGAGTTAAAGGAGTACCATTTGTATTGACTTGATTATTCCAAACTTTATATTTATCATTAGGTTTATTTTCATACCAACAATAACCATTGCCATGAACAAGTCCACCACCATGACGAATTATTTTAATATCATCTAAGCCAATAGTTTTATCATTAACAGGATTAATTCTAAAATATTTTACTTCATTATTAGATTTAGCAACTCTTTTAATAACTTCACCATACCAACATTCTTTATAACCACCATGTCCATCAGGCATATTAATAGTTCCATCATCCAAAGGAAAAATAAACATTCCTCTATTATCAACATCAATTTCATTATTCTGTAATTGCCAAGCATGAACAATAACTCCACCTTTATAAGCAGTACATTCAACAGTAACATGACCTCTAATTGAATCTCCAAACCAATTAGCACAAAGATTCATCTTCATTATATCAGGCATTTTATCTTCAAGCTCAATCATAGATTCAATATTAAACATAACACATTCAGCACCAGATTGAGTATTATCTCCGCCCCAATATAAATATGGTATTTTATTACTATTCCAAGACCAACCAACAGCTACATAATTTAAACTATCAATAGGAGAATTAACATAATATGATTTAGTATCCAAATCACTACCATCATCTGTACCCCAAATATATCTAAGTTGAACACTAGTAAAATCACTAAAATGAATAACAGAAGTAGGCCAAATATGATTAGTACCATCATAAACATGAGCAATATTAGTTTGACCTACTGTTCGTTTCTTAAGAGGTTTAGCAATTCCTCCTTGACGTCCAAGAGTTAAACTCATTATTCATCAATAATATTATAAGTCATTCCAGCAACCGGGGTAAGAGTTGCATATTGGGTAGCAGTTCCTGTCCAAATTGGAAGACTAAGTTTATTACTATTTGCACTAGGCATAGTCATATTAACTCCACATCCATCGTTAATAGCTTTTTGAATCTTATCAAGATTAACACTATTAGTAATAGTTTGATTTATTTCTTCTTTAAAGTTATTAAATGTATCATTAGTAACATACCTATTAAGTAAATTATTAACTTCTTCTTTATTATAAGTTTCAGATTTAGTATAATAATTTTTAAGTAAGTTATTAATTTCTTGTTTAGTATAACTATCAAATGAAGAAGTATCTCCCATCACTCTCCATTCAGTACCATTCCAATAACAAATCTTTCCACCACGATATTCAATTTGACCAACAGCCCAATTACTACAAGTAACATTAGGAAGATATTCAGTTTCTTCACCAACCATGCCTGTAAGTTTACATTTATTTAAATCAATAGTACCATTTTCAATAATACCACCTTCAAATACAAGTTCACAACCAACAGGCATTGTAATAGTTTTACCACTTAAATCAAAAGCATAACGAATAATATAACGAGTATTTTCTTCGTTAACCATATCTTGAGTAAGAACAGCTTTATAATTAAGATAAATATTATTCTTAACTTGAACTAGATTTTCTTCATTAAAATAATATTTAATATTATCTACTGAATTAACATATATAATACCAAGTCTTGGACGTTCATCAGAAAGACAAGTATTATAAATATTATAATCTTCACTATTTCCATAAACAGGAGTGTTGACCCCCCGTAGAGGATGAACTCTATCAGTAGGTTCTACAATAGTCCATCTAGTATAATAATTATAAAAACCAACTCCATCATTAATAGTCTTAACTCTAAGAACAAATAATTTATGATATGTATCATAATAAATACCAGCAGTATTACCTAAATCTGTTCTAATAACTTCATATTTATCAGTATTAAGAATTATTTGACCATATTGTTCACAATAAGTATCATCAAGAAAACCATCAAATAAAAGCTGTTCTGCATTACTAGCATCATCCTCCACGGGGAGTAAAACCTTGCGAACTATTTTATATCCTTTACCACTTTTATATTCAGGCTCATAAGGTCTATCTTTAAGACTAAGACGATTAACATTACAGCAACCAGGACTTAATCTTATAGTAATATCTTCTTCGTCAGGATAATTAATAATATTAACTTTACCATTTCCTGCAATCATTTGTTTAAGAGCTTCATTAAGCATATCCCAATCAATAGTTCCATCAGCAATTGGAATTTTAGCACCAGATTCTTCAAGATATTTTTCACTAAGAATTTTAGTCCAATTATCATCAGAAACCCAACTAGCTTCAACACCAGCTTGCATATTACTACCTATATAACTTTCAGTTACAGATATATTATGTTCTGCGTCATAATAACTTATAGTAAGACTATTACGTCTAAATATAGCAGGTACAGCTTTACGAGTGTTAACTCTAGTTCCTTGATATGGAATCCATAGATGATTAAATCTAGAAAGAACAACAGTTAAATTATTGTTTGTATCTTTATCAAGAATATTTTGAAGATAAGTAATAGGAAATACTTTATCATAATTATTCTGACTTAGTTTTTCATATAATTGTTTATCATTCATAGCTATATAATTAATTTGAATAATTTTAATAAGTAAATAAACAATATAGTTATCACTAACATTGTTATATTGAATAATATTTTCATCATGCTTCAACTAGAACTCTTATATTAAATACTATATTATTAGAAGTCATAGTAAATTGACATAGTATAGTAAAACCGGAAACAGTAGTATTAGAATTAACACCAATAATAGTGCCGTTATTACTTATACTAATACCACTAACTGTACTATAATTACTTAAACTACAGTTATATTTATCACCACTATCATCTTCATGTTCAAACCAAAATTGTAATTTACCAGAATAAAATGTACTAACATTAGTAGGAATATATACATAAACACTAACAGGACTACTAATAATATTATTATAAGTTGTTTCTCCATTATATATAGTATCTACATTCATACTATTTATATAAATAGGTAATACAACATTAGTAGTAGTAGTAAACTTATTATTTTGTATGCAAAAAACGACCAACTACAGAACTACCTTGTTGAGTACCTCTAGTAATATTATTTTGTGAACCTAGCCATCTCCATTTAATATACCATGTTCTACTACTAGTAGAAGAATTAGATAAAACTTGTATTCCAAAAGCTATCATATGATCACCTACTGTACTGTCATTACCAACTAGTACATCACAATTAACTTTACTAATAGGTACAATATCACTGGCAGTATAATATTTATAAGTAGTACCGCCACTTCCTTCTACTTCATTCCAAGTATATTTTTGAGTAGTATATATCTTATAATATACATATATTAATTCTCCTTTTGAAGATATATTCTTATCAATTTCACATACATTAGGATAAGTGGTACTATCAACACCGGTATCTGGACCAGTTCCATAATATGTAGTATGATATATTACATTTTGATAAACTAAACTACCAGCAGATTGAGTAATAGTAATATCTTTAGTAGCACTACCTATAGTAGCTCTAAATACCGAACTACGAGAATTAGTAGAAGTATTATTACCATAATTAACAGTTTTACTATTTAATGTTGCAGCTCCACTAACTTTACTTAATGTAGGAGTACCACTATCTTGTTCTGTATAAGTAGTTCCAGTACCATTCCATTGCCAAGTTCTACTTCTAGTAGCAGATGTAGATAATGTAGAATTACCGCCAGCAGCAGCTATAGTTATAGGATTAGCAGTTAAAGTAATATTCCATGCTCCCCAACTACTATAAGTTTTACTACCAGCAGATTGAGTAACATTACAATAATTAGAAGAACCACCATAAGAAGCAGTAACTCTAGTAGTCCTAGAACTAGTAGAAGTATTATTACCATAACTTAATGTAGTTCTACTTAAAGAACCACTACCACTAGCACTTAATGTAGGAGTGCCACTTTCGCTTTCTGTTCCACCTGAACCGCTAACTCCATTCCATGTCCAACTTCTACTTCTAGAAGCACCGCTATAAATAGTAACAGAGCCACCAGATGCAGAAACTGTAAAACTACTAGCATTACAATATACGCTCCATATTGACCAACTTCCATATACTTTACTACCAGCAGATTGAGTAAAAGTAGTATCAACATATTCAGTATCCATAGTAGCACGAACAACTGTAGATTTACTACTAGTTGTTGTATTATTACCATAACTAACAGTAGCTGTTGTACCACTTACACTAAAACTACCATCTCCGCTTTGTTTAGTCAAAGTTGGAGTACCAGTACCTTGTTCAGTATAACTTGTTCCTATTCCATTCCAAGTATATGATCTAGTACGTATAGCAGTAGGTGCACTAACAGTACCACTACCACCAGATGCAGCAATAGTAGTTCCACTTGAACTCTTATTAATAGTCCATTTAGACCAACTACCATAAACTTTACTTCCAGCACTTTGACTAATTGTAATAGACTTAGTAACACCTGAATGAGTAGCAGTAATATTTATACTTCTACTGTTTGTTGATTCATTATTACTAGCAGTAACAGTAGTACCGCTTAAAGTAAAACCTGTGGCTGTTCCACTAAGCGTTGGTGTACCTGTTTCAGTATCAGTATGAGTAGTTCCAACTCCATTCCAAGTCCAAGTTCTAGAACGACTAGCACTAGTAGTTATTGTTGATGTTCCCCCACTTGCGCCTATCGTTTGCGTACTTGCTGAGATAGAAACAGTCCATGCAGACCACGCTGAATACACTTTTGAGCCTGCTGCTTGAGTTATCGTAACCGTTTTGGATAATCCTACATAACTAGCGGTAAGTACCGCAGAACGGGCTGAAACGCTCTCGTTTGATGTAAATTTTATTTGATTTCCACTAAGACTAGCACTACCACTAATACTAAGAGTAGGAGTAGCAGTTTCACTATAAACAGTACCAGTGTTATTCCATTTATAAGTTCTACGAGCAACATTAGCTGTAATAGTTCTAGTACCACCTTTAGCTTCAACACTAGTTCCATCAGTTTGTAAATCTAATACCCAATTAGTATAAACTTTAGCTCCAGCAGCTTGATTTAAAGCAGCACTAACTTCTTTAGTTTGTTTATTTTCTAAAGTAAATATAACAGTTAAAGTTCCACTTTTAGTATTAGTAGATTCATTATTAGGTATAGTTAATACATTATTACTTATACTACCTAAAGTAGTAGAACTAGTAAAGCTAGCAGTAAGATTAACAACAGTTTCAATCCAAGTTCCAGCATAAGTAGAACCCTTGGTTATACTCCCCGTAGAGGATGCATAGTCAGTTCGTGTATAAGCAGTCTTAACAGAACTAGTAGAAAGTTTTAAATCATAACTACCACCAGTTGCAGCTATACTACTATCTACTACTTTTAATCCACTAGTATTATATGTACTTGCTTTACTACCACTAAATGTAACTGTATAACTATCTTTAGCTACTGTATCATCTATTTGAACAACTAATTTACCATTAGTTATAACTCCTTTTTCTACTCCATCAAATAAAACTTTAACTCCATCTGTAGGAAAAGTAACAGTATAAGATACATATTCTGTATTCCATACTAGTTCTACATTATGAGTTATAGGTAAATAACCACTATTACCTGTAACAGTTTGTGACTGATAATGGTCAGCTTCAATAATAGCAGTATAATTAGTTTTAACAGGAATAGTAAATATAAATTTAGTATTGTTTTCACTTATAACAGGAGTATAACCATTAATAGTAACAGTTCCGGAAACATTCAATTTAAACGTAATAGTAATTTCAGTATTCTCAGGATAAACAAGTTTAGTACCTTGATATATTTCAAATACATCTATACTACCAAGTTTAATATCATGTATTCCAATATTTCCTTGATATATAGCCATAATTTAAGCATCCGATTTAATTATATAAGTAGTATTATTATCTTTTTGTGCAATAACTGCATATTGAGTAGCAGTTCCTATCCATATTTTAGGATTAACTATTGGCTCAACAGTAAGAGCAGATAATCTATAAAGAGTTTGGTCAACTATTTGAATAGTATTATAAGTATAAGCTCCTGTGTTATTAATAGTAACATGTCCTATATACGTATCTGCATCCCATACTATTACAATTACACCACCACTAACTCTAACACTATATTTTCCATTATCATCATAAAATATAGAATTAGGTTTATTAATGGCAGAAGTAAATCTATTAAAATCAGTAAATATAGAATTTATAGCAGTTAATACTTCTCCTTCAGTATCACGATTAAGTATTTTAGTAATTATAGCTCCAATATTATAATTATTAACAAGAGAAAGACTACCTATAGCTACAAAAGTATTAATACTTTTTGTTTCTTCACCACCAACTCTAGCTATACCTTTATCCCAACTTAAATTGATTTTATTAATTCCACCATCAGAAAAATAAGTAATTGTAGCACTAATATCGTTACTGCCTACAATAATTCTATCAAAATTAATTCTCCTATTATTGTTATCAATAGCAATAATACTTCCACCTTTTAATAGTATTTCTTTTACTTCGTCAAAAGTTTTATCACAAGTAAATTCTTTTTGTCCATTAGTATATATTCCAGTAGGAACAGTTATAACTACACCATAAACAGGAATAAATTCTTCAGGTGTACTTTTATTTTCATATAATTGTTGATTAATATCTTGCATAACTTTATAAACTTTAAATGGTGGCACTTATTCAGTACCACCATGATTAATATTAAGTTGTTTTCTTTTTAATAACAAGTTCATAACCAGCAGGAATTAAAGCTTTAATAGCATCAGCAATAGCTTTATCAACTTCTGCTTTAGTATAAGTATTTTCTACTGTTGGTACATTGTCAAACTTATTATTAATTTCTTCTTTAGTATAAACATTATTACTAAGTTCAGTAATTCGATTAGGTAAAGTTTCATCAAGTTTAACTTTATCAGCAGAAGACATACTACCATTAGCAGTTTTACTAGCATTATTTAAAACAAGGGCAACAGGACTTGGAGTATTATATAAATTTGTATCATTATTTTTAATAGATTTACTATATACAATTTTAAGTCCTTCTGCTGTTTGTTCAACTCTATCTAGTCTACTAACAAGTTCATTAGATAAACTATTAACAGTATCAGTAGTTTTCTTACCTTTACCGCCATCATAAGCAGTACCTGTAACTTCACCTAAAGCTAAAGTTTCAGATATAACTGAATATTTAGTTCCAGACCAACGATAAGTCTTACCGCTATAATCAGTATCTTCACTTATATCAACATAAATTTTACCTTTTTCAGGAGTATAATATACAGGAGCATTTTCTATATACTTTTCAGCAAAATGAGTTTCGTCAACATAATATCCTTCAAGAACATCATCAACATAACTAGGCAATTGACTTGCTGGAACTTTACCATCTCCATCAAGACTAGCAATACCATTTGCTACACCACGTTTAGCTTCAATAGCTTCATTACAGAATTGAATAATCTTCTCTTTAATAACAGGATAATTATCTATATTACTAAGGATATGTTCAACTGTAGATTCAACCTTATTTTCAATAACAACTTTAAGGTTAGGATGATTATCAATATTATCAAAGATATTTTCTATATTACCTTTAATAACATTAAGTAATTCAGTAAAGTTATTAATATGTTCAAATATATAAGTAACTCTAGCTTCTACTTTAGTTTCAATAAGATTCTTAAGAATAGGAAATCTATCAATATTATTAAAAATATAATCAACTCTGCTATTTACAGCATTATTAATACAAGTAACAAGAGCAGGATAATTATTAATATTAGCAAATATATTCTTAACACAATTACAAACTAAATCAGAAAGAATACCAATGAGTTCAGGATAATTATTAATATTATTAAATATATAATCAACTCGTTCATTAACATTATTCTGAATAATTTCTTGTAATTCTGGATATTGACCTATATTCTTAAATATATCAACTACTTTGTTAATAGTATTATTAATAATAAGATTCTTAATGTTAGGATAACTATCAATATTATCAAATATATTATTAATAGTAGTTTCTACATGAGAATTAATAGCATTAGTAATAAATTGACTAAGAGCAGGATAAGAAGAAATATTATTAAAGATGGTTTCAGTCCATTGTTTAACATATTCATTAAATATATTCTTAAGTTCAGGATAATCATTAATATTATTGAATATGTCTTTAACAATAATAGGTAAACTTTCAACTGTACTATTCTTAATAATATTAACTAGTTCAGGATAATTATTAAGATTGTTAAATACATTTATAACAAACTCGTTAATAAAACTAGTAATAACATCAAGAAAATCTTTATAATCACCTATATTAGTAAATATTTTTTCAAGAGCTTCAGACAAATCTTTAATAACAGTATCAAAAGACCATCCTTCCCAATTGTCAGGATTAGTCCAAGCTTCATCACTAATATCATCACTATTATATCGTTGAGTCCAATTAACATTAGTTTCATCACGATATGTTATAATATATCCTTTACGACGATAAATTTTATCAAGTTTATTAACAGTATCGGCAAAAGTACCTTCCCAAGTTAAATAAATACTATTACAAGCGGCAAGTATTCTATCTAATCTTGTTCCAGTTACACCATCAAAAATAGCTTGAATAACAGTCAAAGGATAAATATTATATCTAGTATCAGTTTCTTCACAATACTTATCTAGTATATGAATCGGCATATTGCCTTCTTTATCACATTGAACTTTACTAGGATCAAAAGATTGGCAATTAGTACCAACAAAAACATTCTCTTTTAACATAATTACCAAGGATTAGAAACACGTTTAATATAATGTAAAGCAACAGTAGGTAATAGTTTATTAATAGCAAGATAATTTCCTGTCCAATTATCTGTACTAATTTGTGTCCACACCATTTCACCATTTCTACTAATATTAGGTCCAGTCATATACCAATTGGTATTTTTATTAATATTTAAATCCCAATAATTAGTTTTAGTAGTACCATAAGGATAAGTATTTCTACAATCTTCAGTCAAAGATCTACCATGATCATTTGCTCGCCAGTTACTAGGAACTACAACATGATGATTACCATCACCACATTTACCAGAACTAGCGGCAATTGCATGTTGATGTAATGGTAAATCAGTACCACCAATATAAAAACCGTAAGCTCCAATATTTAAACCAGGAGTAGCAGGGTCATAAGTATCACCTACATTTTTAAGAACAGTACTCCAATCAAGAGTATTTTGTTTAGGATTATTATAAATATTAATACCACCACTTATATGACCCATAACAAATCGTCCTTGAGCAGCAGTATATATTTCCCAACCTGTTGGAGGTGTAGTAGTATCCCAAAGCATAATAGAACCAATAGGCATAACAGCAGCAATCCAAGTTTGTACTTGAGTAGCAGTTACTCCACCTGTTGTTCCTCCTCCACTACCGCCTGAGCCAAATCCATCATTTACTAATTTATTTTTAATATCTGTATAAAGAGTATTAAAATCAACATCAAGTCTGCTAGGTTTAGTTTCACTATCAGCAAACTTACTCATAGTAAGATATTTACCTGTTCTAGCTTCACCGAGTTGAGTAGTAGACATAACATTATGAGTGCCATCTCCACCACTTCCTCCACCGCCTTCAATACCAGCAATAATATCATTAATTTCAGACTTAGTATAATAATTATTAAGCATAGAATTAACAATATCTCTTACTTCTTGTTCGGTTAATCCACCGCCGCCAGAACCACCACCTGTAGCATTAATAGTAATAGTACCATCAGAGTTTTCAACAAAAGTAATATTAGTGCCAGCTTTAATCATGTTCTTAAACATAGAAACATAATTATCTTCAAAATATTGTTTATACTCATTACTTATGTTACTACCACTTTGGTCTATCTTCTTAAGAATCTCTTCAATCTTATTATTAATATATTGTTCTAGATTATTAATACTACCTTCTATATTACTATTTAAATCTCCAATCTTATTATAAATATCAGTAAATTTAGCATTATATTCAGTAATAAGATTATCTATTCTAGTATTAATATTAGAAACTTCTTGTTGAAGATTACTTATCTGTTGGTCATGAAGTTTAAGATGTTCATTAATCTTTCTAAGTTCTTCAAGAAGCCAAGCATAGAACTTTTCCATTTCTTCTCTTAACTTCTCTAAGAAAGCTTCAAATTCAGCACGAGTAAGATAAACAGATAAATCAAAACCCATACTTACCCATTTTTCTCCATCCCAAAACCAATAAAAATCATTGGTATAAGAACCACCCCAACCTGTAATTTCAACTTGTTTATTATCTTCGCCTAAATCAAGAGGATGATAAAGTATTTGACCTTTAGCCCAATCACCATCTAAAGATATAGTTTCTTTATCAAACATATCTTCTTGACGATAATTACTAAGAAGTCTACATTTATTTAGTTTAACAGCTCCATCATATAATCTACCACCTCTCCAAAGAATTATACTATCATCTGGAAGTTCAATAGTTTGTCCAGCTAAACAATAATCATATTGAAGTATATAAATAGTATTAGGCTCGTTAATCATATCTTGAGTAAGAGTATTAACACCACTAATCATATTCTTACGAAGATATTTACGAGCCTTTCCGCTATAATCATTTACATTATAGTCTTTATCTGCAAATTTAAGTAGATTATCAACAACGGTTAAATCTTCTTCATCAGCAGCATTAATAATTTGAGAAGCAGTAAACATTTGTTTAACAGATTCACTAAGCATATCAGGAGTAATCTGACCTTCAAGTATTTGAACAGCATTATCTTCAAAATACTGTTTAAGTACTTGTGCCATATAATTAACTACTACGTTACGACGAAGATAATTATCTTGTATATTAATACCAAATTCATCAGCAACAGCACGTTCTGCAATTGCTCTTGGAAACATACCACTAAAAGATTCTACAAATTTAGAACCAATTTCAGAATCAGCTTCAAGATGCCATTTCTTAGCATTATTAACAGGAGTTATTTCATCAAGTATATAACTCTTTTTAGTCTCAATAACATAAACTTCACAACCTACTCCAATTTGTTCCCAAGTAAGAGCATCTCTATCTTCCATTGTAGATACTACAATTCTAGCAGCTTTAAGCCCTCTTTGAACAACAGCAATAAGTTCAAGTATTTCTTTCTTAAAGGTTTCATAATCAATAACTAAATCTTCTCGAAGTTTAGCAATAGGTTGCCAATATTCTTCATTAGATAAAGGAATACCAGCAGGAACAGCTTTACGAGATATATAGCTAGCATAGAAACCGTCATGAACTATACATAGTCTTTCATAAGGTCTATCATCCCATTGACCATTACAAGTAAGACTAACTTTACCAAGTTCTTCTTCTATTGTTTTCATACGTTCTCTAGGTTTACTAAATTCATAATGTAGACCCCCCGTAGAGGATGGAATACATTCATGTTATTCATTATTATAATCAACATTACTAAGACTATAAGTTTCATTATATTCTTTACCTTCTTCTTTCTTCTCCCAAAGTTTACCAGTTTCAGGGTCAACATAAAATTTAGGAGCATCTCCACAACTAACTATTGCATGAATTTTACCTTCTTCATCAACAGGAAGCGTAATAGAACCACTATACTGAACTTGTTCACTACCTTCATAAATAATATTAAGTTGACCTTTAATATATTTAAGAAGAGTTTCAGCAAGTTTATCTTGACCAAGTTGATATGCTGCCATAGCAGATTGAAACATATTCCAACAAGTAACAATATTTTTATTATTACCTTTACAAGTAGCAGAACAATCATTAAGCATATCAAGTCCATATTGTGCCATAAGAACTAATAGTTTATGATAAACACAAACATATTTGCTAGGAACAGTCATATAAACATATTGAGGACTAATCTCAACTTGTTCAGTTCCATCAGCTTTTACATAGACACCATTAACATAATTATCATCTATTTGTTCACTCATTCTACCATCAAGTTATTATATGAATTAATAATTGATTTTTGTTCTTCGTCAGAAAGCAATTCTAAGGCTTCTAGAGCTTGAATTAAAATTTGTCCTTGTGTTAACTTGCACCAATTTTTTTCGTTCAATGGGAAGCCTAATTCTGCTATTCTCACCTGTTTTTCAGCCATGCTTGCAATGCGTAATTGCATCTCTTTCGATAGCTGTTTTGGATTACTAATATAACCACCTATCATAATATCATCTTATAAAAGCCTTATTAATAATATATGCAGTATAATCATTAACTCTAATATCAATACGTTTATTAAATGCTAATATACGTTGATCAGAATCAAGATGTTTATTATATATTATATTAATAATATCACCATAAACATCTTCTTTCCATTCATCTTTCATATAATGACTAAGATAATCTTCATCTCCACGATACATATTTAATTTAGAATAAGCATCATAATAAACACTGTTAACTAAGTGTCTAGCATTATATTCAATTTGGTCACGATTAGCATCAATGTTATTTGTAATGATAGTAGAAGCAACAAACTTTGCACATTCAGAAGCAGCATTAACCATAGCAATAGATATGACAGCTTTAGATTTCTCTCTATCTTTATCTATAATATCTTTGGTAACTATATTAAGAAGTTTAGCAATATCAACTAAAGGATCTTTCTTTTTACTATCTATTATCTTATTAACTATAAGATAAATTACAATAACAATGCCTGGAACAAGACCTTGTTCAAAAGCATTTTGTATTAATTCCATCTTTATAAAATAAAAATAGGGACTATCAGTATTAACAGTAATGCCAATACCAATAGCCCCTATTTGATTAATATTACCTAAATATTTACCTAATCAAGTCGGGTAACAGGTTATGCTTTTTCTTCAGTGGCAATAGCTTTAAGGATAGTTTCAACAGTTGCAATAGCAGCAGCTCCAGTTGGGAATGCTATTTGTACAATCTGATGAACAACTTCATCTCTAGTTTTCATTTCACGTGGAACAGCAAAACGAAGAGTAAAGATAGTATATCCAGCATCTGCACTATCAGGTTGTTTCAAAGGATTAAGCGGATATGTAGGATATAGTTCAGTATAAGTATCTCGATAAGTATATTCGATACCAGCATCAGCAGCAGCTTTATTAGCCAAATCAGTAATATAAGCTGCATCTCCATATGCAGGAAAACCAGTAGCTGTAACTGTAACACTAATACCAACTAATTCATCAGCTCCAAGAATTTCATAATCAATACCTTTAGACTCAGCAGTTAAAGTAATTTTAGCATCAGCAACTGTTGCTTTAATACCATGACCAATAGTATTGTTATTAATCTGATTAGCTAATTTCTGCGCTACATCATTTGCAGTCGGATTAAGACCTGTATGAATAGTAGCTGTCCAGCGATTACGTTCATTGAACTTTAATCCTTTCTTCACAATCATAATAGAATAATCAGAATAAGCATTTACATCTCCGATAGTAAGATTAGCAGAGAAAGTAGTAGCAGCTCGATAAACACCTTTAACAAAAGTAAGATGTTTCTTATAAGCTGGAAGAACTACTGGACCATTTGCTTCACGACCAAGATTAATGTAAAACTTATCGGTAATCTTAGTACCGTCAGCGTCAATCATTTCCTTGCCATTAGCAAGATAAGTAAAAGCAACCGCTCCAGCAGCAAGAGGTAAGCTCGCTCCATAAGCGACATTGCCCGCTAACAAAAACTGTCTCATTTTTAATTTAATTTAGAGTTTAACTTTGTTTATCAGCTCCATTAGAAGTAGCACCAATACTAGCAAGATAAATCTGTACTGCACGCATAACTATTTCCATATGTAAATAAGGAGGTAAATCACAATTAACCCAATCTTCTTCTCTATCTTCATCAAATTTAACTTTAGCAGGTTCTTTGATATAAAGATATTTAACTAATTGAGGTTTAACTGTATTATTACGTCCAGTATATATATTAACATTAATACCAGATTCATCTCCAAATATAGTAACTATCGGAGCATCTTTCGCAGCACGATTACAGAAATCTCTTAGCGTTTGACCTAAATCTTCAGCTTCAATAATTCTACAATCATAAATTGTCTTGCCATTATAACTAACTTGAAAGCCTGTATATAGCATTATTCCGTCGCTATCAATATTAATTTTATAAGGGTCAACTTCTGTTCCACCACCTGTAATATCTCCGCCGTTAACAGTACCCGCTGTGTATAAAGTTCTAAGAGCATTAACAGGACTAATAGAAGCATTTTGTCGAGCAACCTTATCATTATAAGGAACAGGTCCAACGTTTTCTACTATTACATTTCTAGCTTTTTCGATTATAGCAGCATTAAGACAAATATCTATATCTTCCATGAGAATAGCACGAACGGTCTGCATACCCATCTGTTGTGCCAGTTCTCTGAACGTCACGTGCATCTCCCCAATGTTCATAATCAAATGTTTTTAAGTTTATTTTTATAAGCACTAACAAGAGCACTATTAGTAGGATTTTTAAACCATGTAACAGCTTCCTTAACATTAGCACCAATGAACTCACCATCAGGAGTAGTAATATTCTGATTATGAATTGCTCTGATAAATTCTCCACGAGAAATAAGAACCTCAATTAAAGATTTAATAGTAATATCTTTATCATTGCAAAGTTTATTAAACTTAGCAGGTTCATTTGTACTAAATTTATCAAGATGAGTTTGTTTATCGACAATATCCATAGCCATACCGTTAGGAATATTAATATTATTGGCAACACAGTATTGAATAAATACAGCATCAAACAAATCACTATTCGTGAGAAGTTTAACATAATTGCCTTTAGCAGAATTAATTTCCTGACGATGTTTAGCAAGACGCTCAGCTTCTCTTTGGTCATCTTTAAAATAAAATCTAATAGATGGGTCAGAATTAATAAGAGCAATATCTTTAGCTACATCTTTATATAATAAACAATGACGATAAATTAGATAATCATCAAGAACAATAGGATAACCATATTTATACTTTTCACTTTCAAGAAGATTTAACTTAGTAATTTTAGCTTCAAGAGCTTCTCTAAGTTCTTTAACTCCTTTACGGTCACTATTCATATAAGCAGTTTCAATAGCTTCTTCTTCGGCTCTAAAACGAAGATAATCTCGTTTACGATTCCAAAAGAAAGAAATATCAAAAGTCTTACCTAGTTCATCAACTGAAACACTAATATTATTAAGATAAGCCTTAACCCGTGAAATAAAGTTTTCATTATTAGGAGCAAGACCAATTAAAGCAGGAAAATAAGATTCAATCTCACCTTTATTAGAAGAAAGAGTACGAGAACTACGAACACAACTACCAATCTTATCCATTCGTTTAGGTAATGTTTTATCATTAACTCTACGATATAATGAATAATTAGTAACTAAATTAATAGTAATAGTTCGTTTTTCAGTATAAGGTTCATCAAGACTTTCATCTCTAAATCCTACTGTATTAGCAGGCTGTTTATCTACTCCATCCTCTACGGGGGGTATAACCTGTTTATCTGTATTTATATTAGAAGCAGCAGGAGTATTTTCTCCTGCTTTATTAGCTTCATTTACTTTGTTAAAATCCATATCTTAAATAGCTTCTTTTAAATGATTATAATACACATTTCAATAAGAACATCTTAGTGGCATTATCTACCTGCAAACCAATAGAGCCTTTAACTTCATAACGAGCCATATCAATTTCAGTAGCTGCATGATTAGTATTAGGCAATCCCCAGCAAGCAGGAATATCAGTCATACCTTCGATAACTTTAGCTTTATAAGCCTGTCCTTTTTGACGTACTATACGAACATTCTGATTACCTTTATAATTACTCATATCAATCAAAGCAGCTTGATGAGAAGTAATAGGCAAGCCAGTAGTAGGATGAATCATACCATTTTGCTTAGCAGCTTCAGCATCAGTACCCTTATCGAAATAAGCATTATGAATAACAGTAATGATATATCCATCTGGAGTTTTATACTTATTAAAGTAACGTCCATAAGAAAGACCATCACCATTATCTTGAATCATCTTTTCACCAAGAGGAGTAATAAATCCGTTTTCTTTAGCATCAGTTCTGATAGCCATTTCAAAGTCACGAATAAATCCTTTACCGCCCATAAGAACAACTTTCTTATCTCCATCTTGAGTATCACGGTCAAGAACATCACCAACTGTACGTTCAAGTTTGTTAAGAGTCAGAACTTCACCATAAGTATCGTAGTTAGATTCACGACAAATTTCTAACATACCAGCAGTATGAGGAATAGGTTTACCATTATCATGGTCTTTCAAAGGAATAGTACCGTCAGGTAAACGGTTATATTCAGACTTCCACAAACGTTCTTCGTTCATTACTCTCATGTGCAAGTTGAACTGTCGCATCTCTTCGTTAATCCAAAGAGTAGAAGTACTACCATTATCATTTTGGAATTGATATTGAGTAACAACATTAGCAAGATTACCAGCTATTTCTTTAGAATAACGATAAAACTCAAGTTGAGAAGTCATTCCAGCAGGCCCCATAGTATTGCTTCTATTACCTTTAGAATAAGATTCAGAAACAGTAGGAGCACTCATTGCCCAATACATACCTTTAGCCAACCATTGAGGGTCAACATAAGCATCGGGATTAGGAGAAGTAAGTTTCAAAAGATAAGCATAGCCATAAGCAGATTCACCTAAGTCTTTCTGAATACGAACTTGAGTAACACCATCGGGAGCAGTAAGACCATGTTGTTCAATAAACCAATGAGTAGAGAAGTGAACTTCAAATTCACTACCATTTTGACCCGGTTTAGTAACAGCAGTATTAAAGTAAGTTACAAAGTCTGTAAACTTCATACGACCCATAGTTTTCCAAGTCCATTGTACAGTAGCAACATTTTTAATACCACGACTACCTTGACCTTCAGTAATAAAACTTAAAGGAAAACGGTCATCATCCATACCATAATTATAAGTCAGAAAACTATTAATTTCTTCTGGCTTTTGAAGCTGAAGATAAGCAATTGATTCTTCATTAGAATAACCTCTATCTTCATAACGAGTTTGTCCAATAACACGTAATGTTTTCATCTACAAATTTACTATTATGTTAATAACCAAAACGCTCATCTTTCAGAGCATCTTTTTTACTGTCAGGTTTAGTTATTTTAATAGCTCCTTTTGTAGATTTACGTTGACTAGCAGTAAGTTTCAACTTTTTAGCTTCTTTATCAGAAACAGCCATTTCTATCAAACTATCATAACCTTTACCTGTATATTTAAGCCAAGCCTTAAGCAGTTCTTCATCGCGTCTTTCAGCAGGAGATAACTTCATTAAATCATTTTCATAACGAGAAAGTCCTTTATCATCAACTTGATAAACATAATTGAAGAAATCTTCAGGAGTAGTAGAAATCTGTTTACCATTACGTTCAATAATAACAGTTTCGGGAATACGATAACCAGCAATCTGTCGCTTATCAATACAATCTTTAACTCCATTCCAAAATTCCACAAGTTGTTTCTCTTCTTCTGCTTTAACTCGCATAGCTTCTTTAGCATTAGCTTCACGCATTTCGTTATCAGCTTTCTGAAGAGCTTCAAGTTCTTCTTTAGCAACATTGAAAAGTTCATTACTATCTTTAAGATATTGAATATACTTATCAACATTACCACGACGATTAAATTCCTTAAACGCCTCACGAACAATAGCTTCTTGTTGACTTACATTATTTTCATCTACTTCAATACCGCTTCTATCTCGAAGTTTGCCAAAGTTTTCAAATGAATTACCATTTGCAACATAATAATTAAGAAAATCACCAACAATAGGATAATCTTCAAATAATTTATTAACACCAGCTTGAGCAAATTCGTCACGTTTTAAATCAATAACGGATTGAATATAACTTGCAACTCCTTGAGGAGTATTATCAAAAGCAACTGGTTTACCATCTTCTGAAGTAACAGAAACACCTACAAGTTCTTGAATTGATTTAACATCAATAGTATTTTCTTCTTTAGTATCTTCTACTTCAAATTCTTTAAGATAAGCAGCAACTTCATTTTTAGCTTTAAAGATATTACCTTTATCGTCAATAAGATTACCGTCTTTATCAACAGTATATTTATTATCTCCATCTTCGATAATAGTACCTTCTTCTAAACCATGTTCAGCATCAGCGTCATTCGCTTTGTCATTAGGCTTACCCCCCGTGGAGGATGAAGATTGGTTATCTTTATTAGCATTAGAATCGCTATTCCCATCTCCATTACCATTATTAGTAATATCATCAATAGGATTACCATCAGCATCTAACTGTCCTGTTTTACCTGTATCAAGGTCTGTCATGTCGTCAGTAGGTTTTCCATCTCCATTAGATGTTTCACCATTAAAACCAAAACTAGGCATAATTCTTTGTTTTTAATTAATTACTATATCACAAATATAAACTATAATAATAATATGAGTTTTACTTGTATCGTTAAAATATGTTCACCTTTAAACCGATTTGCCGACTAACATACTATTGCTAACTAGGATATTTATTACTGATAACCTATCCTGTCGCTTTCAGAGAAGCCGTGTATGAATCAAATTTTATCATAATGATTAATCTATCACGAAATGAATAAAGTGCTTAGAATGAGCTTAAAATGGCTCATGTGATGTAAAGAAAAATGAAAATGGGCTGAACCTACTTTCACAAGCAAGTCCAGCCCTATTATGAACAAAATTTAGAAGTACAGCCGATTATTTACTTTTACTATCATAACGATTTTTATTCGTTTTTGCAATCTTGACTTTATCATCACTTTCTTTAAGTTTAACAGCTAATTCTTTTTCTTTAAGTTGCGCTTCAACAGAAGTTTTTTGAGCATCTAAACTAAGTTTACTACGTTCAAGATTAAGTCTAGCATTTTCCATACGTTCTTCAGCTTGACTCTTTTCAGCATCACTAAGACCATTATCAAAACTCATAATATTAGCATTTGCTTTCATAGCTTCAATCTGACCATCAAGATATTTTTCAACTCTAATAGTTTCTCTATCTTGTTCTGCTTTTCTATCAATCTTAGCAAGCTCAAATTCTTGACGAAGTTGTTCTGTTTGTTGAGAAACACGTTCAACATCAAGTTCATGCTCACGTTGAATATTTTGATACTTATCAATAAGTTTACTAATTTGAGCAACATTATCTCCACGTATAGCAGCATTAGCCATATCCATATTACCATTTTGAGCAGCACTAAATGCAAGTTGTTTATATTGTTCAAGTTTCTCACGTTCTTTAACAGAAGTTTTACAAGTAACAATATAATTAGCAAATATATGACTATTAACATCAAGACTTAAATATCTAATATCGCCATCTTTAGTTTTATAAGAAGTATTAAGACCATCAATCCAAGCAAGTTTAGTATAATCCATTTCAGCTTGATAATCTCGTTCTCTCATTTTATCAAATATAAATTCAATAATAACAGAACCCATACTTCCACGAATAACTGCTTCGTCAGTAACTCCTTTACCAGCACTATTAGCAATCTCACCATAACGTTGTGGAGTCATATCACATTCCATTTTAGCAGTCTGTTCAATCTCTTGAATAAGTTGTCCAAGTTCAGTAATATAATTATTCATACGACTTTCAAGATAACGAACATTTTGTGCTTTAACTAAATTAGCATCATCTTCATCATCAATATAAAGCACTCCATCAGCAGCCATACGATATATAGTTTCAGCAGGTTTTTTACCAAGAAGAGATTTAGCAATCATAAGAACATTCATCTTATTTTTAGCAATAGCCATTTCTCTATGATAAGAAACTATATTACGAAATACTTGATAAGGAATAACTGTATCTACAACACTAAATCTTCCAAAACCCGGCAAAAGTTCTGCAATACCATTATAAGGAAGTTTACCATTCCTATTGTAAGCAATAGGACGAGCCTTATAAGGATATATACTTGTCGCACGAGAGCCAATTCTAACGCTCTCATAAACTTGTGGACGCCACACCCATTCAATACTAATATCACCACCAGCAGGGTTAAGCTGATAAGTTTCATCAACAATTCTTGTTGTAACAAATGCTCCATTACTATATGTAAGAATACCTTCTTTTATTTCACCTCTCCAAACAGTATGCCAAACTTCAAATAAACCATTATTAGCATCACGAGCCATTATATTAGTGTTCTTAATATGTTGCAAATCATCTTTATTAAATTTACTACATATATCACCAAAATAATACATATATTTATCCCAATTTAAAAGTGCTTTATCACTAGAAGTAGTAGCACTATATTGATAATATGTATCAAGAGCTTCACGTTCTTTTTCAGAAAGATATTCATAAAATTCATCTATAATTTGTTGTTTAGTCAACATACGACGTTCAGCAAACATATCATAATCTTCTGCAAACATATTATCGTTAGGAATAGGAAAAGCATCTCTAACACTAACAACACGTTTAATTAATTGATTACCTACAACATCTCTATATGTATAACAAGCTCCAAAAGCAACAAATTCAAAATAAGCTCTAGCGTATATAGTAAAAGCATCAGTAAGGTCATCAATAACATTAATTAAATCTTGTCCTTGTGCACTAATATCATCAATAAAATTTTCATTAAATTCTTTAATAAAAGCTTCAATATCAACAGCTTGTTCAGGATTAAATTGTTCAGGATTATTACTTTCATTAACAAACTGCATATAACTTTCTTGTATCTTTTTAGCAACAGCTTGTTCAGCAAGCATCATAATTTGTTTACCAAGTTCAGCATCTCTAGCAAATACAACTTCTGGATTATTAGCTCCAACAATAAAATCATGTGGATTCTTAATATATTCACCAATATATCTTCTAATAATACCTTTCATCATATCATAATTACGCATAGTAGCTGGAAAACGAGTTAGATTTTCATCTTTCTCATTATAAGGATTAAGAGTTTTTCTATAATATTCTCTAGGAATATTACCAAGAAGAATATTAAACTTTTCTTCTACATTAAAATCAGCTTTACAAGCAATACCAGCTTCTATAACATAATCACAACACTTAGCATACCAATCAACTTCTTGTTTTTCAGCATAACTAACGTGCTGATTAGGAAAATCAAGTCTACCAAAATTATACATATCTTTATTCAATTTTATCATTAATAACAATAAATTTAAATACTCCCATATTATCTTTTCGAAGAGCATTATTAATTATATAAGGTTTTACACCTAAAAATTTAGCACATTCTCCAACAGTGCCTGTAAACAATAACTTATTAGTATTTCTATTATAAACACTAATTTGTTTAGTTGGAGCATATCTATTTTTATCAAAAGGTTCATCTTCTTTAAACCAAAAATAGCCATTAAAATATCTATTAAAACCTTGTCTAAGTGCAGATTTAATACTTGTAAAGCCAGCCTTATAAACTTGTTCTTTACTATCCCAAATTTTAATTATATTACCATCTTTATCATATTGATAAACTTTATATTTAGATTGTTTTTTACTTATTCTATTAAACACATCACTATGAAGAAGATTTTCTTTATTAGTACACCACTCTAAATTCCAATAAGCATTATTATATGTATTTTCATCAATATGGTTAACAATATTATATTTTTCAGGATTGTTATTAATAACAAAATATTTTGCAACAAGTCTATGTGCTAAATATTGAATACCATCAATACAATAAGCCTTATATTTATTATTCTTTATATATATGTAAAACTCTTTTCTTTTTTAGTATATTTATTTCTAACAAAACCATAATTGCTAAGTTCATATTTATCACTTTCTTCTATACTTATCCAAATAACGTCATTTTCTTTCATAATTATAATATATTAAAAATTAATATTCCAAAACTTATAATAGGAGGTATAATAGTAAACCATTGTCTATTAAAAATATCTGTTTTATCATTATCTTCTGTAACTTTCTTACGACTAGCAAGTTCTCGTTTACCTTTAATATCAATAGACTTCCAATATATACCTAAAAGTATAAGACTAGATATACGGTCAAAGTTACCTTCGGCATTAAACTTTTTAAGTTCAAGAATTGTTTGATAATCAAGAAATCTTTCAAAAACATAAATATCTTCTCCAAATTCATTCTTACCAATAACTTCATATAAGAACTCTTTAAGAAGTCGAAGACCATCTAGTTTCTTAGGACCACTACCAATATTATAACCATAACTAGTACTAACTTTTTCTTTAACAGCAGAATCCCAAACATATAAAGGTTCATAACCTAGATATTTAGTAGCTTTCCATTTACGAAAATTAGAAACAGTTTCACCACGATTTATTTCTACAAGTCCAGTACCAATACAATTATACCATTTACATAGTCGATAAAACTTTTCATCAGCTTCTTCTAGTCTTTCAGTACGTCCATAATATGCAGCACATAACTTAGGTTTAAATCCATTACGTTCTCTAGGCATTTCAATAACAAATATACTATTATGAGAATGTCTATCAGTAATTTCTTTTTTATCTTTATCAATACCAACAGGGTCATAAACTGCAACATAAGTACCAGGAAGAATACTTCTTACAAGTCTATCATTAATATATGTTTCTTCATATTCTGGGGCAAACCAAACTCTTATACAACCATGAGGGTCTTCATTACCACGTCTAGGAACTCCTTGAATATAATCATAAGTTTTCATATCAGGATTTTCAATTCTTATACGAGCATTAGATTTAAAATAAATCTTTTTAGTTCCATCTTCAAATAGTTCACCATCAGTATAAAACTTATAACTATTATCAACTCTAAGTTTATCTTCAAACTTATTAAGAGCTTCACTACTAAATATATTTTCACTAGCACTACTAAAAGATTCAGCAGGAAATAAAGCACGTTGACCAAGATAATTAAGATATTCTGCAAAAGTTTTAGCAGTCTTTTTCTTTTCAATTCTTTCTCGTGCAGCAAGTTTAAGTCCTATTCGTAGATGACTATTTCCATCTTCATCAAATCCTTTAACTCCATCTATTTCTCCTTCAAGACCCCAAGCATAAGATTTAAAAAATCCACAAACTTCATTACGAGCATCATTATCAAAAACATTTTCAAAAGCCATAAATCCAAATGCTCTAGGATTATAAAAGTTTTGTTCAAATATTTGCATATTAGCAGCAGTAGCAGTTCCCCAAGCCATAAGAGTACCAGTAGTACGAGTACCAACAGTCATTGTAGGTTCAGTTACATTCATAAACTCATCAAAATTCTGCATTGTAGATAGCTCTTCAACTTTAATTGTAACAGCATCTTTACCAATAGCACAGTCTGGATTATTATTAGCACTAACGCTTAAAAGAGAACTAGACCAACTATCATCAGCTTCAACTCCATTTTTCATACGATAACCAAGTTTAAAACTATCAGTAGTAGGACTATATATACCTCTTTTAAATGGAGTCTTTTCTTCAAAGAACTTTAAGTTATTAACAGCAAAATCACTTAAACCTCCTTGTTTAATTAAATATTTATTATCAGCTGCAACATGAATAACAACTTTATGTTTAGATAAGTTAACTTCATTAGAACTATCAGCAGCCATAATATAAGAAAAACCTCCACGTCGAGTTTTATCAATAATAAGATGTAAACCATTACGTCTACAAAATTCTATAATTTGCCAAGTCCAAAATTGAGCATCAATAAAACTAGGAAAACTATAAATCTTTTTAGCAGTAGCTCCATGTTCAGTAACAATAACAGATGATTCATCTGTACGTTCCATACGAGTATAATTAAGAAAATTATAATGACCACCTGTTATCCAAACATCTTCTATACTTCCATCCGGATTTTGCCAACAAGGAGCAGAAAAACCATTACGTCGTCTATCACATTCTCTACGTCTAAATTGTCTATGAGGAATACTATCAACTTTAAATTGAGTATATTTACCTGTGGCTTGATATGTTCTAGCAGCTTCATTAAAAAGTTCAGTATTAACAAATTTGCCAGGTCTAATATTTAAAAGAAAGCCGCCACTATCTCCAATTAAAAAGTTATTATGAGGGTCATACCATCCACAATCACTAGCTTTCTTATACTTTTTCTCTTTATCAGGTTCTTCAATGTATTCTAGAAAAGGATATTTACCATCAGCCATAATATTTTATTTAACTAGTAAACAAACAACAAAAGCGATAGCGCAAACAGCACCACCGCTTACCAAATATCTATTCTTACGTTTAATACGTTCAATAGACTTATTTAAATTATCATTTACTTTATTACTATTATCAAGATTATTTTGTAAAATTTCAACTTCTTTATAAAGAGCATTATATTTAATCTTATGAAGATTAATTATACTATCTTGTTCGTTAATAATATCTTTATAAAGTTTAGCTTTAATAATTTTAGTATTAGCAATCTTAATCATATTAATAGGGACAAGAACAGTTGTATCAGTAGTGTTGACTCCCCGTGGAGGATGCACTACATTATCAATCTCACTCTGACACCAACTTCTTGAATAACTCCCAAGTAGCACTGTCATTAAGACTAATAACTTTATCTTCAATATCTTTTTCATGTTCTTTAAGTTTATAAACTACACTTTCTCTTTCAATTATAACTAACTGTATAGAATCAATCCGAACATGATTAATAGCAGTGTCACTTTTATTATATGAATTGGCTTCTACACTAAAACGACTTATTGATAAATATAAAGTTGCACATAAATTAATAATCACTATTACTAATATTGCTATTAATATCTTCTTCATGATTCTATACAGTATTAAGTTAATCTTTTATTTCTATAAGTTTATTAAGTAAATCAAGGTTCCATCTACCAGTTTCTTTAAGACCAAGAACTCTTTGAGCCATCTTAATAGCAGCAACTTGACCACAATTTACATTAGTATCAAATAATTGTTCAGCAACTCTCTGACTATTAAAATCATCAAGTTCAAATACATCCCAATAACCAATTTTATATTTAAACCAAACAAGTTTTTGAAGTTGAATATCATTATCAAGTTTAGACTTAAATTCTTTACTGCCAACAGTATAATGTTTCTTATAAGAATCAATCATAGTCCAACCTTGCCAAGTAGGATTATATTTACGACTGATACCTCTATAAGTTTCTCCACCAGCATCATCTTTATCGTTTACATAACCACCTTCTTTAATAGATAGTTTTTTAAAAGCATCTCCAAAGTAAGCCATAATTTAATTTATATAAGGATTAGTACAATATCTAAAACAATCAACAGCGTCATAATATTCATCTTCATCAAATTCTTTAATTGTAACCCAAAACCAAAGAACTTTAATTTGAACTTTATACATCACAGCTTCCAAGTCATCATCAATATGATATTCATCGCCAATTAATCTTATATTTTTTCTACGATTAATAATATACATAATACTTTATTTATTAAATATGTTTCCACTTATATCCACCAGCACTAAAATTATTATATACAAAACCTCTACTATCTATTGACATAGAATTTCTAGCTACTTTAGCTATTTTACTTTTATCTATATTTAATTCTCTAGAGGCATCTGCAACACAATCAAAAACTTTTATAATTTTATTAGTAAAAATATTTATTTGAGCAACTTTTCTTTTCTTTTTATCTCTATTTTTATTTAGAGCATTTAAAACATTATTTATAGTATTTACATTATGATAATTTTCTTTCTTAGTTACCCATCTTAAATTAGTTACTTTATTATTAAGTTTATTACCATCTATATGGTCTACAAAATCTTTTCCTTCAATTTTTGGAATAAAAGTTTCAGCAACAATTCTATGAAGAAGAATATTTCCAGTATTACCATCTTCATTCCATAAATCAACAACTTTATATCCACACCTAATACTTCCATTTAATAATCTAGGATTCTTATTATTATAAGAAATAATTCTACCTAAATTACTAACTTCATATTTAGGATAATTTTTAATTTTTACCCAAACTTCAAGAGGATTATCTTTTATATTTTTAGAAATATTAATAACAGGCATATTATTATTCATTAAGTGTTCTATTTATCCATGAACGTAAAAATTTGATATTATTTCCTTTACCGGCAATATCATTATAATATCTAATACGTTCAAGTTTATATTTAGCTACAAAATAATCAGCACTAATAGTAGTATCAGATTTATAAGCATTAAGAGAATCTTGAGTTCTACGAAGTAATTCTTTAGTTAAAACTAATTCATTAACAGCAGTAGAATCAGTAACAGGAACATAACGAATTTCAGGAACTGGAGTAATACGTTTAGTACATCCACTAGATAAACAAATAGCAAATATAACTAAAACAATAAAACCAATAATTACTCCAATTAAATTATCTTTATTTAATTTCATATAGCAAGTTTAAATTGAGTTTGAACACCACTAGCTTTAATTTGTAATTCTCTATCTTTAAGAACTTTATTAATATCATCACGTAGATAATTCATAGTAAAAAACTTAGTAGTTTCAACAGGATTTTCTTTAATATGATAAAGACCGTCAGAAAATCTTTTTGGCATACCATATTCATTAAGTTCAAAATCACTATCAATATGACATAACCAAATACCTTTAATAGTTAAACCAAGTATATATTCAACAGCAAAAGCATACATACTAAGTTGAAGATTATATATAGCACCATTACAATTAGGGAGATGATTAAGAGGAGCTAAGAGTCGTTCATCTTTATCAACCCAAACATTAGTTTGTTGTGCAGGTTTAACTGTTTTATCTTTCTTATAATAACCACTACTAAATTTTAATCCACCACGATTTGTTTTCCAATCACCTACAACAGCACAATTAGTATCTTCATTAACTAGAAGAATATCAATAGTTCCACTAATTAACCAATCTATAAGAAACATACCAATCTCACTATAAATCTTATATCCTCTTTCAGTGTACATTTTAAACGCATCATAAATAAGAGGATAACGATTATCTGTAAGTTCAATAAAATCTTTAAGATTAAGAAGTTTATAACTAGCACCAAAATTTGGAATATCAGCAATAGTAACCATTACACCATCTTCACGTTTATCAAGATAATTAATAGCTTGTTGAAACATAGATGCTCCTTTAACACCATCTTCAAGACCATTATGAGTATTAGTTCCACGTTCACAAGCTTCTTTAGTAATAGTTGACCATTGTTCCTCTAGTTTCTTTTCGCTTATTCCTAGTTCTTTAGACTTTTTTCTTAACCAATAGTTCTTATCGAACTTTGGAGCATAATTATGAAGGATAGTAGTAGTTGAAATATAATCATTACCAAGACTATCGTTATATTTATGTTCTTCTTCATGAAAAATAAGTCTAATATCATTATATCTTTTATCTTTAAGTTCCATATTAATATTATTAAGTTCAACACTAGCTTGGACCCGCTTCGGCACTACGTGCCTACGCTAGACTCCCCGTGGAGGATGAAGTGGATTAGCATCAGCTTATTCCTCAATCATACTACTAGTAATTTCAACTCCACCTCTACCAGCAACATTCTCTTGTTCATACAGAAGATTTTCTTCAGCTACATTAAGAGCTTTAATCGTGTTTGGAAACTGATTAGCTAAATCATTAATTTGTTTCATATAACCAATAACAACTGGAACATCTTCTAGACTAGCACCATCAGATAACTTGTCATTCAACAATTCATTTAACTTGCTAGCAGCTAGAGCAACATTATGAATACCACGCTTAATATTAAGTACAGCTTCCATACCAGCTCCAGCTTTTTGATTATAATATCTTTTAATAAGTTTCCAAACAAGAATATCAGGTTGATAATTTTTAGGTAAATCAAAATTTTCAATAGCTTTCTTAAGAGCTTCTTTTTCACTAAGACCTTCTTGTAGACACGGACCTTTAGGGTCACCAAGATAATAAATAACTCCAACTTCTTTAACATACATCTCTTTATTAGGAGATTTATCTCTAGTATAAAGAAGACTAACATCTCTATCAAGAAGTTGTTTAAGTGTAGGAGCTTTTGGCATACCAGTTTCATCTATGGTCAGCATCCAATCCAATTCCAAACCGTTCATATATTTCTTCTACTTCTTCATCAAATTCAATAATTTCAAGTTTACCCATAGCATATAGCCAAAGATTAGCATAAGCAGCACTATGTTTTTTACTTAGTTTAATCCAAATAGGAAGAAGTTTCTTTTTAAACTTAAGTTCAGTCTTAATCTTTTCTTCTTCTTCATAATGTTTTTGCTTTTCTTCTTCCATAACTTTAGCAGTATATTCTTTATATTCTTCTCTAGTCATAGTTTTTCTAGCTTCTTTAAAGTCTTTATAATGACTAATAAGTTTGGAACGATACCAATTCTTTTGAATAGTACCAATATGAGGAATAGCAACACATTTATCTTTTCGTATATTAATACTAGCTTCTTTTTCAAGACTTTCAATAATAGATTTACAAAGTATTCTATCATCACCTTGAAACCCAATATCATCTAATATATTATTTATATCTTTATAGATAAGAATATAATCATCATCAAAATCTTCATGAGAACTAGTATTAGCAATATTAAAACTAGTATTAGTCTTAAAATCCATAATTGAAAGTTTAAGAACTCTTCTTAGATTACTACTATAAACAAGAACACAAGTACCTATAATTTTAAATTATACATAAGTAGTTCTAAGAAGAGTTCGATTATTTAGACGAAATGGCTAATTAGCTTTTTCAGCAGAATGATAAACAAAAGGATTAATAGCTTTATGTTTATCAGTAATAGCAGCTCTTAAATCATTAATAGCTATAACTTTAAATTCAACAAACCAAACTTTTTGTCCTTTTGTATATCCTTGATTTTGTCCAAAAGTACCAACAGTAATAGAACGAGTTAGTTCAGTATCATTAGTAATATACTTATTAACAAATTGAGGGCTAAGAACATTATGTTTAAGATAAAGATGATAACCACGTTCAAGAGTAGAACGGTCAATTATAATCTTATCCATTTGATTCATACCAATAAGTTCAGCATCTTCTTTACTAATCTTAGCAATAATTGGCATAACCTCAACTGTACTTACTTTACTATTAATAACACCGAACAAACTTTCATTTTGGCAAAGAGCAACAACACAATAATGTTTAGCAATAACTACATTAGTAAGAACAGCGTCAAGTGCTTCACTTGTTATTTCGCTGATGTCAGTAGGTATTTGAATACCAAAATCTTTAAATTTACTTTCAACTTTAATCATAACACTAAATTATTTAGTTTTAATAATACTATCAATACCAATATTTCCAAGTTTAAGTTTACTAGGAACTTTAACTTCTTTTTTATTCCTTTCTCCACTATGAAATTCTCTAGTGTATTTAGGTTTAGTTTCACTTTTATCTTTACCCATAACTTAATTGTTTTTAGCAAATGTAAGCGTTTGAATGAATCTACCAAGAGAAAAACTATTTTTAACATTTACATCATAGAGGATTATATGATTATAAATATGCAAGTCATACTCCCCGTGGAGGATGAAGATAAGCTAGACTTAATCATATTAGTATTAATAATATTAATAGAGATAATGATATTGATTATAGTATTGATTAACTTGATGTGATTGATACTGATTGTATCCATCCTCCACGGGGAGTTGAGCGGAGAGCGAAGCTCGGAGCGGGTCACAGCGAATCTATTAATGCTGATTATATTAAATATTATATATAATATATCTATATAGATACTATTGCTAACTTATAATTACTTGATTATCAATAAGTTATAAATACTAATTTATACCATACATGGAATAGATTTCGCTATTTATTTGCTATATTTATACCATACATGGAATAGATTTCGACATTTCCTAGAGTAATATATTTTTATGTTAAACTTAATACTATTATTGTTATGACTTTTAAAGAAGATTTTAAACCTACTAAAGTTTATAATAAACTTGTTAATGATGTTTGTTATAATGCTGATTGTTTAGAAGAATTTGAAAAACAAAGACTTGTTGCTGCTAATCCTTTTAGTTATAATAAAAGTATCAGAACTGGTATAGTTGCTGAATTTGATAATGGTTATCATCTTAGCAAAGAAGTTGGTATTAAACGTAATTTTGTTACTATTGGTATGAGAGTTTGGGATATAATAAGAAAGAATAGATATGCTGTTATTATTTCTTTTATTGGTTATATTGCTGAAAATATTAAATTTAATAGTAATGTTATTTATATTTCTCATGATTTAATTAAAGGTTATGGTTTAGTTAAACCTAATTATAGAGATTATTATAATGCTATTGCTTATCTTGAAGATGAAAATATTATTAAAAGAACTAATTTACAAAATATTTATGTTGTTAATCCTATTTATATATTTAGAGGTGATGTTAACAAACTCATTAATATTATTAGTGAAGCTAAATTAATAAAAACTTTTGATGATAAAGATAGACTTATAGTTGATAAATTTGTTTTATTTAAAAATGATACTGATAAAGGTATTGTAATTGCGAATAAAGATTTGTATGCAACTGAAGTTGTAGATATTAGTGAAGACTGAGTTAAATATTATGATAAAAATGATGAGAATTATAAAGATGAGGGCGAAGATAATGGAAATAATGAAGATGAAGGTAATAAAGGTAACGATAAGGAAAATGAAATGAAAAGTTATAATGAGAGTGATAGTGAAAATGATAGTAATGGTAATAATTAGAGTGAAAATAGTGTATATTAATGTTTTGATGAGGCTAGTGAGTAGGAGGGGTGGGTCATTAAATTGGACTTGACTACCCCCGTCAAGTTCTAGGAGAAAGTAAAGTTCTCATTCTCATTATCAACATTAAATATATTGAGATTATTCATCTCATTACATTACCAACTATTAATACCAATCATTATGAGAACAAACAAACCATTGTTGTTAGTTGCAATCATACTAATGATGCCAGCTATCATACTAGCATTGAAAGTAGAACCAACTAGTGATGAACAAATTACTGCTGTTGTATTTGGAATACTATCGGCTATTGTTAGTTATCTTAGTAGAGATTAATCTCTACTAGATGATGTTGCTCATTATCAACATTAAATACTTTGCAGTTGAAACGAAAACAACTGTCAGTAATGCTACTGATTAGCGTAATTAAATACTTAATAGTCATGCTAGACGTTAAAGATTTAGTGCAAGCTGCACAAAGTGCTGCTGCTCCTAAGAGTGCTAATGTAGTTGAACCAACTACTAGTGTTAACCAACCTGTTCAACCTACTGTTGATACAGATAATCAAAGTTCTGCGCAAGTGGAAACCATTGATGATGTTGTTAGACGCATCTGTACTGATAGTCATAGTTATGTAATGACTACTGTTATTACTAATATTGATTGTCAAGAACGTACAGGTCGTAATGGCAATTCTTATCTCAATGCGTTTGTTACTATTGCTAGTCCTGTCAAAGGTGCTCAAAGTATGCCTGATGGTACACATCGAATGGGTATGCTTGGTGCTATTCAGATGCCATTCAATCAGATACTGCTTGTAATGCGCAAAGACAAGTTCTACGGTAGATTTGTCAACTATGTTGGCGAAGCTGCTGAAGCTGGTTTTGCTAGTATGTATCTGACTGGTGTTGCTGTCAAAGTTCTTTGTCAGTTTGTACCTGCTGGTGTGCAAGACCGTAATCCATTTACTCGTAAAGACAATCTTTACAATGTTGTGGATTATGACCGATATGTATATCATATTGTAGGTATCGAACAGCCTGCTGACCCTGTTCTTGTTGGTGCATATAATGTACTTATCAAGCAGATTATGGATGATGCTCGTGCAGCCATTGCTGCCAAGCGTGAGGCTAAAGCTAAAGCGACTAGTTTTGTTGCTACTGCAATGAGTGATGACGATATGCCATTCTAATGAACATGACGCTACTGACCTTCGGGTTGGTAGCGTTTGTGTTATCAACAATAGCTTTGCTGATGCTGTTGCTAGTGTTCAACCTCGAAATGCTCATTATCAACATTAAATATATTGCAGCAAACGAACTTAACAGTCTGATAAGTCTTGTCAATCATGAACTAGCTGCAAGTTCTGATAAGCCTTATCCTAATATTAAACATCATGAAAGTACATCGTATTATTGCTATTATTGAAGTTGAGAATGATAATTCTATAACTTCTGTTGAACTTACTAGATTTAGTCTTGATAATATTAGACATCCTCTTGTTATTACTAATTTAACAACTAATGGTAGTGCTAATGATATCAAACAAGTATATGATAGTATTGATAAATGTAGATTAGCTATTGCTATTAAACTAAAAAGTATCGTTCGTTATATTAATGAAAGTCTTGATAATCATGAGCGTGATGAAATTACTGATGATAATACTATTAATGAAATTAATGATGATTTACCCCTATAACATTTTGTTATACTGATATTGGTCATGGAGATTTACTCCCATAATAAAAAGTTATAGAGGTGAAATTAGAGGTGACGAGAGGTATTGAATGTGGAAAAAGAGTAAGTGGAGATGAAAGTGGTGAATGTGGATTTCGTGGAGAATGAAATGGTGGAGTTGGATGTGGTTCAAATAGGGTTAAATTGAGGTTGAATGTGGAGATGAGAGTGATTGTGGTAGTGGTGAATGTGGAGATAAGTGTGGAGATGGTCATGCTGAAGGAACTAGTCCTGCTGGTATTCTTCCTAATCCTCTTCATCCTCCTAATAACACTCCTAATAATCAATCTAAACCTATTGTTCCAACTCTTTCTCCTATTTCATTATAACTTTTCGTTATAATCTCTATAACCTCTAGTTATACCTCCTATAACCTCTAGTTATACCGCTATCAGTTTCAGTTATAACATCATCTTCTCAATCTCATTCATCAC
>ERZ857965.213-NODE-213-length-92899-cov-5.701176_pt1 | contig 92899 bp, 94 predicted proteins | sample MGYA00519758_ERZ857965 | MGnify/ENA primary metagenome ERZ857965 (study PRJEB31778, sample SAMEA3449381) | human gut metagenome | biome: human gut; feature: human-associated habitat; material: faeces | place: United Kingdom | collected 2010/2012 ...
GTATTCTACTGCTCTTTGTTTAAACTTTATATCATAACTCATATTATATTTGTTAACTTATTTAATAATTTTCATACCTTTATTATTAAGTTCGTTTACTATATCATCTTTTCAACTTCTCTTACATCAACAGTACCTAAGTATGAAGAAATTCCACCTTTACCCCTAATAGTTTTAAGCATCTCTTTGTGTGTATAGTTTCCTGAGAAACATCTATCAATCAACTTTTTACAAGGTACTCTTCCCGATCTGTCTGGAGAAAAAGGACCTTCATCATCAGATACTATATCTACCATTTTGCCATTTTCGTGTACACTTAGGGTTATTCCTCCACCTAAATGAGCTACTATTAAATTTAATTCATCATATCTTTTATTGTTATCTTTAGCATACTTTATAGCCATAGCCCTTGAGTTTAATGCATGGCTTAAACATTCTCTATCCATTCCATTAACTCCAGACAATCTTGCCACATCAGTTAACTCATCAACTGATACTGAATCATATATGTATGCATTAATTCCTAAATTTTTAGCTATTTCATAAGATATTATTGCACCTAAATTTGATGCATGTTCTAAAACTGGTTTATTTATTAGTCTATCTATCATTTCATCATTTACTAAATACGCTCCAGATTTAACTGGTGGCAATAATCCACCCCTTCCAACTATAGCACTTAAAGAATCTAACTTTATATTATTTTCTTTCAATGCCTTTAATACTTTTTCTTTTCGCATTTCAAATTGTTCCTGTACTTTATCGTACTTTTCTAAATCTTCTACTTTATGGTCTATAGATTTTACTAATATCTGTTTTTCATTATCATATACAGCTATTTTAGTTGATGTAGAACCTGGGTTAATAGCTAATATTCTATAAATCATATATTTCCCCCTTAAAATATAAAAATTGCTATCTCAAAATAGAATTTATTAGTTACCTATAAAATTCTATTTTGAGATAGCATCAATAATTAATTAGACTTTAAAGGAAATGCTTCTTCTGAAACCATTTCCATTCCTTTTTTAAATGCTTGTAAGTTTATATCAACAAATTTTTCTTTAATATTTTCTCTTATTATACTTTCCCAATCTATATCTTCAAGGCTCATAGATTTTACTAATGCTCCTAAAAGAATTATATTCATTACTTTTGAATTGCCCAACTCTTTAGCTTTATCTGCTGCGTTTATTATAGTTGCATTTAATCTATTAAGCTCATCTTCTATTTCTTTTTCTTTATAAATAGCTTTACCTGTCAAAACTGGTATAGAATCTATTCTATAATTATTTACAACTATCTTTCCTTCTGGCTTTAAATATTCTAACCACCTTAAAGCTTCCATTTTTTCAAAGGATACTAATATATCTGCACCACCTATTTCAATAACTGGTGAATAAACTTTTTCTCCGTACCTAACTTGTGAAGATACTGAACCTCCTCTTTGGCTCATTCCATGTATCTCACTCATTTTTACATCATATCCAGCATTCATAAGACCTGTAGTTAATAATTTACTTGCAAGTATAGTTCCTTGACCTCCTACACCTACTAACATAATACTTTTTGTCATACTAATTTACCTCCTTAGATATAGCATCCTTTGGACATACTTGACTACATACCTCACAACCTACACATTGATTTTTATCTATGCATACTAATTTTTCTTCTGATTTAAACGATATAGCAGGACATCCTGTTTTCATACACAACTTACATCCTATACATTTATCAGTATCAACACTACATTTAAAAGTAAATGGATTATTAAACTCTTCTATATCTTGTCTTGAGAATTTTTTAAGAGCACATGGCCATCTTGTTATTATTACTGATGGTTCTTCTAAATTAAATGCCCAATCTAAGGTTTCTTTTACTTGTGATAAATTATTTGGGTTTATAGTTCTTATGTGCTTAACTCCACATGCTTTAACTAACTCTTCTATATTTACTTCACTAGTTACATCACCTTGTAATGTATATCCTGTACCTGGATTTTGTTGATGTCCTGTCATTCCAGTTATTCTATTATCTAATATTACTGATATAGAATTTCCTTTATTATAAACAACATCTAATAATGAGTTTATTCCTGTATGGAAAAATGTTGAATCTCCTAAAACTCCAACAACTCTTATCTTGTTGTTTTCTTTCATATTAAATACTTTTTGAGCACCATGACCACTACTTAAACTTGCACCCATACAAATAGTAGTATCCATAGCATTATATGGAGGCGCAAATCCTAAAGTATAGCATCCTATATCACCTGTAACCATAACATTTTTTCTTTTTCCTAATTCATAGAAAAAACCTCTATGAGGACATCCTGCACATAATCCTGGAGGTCTATTAACTACTAAATCTTTGTTATAATCTATAGTATCATTTGTTTTACCAAATACTGATTTTCTTATAACATCTGGTGTAAGTTCTCCATATGAAGGGAATATATCTTTACCATGACATTTTATATTATTAGCTTTTAATTGTTCTTCTATAAATGGGTCATTTTCTTCTATTACATAAACGTTATCTACTTTAGAAGCAAATTCTTTTATTTTTTCCATTGGTAGAGGATTTGTAAATCCCAGCTTCATATATGATGCATCATCTTTAAATACTTCTTTTGCATAGGTATAACACATTCCTGATGCAACTATACCTATTTTAGTATCATTTATTTCATAATTATTTAAGTGAGTATTATTAGAGTACTCTAGTAATTTACTCATTCTATCATCTATTTCTACTCTTCTTACTCTAGCATGAGCTGGTACTGTTAAATTCTTTTTAGGATTTTTAATATACTCCTTTATAGGAACTTCTACCCTATCACTACACTCAACTATTCCTTTAGAATGACAAAGTCTTGTTGTAACTCTAAATAAAACAGGCGTATCGTACTTTTCACTTATTTCAAATGCCTCTTTAAGCATATCCTTAGCTTCTTGACTAGTTGATGGTTCAAACATAGCTATTTTTGCAAACTTAGCATAGTTTCTATTGTCTTGTTCATTTTGTGAAGAATGCATTCCAGGTTCATCTGCAGTTATTAAAACCATTCCTCCATTTACTCCAGTATATGAAAATGTAAATAATGGATCAGCCGCAACATTAACTCCAACATGCTTCATAGATGCCATAGTTCTAGCTCCTGCAATTGACCCTCCTATAGCTGCTTCTAATGCTACTTTTTCATTGGTTGCCCATTCTGCTACTATATCTTCTTTATATGTAGCTACATTTTCTAATATCTCAGTACTTGGCGTTCCAGGATATGCAGATGCAAATCTTACACCTGTTTCATATGCTCCACGTGCAATAGCTTCATTGCCAGTCATTAATAATTTCATAGCTTAGTTTCCCCCACAAATATTTATATTTTTAACCCTTAGCTAAAACATGATTTAATGCATTTTTTATAATACTTGGTGCAATAGCACATTTTTCTTCTGATACTGCACATACTGCAAATCTAAGTCCTTTTTTAAGCGGTACTACAAATACATTATCTTTTGTTAATTCTTCACTAACAGCTTTAGGGTCTTCACAAGGTATACTTATAAAGAATCCATCTATATATGGAAGAATATCAAGTTCACACTTTTTAGCACTTTCTACAAATGCTTTTGCTCTTTTACTTAACATATCTTTGTATATTTTCTTTTCATCCATATATTCTTTATATTTTTTAGGATCATTAATTATATTAGTAAGAACTTTCATAGGAGCTCTATTACAATTTGACCAGTTTGCTCTACAGGAATGGACACAAGAATAGTAGAATTGTTCTGCTACATCTTCACTAGATGATATACAAATAGCTGCTCCCATTCTCATTCCATAAGCTGTAAATCCTTTTGACATACTAAATCCAACTATAACTAGTATATTTTCTGGAAGGTTTGTGAATTTTTCAAAGAATTTTCTGCATCCATCATCATCTTTTACAAAGTCGATGTATGCAACGTCTACAAATAATATTATTTTTTTCTCTGGATTTTTGGCTACTTCTTTTGATAAGTCTAATATTTTATCCCAATCATCATCTGGAACGCTATATCCTGTTGGGTTATGAGCTGGTGTGTTTAATATAGTGAATATTCTTTCTTGTTTAGAAGCTATATCTAAAAATTTTTCTTTAAAAGAGTTGAAATTGAAATTATTATTTTCATCTAATAGTTGATATGTAGTTACTTTTCTTCCTACTTCTTCGCTTATATTTACATATGGACTCCAAAACCAATCTGATGTTAATATTTCATCACCTTCATTAGTATAATTCCATACTGCAAGTTTTATAGCTCCACTTCCACCAGGAGTTGCAACTGCTCTTATATGTGCCTCTGGCATAGAATCTTTAAAACAAGCTTTTTTTACTGCTTCTAAGTAATCCTTTTGACCTGCTATTGATGCATATGCTGCTATTTCTGAATTTGGTAATGATTTATATTCATCAAATACAGTATTTAAAGTTATAAGATTTCCATCATCATCTGTTAATGCTCCTATAGTAGCATTTATTACATTTTCTTTACCAAAATCATTTATAGCCTTTTGAGCCCTTTCTGATATATTAAAAATTGGGTCTGAAACTCTTGGCCAATTGGCATGTTTTGCAACCATTGTTTCTTTCATAAAAAGTCCCCCTTTTAAAATTAATAAAAGTAAATATCATACTATTATATATTTTATTCTATACTTTTTATTTTTAAAACTATTTTGTATAATGAATAAGCTCTGTTAGAGTATTATATTGTAGTGATTTTTCAAATAAATTAGTATCTTTATTAACTTAGCTAACTTTGTTATGTTATTATTATAAAAATAACCATATCTTAGTATTTTCAATAATTTGAATTATAAGATATGATTACTTATTTTAACTTAACTCAACAAATCTATTTCTAATAGTAATTCTAATTATATCTTTATATTTAGTCGACACATTTATGAACATATCTTTAACTAGTCCACTTTTCTTATTATTTTTACTTAGTTGTATAAACTTAAACCAACCTAGATAATTAAATATACCATTTTTAAATTTAGTATATATATGTATACCATTCATATATTTATTAATAGATATATTTTATGGTATGGAGGTTCTATTTTTATGCAGTTTAGAAATGGTAAAATGTATATTCCAACAGATAAAGGTTCTTTATCCGTCAACGGAGTTGGATATTTAGAGATTGAGTCCGATTTAATTAGATTAAACCTTGGAATTACAAGCGATAGTAAAAGCGCTGAGGAGGCTAAAGATAAAAATTTACAAACACTTGAAAGCTTAATTACTAGCTTAACTGACTATGGTATACCTAAAGAATACATAAACACTAAAGATATATCAGTTACTAGAAATTATATTGGATGTGCTAATCAACAATTATCATTTATTGTAACTAATTTAATTACAGTTATGATACATGATGTATCAAAATTAAAAGATATTTATTCTTTAGCTATAGAAAATGGTGCTAACGATAATATAAATGTAGACTTCTTACTATCTAATCCTACTTATTATTACAGTAAAGCACTAAAAAAAGCTAGTAAGGATGCACTTAATAAGGCTGCTTTGCTAGCTAGTAGTTTTAATATTAAATTCAATCCAGCTCCATTTAAAATAATTGAAAAAAGTTCTTCTTTATACTCTATTGCTTACTCTTCTTCTAAATCATTTGTAGCTTCTACTCAAGATTTATCATCTGGATTAGTTAAAATTACTGCAGAAATTGAAGCTATCTTTACTACTGTCTCTTGTTAAATAAAAGTTACTTTAAATTTTTAATACTTAATTAATAATAGTAAAAAATACCTTAGATATATTTTTTATATCTAAGGTATTTTTTATTTATTATCTAGAATAATATTCAACAACTAAAATATCATCTATCTCTATTGGAACTTCATTTCTTTCAGGTTTTCTAGTAAGTACACCTGAAAAGTTCTCTAAATCCTTTTCTAAATAAGGATATTGGCTAGTAACATTTTGTTGAAAACTTTCTTTAAACATTGTATTATTTCTAGACTTTTCTCTTAAAGATATAACTTCTCCTATAGATACTCCATAAGAAGGTATATTAACTTTCTTTCCATCAACTAGTATATGTCCATGAACAACCATTTGACGAGCTTGTCTTATAGAACTTGCTAATCCTAATCTATATACTAAATTATCTAATCTACATTCTAATGCTTGTATTAAAGCTGTACCTGTAGATTCCTTAGATTTCTCAGCTTTCTTTACATAATTAGCAAATTGCTTTTCTAACACACCATAGTATGCTCTTAATCTTTGCTTCTCCAGTAACTGTACTCCATAAGGTGAAAGTTTCTTGTCTGCTCTAGACGTTCCTTTTACTGCTCTATCCATTGCTTTTGGATGTCCACATACATTTAAGCCTAGTCTTCTACATTGTTTAAATCTAGGTCCCATCATTTTTGCCATAATTATCATCTCCTATTAATATTAGAAATTTGCCGCGATAACTTTAAGCCTAAATTTAATATACCACACTTTTTTATAATTGTAAATGAATTTCATTATCGTTAAAATAAAAAACTACGATACAGATCGTAGTTTTTTTAGACGTATGTGTAATTATTTTAAGTAAATTAAAAGTTATGGCAAGTATAAGCGATACATCAATATGTAAAACATAGAAAAATATTATAGCGTGCTGAAGGTTATAATATTTTAAAGTTTACACAATAAATCACTTATAAGTACATAATTAAGTATATATGTACTTTATAACTTTTACTTATTTAAAGTATAACATACATAATCATCGTTGTAAATAATAATAATTATCATTTTCAACATTTTATATAAATTTATTAAATATCAAAATAAAAGTTTTAAAAATTATGTCCCTAAAATTATTATTGATAGTAATATCAATCTAATAAATAATAAATGCTTTACTTCCTCTTTTTATCTTTAGTTTTTAATTATATTAAAAAAAGTCTACATAATAGTAGACTTTTTATATCACACAATTTTCTATTTGAATTATATAATCTTGGCATTTCTCACAAATTATTATACTTACTATATAGCTATCATCAACTTTACCTTGTCTAGATAATTTGTTAAATGATAATCCTTTATACTCTTTGCTTATATCACTTATTACATACTCGCCTTTTTTAGTAAGTATATAAAAATGATACTCTAAAAATCCAAAAAACTTTTGCTTTTCTTTTACACCTGCTAAACACTCAGGACATGCTTCTTGATAATATTCTATATCAAAGTCAACATCATCTGCTTCATTTAACATATTTAATATACTATCAACATTTATACCTTTAACCGGCTTTTCTTCATCATTAATTAATTCACTACAATTATTTGCATTTAATATATACTCTGTATCTTCGTAAGTAAATTTATATTCACTCATATTAGCACCTCTTTAATTTATTCTATTTCTGATTTAAACGGAACCTTTTCACTTATTGCTTGTGAGTATTCCTCTTCATCTATATAACCAAGTTCTTTCATCTTGTATAATATAACTTCTTGTCTTTTCTTAGCTTCTCTATGCTCTTTATATTTAGCTGGATTATTAGTTATTCCCACTAACATAGCACTTTGAGCTAAAGTTAAATCTTGTACATTTTTTCCAAAATATACTTTTGAAGCTTTTCCTACTCCATAAGCTGACTTACCAAAATAAACATTATTTAAATAAGTACATAGTATTTCATCCTTAGTCATAAATTTGTCCATTTGAGTAGCATAGTAAATATCTTTTATCTTTCTTTTCATAGTTCTATCATCACTAGTTAAAAGATTTTTAGATATTTGCATTTCTATAGTACTTCCACCTTGAGTAGTATCTGATAATATATTATGCAATAATGATCTTGTTAAAGATATAATATCTACACCTTTGTGTTCATAAAATCTTTCATCTTCTATAGAAACTAATGCCTCTTTTAAGTATTTTGGTATTTCATTATCAGGTACTACCTCACTACTTATATAATTCTCTCTCAATATTTCTTTATTTATAACTTTTGTATCTCTTAAAGAAGATACTACAAATACAGATCCCACTGCTGATAATCCAACAAATAAAGCCAATGTAACTATTAAAAATGCCTTTGCTAGTTTAAAGCCTCTTTGTTTATTCTTCTTTCTTCTACTACTTCTTGTACTTTTATTAACCTTATTTGTATTATCTCTTTTTATTTTATTATTTTCTATTTTTCTTTCATAACTTGTATTGTCTATTCTTACTTTTTCTTTATAATATCTTTGATGTTGTTTATATTTATAATTATAATCATTTGAGCTTACTTTTTTTCTTCTTATTCTATTATCATCATTATTATTATAATTCATATGATCCTCCTAAATATTATAAATTTAATTATACCTTGTTATATAAAATAAATCAAAGTACAAATTTGTAAGATATTTATAAAATTGGTGATTAAAACTATAAATTTAGGGAATTATATATTTTGTACTATTTTTTTAAGGAGGTGCTATAAATGGCTTACTTTATAACAGATGCTTGCATAAGCTGTGGAGCTTGCGAGCCAGAATGTCCAGTTAACTGCATATCTGCAGGAGATGACAAATACATAATAGATGAAAATATATGTATAGAATGTGGTACATGCAATAGTGTATGTCCAGTTGATGCTCCTCAACCTGAGTAGTAAAAAAAAGAAAAGCATTTGCTTTTCTTTTTTATTTTATATCTATAGTTTTTACTATTGTAGTATTTCTAATATCTTCTATATCAGAAAATTCCAATCTTATAGGTTCTTTTGTGTTATGTAGTGTTACTCCCATTTTTAGTGTTTTGCTTTCTCCACTTTTTAGGTTTCCTATAAATCCACTTATCTCATCTTTATATGTACTTACAAAATATTTAGTAGCTAAGCTACCTTGATATGGATATACATCTAAATTAGCTAATTCTATATCGTTTAAACCATTGTTTTTTACATCCACAGTTATTATAGCTGATGCATTATAAACTTCATCCAATTCTATAGATGTATTGTTTATAGCTATATCTGTTACCTTTATATTTATAGCTTTATCATTTATATTGCTTGTCCATATATCTTCTTCAGTTATATATTCTTTTTCTAAACAAATAGAAGCTGTAGATAAGCATAACAAAAAAAATATAGTAACTATACTTTTAAAAAATTTAGTCTTCATATTTTCCTCCTAACAATTTATTCTTATTTTATGCATAGGAAAAAATTTCATTCATCATTAGTTAAATTAAAGTAATTTTTAAATATAAATTTGTACTATTATTTTTTTATATTTTTTATTATTTTTTTCGACATTTCTATTGATTTTTTTGTCGAACTTTGATATTATTAATTCAAGGTTATTCCCCTAATAACCGATTATTTTACTCCCCAAATAAAATATATTCCCTAATAAACCCCTTTTTATAATATATTTTACCCCTTTTTATAGCCTTACTTGATCGGATTAAAGTAAGGCTATTTTTTCATATTTTTTTATTATATCTCTTATAGCTCTATAGCCTTTTGCCTTTGTTTCAACATATAAGCTTTCTCTATAGTCATCTATAATCTCCCACATAGTTCCTACTTTAAGCAACATTATATTTATATAATTATCATTAGTATTTAAAGTCCATGTAAATTTTTCTTCATTTTCTTTATTATAATACCAATCTAAATGTGTATTTATAGATGATATATCATTCATAATTTGTAAAACATTATCATACCTATCATAAGTATTAACATTAATACATTTTTCAATTATATTTATCATCTCTTTTGGTATATGTGGTAAATATTTTTTTCTAATTGGAAATTTTCCTTTTGCACAAGCAATCTTTAGACTATTTAAATCTTTATATCGTCTCGCTTGCTTATTATACTCTTCATTGCCATTGCACAACCTGTATAGTGTAGTTCCTATTTGATATATGTCTATCTTTTTATTTATTGTTGAATTTGTACATTGTTCTGGAGCTATGTGCTTATAGTATACATTTTTTAACCTTGCATTACCTAGATTATTTAAATATAATGCTGAACCAAAATCTGTAAGTATTGCACTTCCTTCATTACTTATCAATATATTATTAGGCTTTATATCACAGTGTACAATATTATTTTCATGAACATAATATATCGCTGAAAGAAAATCTAATGAATATTTTATTATTTGTCTTAGTGTAAGGTTTTGATTTTCTATTAGATGCTGAAGTGATCCATTTTTTAAGTAAGGCATCGTTATATATATATATTCATTATCATAAGATGCTGAATGTATTTCCATTATATTAGGATGCTTTAGTTTATATATTTTTTTGGATTCTTCAAAATATCTTTCAGGTTCTTTTAGACCTTTCTTATCTATTTGTTTTAGTATAAATTTAGATTCAACCTGTAAGTCTTTTACCATGTATAAAGATGAGTTAACACCTTCTGACTTTATATTATTTATTACTTCAAAGTCAAACTGAGTACTTAATTGCATATCTCCACCCCATAACTTGATAGTACTTCTTCTAAAGTTCCCTCTATTTTTATAGTATACACTTCTAATTTATCTTTTATATTTAAATATGCCTTTTTTACTTTATTTTGATTTATTATCATACTCATAAATTTTCTTATATATTCTAACTTATCTCCCATACTAAATGATACTGGTATTCTTATTTCATTTTGGATGATAATATCTCTCTTATCATTATATATAGAAAATACTTCAAATTGAATTCTATCTCTATATATATTTATAGATATTAAATTCATGATATTAACCCCCTGTAAAGTAAATTCATCTTTATATACTATGAATTTAATTCAAGATTAAACACTATTTATAAAAATTTCAATTAATCTAGTTTTACTCTTCATAAATATATCTCAATGTAAATATCAATTCTTTCTATATAAAATTTATTTTTTATAAAAATTTATTAATAATATTGCTAATATATTAATACGTTAATAAAATGTACTAATGATTCTTTTGTCAAAAAAATCATATAATTATAGTTATATAAATTAAATGGAGGGATACTAATGAAAAAATTTGTAAAAGCAAGTACAGCAATACTTGTTAGCGTTTTAATGCTGACTGGATGTAGCAGCTCTAGCAATAATGAAAGTAATGCTGTTGATCCAAGTGATGTGATGCAAAATATAAATGCTCGAAAAGCGATAGCTATGGCTATTGATAAAACATCATTTGTTGAAACTATACTAAATAATGGTTCTATAGCTACAAATAAATTCGTTCCATCTAAATTAGCAATAGACTCTGAACTTGGAGACTATAGCGATTTCTCTGGTGACTTAGGTTATGAAAATAATGATGAAGAAGCTAAAAAGTATTGGCAAAAAGCTAAAGATGAATTAGGATTTGAGAATGTAACATTAAAATTAGTTCTTACAGATACTGAATTTAGTAAAAGATTAGGTGAATACATACAATCCGAGCTAGGAGATTTAGATGGTCTTACAATTGATTTAAAACAAATGCCTATGAAACAAAGAATGGAAGCTTTAGCTAATGGCGATTATAATATATCATTTAGTGGTTGGGGTCCAGATTATCCAGATCCATTGACTTATCTTGAAACTTTTAGCTTAAATAACACTTATTATGAAGACACTGGATACGATAGTAAAGAATATAATTCTCTTCTAGATAAAGCTAAGAAAGCTTCAACTACTAGAGAAGCTTGGACTGAATATAAAAATGCTGAAGAAGTTTTATTAAATGATGCCTACTTAGTCCCTATTTACCAAAGAGGATTTGCTTACTTGCAAAAAGATTATGTAAAGGATATAATAGTTAATCCTTACGGACCTAAATACTTATATAAGTATGCAGATGTAGATAAATCTAATAAAACTCTTAATATGAGCAATAGTGATGACATCACTACTTTAGATACTAGTCTTGTAAAAGATGCATTATCTAGTGAAGTCATTGCTAATACCATGGAGGGATTAACTAGATTAGATAAAGAATTCAATGCATCAGAAGGCATGGCTAAGTCTTGGGAAGTTTCAGAAGATGCACTTACTTGGACATTTAATTTAAGAGACGATGCAGTGTGGTCTAATGGTGAAAAAGTTACTGCCCATGATTTCGAGTATGCATGGAAAAGAACTTTAGACCCTGCTACTGCATGTGAAACTGCTAGTATCTTCTATGATATTGTTGGAGCAAAAGATTATAATTTATCTAAAAATTCTGATAGAGACAGTGTTGGTGTAAAAGCAATAGATGATTATACTTTAGAAGTTAAGTTAAATAGACCTGTTCCTTATTTTGATAAAATGGTGGCATCTACATCTTTCTATCCTCAAAATCAAAAATTCGTAGAATCTAAAGGTGATAAGTATGGAACTAGCATTGAAAATAGCATATTTAATGGACCATTTATACTAAAAACATGGAAATTAAATGATCAATATGCAATGGGTAAAAATCAAGCTTATTGGGATAGTAACTCTGTTAAGTTAGATTCTATTAATGCTAAAATAAGTAAAGATTCAAACACAGATATAAATCTATACAATGCTGGTGAAATAGATAGAACTACAGTGTCTTCTGATCAAGTTGATAAGTATAAGGATAGTCCTGAATTTGGAACTGGAATAGACTGTGCAACAAATTTCTTACTATTAAATGCTGGAAATATAAATAAGTAATATTTTAATATAAAAAGAAGCTTATTAGCTTCTTTTTATATTTTATCTTTTATTGTTAAAAATAGTTTTGCCGTAGCCAACGTATCGCTATCAGCTCTATGTGCATTTTTATTTTCTATATTATAATAGCTACAAGCAGTTTCTAACTTTTTATTCTTACCATTATATGATTTTACTTGTTTTAGCATCTCTAATGTACAAATATAATTTGTTATAGGCTCTAAGTTTAAAGCTTCTAAATAATAATTTAAAAATTTCAAATCAAATTTTGCATTATGAGCTATCATAATTTTATCCCCTAAGTATTCTCTAAATCTAGGTAAAACTTGTTCTATACCTTCTTCATTTTCTACCATATCATCACTTATATTGGTTATCTCTGTTATAAAATAAGGTATATGATTTTTAGGTTTTATTAATCTTGAATAATTCCTTCCTATTTTACCTTGAGTTATTTCTGTTACACCAATCTCTATTATTTCACAGCCTTTATATGGATCTAGCCCTGTTGTTTCTAAATCCACAACTATATATTCTTTCATAATTATTCTCCTTTTTATAATAAAAAACTCGATTTGCTTAAGTCACGTGTCATCGAAGCACTTCATATCACAAATGATATTACACTCGCTACCACTTTGAGCAACGTGTTGGCGAATCATTTCAGTCACATCCATTACTCTAAATATTATTTTTTATATTTTTAAAGTTATTGATTTTACTTATATTCAGAAATTATCTACAAAAAATATTATAATTTTCTTATACATAAAAAATTCGCTTCGCTCATTTCGCCAACGATATATCCTTGCTACCACTACGGATACATCCGTTACTCAAAAATGTCATTTTTTACGTTTATAAAATTATTGATATTACTTATATTCATAGGTTATCCACAAATATAGTTATGATATAATTTCTTTATACGCAAAAAATAAGTACCTATAATATTATAATATATAAGGTACTTATTTTTTAATACTTATTTTATATACGGAACTGGATTTACATGCTTTCCGTTTATTCTTACTTCAAAATGAAGATGCGGACCAGTTGAGTTACCTGTAGAACCTATTTTAGATACTACTTGCCCTTTTTCTACTCTTTGCCCTACTGACACTGCTAATTTACTATTATGCCCATAAAGAGTTACTTTTCCATCATCATGCTGTATCATAACAGTGTTACCATATCCTCCTTTAGTCCCTGAAAATATAACTTTTCCTGAGTCTATAGCTACTGCAGGTGTTCCTGTTGGTGCTGGTATATCTATTCCAGTATGCATCTTTTTAGTATTAAAAATTGGATGTATTCTATATCCATATGGAGAGCTTATTCTAGAATGCCCTGGCACTGGCCAAGAACCACTAGATATAACTTGTCCTTCTCCATTGACAACACTTTGCGCTGCTATTTTTTCTATTTCTGATTCTAATTCATTTTCTTCTTTTTCTAATTCAGATTTTAATTTTTCTAGTTCTATTTTATCATTATTTAAAGATTCATTATCTATTTCTAATAATAATTTTAACTCTTCTTGCTCAACCTTTTTATTTTCTATTTGGCTCTTTTTATCTTCTATTTCTTGTTTATTTTCATCAAGTTCTGTTAAAACTTCTTTATCTTGTTTTACAATTTGCTTTACTATATATACATTATTAAAAAAGTCAGATATTGATGAACTATTTAATAAAATCTTTATATAGCTCATAGAATAATTGCTATTTATTACTTTTATTCTTTTAGATAATTTATCTTTATTATTTTGTATATTATTTTCTAATTCATTTATTTCAGATTTTATCTCATTTATCTGCAAATCAAGTTTGCTTATTTCTTCATTAGTAGATAATATTTTTTCTTCAACTTCAATTATTTTAGAATTTAATTCTATTATTTGTTCATCTAATCGTAATTGACTATTCCTATTTTCAGTTAGTTTTTTTTCTAAATCTACTTGTTTATTTTGACCATAAACAATACTTGTACTAAATATTATACTACATAATGTTATCGTAGTTATTACTTTCCTCACTAATTCTCCCCCTAAATCTTATACTTTTAAATGTCTTTTTACAGATATAATACTACCTAGTACTCCAATGGTAATTCCTGTTATAAATAAAACAAATGCTAAAAATATTGCTATTTCTGAAACTGGAATCATCATGTTATTATTCATAAAGTTAATTGCATTATTTATATTTTCTAATATGTATTCATACATATATATACATATGAATAACGCTATAGTAGATCCTATAAATCCTATAGTAAAACCTTCAACTATAAATGGCATTCTTATAAAGTTATCACTTCCACCTACATACTTTATTATTTCAATTTCTTCTTTCTTGCTGTACACTATAGCTTTTATAGTATTTGATATTATAACTAAGCATATTAATATTAAAAATATAATAAGTACTGCACCAAAGTTTCTAATAGAGTTTGATATTTTAACAAAGTTTTCTATTACATCTTCATTATATTCTACATTTTTAACATTATCTAAAGTAGATATTTTACTTGACACTGCTTTTATATCTTTTGAATTTTCTAATGTAACGATGTAGCAATCATCTAAAGGATTTTCTACCCCTTCTAATAAATAGGCATCTTCTCCCCAGCTACTTTTCATGTCATTTAACATGGTTTCTTTGTCTTTAAACTCTACACTTTTTATTCCTTCTATATTGCTTAATTTATCTTTAAGATTCTCTATACTAGTTCCATCTAAGTTAGGTTGAATAGATACTCTTATTTCATTTATTTCATATTTTGTTGTTTTTATGAATTGATTTGTATTTAATACAATACTAGTTATTATACCTAATATTATTAACGATGCACTAACAGAAATTATAGATATAAAACTCATAGTTTTATTTGTAAAGATTCCTTTTATACCTTGTTTTACACTATATAAAAAATTAGACAGTAGCTTCATACATTTCCCTCTTCGTGTCTCTTATTATTTTTCCTTTTTCTAATTGAATAACTCTTTTAGGAAATAAATTTATAATTTCATTATCATGTGTTGCCATTATAATAGTAACACCTTCTTTGTTTATATCATTTAATATTTCTAATATACTTATAGAGTTTTCTATATCTAAGTTACCAGTACATTCGTCTGCTATAATTATTGATGGTTTATTTACTATAGCTCTTGCTATAGCCACCCTTTGAAGTTCTCCACCAGACAATTCATCTGGATATTTATTATACTTATCTGCTATTTTAACCTTCTCTAAAACTGACATTACACTTGGTTTTATAGTTTTTGAATTGGCTCCAACTGCTCTCATTGCAATTTCAACATTTTCATATACAGTCTTATCTCTTAAAATCCTAAAATCTTGAAATACTACACCTAAATTACGTCTATACTCATGAATTTTTCTATGTTTAATCTTACTTAAATCTTGTCCTAGTACTGACACCCTTCCTGATGAAACTTTTTCTTCTCGTGTTAAAATTTTAAGTAGTGTAGATTTTCCTGCACCAGAATGTCCCACTAAAAATATAAATTCACCTTGGCTTATTCCTAAATTTATATTATCAAGGGATTTGTTTCTATCAGAATATACTTTTTCTACGTTGGTAAATTTAATCAATTTTATCACTCCATATATTCTTTTTTTTACACTAAATTTATGCACATCATCTATTATATATTATAAGTATCATTTTTGTAATAGTTTTGTAGCATTTTGTCGTTTATTTTTATTTTATATTAATTCTATTCAAAACTAAAAAGCTATTTCATATTAAGGTAAATTATATATGAAATAGCCCCTTTATTAATATTTAAATTTTTTCATATTTTTTTCATCCTTTAAATATACTAGTCCATTTCCCTGTACAGTTCTAGGATATTCCAGCACTCTTGTGTGCTTTATCAATTGTGCATATAATTCTTCTTGTGTTAAATTTCTTTGAAATTCATTTTTAGACCAATTTTTTAATAAAGCTAAGCTTCCTGTAACATGAGGCGCTGCCATACTAGTTCCACTCAAAACAGCAAATCGATTATTAGGATAAGTCGAAAGTATATCAACTCCAGGTGCAACAACATCTATAGCTGTATTAGAGTTAGAAAACTTAGCAGGTACACCTTTTTTATCAACAGCTCCAACAGATATTACATCTGGATAAGCTGCTGGATATGAATATTCAAAACTATCAGCATCTCCATCGCCTTCATTACCTGCTGCACAAACCACTAATATATTACTATTAACTGCTTCTTTTATTACCTTTTCTAGTTTAGGACTATTTTCTGATAACCCAAGTGACATAGATATTATATCTACCTTTTGCTCTACTGCATATTTTATAGCATTTATTACCCAATTTAACTTACCTGTTCCAGTTCTATTTATAGCCTTTAAAACGTAAATTTGCGCATCTGGAGCCACACCTGTTATATTACTACCATTTGCGCATATAGTACCTATTACATGAGTTCCATGTCCAACTCTATCAATCACAATATTAGGATTTTTTTTATCTTCATCTGTAAAATTTTTTACACCTATTATATTATTTTTTAGGCTTTCATGATTTATATCACACCCAGAATCTATCACTGCAATTTTAACTCCAGCACCTTTTTGTGACTCTTGCCATATACTTTTTGCCTTTATCATTTCTACTCCATAGATGGATTTTGTTCCTATGCCTCTAAACTCTTTATTTATTGTAAAAGGTATTAGCTTTACATCTAAATCTAAAATTTCTGTTTTCATTCATATCACTCCAAAATATTGTATATTAAATTATATATTTTTAGAGTGATTATGGTGATTAATATTATCATTTAAATATTTTTCTATATTTTCTAGCATTTCTTTTTCTTCTATAATATTTAAATCTATATCATTTATGTACTTTTCTTTACCATTAGCTTTATATACACCATTTAATATATTACCTTCAATTACTACATCAATTACAACTTTAGAGTTTAAGTAGTAAGTTCCTACCTTTCCTTTTTTATCATTTTTCCATTCACCAATATATTTATATAGACTACATACATATGTACCTATGCCATGGCGCTTTCCTCTTTTAAAATCACCTTCATATATTCCTTCATTTTTATATCTATATCTTCCATTACCTTCAAATAAATCATCCTTAAACTCACCTTCATATACAATATTATCTATAGACTTTAATATTCCATATCCCTTTTTTAAACCATATCTATATTCACCTTCATATGTATCACCACTAGTATTTATATAGCACCCATGTCCATGAAATACATTGTCTTTAAATTCCCCTATATATTTATCTCCATTTGAATAAATATATTCACCCCTTCCATTAATTTTATCATTTAAGAATTCTCCTATATATTTATCTCCATTTGCTTTTATTAATTTACCATCTCCAAATTTTAAATTATCTTTCCACATACCTATATACTTGCTTCCATCTTTATAATATAATACACCCTTACCTTCTTTTTTATTGTTAATAAAATGACCCTTATATATGTCATTATTTTTGTATGTGTAAGTTCCTATCCCCTCAGCTACTCCATTTCTAAAATCTCCACTATATGTACATCCATTGTTATAAGTATATTTACCTATGCTATGCATTAAATCATTTTTCCATATACCTTCGTATCTTTCTTTATTTGCAAATATACAAACACCAAAACCCTGTCTTTTACCATTTATGAATTCTCCTTTATACAAGTCTCCATTATCATATTTATAAACTTTCTCATTAGTCAAAGATTTATCTACAACTTTATATGAATTATCTTTATTTTCATTTTCAGTCTGTTTAAGTATTTTGCTACTACCTCTCATACTTAAACTATTATTTCTCTTATTTTTACTTTTATTTCTTGAATATTTTATAACTGTAAATATTATAAATATAGAAGATAATAATAGAAAAACCTTAAATATAGTAAAAAAATACACCTTTATCTCGTCCATATTGAGTATAATCTCCTTTTATTAAATTAAGATATATTAATTTATATTTTTTAGATTTATTTATTATACTTATAAAAATTCACTTCCCTTGAGCAACATGTCTGTAAAGTATTTTGCTCACCCTACAGACACATACATTGCTTGACCTACTGCGTGAGCTAAGCATTTTAAAACATCATTTTTACGTTTATAAAATTATTGATATTACTTATATTCATAGGCTATACATAAAACTTTTCATGCTATAACTTACCTATACATAAAAAGCTATTAATAAAATATTTTATCAACAGCTTTCTTCTAAAATATATTCAAAATCTATACCTTCATATAATAAATCTTCATTAAATAATAATATTATGTTTTCAATTTCTTCTTTATACTCTGTAGTTGTAACCTTGTATAACATCAAATCATCGAATAAATCCTTCATATCAAAATAAAGATTTTCTAATAAGAAAAAATATCCTACTTTTAAGTCTTTCAGATTATTAATAACTTCTAATTTTCTATTTATATCTCTTAATATTTCTATATTATATATATCAATCTGTTTTATAGATTCTATATATATACGAATAGTTTTTAATATTTCTATAGATATATCCTTATGTATTTCATCACTATTATTTCCATATAAATTTATTCTATATTCTTCAAATATGTATTCTAAATTTTCATTTATAACTGTAAATGGTTGCCTTACAATATCTTTTATCGTTAATATATTCCTAGTTTCTTCACTATTTTCTAGTGTTTTATCTAATATAAATAAATTATATGCATCATATAAAGGGTCATGTGCATCTCCATAAAATTCAACATTTGCGCAATCTAATAAATTTTTAAGTGATACATAATTAATACATCTTATTCCGTAATTTATATATTTATCTTTTATATCTACAAATAAGTTTTTTATATTATTTACAAATCTAGGATGATTATATTTATTCGAACTTTTTTTATCTGTATTGTTAAAGCACATTAAATCTAAGTTCCCAAATGTATAAATTCCTTCTATTTGATAAATTTTTCCCAACCATTTTTTAAATTTCCTCATAACAGTTTCATAAGAAGGAGCCTTTGATATATCCTCTTGGCTTATATTTGTAAGTTCTTGTATATGTGGAAATATATTTAAATTAGTTATTGGTTTTATTAAAGATTTAAATTTTTCAATTTCACCAGTGTCTGTATCATATTTTATTGCTCCTATAGCTATTATATCCGCATCTAGCATATCCTTTTTTGTTTTTGTATTTGCCATATTCATTTCAAAATCTATATATATTTTTTTCAAATAAATCACCCCTATTTATCTAGCTATAAATATATTTTACCATTTTCTATAATTATTTTTATTGATAATTTAAAATAAAAATTTCGCTTCACTTGAGCTACATGTCAGCAAAGCACTTACTTTTTACCGCTTTGATACACTACTTATCAATAATTTTTGATATATTATAAAATCCTAGTAAATAACAAATTTATAAAATAAAAACACTGATATTGTACCAGTGTTTTCATTTTATATTATTATTTTTCATAATTTTCTAAGAATGAATGTTTAACTCCATCTTGTTGCCAGCCTAAAACAGAATCTATATTAACATTTTCAGCTGCCTTAAATATAGATTTTTCAACATCTTTAAAGTTTTCACCTAAACTTTTTATAAGATCTTTTATTTCATATCTTTTATTTCCAGTCTTTTTCGCTGCAACCATACATGCACAGTTTAATGGCCATATACCACTATTTTGTATAAACCTAACTATATGTTCTTCTCTTATATAGTAAAGAGGTCTTATTATTTGTATACCATCAAAATTTGTTGAATTTAATTTTGGTAACATTGTTTTGAAGTTTCCTGCACATAATAAGTTTAACATAGTAGTTTCTATAACATCATCATAATGATGTCCAAGTGCAAGCTTATTACACCCTAACTCTTCTGCCTTTGAGTATAATGCTCCTCTTCTCATTCTAGCACACATATAGCAAGGATAATCTTTAGCTATTTCATCTGCTATTTCAAAGATTCTAGAATCAAATAAATGTATTGGAATATCTAAGTATTCACAGTTATCTATAAGTAGTTGCTTTATATCTTTATGATATCCTGGATCCATAGCTATAAATTCAACTTCAAAGTTAACTTGTCCATGTCTTTTTAATTCTTGGAACATTTTAGCCATAAGTAAACTATCTTTTCCACCAGATATGGCAACTGCTATTTTGTCACCTTCTTCTACTAGATTATAATCTCTTATAGCTTTTATAAATTTAGACCATAAATGTTTTCTATATTTCTTTATTATACTTCTTTCTATATCCTTTAATGGCTGTCTTTCATCAAAAGGAACTATAATTTCACAGCCTTTTCCTGCTAATTCGCTCATTTTATCACCTCATCCTTATGTGAACATGCAAATTATTTTATCATAAAATCTATTATGAATTCAAGTAATACACAAATTAAATACTTTTATTTAACATATTTATTAAAAATCATTAATAATATTTAAGTTATTCAAGTAACCAAATTTGCTTGTACGAATACTATATTATTAGATATTTATTATCTAAATTTTTACTGGGAGGAATTTTAATGGAGGATAAAAAAAGAGGTATATCTAAAAATTGCGGTTGCGAACTTGCTAGACCTTATGTAAATGATCAAACATTTACAAAGATGTATTCGCTTTCTGCTGCACTAAACAAAGGAACTTTATTTCCTGAATTATATTTGATGGATTCACTAATGTACAATAAAGAATTATATTCTACACCTAAAAAATTACGTGGGGGTAAAAGATAATGGCTCAATTAAATAGATATGAAATAATATTAAAAATCCAAGAATTAAGTTTTGCTTGCGTAGATTTAAATTTATATTTAGATACTCATCCAGATGATGCAAATGCTGTAAATATGTACAACTCTTTTTCAAAACAATTAAATGAAGCTATACGTAATTATGAATGTAAATATGGACCTTTAACTAATTTTGGATATGGTAAAAGTGGCTGTCCTTGGCAATGGGTTGAACAACCATGGCCTTGGGATAGAGAATTTAACTGTTAATATTAAAATATAGGGGAGGATTAAAATTTTATGTGGGTATATCAAAAAACTTTACAACATCCTGTAAACATAAAAAATATGGATTTAAAAATGGCTAAGTATTTAATAACTCAATTTGGTGGACCTAACGGGGAATTGGCAGCTTCACTTAGATATTTAAGTCAAAGGTATACTATGCCTACTGGTAAAACTAGAGCTCTTTTAACTGATATAGGAACTGAGGAACTAGCTCATGTTGAAATGATTGCTAGTATGGTTTATCAATTAACAGCAGATGCTACTCCTGAACAATTAAAGGCTGCTGGACTTGGTACAAACTATGCTCAAAATGGATTTGGTATATATCCTTCTGATGCAAATGGAGTTCCTTTTACAACAGCTTATATAGCTGTAATGGGAGACCCTGTAACTGATTTACATGAAGATATGGCTGCTGAACAAAAAGCTTTAGCAACTTATTATCATCTTATAAACTTAACTGATGATGTAGATATAATAAATGTTTTAAGATTCTTAGGAGAAAGAGAAATCGTTCATTATCAAAGATTTGGGGAAGCTTTAATGGATGTTTATGACCTTAATGAAAGTCAACATGTATTCTAAAATTTAGTTTTTACAGCAACGTATACAAGTTTTATTTAAAATACGTTGCTTTTTTACGCTTAAAGATATTATAATATTAAAAAAATGTGGATAACTTCTGAATGTAAGTAATATCAATCAACTGGTTTTGAGCGTAAAAAAGATTTTGAGCAACGGACGAAGTCGTTGGCGACATGAGCGAAGCGAATTTTTTATATTTATTATTAATAATATAAAACATAAAAAGCCCTTATATTAATTTGTAAGAACTTTTTATATTTTATATATTTTAAAAATTACATTTATTTTCCTATATAAATATTTATATATTAGATAAGACCCTTACTTTTATATCTTCATTTAAATTAATAAAAGCTGATATATTTTCTATATCTTCAATCATAAATACCTGTAAGTATTCATTTAATATTTTAAGTGGCGCATATTCAATTCTAGATGCAAAATAACAATAAAGATTCTTAATATACTTTATATAGCATTTATTCATTCTTACCTCTGCATACATGGAATTTGTAGCTTCTCTAGATGATTTAAATAGTTCCTTAAGTCTCATATATGCACATTGCTCATCTTTAGTTGTATAAAAACTAGATAAAATTTCATCTAAAGCTTGTTCAATAATTAAAAGAGCTTTTGTGTTTATAAATAAATCTATATAATATGAATCCCTACTATATTTAAATTGATAGAAATCAGTTATTACATTCATAACGTCACTACTTATCTTTTGTTTAATTATTAATTCTACTGTATTATTATTTTCAATATATGGTCTTATTTATACGCTATAAAAATTATTATATCTTTAAATTTTTGAAATAATTATTTTATACTTCTAAGTATACATACTAAGAAGGAATACGATATTTTTCATAGAATATAAACTATTAAACACACTCTTTATATTTTGGAGGGATATAATGAATTTACTACCTATACCTTGGATGAAACTAAAACTAGAAAGTATATATAATGTTAATTTATACGGTAATTTGTATTTAATTTTTAATGATATAAATAATAGTTATAATATTGATACCAATTCATTAAGCAATTTACTAGTAGACCATAATATTTTAGTGGATGATTCTCATCCTCTATATTTATATCTACCAATGGAATTAAATGATCAGATTTATAAATTAATGACTTCTTTTAGATATTTATATAAAGATAATGTATATATAATTTTAGGTGGTTACAAAGATACTTATCCAAATTTAAATGAATTAGATTGTCTAGCTAATTTATGTAGTAAATATGAAAATTTAGATTCTATCGTAAATTATTCATACTTAATTGATAATGATAAAACCTATGAAATATTTACTTCTCTATCAGATACTCAAAAAATATATATTAATCCAATATCATCATGTTCAGTATCTGGAATAGTTTTAAATTATCATATGAAACAGCTTAATCCTAATAATGTTACTCATATATCATTTGTTGATTTAATGAATTCTCCTTATGATGATAGCTTTATTAGCTGTTATTTAAAAGGACTAACGAATAATAACAATAACTTTAATTATAATTTTTAGACTGCCTTGCAGTCTTTTATTTTTTTGTGATATCATATAAAATTATAATATATAAGTGAGTATAAAAGGAGGTTTTACTATGAAACTTATATTAGCAGAAAAACCCTCTGTAGCTAAAACCATTGCATCATTTTTAGGCGCTAAAACTCGATGTGATGGATACTTTGAAGGCAACGGGTATATAGTTACATATGCTGTTGGTCACTTAGTTGGTTTATATGATATGAAAGATTATGATAAAGATAAATATTCGGGTTCATGGAAGTTAAATAACTTTCCATTTATCCCTCAAGATAAATTTAAATTTAAAGTGGATAGTTCTAAAAAGAAACAATTTGATATTGTTAAAAATCTTATACATAGAGATGACATAGAATATATAATAAATGCAACTGATAATGATAGGGAGGGAGAACTTATCTCCTTTTTAATATTTTTATTAGCTAAAAATAAGAAACCAGTAAAAAGAATTTTAGTTAATGAATGGACTCCAGAAGATATAACTCGTGGTATGAATAATTTAAAAGATGATGTTGATATGAGAAACTTACAAGCCGCAGGATATACTAGACTTATAACTGACTGGTTAATAGGTATAAATTTCACTTCTGTTGCTACTTTAAAATATGGTAATGGAAAACTATTAAATATAGGACGTGTTATCCTTCCAACTGTTAAATTAGTTTATGACAGGGATATGGAGATTTTAAACTTTGTACCTAAAACTTATTATGAAATAGAAGGTAATTTTAAATCTAAAAACGGTGAATACAAAGGAAAATATATAAAAGGAAAAGAAATTAAATTTGATGATATAGAAGAAGTTAACAAAGTTATAAATAGCATAAATTCTAATGAAGGTAAGATTATAGATAAAAAAATTACTACCTCTAAAGAATATGCTCCTAAACTTTTTAGTTTAACTTCTCTTCAAGGATATATTACTTCTAAATATTCAAACTTTACCTCTGATAAAGTATTAAGTGTGTGCCAATCACTTTACGAAGGTAGCGGAAAAGGTGGATATATAACTTATCCTAGAACTGATTCAATATACTTAGAAGAAAGCCTAGCTTCTAAAGTTTCTCAAACTTTAGATAAGCTAAAAGTAGGTCTTGAATATGAAAATAAAATTAAATTTACTAAAACTAAAAGAGTTTTTGACTCTTCTAAAGTAGATAGCCATAGTGCTATAATACCTACTTATATAATACCTACTAAATTAACACCTGATGAACAAATAGTTTATAACGCTATAAAAGATAGATTTATTGCAAACTTTATGCCGCCTGCTGAATATGAAAATACTGAAATTAAAACTGATGTAGATTCAAATATATTTTTAACTAAGGGTAAGGTTCTTAAATCTAAGGGATATTTAGAAGTATATAAAAAAGAGGAAAAAGATGATTTACTTCCAAGTGTAGATGTTAATGATATAGTTGAAGTTTTAGAAATTAAACCATTAACTAAGCAAACTACTCCTCCTAAACCATATACAGAGGATACTTTACTTAAAGCTATGAAAAACTGTGGTAAAAATGTTCCTGATGATGATACTACTGTGTTATCTGGTTATTCTATAGGAACTTCTGCTACTCGTGCTGACGTTTTAAAAAAAATTTCTCAGGTTGGATATGTTGGAAAAAAAGGAAAATCATATTTTATAACTGATTTAGGAAAAAATTTAGTCGAGATATTCCCAGTTAAAGAATTATTCGATGTTGATTATACTGGTAAACTTGAAAAAAGTTTAAGTGATATACAAAAAGGTCAGTTTACAAGAAAAGAATATTTAAATAATATAATGACATTTATATTTAATAATGTTGAACTTATAAAAAGAGATACGCCAAAAAATATTAGTACAGAAACTTACAGTTATAATCCAAAAACTAAAAAATTCTCTAAAGAATCTAGTATTAAATCTAAATCAAGTACATCTAAAGAAAATAAAGCTAATAATGAGTCATTAGGAAAGTGTCCTATATGTCAAAATGATGTTGTTGAAATAGAAAAAGGATTTATATGTAAAAACTATAATGAATGTAAATTTGGAATTTGGAAAAATGATAAGTTCTTAGAATACTATAAGAAAAAACCTAATAAAACTATGGTAAAAAGCATTCTAAAAAATGGCTCTGCTAAAGTAAAATCACTTACTTCAAAACAAGGTAATAAATTCGATGCCACGTTAAGATATTCTAAAAAAGACAATGGATATTTTGGTTGGGATCTAGAAATATAAGGTTGCTAATTTTAGCAACCTTAAAATTTATCATTCAAAGTTTCATCTATTTTAGACCTTGCCATTTTTATAAAATCTGAAAAACTATATCCCTTTAACTTACACCCACACTTAGGACAATAATCTAACTTTTTAGATACTAATGCTCTGCAACTAGGTTCTGGACATCTTACCTTTTCATTAACCTCATATACTCTAAGTCCACATCTTGGGCAAATTGTTCCCGGACGAGATGATACATCTTTCCCACATCTTGGACATTTAGTCATATAGTATCCCCCCTGAAATTAAAATTTAAATAAATAAAAACCCTTATATTAATCTATGCATTTGACTAGTTATAGTGCTTACACATATTTATAATTAAAAGGGTTTTATTCTTTATATCATATATTTAATTTATATTATTAATAATATTTTTTATTTATCACTATCTTTATATATCTTTAGACCATTCTCTTTCATTATATCTAGTATTATACCTGCTGTTTCTTCTATAGCTTTATTAGAAACATCTATTACAGGACATCCAGCCTTTTTCATTATTTTTTCTGAATAATCTAATTCTTGAAGTATTCTTTCTAGGTTAGCATAACTTGCGTTGCTTGATAAACCTAATGCTTTTAACCTTTCTTGTCTTATAGAATTAAGTTTTTCTGGCGTATTAGTTAATCCTATAATTTTTTTAGGGTCTATTTCAAATACTTCTTTTGGTATTGGTATTTCAGGTACTAATGGTACATTTGCAACCTTTATATTTTTATTTGCTAGATACATACTAAGAGGTGTCTTAGATGTTCTTGATATACCTAAAAGTACTATATCTGATTTTAATATTCCTCTTGGATCTTTTCCATCGTCATATTTAACTGCAAATTCTATAGCTTCAACTCTTTTAAAATAGCTTTCATCTAATTTTCTTATAATTCCTGGTTCTCTTTTCGGTTTTAAACCAGTTTTATTTGATATTTGCTTAAGTAAAGGAGTCATTAAATCTACATGACTTAATTCTTCTTTATCACAGAAGTTCTTAGCTATATTTAATAAATTTTCTGAAACTAAAGTATATACTATTATAGCTCCTTCATTTTTACCACTTTCTAAAACTTCCATTAAAAACTTCTCATCAGCTACATATGGAAACCTTCTTATTTCACAATCATTTTCTGCATTAAATTGAGACAATGCAGCTTTTGTAACTTGTTGTGCAGTTTCCCCAACTGAATCTGATATGACATATATAATTAAATTATCCATCTATTCCTCCTTAATTATCAGCTATCTCTAAAAATAATTTCGTTATATTAGTCTTAGATAGTCTACCTATTACTTTAATCTTATTTGTATCCTCTTCATTAATTTCAACTACTGGAATAGAGTCAACTTCATGCTCTATTATCTTTTTAGCTGCTAATACTACATCATCTTCTTTATTTGTAGTTATAACATTAGGAGTTCTAGTCATTATCATACATACTGGCATTTTATTTATATCTGCACTTCCTATTGTAGCTTTTAATAAATCTTTTCTAGATACTATACCACATAAATTTTCATTTTCATCTATTATAAATACGCTACCTACATCAGATAAAAACATTGTAACTATAGAATCGTATATATTTGTATCTTGCTTTATAACTACAGGCATACTCATTATATCTTTTACTTTTTTATCTTTTATTTTATTTCCTACTAAAGTAGCACCACTTATGCCTGAGTAGAAATATCCAACCTTTGGTCTTGCATCTAATATACCTGTCATCGTAAGAATAGCTAAATCCGATCTTAATGTAGCACGAGTTACATTTAAGATAGAAGCTATACTCTCACTTGTTATAGGTTCATTTTCTTTTACTATGTCTATTATTTTTAATTGCCTAGGATTAAGTTGAATAATAGTCACCTTCTTTCAAATATGATATACACTTTCACTAAATATACTTTATATTATATATATACTTTTTGTAATTTTTTAAAATATATATTGCATTTATAATATTTAATACATTTTGTTTTTTATGCTTTATTAGTATTGTTTATTTTAAATAATAATCTAAATTATTTTATTTATTTTATATTATAGTATATAATTCATTATACTAATCTATATTTAACGTATTTTTATATTTTCTATCAAACTATATTTTTTCGTAGAATAATATCTAATATCTAATATCTAATATCTAATATCTAATATCTAATATCTAATATCTAAATTTTATTTTAATATTTAGATTTAGTAAATACAGTATCTTAAAATTAATCTATAATTTATCTTTAAAAAATAATAGGAGGAATCAATATCCCCCTATTTATTATTTATATACTATTTTAGATAAATCACATATGCTTAGCATTGTGTCATATATTTGCTTTAATAATCCTAATCTGTTATTCTTTATAGCTTCATCCTTATCCATTACCATTACACTATCAAACATAGCATCTATAGATGGTCTTAATGATGCAAAGCTATCTAGAGCTTCACTATATTTTTTATCATTTAATAATTCTTTAACTTTAACTTTTATATTATTAAATTCTTTGTATAAGTTTATTTCAGCATCTTCTGTTAATAATTGTTCATTAACATCACTAGATACAGCTTTTTGAGCTAATGTAGAGACTCTGTTAAACGCAGTTAACATTTCAACTAGCTCATCTTTATCTAACCAGTTATTAAGTTCAGTAGCTCTTAAGTGCATATCTGATATATCATTTATTTCTGAGCTTAACACTGCATCTATTACATCATATCTTATACCTAAATCTCTAAATAGATTTTTTATTCTTTCTTTAAAGAATTCCATAATAGAATTTACTACTTCTTCTTTATTAAACTCTAAATTAGAGTAGTTATTTAATGCTAACTCAACTAATTCCTTTAAGCTTATATCTAATTTACTATCCATTAATATATTAAGCACACCTAACGCTTGACGTCTTAAAGCATATGGGTCTTGAGAACCAGTTGGTTGTATTCCTATTGCAAAGAATCCAGCTATAGAATCTAATTTATCAGCTATAGATAAAGCTATACCTGCATTAGTTTTTGGAAGTATATCTCCTGCAAATCTTGGTAAATAGTGTTCAAATATAGCTTCGCAAACAGCTTCATTTTCACCACTTACTCTAGCATACTCTCTACCCATTATACCTTGAAGTTCTGTAAATTCGAATACCATACCTGTAACTAAATCTGCCTTACAAAGCTTAGCTGCTCTTTTTGCATCTTCTTTATCTTGTTGTAAGTTTAATAAATCTATTATATTAGAACTTAAATTTTCTATTCTTAAAGTTTTATCGTATACTGTTCCAAGTTTAGCTTGGAATACTACACTCTTTAACTTTTCTATATAGCTTTCTAAACTCTTTTTAGTATCTTCTTTATAGAAGAATAATGCATCTTCAAGTCTAGCAACTAAAACTTTTTCATTACCAGCTTTAACTTTGTCTATTCTATAATCATTACCATTTCTAACTGCTATAAAGTTAGGAAGTAATTTTCCATCTTTAACAACAGGGAAGTATCTTTGGTGTTGTTGCATTGGAGTTGTAACAACTTCTTTTGGAAGTTTTACATAATCTTCATTGAATTCTCCATAAAATGCTGTTGGGTATTCAACTAAGTAAGTTACTTCTTCTAATAAATCTTCGTCAAACTCAACTTCTCCACCTAAAGATTTAGCAACTTCTATACATTGCTTTCTTATCATTTCTTTTCTCTTATCTTGGTCAAGTATTACAAAGTTTTCTTCTAACTTTGTTAAGTAATCTTCTAATGAATTTACTTCAAATTCACTTTGTCCTAAGAATCTATGACCTTTTGTTATATTAGATGATTTTATTCCTTCTAAATCTATTTCAAGTACATTGTCATTTAGTAAAGTAACCATCCATCTTATAGGTCTTGCAAATCTCATGTTTCTTCCACCCCAACGCATAGCTTTAGGGAAAGTTACATTTTTTACTGCTTCAGGTAATATAGTTTTTAATACTTCACTAGTTTCTTTACCTTCTTGTCTTATTGTTCCAAATATGTATTCATCTTTTCCTACAGTTTTGAAAACAACATCTTCTTCTTTAAGACCTTTACTCTTCATAAACCCAAGTGCAGGTTTTGTAAAGTTTCCATCAGCATCTAATGCTATTTTCTTTGAAGGTCCTTTAACTTCTTCTTCTAAGTTACTTTGTCTTTCACTTATATTTTCAACTATAAAAGTTAATCTTCTTGGAGTTCCGTATGTTTTTATATCACTAAATTCGATTCTATTTTCATTGAACATCTTAGTTAAGTTGCTCTTTATTTGATCTAAGGTACTACTTACAAATCTTGATGGTAATTCTTCAACACCAACTTCAAATAAAAGGTAGTTATTCATTATTTATCACCTCTCTTTAAAAGTGGGAATCCCATTTCTTCCCTTTGCTTTACAAATGCTGCAGCAACATTTCTTGACATATTTCTAACTCTTCCTATGAAAGATGCCCTTTGGCTAACCCATACAGCTCCTCTTGCATCTAAAGTATTAAATGCATGAGAACATTTTAGTACATAGTCATAAGCTGGAATTACTAGACCTTTTTCCATTAACTTAAGACCTTCTTTTTCATATATATCAAATAAGTTAAATAACATATCTGCATCACATTCTTCAAATGCATACATAGAGTTTTCGTATTCAGCAGATTTAAATATATCTCCATAAGTCATTTCATCATTCCATTTTAAATCATAAACGCTGTCAACTTCTTGGATATACATTGCTAATCTTTCTAGACCATATGTAATTTCTCCTGTTTCAAGTTCACATTCTATACCACCAACTTGTTGGAAATATGTAAATTGAGTTATTTCCATACCATCTAACCATACTTCCCAACCAAGTCCCCAAGCTCCAACTGTAGTTGATTCCCAGTTATCCTCAACAAATCTTATATCATGTTCATTTGGATCTATACCGATAGCTTTTAAGCTTCCTAAATATAATTCTTGAATGTTATCTGGAGATGGCTTTAATATAACTTGGAATTGGTGATGTTGATATAATCTATTTGGATTTTCACCATATCTACCATCAGCCGGTCTTCTAGATGGTTCTACATAGCAAACCTTCCAAGGTTCTGGCCCTAATGATCTTAAAAAAGTGTTAGGATTCATTGTTCCCGCACCTTTTTCTACATCGTAAGGTTGCATCATTATACATCCTTGTTTAGACCAATAATTTTGCAATGTAAGTATCATATCTTGAAAATTCATAATAATACCTCCTTTAATAAAATTGCTTAATATAACAAAGCCTTTCGTCTACACGAAAGGCCTTTAATAGCTATTTTCTAACTTTTAGAATATCAAATTAAACAATATTTGTCAATGTAAATGGTGATCCTATTTATTTAAATTCTCATCATCTTCATTGATAAGTTCGTCAGTTATATCTTTATCATCTTTTTTATTATCTACTACAACATCTTTTACTTCTTTGGCTGTGTTAACTAGCATTTGCTTTAACATATTAAGTTTTTCTTCATTTAGTTCACCTAAATCAACTATACTGCCATCATCTTCATTTTGTATTTTTATTCTACACTTTCCTATAACTGCTGCAGATAATCCAACTAATGTATAGATAGGAAGTAATGCTACACCTACTACACCTACTGTTAACGGTATATTCATTATAACTTTATTATTTCTATCAATTATAACTCTTATTACACTACTTCTTTTAAGTAATTCTTTTGCTTGTTCTTTCATTTCTTTAAAATCTTCACTATCTTTAGAAAACATATCCTCTACTGCTTTTTTAGCTTGTTTAGTCTTCTTTGATAAATTACTTTCTATTGTAGTTTTATTAGATTCTAGTGCTATTATAGATTCTATAACATCTCCATTATGATCTATAAGTGCTTGTTTAGCCTCTGCATATGTTGCACTAGGCACTCTTTGTATTACTGCATCAATCTTTTCTATTGTAATTTCGTTACTCACCCTTATCAGCTCCCTTAATATTTTCTATATCTTTTAAGAAGTATAACGATTTAAAGTTTACATTATCAATATAAACATTTAAATATTGCTTTAGAACTTTTTCTAGTTCATAAGTTATATACTTAGATACTTTAGCCTTGCTACATGTCAATATATCATTATTTAATATATATTCCATTAGCTTTATAGTTGTTACATCTAATTTTATATTTTCTTCAGTATTTTCACTACATAAATCACATAACAAGCCACCTTCATATATATTGAAAATTGCTGACTTTATACTCTTACTTCCACAGCTACTACATCTGTTCACAACTGGTCTAAAGCCTATATAGTCTAGAAATTTTAATTCAAAGGCCCTTGTTATAAACTTTTTATCTGTATTTTCTTGTGTATATAAGTATAGAGTCTGGGCAAGTAGTATAAATAATCTATTATTAGTTTGATTCTCGCATGTAGAACCTTCTACAAGTTTAGTAATATAGGTAGCATATGAAAATGCCTCTATATCATATGAAATATCATAAAAACTTTTTATTGTGTCACTTTGATTTACTGTATACATATTTCCTTTTCTTTTTAATGTATAGTTTGCATAAGAAAAAAGTTGCGCTGATGAAAGCAATGAACTTTTATTTCGTTTTGCTCCCTTAGCTATTGCAGATACTTTTCCTAATTTACGCGTAAATAAAGTTAATATAACATCATTTTCTTTGTACCTTACTGCTTTAAGTACTATCCCCTGGGTGTTCAGTATTATCATCGGTGTTATCTATCTCCCTTAACTCATCAGTTTCTTCATGCAAGTTTTTACAGTCACTTAAATATAGATATGCTTCTATACTACCCGTCTTTTTAAAAACTTCCCAACATAAATTGTTCATTTTTAAAAAACCCCCTTCTCACGGTTATAATTATATTCTTAGTAAGAAGAGGGTAAATAATACATTAAGTTATTAAACAATTTTTGACAATATTATAGTTGTTGTTACTAAGTATATTGTTATTCCTGTTATATCAAGCACTGTAGCTATAACTGGGGCTGATATAATTGATGGGTCTGCATCTAATTTTTTAAATAATATAGGCATAAATCCACCTATCATAGCTCCAACAATCATATTTATAAATAACGATACAGTCACAACTAATACTATATTTATATCTTTTATAAATATAAATACTATTATACTAACTATTAAGCTACATATTATACCTGTAATAATTCCTACTACAGCTTCTCTTATAACATTATTAAATTCTAGGTCTTTATTAGATAAACTCATTACAGCAAGAGCTGATGATTGAGTTCCTATATTTCCTCCCATACCTAAAACCACAGGTATAAAAAATACTAAAGATGCATATTTAGGATTCATTATAAAGTCTAAGTTTGAAAGTATTGCACTTGATAAAAGACCTGCTAATAAAGTAATTATTAGCCATGGTATTCTCGCCCTTACAGATGAAAATATTTGCTCTGCTGGTGTTTTATTTACATTTTGTGCTATATCTATTTCGTGTTCTGAAGTTCCTGCAAACTTATACATATCTTCAGTTGCTTCTTCTTCCATTACATCTATTATATCATCTACTGTAATTATACCTTTTAATCTGTGTTCTCTATCTATAACAGGTATTGCTATTAAATTATATTTTGAAACTAGTCTAACTGCTTCCTCTCTATCTTCATCTACAAAGACAGATATTATATTCTCACTCATTAAATCTTTTACTATACTACTATCTCTAGCAAGTATTAATTCTCTTAGCGATAAAACTCCTACTAATCGTTCTTCATTGTCAACTACATATACATAGTATATAGTTTCTGCATCTTCTGCATATTCTCTCATATGAGATATTGCCTCTTTAGCTGTCATATATTCATTAATTTGTATATATCCAGTCGTCATTATTCCGCCAGTTGATTCTTCTTCATATATTAATAGTTCTTTTACATCATCGGCATCTTTTTCACTTAAAAGTTCCATTATGTTTTCTCGCTCATCTTCTTCTAACTGACTTAATATATCTGCCATATCATCAAGAGACATTAATTCTAATATATTTTTTTTATTTTCTGTATCTAGTTTTGATAATATATTACTAAAAAACTCAACATCACTTTCTTCTAATATAGAAGCAGCCATATCTAAAGGAAGTACTTCAAATAGTTTTATTTTTTCATTTTCTTCTAGATTTTCCATTATCTCGAATATATCTATTATATGATATTCTTCAAGTAACTCTCTAAGTTCTAGTATTTTGTTATTTTCAATTAATATTGTTACTTCATTTAATAAATCTTTGGAAGCATCCTGTTTCCTATCCATATAATTCACCTTTATTTTTCAGTATATCCAAAATTACTTACATAATTTTGTAAGTTTCTCCAATTTTCTTTTACTTTTACCCATAATTGAAGATTTGCTTGAGATCCTAAAAGTAATTCTATATCAGCTCTTGCTGACTTTCCTATACCTTTTAATTTTCTACCATTCTTACCTATTATTATACCCTTGTGTGAGTCTCTTTCACAATATATTACAGCTGATATATCAACTATTTCTTTATCTTTTCTTGATTTCATTCTTTCTATTTCAACTGCAACTCCATGAGGTACTTCATCATGTATATAATGTAGCACTTTTTCTCTTATAAGTTCTGACACTAATACTCTTTCTGGTTGATCAGTTATCATATAATCAGGGAAGTACTGAGGTCCTTCTTCTAAATGTGATTTTATAACTTTTAAAAGCTCATTTATATTTCTTCCTTTTAATGCTGATATTGGCACTATTTGTTCAAATACACCTTCAGCATTATACATTTTCATTAAATCAAATAACTCTTCCTCATTTAATTGATCAATTTTATTTAAAACTAAAACAACTGGAGTTTTTATATTCTTTAAGTCATCTATTATTTTTCTATCTCCAGGTCCTATTTTTTTAGATTCATCTACAACGAATAATACTAAATCTACGTTTTTAAATGCATCTGTCGCAGACTTAACCATAAATTCACCTAATTTATTTTTAGGCTTATGTATTCCAGGTGTATCTAAGAACACTACTTGTGCTTCTTCATCTGTGTATACTGCTTGTATTGTATTTCTTGTAGTCTGAGGTTTATCACTCATTATTGCTATTTTTTCTCCAACTACATTATTCATTAAAGTAGATTTTCCAACGTTTGGTCTTCCTACTATACTAACAAATCCTGATTTAAACATGTTGCATTTCTCCTGTCTCAATAAATTAATTTATTTTATATCTATAAACCTATATTATAAAAAAATCATAATAAATATTCTTATATTAATATAATTTATTATTTTATTTAGTATCTTACATTATAACATAAAAAAAGAAGTCGTGAAGGCTTCTTTTTTATCTCATTAAAGTATTAAGAATAAAATATTTATTTTAGGTATTAGTCTAAGCGTTACACTAGTAGTTGAATTTGGAATACTAATATAGTTATTAGTGTACCTAATAATCCACCTGCAACAGTTTCCCAGAAGGTATGTATATTCCCCTCTATCCTACTTTGTGCAACTAATACTGCCATTAAATATGCTAAAGTTGAAGCTACTACTTTTTCTCCTAAAAAAGTTATAGCTGTTGCTGTAGCAAATGCAAGCGCAGTATGACCACTTGGCATCCCACCCCTTAAAGGTGTTCCTGTTGATGTCATAGCTTTTACAACTACAACAGCTATTAATACTAAAACAATACAAATTAATGTCAAATGTATTTGTGATTGTCTTATAGTATTTAGCACTGAATCAGATAACTCTGTTAACTTATTATAAAATAATAAATATCCTACTACAGCAGAGTTTAGTGCTGCTATTAAAACGCCTCCTGCAGCTACGTCTTTAGCAATTTTAGCTAATACATGATACTCATCAGTTATCATATCTATAGTTTTTTCTATAGCTGTATTAAACATCTCTGCTATTACAACTAAACTTATTGCAAATACCAATAGTATCATTTCTAATCTTTTCAAACCTAAAAATAAACTCGCTGTTAATACCACTACAGCTAAAAAATAATGTATTTTCATATTTCTTTCAAATTTAAAAGTATATATTATACCTTCTATAGCTGCATTAAAAGCTTTAATTATACCTTGACGAGTTTTAGTTTTTTTCATAAAGCCTACTCCCTCGTTATGTTTAGCTTATTTAATATATATTCTTCCTTTTCTCTCATCTGTTTTGTATTTTCTTCTGTATCATGATCATACCCTAAAAGATGGAATGTACTATGGCAAACTAAAAAACATACTTCTCTTTCAAAACTATGATTATATTCTTTACTTTGCTCAAATGCTCTTTCTAAAGATATTACTATATCACCTAGTGATTCTTCCTCTAATTCTATATCAAAATCATCACTTAACATAGGAAATGATAATACATCTGTAGGTCTATCTATCCCTCTAAACTGTTTATTTAATTCATGTATTTCTTTATTATCTACAAAAGATAAACTTACCTCATAATCATCATCATATCCTTCATAATCTAGACATTCAATTATTATATCTTTTATTTTTTCTATTAATTCCTCGCTTACATTTAGCTTATCTTGTCTGTCATCTATTATAAGTTCCATTGTTTCACCTTTTTTCCTTTGTTTATTTTTTCTTAGTATTTTTTTCTTTGTGCTTAGTTTTTATTTCTTCTTGCTTTTTATCATATTTATCATAAGCTACTATAATTCTTTGAACTAAAGCATGTCTAACAACATCCCTCTCAGTTAAATTTATACTTCCTATTCCTTCTACACCTTTTAGTACATCTCTAGCATGAAGTAGACCACTTTTCTTATTATCAGGTAAATCAGTTTGAGTTAAATCTCCAGTTACCACTGCCTTAGATCCAAACCCTAATCTAGTTAAAAACATCTTCATTTGTTCTCTAGTTGTATTTTGAGCTTCATCTAATATAATAAATGCATTATCTAGGGTTCTACCTCTCATAAATGCAAGTGGAGCTACTTCTATCAATCCTCTTTCTAGATATTTATTAAATTTATCTGCGCCTAACATATCAAATAATGCGTCGTATAATGGTCTTAAATAAGGGTCTACTTTATCCTTTAAATCTCCTGGTAAAAAACCTAGGTTTTCTCCAGCTTCAACTGCTGGTCTTGTAAGTATTATTCTACTAACCTCATCTCTTTTAAATGCCTTTACAGCCATAGCTACAGCTAGATATGTTTTACCTGTACCAGCTGGACCTATACCAAAAGTTATATCATTATTTTTTATTAAGTTTATGTATTCTTTTTGACCTAAAGTTTTAGGCTGAACTGCTTTTCCCTTTTGAGTTAAAACAATTGTATCTTCTAATTCCTTTATTCTTTCTTCACTTCCTTCAAGCAATAAAGATAATGAGTAAGAAATACTTTGTTTATCTAGATTTTTACCATTTGATACACTTTGATGAAGTTCAGTCATAAGTTTCAACGCTTGATTAACATTTTTTTCCTCTCCCATTAAAACTATATTTCCTTCTCTTAAAATAACATCAATCTTTAATGTATCTTCTATTAGTTTGATATTTTCATCAAAATTGCCAAATAACTCTCTTTCAAATGTTTCTTCTTTAACTATAAAATTCTTTTGTACTATCAATTGTATAGTCCTCCTTAGTTAAAATAATAATTATCAATTCGTATTTTGATCCTTATTATCCTCTTCTTTATTATTAGTATTTTCAAATTCATTTCTAATATCATTTATAGGTCTTTTTTCTGGATTAGATGGTACCACTTCTTCGCCTTCTTTAGGAGTATTTTGCTCTCTAATCATATTCTCAGCTTCTGCTTTACTAAGAGAATATACATTTGCTATATTTTCAGATGTTTGTACAGTTATTGTATATTCTAACATGTTTTTATTAACTTTATAATCATGTTTAGAATCTACTATTCGTGCAGATGCTGGAATTATATAATCTAACTCTTTTAAAGTTTTTTCTTTTAATTCTTTCTTTACTTGTTCTTTATCTTTTTCTATTTTTTTGTCTTTAGTTTCATAGAAAGTACTTACCTTTAATTTTAATGGAAATGTATAATTTCCTAAAGATAATTTATATTCTTCATTTTCAATAACATAATCATTATACTTAATATTTCTTCTTATAGTATATTTATTATCATAAAAGCTTAGAGTATATACATTTTTTTTATTTCCTGTCTTTTCTTTTACTACTTCTTCATAACTTGCACTCTTAGAAGCTTCATAAAATGTAGTAGCCCATACCTCTGGTATTGATTTATTATTAGATCCATTTATTAAAACGTCTCCTTTTCTAACTATATCACCTTTTTGAACTACAGAATTTCCACTTCTTGCTATTACCTTTTCTATTATACCATCTTTCTTAGCAATTATATTACAATAATTTGACTGTTCTACAGATTTTAATGTTTCTGCTTTTTTAGTTACTGTTACAAATATATTTGTCCCCTTAACATTTATAGATAAATACGCCACATCATTAAACTTTAGCATTATATGGTCTCTTATTTCTTTTCTATCTATACTTTTTTTATAAACTCCTGGCTTTAATCCTACCTGATATAGCTCTTTTCTAATATCTTCTTTTTTTATTCCCTCTGGTACTTGTATATATATATCTGTTACAAATTGAGATGTCATAATAAGTAAGAATAAAGATATAACTCCACATATCCACATTCCTTTATTCTTATATATCCTCTTTAATATAAATGGTAGTCCTGTGCTTTGTTTTATTTTTACTTGAAAATTACTACCTCTATATACATTTTTAAATGCTTTAATATCTTCTCTATCTAAATTAAACTCAATCTTTGTACTACTTATTTTCTTTACATTATATACTTTTATACCATTTCTCATTAAATGATTTAAAAATCTTTCTACCGAAACACCTTCTACCGTTATAACATAGTATCCTCTTATATAACTTATCACTTGTATATCCCCCTAATCTACATACTCAATACTGTATATAACTCCTTTTATACCAATTTCACCCTCTGTAATGTACTTTAATAAAAGCTTATCTCCTAATATTTTTATTGTTTTAGCTTTTGTTTTTACTCTTATCAAATCATTTTCATACTCTAGTATTGATAAATAATTCTCTACACTTACAAATGTATTCCCTATAGTTGTTACAGTTGGTTGATTAACCTGCAAATCATTTGATATCTCTAACATCTACATACCTCCTAAATACATCTTTAATCCTTACATTAACCCTCTAACTTTTTACACATAGTATAGTATATATTTGATATATTATTTTAGTGCATAAGTTCTAAATCCATCTTATACATGCTAAATTCAGTTCCTAGACTATAAATATCCTAAAATATATATGTAAACTTCTATTCTATCTAAGAATAGAATAAATATTATAAAACTTTCAGAAAGGATGGTTATATGAAAGATGACCTAATATTTATAGTTCAAGAATGTATATGCATAGATTTCTTAATTAATGCAATAATGACATCTAATATATACAAACATCTAAATTTTTTTAGTGATCTCAAAAAAGAAAACTTAAAAAATATAAAAGTTATATGCAATTTATACAAACGTACTTATAACGATGATTTATTAATTAAAGATACCCCCAGTATAAAATTAGATAGAAACCCTCAAAATAATTTAAATACACTTTTAGAATATAGTTTAAATCTATTAACTAGAGTTGATGTACTAAAAAAACAATATTCTAATTCTTGTTATAACAAGTTATTCCAAGGATTGTATAATAGTTATTTCGATTTAATTTCTTACATTCACTGCTTTTGTCCCTTATCTTCTAATAATTCTTTTAATTTAAAAAGTGAAAAATCTGATATTTTAAGCTTAAACTCTAATAATCATTTTTCTACATTTTTCAATATCTTAAGTTCTCCTACTTTAGATTTTTCTAATAAAGAAAATAAAATTGAATTAATTAGAGATATTTGTATAGAAGCTATATATATATTCTTTGATTATTACTTAGTTGAAAACTTAATTATTGATGAATATTATGAAATATTCTTTGAAAATAATCCTGAAAACAAATTTTATCAATTCTTCTTTAAATCTAATGATAGAAGTTTTAAAGTACGTGTATATGACAAATCTTTAATTGTATTTTATATATACCAAGTTAATGAAAGTATTCTAAGTATATCTCCACCTTTAAATAAAGTAGATAGCAAACTAGCTGTTGATATGTATTTAGAAGAAAAATTTAAAGGAGAGTTTAATAATTTATTTTACGATGAAAATTATATAAATTCGTCATATTATAAAAATAATATTGAATCATATAAGTTTAAATATAATTATAATAATAGAAATATAGAAAAGTGTCTTTATGTATCTATAGATGTTAACTCAAGAATTATACAAGAGATATATTTGATTTAAGATTTTCATCATTACTATAATTAAATAAATTTGTATCACATTAATATTTAAAAATACTGAGGATTTATTCTCAGTATTTTATCTTATATAAATAAATTAAATAATCCTAATTTATTATATTTTAAATTTATCTATTTATCATCCATATAAAATAATTTAAAAATGAAGCATAAAATAGCCATATTAAATATCCTATATTAAGATACATTGCTTTTTTATCTATCTTAGAAAATTTATACATCATAATCGAAACAACTATTATTAGCAATACTATAGTAACTAAAGCCGTAAATCTTAATTCTAGTCCAAAAAATAGTATGCTCCATACAAAGTTTAAAGCAAGTTGTAACCAGTAGTAAAACATTGCATCCTTTACTTTAGATAAATCATATCCTTTTTTTAAAATTTTATATGCAGATATACCCATAAGCACATATAATATTGTCCAAACTATAGGAAATATAAAGCTTGGTGGTGCAAAGCTTGGCTTTATTAACTGTGAGTAATATGTAGATGTTGATATACCTGATAATAAACGTGATAAAACGTTACTTAAATAACCTACTATCAAAGGTATTAATATACTTATTATAAAATTTCTAACCTCTTTAATTGATATAATCAATTCTTTCTCCCCCTCTTTTAAATCTCATTTAGTTAATAAATATGTACAAGACTATGCTATTATTACAACTTTTATTTATTATAAGTAAAAAAGCCTAGAGATATCTCTAGGCTTTTAATCTATTGTAAGTTAGCTTTAACTAACTCATTTATTAGTTTACCATCAGCTCTACCTTTTACTTTAGGTCTTATAACTGACATTATTTTTCCCATATCCTTCATTGAAGTTGCTCCAACTTCAGATATAGTAAGTTTTACTATTTCATTTAGCTCTTCTTCGCTTAACTGTTGAGGTAGGTACTCTTTTAAAACTTTGATTTCAGCCTCTGTTTCACTTATTAAGTCTTCTCTATTAGCTTTGGCGAATTCATCTAAAGCATCTCTACGTTGCTTTAATTGCTTAGATATTATATCTATAATTCCTTCGTCATCAAGTTCAACTCTATTGTCAACTTCATATTGCTTTATAGAAGCTCTTATTAAAGTTACTACAGATTTCCTTACTGTATCCTTGTTCTTCATTGAAGACTTTAAATCTTCTTGTAACTTTTCTTTAAGGGACATTCCCTTCACCTCTTTGTTATATATTACTATTTCTTAGCGTTTTTTCTTCTTGCTGCTTCTGCTTTCTTCTTACGTCTAACGCTTGGCTTATCATAGTGCTCTCTTTTTCTAACTTCAGACATGATGCCAGACATAGCACATTGACGCTTGAATCTTCTTAAAGCGCTGTCTAATGTTTCATTTTCTCTTACTCTTACTTCTGACATTTCTTTTTCCCTCCCTCCGATAGCGCGAATTATGCTTAGGACTGTAACGATTATTCTGCAAAAGATGCATTACAATCTCACACTTTGTTTATTATAAACTAATTTTATTTTTTTTTCAAGTATTTTTCACTAAGAAGGTACTATTTTTAACTAGTTTATTTTTCCATAGCTTCATATAAAGGTAATTTTTTACCTGCTAGTACATGATAATGAATATGTTTAACCTCTTGTCCTCCATCATGTCCACAGTTATTTATGATTCTAAATCCTGTTTTATCAAAACCTTTATCTCTTGCTATCTTATTCATAACATTATGAATATGTGCTATTATATCCATTTCATTTTCTGGTACATCAATTATACTTTCATAATGTTTCTTAGGTATAACTAATATATGATATGGTGCAACTGGATTTATATCATTAAAAGCTAGTACTTTATCATCTTCATAAACTTTGCTAGATGGTATCTCTCCACTTATTATTTTGCAAAATATACAACTCACTAAAATACACCTCCTTCTATATAAAATTTTTCTTCGATCTTTTTGCATCGATATATCAGTGCTTTATATATAGATACATTCATCACTTAAAAGTAGTTATTTCTACAGATTATACTAAAGTTCCTTCTACATATTCATCTTTTATATCTGTTAACTTAACTTTTAAGATTTCTCCATGTATCTCTCTGTCACTTTTAACTATAACTCTTATATAGTTAGGAGTTAATCCTTCGTAAGTATTTTCTGCTATACTTTGTTCAAATAAAACATCTATTTCTTGTCCAATAAACTTACCTGCAAATTTATTGAAGTTTTCTTTATTTAAATTTAAAAGTTTTTCACTTCTAAATTGTTTCATTTGTGGATCTATTTGATTTTCCATAGTAGCTGCTGGAGTACCTTTTCTTGGCGAATACTTAAACACATGCATTTGTGATAATTCTATTTCTTTTAAGAATTCATATGTTTTATTGAATTCATCATTAGTTTCCCCAGGGAATCCTACTATTACATCAGTAGTTATTGCTACATTAGGTATATTTTCTCTTAATCTATCTACTATTTCCTTGTATTCTTTTGTAGTATATCTTCTATTCATTCTCTTTAACGTTTCATCACATCCACTTTGTAGTGATAAATGATAATGAGGACATACTTTTTCCATTTTAGAAACTTCATTTACAAATTCATCTGTAAATAATACTGGTTCAACTGAACTTAATCTTATTCTTTCAATTCCATTTATTTCATTTATAGCTTTAATTACAGTTAATAAGTTGATATTTTCATCTCTTACATCTTTTCCGTAAGATGCAACATGTATACCTGTTAAAACAACTTCTTTGTATCCATTTAAAACTAACTTTTCAACTTCTGACACTATACTTTCTAAATCTCTACTTCTTACTTTTCCACCTCTTGCATAAGGTATTATACAATAAGTACAGAATCTATCGCATCCATCTTGAATTTTTATAAATGCTCTAGTTCTTCCATTTGTTTGACTTATTTCTATTTCTTCAAAAGCTCTAACCTTCATTATGTCATCAACTGTACTTACTTTATTAGTTGCATCAATTTTTTTGATTTCTTCTACTATTTGTCTTCTCTCATTAGTTCCCATAACTAAGTTTACTTCTTCTATATCAAGTATTTCCTCTGGTGAAACCTGAGAATAACATCCTACAACAGCTATTATAGCATTAGGATTTTTCTTTTTCATTCTTCTTATATATTGACGTGATTTTCTATCACTCATATGAGTTACTGTACAAGTATTTATTACATAAACATCTGCAAAATCTTCACTATCAACTTGAGTGTAACCTTCTTTTTTGAACATCTCAAGCATAGCCTCAGTTTCATATTGGTTTACTTTACATCCTAATGTGTAAAAAGCTACCTTTTTCATTTATTCGTCGCCTCCTAAGTCGCTTAATTCATATAATACTATAGATGAAGCTACAAGTGATGCCGTTTCAGTTCTTAAAATTCTAGGTCCTAAAGATACTGATTTTCCACCAATTTCTTCTATAGCTTCTATTTCACTTTCTTCAAATCCACCTTCTGGACCAACAAAGATACCCATAGTATTTATATTTACACCTTTTATCGCTTGTTTAATCGATTTTGTTCTCTCATTTTCATAAGGTGCTATATTTAAATCATTATTTTTCATATCTTCCAGAGCATCTTTAAAACTTAAAATACCTCTTAACTTAGGTATTTTTCCTCTTTTACTTTGTTTTGCAGCCTCGTATATTATACGTTCCCATCTTTCAAGCTTTTTATCTTCTTTTTTGTCATCTACTTTTGATACACTTCTTTTAGTTTGTACCAATACTATTTCATGTACTCCAACTTCTGTAAGTTTTTGAAGTATCATTTCCATTTTAGGACCTTTAGGAAGACCTTGATATACTTTTATTTTTAGATCTGATTCTCTTTTTATATCAACCTTTTCTAATATATTTAAGCTTACAAAAGACTTATCTATATCAGTTATCTCACATATATACTCGTTATTATCATTATCACAAATTTCTAACTCTTCTCCAAGTTTGCATCTAAGTACCTTAGAAATATGCTTTACATCTTCACCTTCAATGATACAAGTATTAGTTTCTAAATTAATATTTTGTTTTTGTACGAAAAATCTATCCATAAAATCACCTACTTAATTTTAGAAACTATAGCATTCCATTCACCTAAAGATTGTACTTCTATAATCTCAAGTCCATTTTCTTCTAAAGATGCTTTAACTTCATCTACTTTAGCATGTATTATTCCTGATGATATAAATACTGCATCATCTTTCATAAAGTTTTTAATATCTTTAGCTAATATTTTTATTATATCTGCTATTATATTCGCTACAACTATATCAGCTTTATCACTTACAACTTCCATAAGGTTTCCGTGTAATGCTTTAACATTATCTTCTACTTTATTTAATTCTATATTTTCTTTAGATACTTTAACAGCTACCTCATCTAAATCTACTGCTAATACATCATTAGCACCAAGTTTTGCTGCTGCTATAGCAAGTATACCACTACCACAACCTATATCAAATACTTTAGAATCTTGTTTAACATACTTTTCTAATTGTTGTATACACATACTAGTTGTTTCATGTGTACCTGTACCAAATGCCATACCTGGGTCTAATTCTATTATTAAGTCTCCTTCTTTAGCTTCATATTCTTCCCAAGTTGGCTTAACTACAACTTTTTCACCTACTTTTGTTGGCTTGTAATAATTTTTCCATTCATTTGCCCAGTCTTCTTCATCAACTTGAGATATTTCTACTATAGCGTCTCCTACGTCTATACCAAATTCTTTTAATCCATCTATTTTCTCTTTTATTAAATTTATATCTTCAGTTACATCTCTTTCTTCTGTTATGTAAGTTTTTATTATAACTCCATCATATCCACTGTTAAATATTTCTTCTTCTACAAAATCCCAATCATATTCATTTTTCTTTTGGAATTTAAAATCTTTAGGATCTTCTATTGATACTCCGCCTACATTTTGTTCATATAATATATTTGTTACAGCTTCTACAGCTTCTGTCGTCGTTTTTATTGTTATTTCTGTCCACTTCATTTACTGATACCTTCCTTTGTTATAATTTCGTATTTTAAGTAAATTTTATTATATCATATTTATTATTATCTTTAGTAATATTCTTTTATACTTTTACTATCATTATTTTATAATAATAAAAATTTAGCTCTTTTAAGTTATATATTTTTTAATATATTCATAATTTTTATTATGTTAAAGTTATTATTAAATATAAAATTAAGAGGGAACAATTAGTTCCCTCTTAATTTTATATTTAATATTTATTTTATCTTAAATGTAGAACATATTGCTTCTGTATATATTTTTGCATCATTACCACTTACTTGTATAGTTTCTGCTGTACATAATTTATTATCATTGTAAGTACATTTCTCAGCAGTACATACTATACAATCACAAGGTCCATCTGCATTAGTATTATTAGTTAAAGTTGAATAATGTTTTTTATCAAGAAAAGATCCACAACAAGTTTCACATGCTTCAGTTGCTCCTTGTCCTCCTACATTTATACGATTTGCATAGCAAACACCATTACTATTGTGAGAACAATTATTAGCATTACAATTTATTTTATTCATATAAATACCTCCTATATTTTTATATTTATTTAGTAAAATATCTATCTAGTAAACCTTTAAAAGCTCTACCATGTCTAGCTTCATCTTTACACATTTCATGAACAGTATCATGTATTGCATCTAAATTATGTTTTTTAGCTAATCCTGCTAATTCTTTTTTACCTGAGCAAGCACCAAACTCAGCTTCAACTCTAGCTGATAAGTTTGATTTAGTATCAGGCATAACAACCTCACCTAGCATTTCTGCAAATTTTGCAGCATGTTCTGCTTCTTCATATGCTATTCTTGTATAAGCTTCTGCGACTTCTGGATATCCTTCTCTGTCAGCTTGGCGAGCCATAGCTAAATACATACCAACTTCAGTACATTCTCCTACAAAGTTTGCTCTTAAGCCTTCTATTATATCTTTATCTATATCTTTGGCTACTCCAATTCTATGTTCATCTGCCCATTGCATTTCACCTTGAACTTCTTCAAACTTATCTGCTCCTACTTTACAAATAGGACAGACTTCTGGTGGTGCATCACCTTCATGTATATATCCACAAACTGTACATATGTATTTTTTCATAAAATCACCTCAAATAATATGTTTATTTATACATAGTTATTATTAGTATAAATAAAATTTCTATTCACAGTTTTTATTAAAGTAGTTTATATCTATATAATATTTATTTCTATTCATATTACATTTAATGATTAAAATACTACTAAGATTTTCATATTAAACTAAATATTTATTACATTTATCGAATAATTTATACTATTATTATTAGTAAATACAATAAAGCATAAGGGGGAAATTATTATGTCTAGAGTTGAATCATTAAAATTATTTGGTGATATTAGTAAAATATCTGATAAATATAAATCTTGGCATCTTAAGGATGATGAGAATGAAATAAAGGATAATAGAAAATTAAAAACACTATTAAACTACCATAATTCTAGGTTTGATCATATAAAAGAAAAATATGATTTTTTATCTTATCAAACTAAAAATGAACTAAAAAATAAAAGTAAAGATGAGTTACATAAAATATTAAATGAGTTTAATAATTTTTCTTATAAGAAGTTTTCATCTCTAAAAAATAGTAATATTGAGTCTACTACAGTTAAAGCTGTTATGTTTGCAACAATAGATGAGCTATCTCTTATAAATGAATCTATAAGAAAAAAAGACTATTTAGAAAATAAGAATTTATATTTTAATATATATGAAAATGTAGCTTTAAATGCATTTATAACATTTTTATCATTAAGAGATATGAATATAATAAAACAAGAAGATTTAAACGATTTATCACAGGCTATATTTACCCAAATTCAATCCATAGCTATTTCTTCTATATAAAAAAGTTCTAGGATAATCTCCTAGAACTTTTCTTTACTTTTTCTTAAATAGATTTTCTATCTTTTTTCCAAAAGAGCTCTTTTTTTCATGAACTTCTTCACCACATTCTGCAGCAAATTGTCTTAAAAGGTCTTTTTGCTTTTCATTTAGTTTCTTAGGAGTATCAACTATAACTTTTACATATTGATCTCCTCTAGAGTTTCCTCTAAGTTTTGGAATTCCTTTTTCTCTTAATCTAAATACAGTTCCTGTTTGAGTTCCTTCTGGGATAGTATATTTAACCTTACCATCTAAAGTTGGAACTTCTATTTCATCACCTAATGCAGCTTGGCTAAATGTTATAGGCATTTCAAAGTATATGTCAAATCCATCTCTAGTAAATAATGAATGAGGTTTTACATTTACAACTATATATAAATCTCCTCTTGGACCACCCTTACTTCCAACTTCACCTTGTCCTCCTAGTTTGATCATTTGACCATCATCAATACCTGCTGGTATATCTACTTCTATAGTTTTTACCTTTCTAACACTTCCTTTACCTGAACACTTAGTACATGGAGTTTCTAAAACTTCTCCATCTCCACCACAAGTTGAACAAGTTCTTGAACTTGCTATATTACCAAATGGAGTTCTTTGTACTGTTCTAACTTCCCCTTGACCATGACATGTAGGACAAGTTTTTTTAGATGTTCCAGGTTTTGCTCCACTACCATGACATTCACTACATTCTTCACTTCTATTTACTTTTATAGATGCTTTTTTACCAAATGCTGCTTCTTCAAAGCTTATATTTACAGTTTGTCTTATATCCTCTCCACGTTCTGGACCTCTTCTTCTAGGTCTTGAGCCACCGCCAAAACCTCCTCCAAATATATCACCGAATATATCTCCAAACATATCTTCAAATCCGCCACCGCTAAAACCTTGGCCTCCGAATCCACCAAAGCCTCCTTGGCCATTTACACCTTCATGTCCAAATTGGTCATAGTTTTGTCTTTTAGTTGCATCTGATAGTACTTCATATGCTTCATTTACTTCTTTGAATTTTTCTTCTGCTTCTTTATTATCTGGATTTCTATCTGGATGGTATTTCATAGCTAGCTTTCTATATGCCTTTTTTATCGCTTGTTCATCAGCATTTCTATCTACACCTAATACCTCATAATAATCTCTTTTAGTACTCAATTTTGTCACCACCTTAAATTTACAAAAACTCGCTTCGCTCATATCGCCAACGATATATCCTTGTTCCCACCACTGATATATCCGTTATTTAAACAAAAACATAGCTTGTAGAATATCAATACTACAAGCTATTATCATTATTTTAAGCATTCAATTTCATTATTAATGATACAATGCTTATGAAAAGATACTCTTTTCTTATATATTAATTATATACAAATATGTCTATATTTGTAACCTATTTTTCATCATTTACTTCTGTAAAATCAGCATCAACTATATTATCATCTTGTGGTCCAGCTTGTTCTTGACCAGCATTTGCTTGTTGCTCAGCTTGAGCTTGTTGATACATTTGCTCAGATATCTTATGGAACTTGTTCATTACTTCGTCCATAGCTTTTTTGATTTCTTCAGCAGTAGCACTTTCTTTTTCTTTAACAGCTTTTAATTCAGCTATTGCAGATTCTATTTGAGATTTATCATCAGCACTTACTTTATCACCAAGTTCATTTAATGTTTTTTCTGTTTGGTATATAGTAGAATCAGCTTGATTTAATGCTTCTATTCTATCTTTCTTTTGTTTATCAGCTTCTGCATTCATTTCAGCTTCTTTTACTTTTCTTTCTATTTCTTCTTCACTTAAGTTAGTTCCTGAAGTTATAGTTACTTTTTGTTCTTTTCCAGTTCCTAAATCTTTAGCAGTAACATGAACTATACCATTAGCATCTATATCGAAAGTAACTTCTATTTGAGGTATTCCTCTTGGTGCTGGTGGTATATCAGTTAATTGGAATCTACCTAAAGTTGTATTGTCATAAGACATACTTCTTTCACCTTGAAGTACATGTATATCAACAGCAGTTTGGTTATCTGCAGCAGTTGAGAATACTTGTGATTTCTTAGTTGGTATTGTTGTATTTCTTTCTATTATCTTAGTCATTACGTTACCCATAGTTTCTATACCTAAAGATAATGGAGTAACATCAAGAAGTAATAAGTCATTAACTTCTCCAGTTAAAACACCAGCTTGTATAGCAGCACCTGCAGCAACACATTCATCTGGGTTTATACCTTTGTGTGGTTCTTTTCCTATAAACTTCTTAACAGCTTCTTGAACAGCTGGTATTCTTGTTGATCCACCAACTAATAATACATCATCTATATCAGATGTAGAAAGACCAGCATCTTGTAATGCTCTTCTTGTTGGTTCCATAGTTTTTTCTACTAAATGAGCAGTTAACTCATCAAATTTAGCTCTAGTTATATCTATTGTTAAGTGTTTTGGACCTTCAGCAGTAGCTGTTATGAAAGGTAAGTTTACGTTAGTTGTCATTGTTGATGATAACTCTTTCTTAGCCTTTTCAGCAGCTTCTTTTAATCTTTGAAGAGCCATCTTATCATTTCTTAAGTCAACACCTTCAGTTTTCTTGAATTCTTCAGCTAAGTAATCTATTAATACTTGGTCAAAGTCATCTCCACCAAGTCTGTTGTTACCTGCAGTAGCTAAAACTTCAAATGTTCCATCTCCTATTTCAAGTATAGAAACGTCGAATGTTCCTCCACCTAAGTCAAATACTAATACTTTCTTTTCTTGATCTAATTTATCTAAACCATAAGCAAGAGCTGCTGCTGTTGGTTCATTTATTATTCTCTTAACATCAAGACCAGCTATTCTACCTGCATCTTTAGTTGCTTGTCTTTGAGCATCTGTAAAGTATGCTGGAACTGTTATAACAGCTTCTTTAACTGGTTGACCTAAGTAAGCTTCTGCATCAGCTTTTAATTTTTGTAAAGTTATAGCTGATATTTCTTGTGGAGTATATGCTTTACCATCTATATCAACTTTGTAATCTGTTCCCATGTGAGTTTTTATAGATATTATTGTTCTATCTGCATTTGTAACTGCTTGTCTTTTTGCAGGTTCTCCTACTATTCTATCACCATCTTTAGTGAAAGCTACTACTGATGGAGTAGTTCTCATACCTTCTGCATTTGTTATTACTTGTGGTTCTCCACCTTCAAGTACTGCAACACAAGAGTTAGTTGTTCCTAAATCTATTCCTATTACTTTTGACATAATACTTTTCCTCCTATATCTATATATAAATCTATTAATTAATTGATTTATTTGCTTTTATAAATTTTTATTACTTAATTTTTAATTAAGCAAATTTTTATATTTATTCTTCATTAAAATGAAGTTTTAGGTTTAATTAACAAGAAACCTTAACCATACTTGCTCTTAATACTTTATTTCCTAGTTTATATCCTTTTTGAAGTACCATAACAACTTTATTTGGCTCAACTCCATCTACACTCTCTTGCATTACTGCTAAATGTAAGTTAGGATCAAAATCAGCATCTTGTGCTTCAATTTCTTCCACACCAAACTTTGTTATCATATCTTTTAATTGCTTATAAACTAGCTCTACACCTTTAAACATAGTATCTTCTTTATCTGTGCAAGCTTCTAATGCTCTTTCCATACTATCTATAACAGGTATTAATTCATTTAATATTTTTTCATTAGCAAATATACCTATAGTTTCTTTTTCTTGTTGAGTTCTTCTTCTATAGTTTGCATATTCTGCTTGAAGTCTTTTATATTGATCATTAAGAGCATCCATTTCATCTCTTAATTTTTTTTCTTCAAGTTTATCTTCTATATCAACTACATTCTCTTGATTCTCTTCAGTAGTTTCTTCATTCTCAACTACTTCTTCTTGAGCATCATCTTTAACTATTTCTTCTTCTAAGACAGTATCCTTATGTTCCAATACACTGCACCCCTCAATTTATTTTTTATTAAATAATAAATTAATATAATTTACTATTGCATAAATCCTTGCATAATCCATTCTTGTTGGACCTATAAAGCTTATCTTTCCTACTAAGTCCTTATCAATATTGTATGTTGCTGTAACTATACTACAATCTTTAGCTAATTCAAGATCGTTATCACTACCTATTATTATATTTACATTATCCTTTTGTATTCCTTTTGATTTTAACATACTATCTATTGTCTCTTTTTTTTCTATCATATTTAAAAAAGATTTAGCTTTTATTATGTCATTAAATTCTGGATAATTAAATATATTAGTTGCTCCATTTAAAGAAAATACAGCTTCTTCTTCAGACATATTATAGTTAAGAGCATCTATAAGTCCATCTATTAAATTAGAATATTCACCTATTTCATACTTTATAAATGCAATTAATCTTTCATCTATCTCTACTATACTTTTACCTAATAGTTTTCTAGTTAGATTGTCAGAAATTATATTTAATTTGGATTGATCTAGATAAATATCACTAGTTAGATCTGCCTTTTTAATATCACCGTTATTAGTTACAACAATAAGTAGTATTTTATTCTCATCTATACTTACTAATTGTATGTGCTTTATAACATTTTTATGGTTTAAACTTTTAGCTACAGCTACTGTTGTATAATTAGTTAACTGAGATAATAACTTTGATGTTTCTTGAATTAAGTCTTTTATATGGCTTACATTATTTTGTATGCAATCTTGAATAAGTTTTTTTTCTTCATTACTTAATTCACTTTTACCCATAAGCATATCTACATATAACTTATATCCTTTTTCTGACGGAACTCTTCCTGCAGAAGTATGGGGCTGTATAAGATATCCTAACTCTTCTAAATCAGCCATTTCATTTCTTATAGTAGCAGCACTAATTCCTAAATCATGTTTTTTAGATATTGTTCTAGATCCTACCGCTTCGGCAGTTTCTATATAATCTTTAACTATAGCTTTGAGGATATTTAGTTTTCTTTCGTTTAGTTTCATTTCATGCCTCCTCGCTGTTAGCACTCATTAAATTCGAGTGCTAAAAAGATTATATATATTATATATCATTATTTTTTAGCATTGTCAATAGTTTTTGACTAATCTATAAATTCTATAAATACTGTATTAGATAATTCTCTTCCTCTTTGTGTTAAAGCTATATTATTATTTTGCTCTATAATTAAGTTTAAATTCTTTAATTTGTCTAAAATATTATTATATTTATGCTTAAAATTCACATTAAACTTTTCATAAAATTCATCCAAATTAATCCCCTCGTTCATTCTAAGCCCCATAAATATAAATTCTTCCATTTCATCTTTTTTACTTAATACATTTTTTTCTTCTATCGGTTTTTTATTATACTCTAAACATTTATTATACTCTTTTATATCACAAATATTACTATATCTATAATTATTTATATAACCTGATGCTCCTGGCCCTAAGCCCAAATAGTTATCACATTTCCAATATACTATATTATGTTTGCATTCATATCCTTCTTTTGCATAATTAGATATTTCATATTGATGATATCCGTTCTTATATAATGTATCTATCGTATAGTTATATATACTTATATCAACTTCTTCATCATTAAGTTCAAATTCTTTATTTAGATACATATCGTAAAACTTAGTTCCCTCTTCTAATATAAGTGAGTAAGCAGATATATGTGACGGATTTAAATTTATTATTTTATTTAAAGTCTCTTTCCATTCATCAAATGATTGATTTGGAAGTGAATACATTAGGTCAACATTTATATTATCTATTCCTACCTCTATTGCATCCTTATAATTTTTTTCAAATTGTTCATATGTATGTATTCTACCTATATACTTTAAATGATGGTCTTGAGTGACTTGAAGTCCCATACTTAACCTATTTATACCTAATGATTTTATAGCCTTTAATTTTACTTTATTTAAAGTTCCTGGATTACATTCCATAGTTATTTCAGCATCTCTTTTTATATTAAAATTACTATATATATTTTCAATAAGAATAGTTAACTCCTCAGGAGTTAGGATACTAGGAGTACCTCCACCTAAAAATACACTAGTAAATTCTTTGTTTTTAAATTCTTCTTTATATAATTCCATTTCTTTTTTAATGCTTATTAAGTAGTCTTTTTTCTGATTTTTCTCTTCTATTTTGTAAGAGTTAAAATCACAATAGTTACATTTTTGAGCACAAAATGGAACATGTACATATAATCCTAACATTTATTTCTCCTTATCCATTTATTCTCTTATATTATACCAATATTTTTATTTTTTACACTTCTTATATTCTTCAAATGTATAAATTATAAGCACTATTTTAAATAATTTAATCAAAAAGTCTTTAAGTTTATGTATTAATATAAGATACTTAAACATTTAACCGCTTATATTCTTATTAGTATTCATTTATCCTATGTCTATTATTATAAAAAAAGTTAAAAAGTATTTTGAAATATAGATATCATTATAAATAGTGAACCAATATAAAATGAAAGTTACAATTTTAATATATCTGGAACAGTTTATAGTAAGTTGTAAAAGTAACCATACCTTAGAGCCCAATATATTGAAATTTCTACTGTATAGTTGTTTTATGCCATATTTATAACGAAGATAGCTAAGATATCCTAATTTTTATAATAAAAATCAAGAAAAGGAATTTGCATAAATCTACAAATTCCTTTTCTTGATTTCTATTATTTTTTACTTGTAATTGAATATACTGGTATACCTATTAATGTTATTATTATACCTCCTAAAGCAATTAATGTAGCTGTTAACAATTGATTTATTATAACAAATAAACCTCCTATTATTGCTATAGCTGGTATAATTGGATATAAAGGTACTTTATATGGTCTTTGTAATTCAGGTCTATCCTTACGAAGCTTAATAACTCCTATAAATGTTAGCACATAGAATATCCAGATTGTAAAAACAGTTAAATCAGTTAGTAAGTTAAATTGTCCTGTTAAAGCATATATTGATGCTAAAACAGCTATTAACCAAATAGAATTGGCAGGTACTCCACCTTTATTTAACTTAGCTAAAGAATCACTTGCTGGTAATGTTTTTTTTACAGCTAATGTATAAGCTACCCTTGGACCTGTTAGTAAATATCCATTAAGTGCTCCAAACACTGATATTAATATACCTACTGTTATAATTTTACCTCCTATATTACCAAAAATTCTTTCTGCAACAAGTGCAGCTGGTGCTGTAGCTTGTGCTAATTCTGAAGCTGGTGCAACCCATAGATATGCTAAGTTTATAACTATATATACTGCCATTACTATAGATATACCTCCAACTATTGCTTTTGGTAAATCTTTACCTGGATCTTTCATTTCTCCAGCTAATGCTCCAACATTTATCCAACCATCATATGCAAATAATGTTGCTATTAATACTTGTCCTAATGCTCCTGTTACTGTTGCGCCAGGTCCAACTAAAGGTTGAAGTATAGGATTTCCATTACCTTTTATAAATCCAAATATTATGATAACTATTAATGGTACAAGTTTACCAATCGTAGCTACAGTTTGTATTACTCCTCCAAAAGATGATCCTACTGTATTTAAAAATGCTATAAATAATATTGTTACTATAGCTATAACTAAAACCATCATCATATTCGAATCTGGATTATACCCTAGTAATTCAAGTATTTGTTTTGCAAATATTACTCCTAAAGCTGCTATAGTTCCTGGAAAAAATAGTACAGTTTGCATCCAACCAGTTAAGAAGCCTAGTTTCTTACCATAAATCTCTTCAATATATACCATCATACCGCCTGTCTTTGGTATTGCAGCTGATACTTCTGCTGCTGTTAAACCTGCTGTTATTGTTATAATACCTCCTATTACCCATGCTATCATTCCAAGTCCTGGACCACCATTAGTTGCTGTATATATAGCTTGAGGTTTAAAAAACACTCCTGAACCTATAACTACTCCTATTACTGTTGAAAGTGCTGCTGATAAACCTAACGTTTTTTTAAGTTCATTATTCATTAAGTTCCTCCTTATGTCATTTATATTATTTAGTACTTAACTGGTTTTATAATATTATCATTCCCACTTTCTATTTAAATATTAAAATTTACTTTTCTTATCTACTTGGTAGTATATTTTTAACAAAAAAAGACCTAAGTTTTAAACTTAAGTCTTTTCTATATTTTATTCATCTAATTTTAACACTGACATAAATGCTTTTTGAGGAACTTCAACAGATCCAATTTGTCTCATACGTTTTTTACCTTCTTTTTGCTTTTCAAGAAGTTTCTTCTTACGAGATATATCTCCTCCGTAACACTTAGCAAGAACATCTTTTCTAAGTGCACTTATAGTTTCTCTAGCTATTACCTTGTTACCAACAGCTGCTTGTATAGGTACTGCAAACTGATGTCTTGGTATTTCATTTTTAAGCTTTTCACACATAGCTTTACCTCTTGAGTAAGCACGAGATTCGTGAACTATAAAGCTAAGCGCATCTACTTGTTCTTTATTTATTAATATATCTAGTTTAACTAGATTTGAAGGAACATAGCCCTTAATTTCATAATCTAATGATCCATATCCTCTAGTTCTTGATTTTAATGCATCGAAGAAATCATATACAACCTCATTTAAAGGTAAGTCATAATGAAGCATAACTCTTTTTTCATCTATATACTCCATATTTATCATAGTTCCACGTCTTTCTTGACATAGTTCCATAACAGTACCTACATAATCTTTAGGAACTATTATATCACCTTTAACTATCGGTTCTTCTATCATTTTTATTTCACTTGGTTCTGGTAAATTCGTAGGATTTTGTATCATAACAACTTCACCATCATTTTTAGTTACTCTATATATAACAGATGGAGCTGTTGTTACTAAGTTAAGATCATATTCTCTTTCTAATCTTTCTTGTATTATTTCCATGTGTAAAAGTCCTAAGAATCCACATCTAAATCCAAATCCTAATGCTGCTGAAGTTTCAGCTTCAAATTCAAGTGCAGCATCATTTATTTGCATTTTTTCAAGTGCATCTCTTACATTTTCATATTTTTCACCTTCACCTGGATATATACCACAGTAAACCATTGGAGTTGCTTTTTTATATCCTGCCATAGGTTCATCTGTTGGGTTATTAGCATCTGTTATAGTATCCCCAACTTGACAGCTTCTTATATCTTTTATACTTGCTGCTATGTATCCAACATCTCCAGCAGATAATTCATCAAGCTCTCTTTGTCCTGGAGCCATTACACCAACTTCAGTTACTTCAAACTTTTTGTTAGTATTCATCATCTTGATTGTCATACCTTTTCTTACGCTACCTTCAAATACTCTAACGTAAGCTACAACACCTTTATAAGCATCATAGTATGAGTCAAATATTAAAGCTTTTAAAGGTGCTTCTTTATCTCCTGTAGGAGCAGGTACTTTTTCAACAATAGCTTCTAATACATCTTCTATATTTAATCCACTTTTAGCAGATATAAGTGGCGCATCACTTGCATCAAGTCCTATTATATCTTCTATTTCTGCTTTTATTTCATCAGGCCTTGCACTTGGAAGATCTATTTTATTTATAACTGGTAAAATTTCTAAGTCTTGATCTAGTGCTAAATAGACGTTAGCTAATGTTTGAGCTTCAACACCTTGAGCAGCATCAACTACTAGTAATGCCCCCTCACAAGCTGCTAAACTTCTTGATACCTCATAGTTAAAGTCTACGTGACCTGGAGTATCTATAAGATTTAAGAAATATTCATTTCCATCCTTAGCTTTATATACTAATCTTATATTTTGAAGCTTTATAGTGATTCCTCTTTCTCTTTCAAGATCCATATTATCTAATAACTGATCTTTCATTTCTCTTTCACTAACAAGTCCAGTTTTTTGTATTAATCTATCAGCTAAGGTAGACTTACCGTGGTCTATATGTGCTATTATACTAAAATTCCTAGTTCTACTTTGTTTATTGTCCACCTTGGTTCCTCCTTTTTTATTATCATAACTTTTATTTTATAATATATCCCCTTTTATGTAAATAACCGTTATGTTATAAAACCAAAAACTTATTTTTCTTATATAATTCTCTCCTATTTATACATTAAATATTTAAAACTTCTTAATAGTAAAAATAAGACTTAAATATTTAAGTCTTATTTTTATTATCATTATATAGTTTTATTATTTTATCCTTAGCTTTATATATTTCATTTATTTTTTCACCAATATTAACTTTAATATCATCCATATTTATATCATCTATAAAAGAATTTAAAAGATATGCATCAGTTCCTAACATATCTTTTGCACTTTTATCTATTATAAATATACATATACTTAAATTCGTAATCATAGCTAGAATAAATAAAACTTTAAATACAACCTTAATTTTTCTTCTTTTTAATTTTTTATGAATCTTTTTTTCTAGCCTACTCATACTTAATCTCCTAGACTATTATCTATTTTGCTTAAAATATTCATCTAAAATTTCTGCAATATATTTTGCCGAAGCCTTTGCTTCTTCTGAAGAAGTACCATTGCTTCCTACTTCTATTAACATATGATTTTGAGCCATATATTGATTGAATTTCCCAACTGGTTTTTCTACTACAGATAAAACCAGTTCTGGATATTTCGTTTTAGCAAATTTAGTTATATCTTCAGCTAAAGATTTTACTTCATTTACATTCGGATTTCTCATACCTACAACAAAAAAGAATTTAGCCACTTTTTCACCCTTATAAGTTGTAGACATTCTTTCATGCTCTTTTTGTATATCAGCATCAGTCTTAAGATCCCTTCCATCTCTATGTAAATCTATAGCTATATTTATACTTTTATGAGTATTTAACATTGATTTTACAGTTTCTAAACTACTTATATAAGATTTAGTAAAGTCAGGATAATCATGGTATTTTGTACTATGTGCAATTCCCCAACCTTTTTTACTTAATTGTTCTGTCAATAGTGTTCCAACCTCAATTACTGACTTTTCCTTATTTTGTGAGTGATAATTCCCTTCAGGAGAATCTGAATAAGTTTCCCCTGCATGAGAGTGATATATTAACATAGTAGGATTTTCTTTAGTTAATCTGATGTCATTTTTATATTCACTAGATGACACAGATACATTTTCTTTATTATTAGAGTTACTGTTTAATGTAGGAATATTTTCTTCTCCTATGTGAACTTTTATATAATCTTCTTCTTTATTAGCACTTTTATCTTCTTTATCTTTTTCTTCTTTTAAATTATCATTCTTTGTACTCGACTCTGGATAAGATGACTCTATTAAAAATTTAAGAAATTCCTCCTTATCCATACTATAAGATAAAGTTGGTAAAATAAAAATCAAAGCACATAATAAACTTATAACCTTCTTAGTTTTTCTCAACATACTTTTCCTCCTTAATTGGTTATTCTACCTGGATGGAGAGATCTATTTAATCCTTCACTTATTATTATCGATAAATTTTCTATCGTTTCATCTATGTCTTTAGGTGTTACTATTAAATTTTTATCATATGGATCTAACGACTCCTTTATAAGATGATATTTCTCATCTTCCTTAAGTTGTTTTAACATATTGTAAAAATTTTCACCTTCATTTGATTGACTAATTAAATTATCTATGGCTAAATCTAATACATCACTAGTTAATGTAGCTGCATCTACCACAGTCGGTACTCCTATAGCTATTACATCAACACCTAAATAATCTTTATTTAATGCTTTTCTTTTATTTCCAACACCTCCGCCTGGAGATATTCCAGCTGTAGATATTTGTATAGTTGAATTCACTCTTTCCATCTTTCTTGATGCTAATGCATCTATTGCAATTACCCTATCAGGTTTTATCATATCTACTATTGATTTTACAGTCTCACTAGTTTCTAAACCTGTAATTCCCATAACACCTGGACTTAAAGCTGATACTTCAGTAAAATCATCATCATAATCTTTATTGTAGTTTTTAAATATGTGTCTTGTAACTAATGTTTTAGATACACTTTTAGGTCCTAATGCATCTGATGTTATATTCCAGTTACCAAGTCCTATTACTAAAGTTTTTTTAGTTTTATCACTTCCTAGTATTTCTACTAATTCATCTTTTAAATATGTAATCATTTCTTCTCTAGATTCATCATCATCAAATTTCATAAGATTACTTTCTAATGTAACATATTTTCCTATACCCTTGTTCATTATTTTAGACCCTTGTTCATCTATAACCTCAACTATCGATACTTTACAGTTTTCTAAATCTTTATTTTTTACCTTTACTCCAGGTATCTCTGTGGATTTTTGGTCGTTTTCATATATTTCTTTTGCTTCTAATGCTAAGTCAGTTCTTATATTAAACATATTTACCCTCCATGTATTAATTAAATACTATCTATAATTCTTAACAAATTTTAGTATTTTATAACAGTAATAAATAAATTTGTAAGTTATTGAATATTTGACACTCACATTGTATATTATCTTTATGTAATATATAACTTAAAATAAAAAAAGAAATAATAATAAAACTTATAAATATTTATCCTTGATTTTTGATTTTATTTCTGTTAAAATCTAATATGTTGACGATGAATATAATAAAATAAACGAGGGGGTGAACCGCGTGGCAAACATAAAATCAGCTAAGAAAAGAATAAGAGTTATCGAAAAGAAAACTGCTTTAAATAGAGCTAGAAAATCTCAATTAAAAACTGCAATAAGAAGATTCGAAGAAGCTGTTGCAGCTGGAAACAGAGAAGAGGCTGTTGCTAAGTTCCAATTTGCTCAAAAGAAGATATACCAAGTAGCTTCTAAAGGAACTATACACAAGAATGCAGCATCTAGAAAAGTTGCTAAATTAGCTCAAAAGTTAAACGGAATGAACGCTTAATTATCCGTTTCTTATGAATAGATACTAACCCTTGATAATATCAAGGGTTTTTATTTTATATATATTAATTAAATTAAAAAATCTTAGTATTTATTTACTAAGATTTTTTAATTTCCTTTTTTGCAGTATTTACTTATTAACATTTCTATTGATAAGGTATCTCTTACTAATCCATTTTTTATTTTAAAATCACTTTCCAGTATAGAATTTAGTATATCTATTATAATTTCATCAGAAAAGTTTTTAGTTTGTTTTAATGCTTTTCCTACAACAAAAGGATGTAATTTAAGCCTTTCTGCTATACCCTTAGAGCTATGACCTTGTATTTGTAATTGTCTAACTTGCATAATAACTTTAAACTGTCTTGCTATCATAGAAAAGATCCCAAATACAGACTCTCCTTCATAAAGCATATCATTTAAAATTTTCATAGCATCAGATGAATTTTTCTGTCCTATATAATCAATAAGTTTAAATATATCATTTTCTACCTTTTTCTGAGAAAGTTGATCTATTATTTCATTTGTTACTTTATTTTCTTTACCTACAAATGAACTAATTTTATTTATTTCATTTTCTAAGTCAGACAAAGTCTTTTCACTACTTTTATCTAAGTAACCTTCTTGGTTTATAAAGTACATAATTTGAGCATTATCTATTAAAACATTCTTATTATCAAATTTTTTCTTTACCCATTTAAATAGATCCATATCTGATAATTTATCACAATTAAATACTATTCCATTTTTACTTATCTTTTTAACTAATGATTTTCGTTTGTCTATATCTCCATATACAATAAACACCAAAGTAGTAGTTTGAGGTATATTATCTATATATTCTGTAAAGTATTTTTCATCTTCATCACTAAAATTTTTCTTTTTACCTTTTAATAATTCAAAATCTTTTAATATAACAATCTTTCTATCATCCATAAATGGAAGTGTCTCTATAGAACTTATAAGTTGGTCTAAAGCTATTTCTCTCCCATCTATAATATCTAAGTTAAAATCTATCATTCCATCATTTAAAGTTAATTTAATCTCTTTTATAGCATTCTCTATTAAATAATATTCTTTCCCATAAAAAAGGTAAGTATTTTTTATATTTCTATTTTTTATATCATTTATAATATCCTTGTAGTTCATGTGATTGCTCCTTTATAGTTTTTGCTTCTTTATAAATCATATATAAAAATACTACTATATAATAAATAATTACATAGTATAATTTAGGTTCTTCTATAACAATATAAGCAAAATCTAAATTACTTATTCTTTCTAATAATACATATATAGTTTCTAAGATAAATCTATTAATATGCACCACTATACTTGATATATATATATTTATATTGAACAATATTAAACTTAACATAGCTAAATATATAATAATACCTACAAATGGAACTATAATTATGTTACCCAAAATAGAAACTAAAGGTATACCTTCGAAATTATAGTATATTATTGGTATTGTTAATATATTTGCAGACAAAGTTAATGAAATTATTTTTATATTCAATTTATTATTTATATAACCATAGAAATATATTATAGACAATGTTGCAAGAAAAGACAATTGAAAACTTATATTATATATTATGTATGGATTATTTATTACAAATAATATACCTATAAAGGATAGTGTTGATATTTTATCCATCTTCCTATCTAAGAAAAAACTTAAATACAGTGATATCATAAACATTATAGCTCTTATTATTGAAGGTGAATTACCAACCATAGTTGAGTAAATAAACATCATAGTAGATAAAACTATTAATTTATAAATCTTATTAATTTTTCCCATCATAAATATTATCAATCCTGAAAGTATGCCTGTATGAAGCCCTGAAATTGCTATAATATGGCTGGTACCAGTTCTAGTAAACATTAGTTTTTCATTTTGTGATAAATCATCTTTCTGCCCTAACATCATAGAATTTATAAAATCTGAGTTTGTTTTATATAAATACCTTATTGTATTGCTTATATAAGATTTTGCTTTATAAATATACTCATACATTAAATTATTTCCTACAATACTATAATCTTTTAAATATATTAAACCTTTATATCCCATACTCCTTAGATATCTGCCATAATCAAAACTTTCATATGACATTTTATTTAAATCTTTAAACTTTCCTGTTAGCTTTATTTCACTACCAACTTTAATTTTTTTATATTTGGTATAATCTCTAACAACAAATTTTCCAACTATGTATTCATTATATCTTTCTTTTTCTTTTTTATATTTTACTATACCTATAATCTCTATATCTTCATTGCCATAATCTGTATTAATTGCATTAGTATTAGTGTATATAAAAGATACTATTAATAATATAATAAAAATTATTAAAAATGGTCTTCTCATAATTCCTCCAAAAACAATTTACTTTAAGTATCTTCAAAACTATCACTTCTTAAACAAAATAAAGGATATCAAAATTGATATCCTTTAAACATACTCATTTATATAGTTTTCTTTTTTATTAAACAATATTTCAAATAAATCTATTGCTTCTTTATTTTTTTCATTTTTATTTATATTATTTAAAATCATAGCTTCTTTTATATCTATATAAGAAAATGCCAACTGAGTAAACGTATTAATACTCAAATGTAAATCACATTCCCCTTTTATTTTTTTAGCTTCAACTTTTTTATCTTTTATCTTTATATTGAAAGTGCCATTATTTTCTTTTATAAATTTATCTTCTATAAATACATTCGCGCTTATCTCTATATCATCATTAATTGTTAATCCATTAAGGTATTCTTCTACATTTATAACTCTACCCATAATAAATGGCTTTACTTTAATATCTATAGTTTTAGGATTTTCTAAAACAAATCTTATTTTATCATTTACAGGGGCTGATATAATTACTTTCTTACATTGGGTATTGTGATTATAAATAAACTTTAATATAGATTTTAATGAGTCTAAATCTTTATAAAATAGTTCTCTAACAAACATACTGTCTCCATTTAAGAAATATATTATATACCCTTTATATGAACCATCTTTATAAACATATATATGACCATTTTCGCTTTCAACTTCTTTGAATAAATTTATATAATATTCTTTGTCTCTAACTGTATTACCATTTACATCTGATAAAAATAAATTATTTATATCAATTAAATCATCGATATGTTTTTCACTTGCTTTGTATAGCCTACCTAATAAATTAAAGTTCTTTAAATCTTCTATATTTATAGAGTATTCTAATTGATCATAACAATGCTCATACCCATATTTTCTATACAATCTATAATCGATAGGCATAAGTATTGATACTAGTTGATTTCTTTTATAAAGTTCATTAAGAGAGTATTCCATAATTTTTTTCATATACCCTCTTCCTCTTACTTGTGGAAATGTAGATACACCTACAACATATGATGTTTCATATTCTTTACCATCTAACTTTATTTTATATTGGTTTAATTGAAGAGAAGATACAATATCTTTATCTTCACATGCTACAATGGTATTATTATTGTCATACTTATTATTGAAGTAATAATTAACAAAGCTTTCTTCATCATTAAAACAATAATTCCAGATTTCTTTAATATCATCTATTTCTTCTTCTTTAGCATATCTCATATTCATATTAGTTCTCCCTAACAGTGTATTTCTCAACAAATTTAACAGGATGATAAGAAAGTTTAGCTTTTCTAAGTCCAGGTATTCCTAAGTCTTCTTCTCTATTTACAAACTCTACATTTTCAAATTCATTTAATATAAATTGTTGATTTATGTAAGGATATAATCCTCTTATATTCGGATTAGCTTTTTCTATATGAATTAATGCCATATTAGAATTTATAAGTTCACCCATAGTAAAGGCTTCTAATTTACCATCTACATATATACCCGCTATCTTTAATCTATCTTTTAAGTAGTCATAATTATTAAATATTTTCTTGATTCCTACAGATTCATCATCCATACCTTCATCAAATTCATTATTTTCTTCTTTATTTACAGTCCATTCTTTTAGTAAATTTAAGCAATCTTCAAAGTCTTCCTCATCAAGAATTCTATACTCATATCTTCCTTCATAGTCTTTTAAAAATGCATTTATATGATTTCTCTTCTTCTGGTTTTTTCTTCCACCTAAGACTCTTAAACTTTCACCATCATATACATAATCAAATAAATCTCTTTCCTCTATGTATTCAAATTTACCTGGATAATTCTCTTGTAAAATATCTACTACTTCTTTTGTTATCCCTCTAAAACATATTTTTTTGTTACTATCTTTGAAGTACCTTATAATAAAATCCATAGCTTGTGGTAACTTTTCTTTTTTAGCTAAAGGTAATATAGAAAAACTATTCCCCTCATATTCTGCCATTATAACTGCGAAATCATCACATATAACATATCCTGTTTTATATACATGTTGCCACATATATAATGTAGTAAAACAGTATTCACAAGCTTCGTAATCTACTAAATCAAAATATGGTTGTAACTCTTTTATTGAATCTATGGTTATTTCTTTAAATTTCATATATACTCTTAAACCCTTTCTTAAATTTATTTCTTAATAATTTAATATATAAAAACGATACTATAATCTTAAAAGTTTCAATATTATTGTTATCTATTGAATTATCTTACATCTTATTGCTTAGAATATAAGATAGTTTACATTACTAATTTATGTTACCCATATTATTTATTTATAAACATATAATGAACGGAGGTAATTTATTGAAAAAGTTATTTTTAACTTATATTCTAATAATTATTATAATATCACTTTTAATTCCATCTGGCAAAAATAACTATTTGTCTATACATACGATAGATGTAGGACAAGGAGACAGCATCTTAATACAAACCCCTAACTCCAAAAATATATTAATTGATGGTGGTGATGATAATAGCCATAATATAGTATCTAGCTATTTAAAAAAGCAAAATGTAAAAAGAATAGATTATATAATAGCTACACACTTTGACTCTGATCACATTGGTGGGCTAGATAATATAATAGATAAATTTAATGTATCAAATATATTTGCTCCTAACTATAAATCAGATACAATATCCTATCAAAATTTAATTAGCTCTTGCTTAAATAAAAACTTAAATTTACAATATCTAAACGAAGGAGATTTTATTAATATAGAAGATAATATAAATTTAACAGTACTTGCACCTTCTTATATCCAAGAAGAAAATAACCTTAATTCTATAGTATTTAGAATAGATTATAAAAATAAATCCTTTTTATTCACTGGAGATGCTGAAGCTAGTAATGAAATGAGTATTATAAATTCTTATGAGCTTAATGATATAGATTTTCTTAAGGTAGGGCATCATGGAAGTAGTTCTTCTACTACTTCTGAATTTATAGAAGAAGTAAGTCCAGATGTAGCAGTCATATCCTGTGGATATAAAAATCAATATGGCCACCCACATAGAAGTACTTTAGATACTCTAGAAAAAAACAATGTCTTAACTTATAGAACAGATATTTTAGGTCATGTTGTATTTTACAGCGATGGTGATACTATTTTTACAACTAAAGACTACAAATTAAATAAGAAGTAGAATAATTCTACTTCTTATTTAATAAATCATTTATAACAACTGATGCTATTATAAGCCCTCCAACAGAAGGAACAAAAGATACACTACCAGGTGTTACTTTTTTACCATTTAATATTTTCTTTTTTAACTCTTTAGGTTGTTCTGTAGAATAAACAACTTTTAATTTTTTTATTTTTCTATCCTTTAATTCTTTTCTCATAACTCTTGCTAACGGACATATTGTAGTTTTATGTATATCTGTAACTTCTATTTTAGTAGGATCTAATTTATTCCCCATACCCATAGAACTTATTATTTCTAAACCTTTATTTTTACAAGTCTCTATTAAGTGTATCTTAGATGTTACCATATCTATAGCATCTACTACATAGTCGTAGTTTTCACATAGGATACTTTCACTTGTATCTTTATTATATACTTCTCTTATAGCTTTTATATTTATATCTGGATTAATATCTAATATTCTATCTTTCATAACCTCAACTTTATACTTTCCAACTGTTGAGTGTAATGCTGGTAATTGTCTATTGATATTAGTTATATCCACATCATCAAAGTCAACTATTGTTAGGTTACCTACTCCAGCTCTTGCTATAGCTTCTGCTGCAAAACTACCTACTCCTCCAACTCCAAATACTATTACATTAGAATTTTTAAGTTTATTTATACCTTCATCACCTATTATTAAGCCAGTTCTTGTCGTGAAGTTTTTTTCCATTATCATCGCTCCTAAAATCATATTTATCTTAACTTATATTTTCCTATTTAAGTCTATTTTATATTTTTATATAAAAAATTTAAAATTATTTAACACTTTATTTTTTATATTATATTCTTATATGTAAAAAAAGAACTCAATTGAGTTCTTATAACTGGCGGGAATGCGTGGGAATCGAACCCACCCAAGAAGCTATTAACTCCTCATACTAGTTTTGAAGACTAGAGGACACACCAGCACCCATCCACTCCCATATGTAATCTTATGTTTTTATATAATATCATATATATTTTCTAATTTCAACTATTTTATAAAATTAAAAGGACTAATCTCATTTTAGAGAAAGTCCTTTACTCTATCCAACTATATAAATATCTATTGTTTTTCTTCCCCAATTTTTAACCGCTCCTTCATCATTCATATATATATCTATTTTATTACCTTTTATTGCACTACCACAATCTTCTGCTATAAATGTTTTACCAAATTGAGGTATATAAACCTTTGTTCCATAAGGTATAACACTAGGATCTACTGCTATAGTTCCCCACTTAGGCGTTGTTCCTGTTGATGTTGTAGAGTGACCAGTATATGCTGTTGCAACAACAGAAATATGCTTTCTATTTGAATTAGAACTTGATGAATTACCCTTTGATGAGTTATTATTATGAGAAGTATATTTAGTTCTTGTACTCTCACCTCTCGATGAAGCAACTTGAAGTTCTACTTTAGTTCCTTTTTTTATAACCTTATCTACAGGTTTTGTTACAACAACTTCTTCTATAAATTTCTTTTCTACTTGTTTACCATTATGATAAGTAATCTTATATAATAGTTCATTGTTTCCTGGCTGACCTTCTACTTCAACTTTAGTATCACCCTTTAGTAGATCTTTATCTTCTACAATATTGACTTCAAAAGGAACTTCTTTATTTTCCTTTATAGTCTTCTCTGTAACTTTTATAACCTCTATTTTGTCACCATCTGAAATCTTTTGATCTAAAGGTAAACTTATTATATCATTTTTATCGTATTTAACATTTTGTTCAGCTAGTACATCTTCAACATTTGATTTTAAAGTTGATATTTCCGTTTCCTTTCCCTTAACTACTAATGTTATATTTTTATTTGCTAATGTATAACCTGCTGATAATAATCCTATAGACAATATGGTGGCTATGGCCGAGACTTTTAGTATCTTATTATTTTTTATAATCATAATTCTCTCCTTCTTTAATTTATATATATTAATTCGTTGTATTTTATATTATGTTCAAATTGTAACTTTTTTGATACCCTTTGTCAACTTGACAATTTTTAAGTATTATGCTTATCTAGTGTTTAACTACTTTTCATTGATTTTTCATAGAGTATAAATTTATTAATTTTATTATAAAATAAATACAAAAAAGCATAGCTTAAGCTATGCTTTTTGTATTTGTTTTATTTATATATTCTTAATTTGCCAATCAATAGGCTTTTTACCTAATTCAATTAATATTTCATTTATTTTAGAGAAATGCTTACATCCAAAAAAACCTCTTCTTGCCGATAATGGACTTGGATGAGGAGCTTCTAAAATATAGTGTTTACTAGTATCTATAAGTGCTGTTTTCTTCCTTGCATTTGCTCCCCATAAAACAAATATCACAGGGTCTGTTCTTTCACTTAACAATTCTATAATTCTGTCAGTAAAAGTTTCCCATCCTATTCCTTTATGAGAATTAGCTTCATTAGCTCTTACTGTTAATGCAGTATTAAGAAGCAATACACCTTGATCAGACCAAGGTATCAAATATCCATTATTAGGTATAAAACAACCAATATCACTTTGTAGCTCTTTATATATATTTAGTAACGATGGCGGTATCGCTACATTTGGTTGTACCGAAAATGCCAATCCATGAGCTTGATTTTCTCCATGGTATGGATCTTGTCCTAATATTAATACTTTTGTATCTTTATAAGACGTACGCTTTAAGGCTTCTAATATATTATTCATATTTGGATATATGGTTTTAGTCCTATACTCTTCTTTTAGAAATTCTCTTAATTCTAAGTAGTATGGCTTTTCAAATTCATCAGATAAAATCTCATCCCAATCATTACCTAGCTTGACCATAATATCACCTTCCTTTTATTTATTATATAAAGTTCTTTTATTATCATCTCTTTTTGTTATTTTATTTCTATCAAAATTTTCTAATATAATCATACAATTCTTTCTACTTGAATTTAACATATCTCTATATTGACCTAGTGTTATCTCTCCAAATTCTTCTAAGTACTTTATTAAATTTATCTTTATTTCTTCATAAATTTCTTTATCCATTATATATGTATCATCTAATTTTTCTATATCTTTTCCTATCATATACTCTAAGACTTCTTCATAATATTTATTTTCACATATATCCTTTATATTTAGTATAGTTAATACTTCAGGCAATTTTAATTTTTTTTGTATGTTATCCTTTATTTCTTTTTGCTTATCATTTAATACTACTTCAAAATCATAAATTGATACTAAATTTTCATTTATCTTTATAACTTTTTCATTTTGTAATTTCTCAAGTAGTATATCCATTTCTTTTGTTTTAAATTTACTTTCAACCTTAGATCTTACTTCTTCCTTTAATACACCACTTCTAAGTCTATACTTTTTATGATATGTAGTTAAAAGCTCTACTATTAATTTTTTTAAATTTTCATATTGATTTGTATGTACATATATATTATTTATATTTACAACTTTATTTTCTTTTATTAACTTATCTATAGCATTTATAACAAGCTCTTCATTTTCTCCAGTATAACTCATTATATCTTTTAATGTTTTATATGATTTCAAATTATTTTTAAGATACTGTTCTAATATATCTTCAAGTTCTCCTTTTTCTTTTATTTTAAGAGAACTTATAACATTTTCATCAAACTTTTTATGTTTCTTAGGCTTCGTATCTATAATAATTCCCCCACCTATAGTTTCAAGTGGTGAGTAATTTCTAAGTACGAAATTATCTAATTTTTTAGCTACTATACTCTCTTCTAATCTAAGTTGTGCATAACAGCTTTCTCCAGATTTAGTAATCTCTTTATCTAACGGAACCACCCTACACAGTATTTCTCTAGCTCCATGATAAATCCTTAATCTATCCCAATGTTTTAAATTTTTATTAGTGTGTTTAACTAAAGATAATTTAACATCTAACATCATAGATTCTTCTAAAGAGTTTGGTGCCGCTAAAACATCTCCTCTTTTTAATTCTTCAACTTTTATATTAGATATATTTATAGCTGTTCTTTGACCTGCATATGCAGTTTCAACACTTTGTCCATGAACTTGTATACTTCTTATCTTTGTTTTTAAGTTATTAGGATAAATAACTAAGTCATCATCTATGCTTATTTTTCCTTCTAGTAATGTTCCTGTAACAACTGTACCAAATCCTTTTACAGAAAATACTCTATCTATATTAAGTCTAGCTGGTGAGTTTTCATTTTTATCATCTATATCATTACTCATATCATCTATTTTTTTAACAAGATTATCTATTCCATTTCTTGATATTGAGTCTACTTCTACAATTTCTGCATTATCTAAAAAAGTGCCTTTAGTTTTTTCTCTAATATCATCCTTAACAAGTTCTATAAACTCATTGTCAACCACATCACATTTTGTAAGTACTATAATTCCTTTTTTCACATTTAAAAAAGATAATATATCTAAATGCTCAATAGTCTGTGGCATAACACCTTCATCACCAGCTACTACAAATAGTACAATATCTATTCCAGCTGCTCCTGCTAACATATTTTTTATAAACTTTTCATGACCTGGTACATCAACTATACCTGCCCTTTTATTGCTTGGTAAATCAAAATATGTAAATCCAAGATTTATAGATATACCCCTTCTTTTTTCTTCTTCTAGGGTATCTGTTTCTCTTCCTGTAAGCGCTTTTATTAACGTTGTCTTTCCATGGTCTATATGACCTGCTGTTCCTATTATTACATTTTTCATATGCTGCCCCCTAGTTAAAGTTATTAATTTAACACCTTTTTTAACTCATTAGCTATAATTTCAAATTCTTCTTCAAATATAGTTCTTACATCTAATATATATTTATTGTCATATATTCTCGCTATTATATGTGAATTGCTTAATCTCAATTTCTTTTCTAAAGATGACACACTCATATTTTTAGGGGTTATAGCTACTACTTTTGTTTTTATTGTTTCTAATGGCATAGAGCCTCCACCTACTTGAGATAATCCATCTTCTATAAAAACATTAGCATCTATATTTTTATCAATTATTTTATCATATAAACACTTAGCTTTTTCCTCTAATTCTGATATCTTATAAGTTAACATTCTAAGGGTAGGTATTTCCTTTATTGCTTTTTCTTCATCTAAATACATTCTAAGAGTAGCTTCAAGTGCACAAATAGTAAGTTTATCAACTCTTAAAGCTCTTGTAAGCTGATTTTTTTTCATTTTATCTATGTACTCTTTTTTACCAACAATTATACCAGCTTGAGGTCCTCCAAGCATTTTGTCCCCACTAAATGTAACTATATCTGCTCCATTTTTTAAAGAGTCTAATACTGTTGGTTCATAAGACAATCCATATTTAGACAAATCTATAAATACCCCACTACCTAAATCTTCTATAACAGGTAAATTATATTTTTCACCTAGCTTTTTTAATTCTCTTATCTCTACACTTTCTGTAAATCCTAATATTTTATAGTTGCTAGTGTGAACTTTCATTAAAACACCTGTTTCTTCATTTATAGCTTCCTCGTAGTCATTTAAATGAGTTTTATTTGTAGCTCCTACGTCTACTAGCTTAGCTCCACTAAGTTCCATTATACTTGGTATTCTAAAAGAACCTCCAACTTCAACAAGTTCTCCTCTTGAAACTATCGCTTCCTTACTTTTAGCTAAAGTACTTAAAACAAGAAGAACTGCTGCTGCGTTGTTATTAACTACTAAAACATCTTCTGCATTTGTAATTCTTTTTATAGTTTCAGTTAAGTTAGAATATCTAGATCCTCTTTCTCCTTTATCTATATCATACTCTAAATTAGAATATCTAAATGCTGTATTTAGTACTTCATTTTTTATGCTTTCACTAAGTAAAGACCTACCTAAATTAGTATGTATAACTACACCTGTAGCATTTATAACTTTTTTTAACGATAATTCATATTTTAACCGAACTCTGCATATTGTATCATTTACTATGTCATCAATAGAAATATCAAAATCATGTATATTTTCTTTTAAGTTTATTATACTTTTTCTATTAACATCTATAGCTTCTCTAATACCTTCTATTACTAAATCTCTTGGGTATTCAGATATAATATTTACTATTTTACTATCTCCTAAAACCTCATCTACTGAAGGTAATTTAGAAAATAACTTTCTCTTATCCAATATAATCACTCTTTCTATGTTTGTTTGTATTTATCATCTATATTTTATAATTTACCTATATATTTAATAAGTTAAACTAAACTTAATATATTAAGTTTAATTTAACTTATTTTTTATTTATAAAATATATTATCTTAGTATATAAAAATACGGTTATTATATAACCGTAATATATTTCTCTTCTTTCTTTTTTACACTTCCTATTATTTTTGCTTCTATAGATCCATTTAATTTCATATCTTCAACTAATTTATCTGCTAATTCTTCTTTTACTGATATTAAAAGTCCTCCTGATGTTTGCGGGTCATATAAAATATCTTCTATTGCTGTATCCACATCTATGATATTTACATCTCTAGAAATGTATTCTTTATTTCTATACATTCCAGCGGGAATAATACCCATATTCGCCATATCAATAGCTCCATCTAATATAGGAACATCTTTTGAATTTATTTCTATACTTACATTTGACGCCTTAGCCATTTCTAAAGCATGACCAAGTAAACCAAATCCCGTTATATCTGTTACAGAATTTACTTTTATATAGTCAAAACTCTTAGCTGCATATTTATTTAAATGTACCATAACTTCTATAACCTTATCAGAAATTTCTTTTGAAACAAGATTTTCTTTCATAGCTGTATTTAATATACCTACACCTATAGGCTTTGTTAGAATTAATTTATCACCAACTCTAGCTGTTGCATTTGACAATACTTTTTCAGGATGAACGATTCCTGATATAGAAAGACCGTATTTAGGCTCTTTATCATCTACAGTATGACCTCCTACTAAAAGAGCGCCACTTTCTTTAACTTTATCAAATCCACCTTTTAAAATTTCTGCTAATATATTCATATCATGACATGATGGAAAACATACTATATTCATTGCAACTATAGGCTTTCCTCCCATAGCATATACATCTGATAATGAATTAGCAGCTGCTATCTGCCCAAATATATAAGGATCATCTATCATTGGAGTAAAAAAGTCTAAAGTTTGAATTAATGCTGTTTCATCATTTAGTTTATAAACCGCTGCATCATCTGCAGTATCTAAACCAACTAGCAAATTATTATTATTTTCATTTTTAGGAAGTTGTGATAATACTGAAGCCAGAACCTCTGGCCCAATTTTGGCTGCTCAACCACCTGATGTCGTCATTTCTGTTAGTCTTTTTAATTTTTCCACTATTACCTCTCCTCTCCCTAATTTATACATTACTTATAATAACATATTTTTTATACTTTATTAGAAATATTTCTTATCATTATAATCTATTACTCTATGCTTATTAGAGTTTTTAGTTCTTCATATTTTTTATCACCTATACCATTTACATTTTTTATCTCCTCTATTGAGTTAAACTTTCCTTTTTCTTCTCTATAATTTACAATTTTATTAGCAGTAGCCTCTCCAATGCCTGGAAGTGTATCTAACTCTTGTATACTTGCTGTATTTATATTTATTAAATTATTTTTATTATTTAAATCATTCTCTATATCATTTTCAAATGTTTCACTATTATAACTTTCTAAATTATCACCTATTTTAGGTATTATATAATGAGATTCGTCTTTGAGCTTCATTGCTAAATTAACTTTGTTTAAATCTGCATTTTCTGTGGTTCCTCCTAATTCATTAACTGCATCAGATAACCTTTTTTCAGCATCTATAGTAACAACTCCAGGATTTTTTACTTCTCCACTAATAAATACAGTTATAGTTTTTTTATTTATATTTTCTATTTTTATCTTTTCTTTCTCTTGGTTATCATTTTCATCAGATATATTATTAGATATAGATTCCTTTTCATGAACATCACTTTGACTAACAATATAAACATTATCTTTTATATCTAAATTTTTGCTATCTATTACTTTATATATACTAAATAGTAATATCAGCACGAATATTATTATTTTCCATTTTTTCATTTCATCACCTCTCTATGTTTTGATTATTGACCAAAGTATGTTATACTAAAATATAATATTTTATTTTGGAGGTTATTTTATGAAAAAATTTTTTTCATTTATACTTACACTTCTTATAACCTTCTTGCCCGTTTTTAATATAAATAATTTATCATTTGCGGATAGTAAACCAAACTTAACTGCTGAGTATGCAGTATTAATGGACTACGAAACAGGACAAGTTTTGTATAATAAAAATGGTTATAACAAGCTTTATCCAGCTTCGACTACTAAAGCATGGACAGCTTATGTCGTTTTAAAACATGTTAGTGATTTAAATCAAGTAGTTGAGATAAAAGATTTACCTATTGTTGATGGGTCAAGTATGTACCTAAAAGAAGGTGAAGCATTTACAGTAAAAGAATTATTAGATGCATTGTTAATTCACTCATCTAATGACGTAGCTATGGTTTTAGCTAAATATGTAGGTGGTTCTGTAGAAAACTTTGTAAATATGATGAATAATGAAGCTAAAGCTATAGGTGCTAAAAATACTCATTTTAACAATCCTCATGGATTACCAGATGAAAACCACTATACTACAGCTTACGATATGGCTCTTATGGCTAGAAAGGCTATGGATAATGTTATATTTAGAGATATAGTTAAAACTAAATCTGTTAAATATCCTGCTACAGAAGCTTATCCTTATGAAAGATACTTTGAAAATACTAATCAATTTTTAACATCAAGATCTAAAATGGACTATAAAGGCCAACAAATAGATATTAAATATGATGTTGTGGATGGTATAAAAACAGGATATACCGATGCAGCTGGAAAATGTCTTTTATCTACTGGTATTAAAAATAATATAAGAGTTATTTCTGCCGTTTTTAAGTCTACTGTTAATGATTTATATCTTGACTCTAGAACTTTGCTAGACTATGGTTTTGATAATTTCTATGTTGAGACAATTGTCGACAAAAATGAGTTTATAAAAGATAAAAAAGTATTTTTAAGTAAAGAAAAAAAATTAACTTATCAACCAGAAACTAATTATAGTGTTGTATTGCCTAACAATAGCAAAGCTGATGACTATTCAATAAAAACTAAATTAGATAATGTTAAGTTACCTATAAATAAGGGTGATAAGGTAGGTACTTTAGAAGTTTATAAAAATAATAAACTAGAGAAAAGTATTGATTTAGTTGCTAAAAATGATGTAACTAGTGTATTTTCATCTTTGGCAAAAAATAAATTTTTATATAATGTATTAAAAGTACTTTTACTTATAGCTATATTAATTTTTATAGTATTATTTATACGTAAAGGTAAAAAAAGAAATAAAAAGAAAAATATTTACTCTAAAAATAGAAGACGTAGAAAGTATTAAAAGCTATTGATTAATCAATAGCTTTTAATATTTTTTATCTATAGATTTTTTCAACATTTTATTTAATATAAATAAAATGTTGATTTATCCATCTTTAACTAGCTTTACTTATATTTATAAGTTTTGTATTTCTAATATACTTTATCCCCTTCATAATAACATATGTCCCTATCACAATATAAATAAATTTAAATATTAAACTTTCTGGAACTGGCACAAATGTAATTAAATTATTTATAAAATGTGCAAAAATAGACAATTTCATAGATTTAGTATAACAGTAAATAAACCCTAAAATTATTCCTCCTATAAATGCATTAATTCCTTGAGGTATATTTAAATGCACTAATCCAAATACCATAGCTGAGTATATAATTGCTTTCTTTGAACTATTTTTATATTTATTTAATAAGCCATTTAATATAATTCCTCTAAATAGTAACTCCTCAAATATAGGCGCCGTTATAAGAGTTTGAAAATACATTAAGAAACCAAATATAACGACTTCTATTGTCTCCGCATTATCAATAAAAAAATCTATATCATCTTCAGATATAGGTCCTTCAAATTGTGATAATACATCAAATAAAATAGCTTCTCTAATTAAAATATAGCCTATTATAATTAAAAATACATATAAAAAATCTTTATTATTAATTTTTACTTTTTTATCATTTATTTTAATTATATCTTTTTGTGTGTACTTTTTTCCTACCATTATTATAATAATCATATGTACAGGTATTAGTATTATCCCAGCTATTATCATCACAGAACCAATAGAAGTATTTTCATCTATAAGAATCATAATAAATGTTAATAAAAAATTTATTATCCCTGGAATTAAAGTAAACATTATTATAATAAATAGAGATCTTAATACTGATATTTCCTTTACTTCTACTTCATTTTCATATATTGATTTTAATATTTTCATATATCTCCCCTTAAGTTTTACATTGTATAAATTGATTTGTATATTCTTTAGCAGTTTAATTATATCAGAAGTATTATAATAAAAATATATCAATATTACTTTAGTTAATAACCTATCTATATATTTTTAGTTAATATAATTTAATTATAATTAAAAAGCTAGTAATGTAATCATTACCAGCTATATAATATTATCCAAATATTTTATTAGTTAAAGAACATCCTGTGCAAGTTGCAGCAACTCCACCTAATGCAGTTTCTCTTAATTCCATTGGAAGAGTCTTACCTACTTTATACATAGCAGCTACAGTCTCATCAAATGGTATTATGTTTAATATACCAGCTAAACATAATTCTGCTGATATTAAAGCATTTGCAACACCTATAGCATTTCTTCCTTGGCAAGGTACTTCAACAAGTCCAGCTATTGGGTCACATACTAATCCCATAACATTTTGTAAACAATGAGATGCAGCATGTACTGCTTGTTCTGGGCTTCCACCCATCATTTCAACTACACCAGCTGATGCCATTGCAGCAGCAGCTCCAGTTTCAGCTTGACATCCACCTTCTGCTCCTGAAACAGTTGCATTTCTAGTTATTATAGCTCCTATAGCTGAAGCTGTAAATAATGCATCTATCATAGTTTCATCATCTATACCGTATTCTTTACCTATTGTAACTATAGCTCCTGGAAGTATACCACAAGAACCTGCTGTTGGTGCAGCAACTATAAGCCCCATAGAAGCATTAACTTCCATAGTTCCCATTGCAGCAGCCATAGCTTTATTCATTAAATCTCCACAAACAGTCTTTGCAGATGAATTTCTGAAGTTAGTTAACTTCTTAGCTTCTCCACCTATAAGACCACCCATAGATTTTATATCTTCTTGAACTGCTTTTTCAACAGCTTCTTTCATTATATTTAAACTTACTCTCATTTTATCTCTTACTTCTTCTTTTGATATTCCTGTAAGTTCTGCTTCTCTTTCTACACATAATTCATGTATAGTCATGTTTAATTCTTTACATTTTTCTAATAATTCTGCTCCACTTGTGAAATTATATTTCATTTTTGTCTCTCCTTCATTTATTAGAATTTATCTAAAACTACTACCTTAGCTACTACTTCAAATTTTCTTAATTGATCTATTAAGCTTGACTCTAATTCATCCTCTGTTTCTATTGTCAAGAATGTGTATTCTGACTTAGCCGGCTTATTAGTAGATATCATCGATATATTTTTATTGTTATGACCAAGTATTCCTGTTATAAATGCTATTGCACCAGGTATATCTTTTATTTCTAATACTACAGCACTTCTAGAACCATTAAAGTCAAGTGCTAAACCATCCATTTCAGTAAGCTTTATGTTTCCTCCACCTATAGAAGCACCCATTACTGTTGATTTAGAGCCATCTTCTAATATCATTTCCATTTTTACTGTATTAGGATGAACGTTTTCTCCTAAGTTAGTTTTTATGAATTCAAACTTAACCCCTTGTTCTTTTGCTAATTCAAAAGAATACTTGATTCTAGCATCATCTGGATCGAACCCTAATATACCACCAACTAATGCCTTATCTGTACCATGACCTTTATAAGTTTCTGCAAATGATCCGTGAAGTAAAAAGTTTACTTCTTTTACTGGTTTTCCTGCTATTTTAGAAGCGCTCTTTCCAAGTCTTGCAGCTCCTGCAGTATGAGAACTTGATGGACCTATCATGTTAGGACCTACTATATCAAATACACTATAATCTTTAGCCATTATATTACCTCTTTCTTGTCTAGTTGTATATAGAATTAAACTTAAAATTTTATTTAAGTATTCTTTGCTATTATATATACCCATATAAATATATCTATAAAATGGTTTTCATTACATGTAATTAAAACTTAATTTTAAGATATATTTATATTCATTTCATACATATCATTATATACTAAAATTCGACTTTGTGAAGTCTTATTTTAAAAAAATATATATTTTTTAATTTACTTTTTTGTATTATTATGTATAAATCTTAATAAAAATATTTATACATTATTAAAAAATGGCCAGTATATAACTGACCATTTTTTATAAAACTATCCTATAGCTATTACTTCTATTTCTACTTTAACATCTTTTGGAAGTCTTGCAACTTCTACACAAGCTCTAGCTGGTTTATTTTCACCGAAGAACTCAGCATATACTTCATTTATTTGAGCAAATTCATTCATATCTTTTATAAATACTGTAGATTTTACTACATGAGAAAAGTCAAGCCCAGCTTCAGCTAATATAGCTTGAACATTTTTTAAAGATTGAGCAGTTTGAGCTTTTACATCTCCTTCTACTATTTCCATAGTTTCAGGTACAAATGGAACTTGTCCTGATACGAATAACATATTTCCAGCTTTAACAGCTTGAGAGTATGGTCCTATAGCTTTAGGTGCATTATCTGTATGTATTACTTGATGTTTCATATTAAAATTCCTCCTATGAATATAAATATATATGTATATTACACATTTTCATTTATCATTATACTATTATATAAGTTTTGTTGTATATATTTTTTTATATTAATCAGAAATAAAAGTTAACTTTATAATTTAAAGTTAACCTTTATTTGTATTTTATTTATATTATATTTCTACTATTTCAAATCCAGCTTCTGTTATAGCAACTTTTAATTTATCTATGTGATCATGGTTGAATGTTTCAAGCACCATTTCTGCAGTAAGACTACCTAATGCTCCACCCATAGATGATCTTGATAAATTAGCGCTTAGTATATTAGCATCATATTCACTTATTATTTTAGTTAATTCAGCAAGTCCGCCTGGCTTATCTTGTATTACTGTATTAAATGAATATCTTCTAGCTTCTTTAGTTAAAGCAGTTCCTATAACTCTGTATAATGTATTAACATCTACATTTCCTCCAGATATTACACAAACTACATTTTCATCTTTTTTAGGTACATATTTTCCACTTAATAATGCAGCAGTAGTTACAGCTCCAGCTCCTTCAGCTACAACTTTTTGATTTTCCATTAAGAATAACATACCTTGAGCTATTTCATCTTCTTCAACAACTACTACTTCATCAACTAATTCATTTATTATTTCAAAAGTTACATCACCAGGTGTTTTAACAGCTATACCATCAGCTATTGTAGTAGATTTAAATGCTGTTGTAACTTCACCATTTTTCATAGATTCCTGCATTGAAGGTATATTCGCAGTTTGAACACCTACTATTTTTATGTTAGGGTTTATTCCTTTAGCTGCTACTGCTATACCAGCTATTATTCCCCCTCCACCTATTGGACAAAGTATAGTATCAACTTTTCCATCTAATTGCTCAAGTATTTCAAGACCTATAGTTCCTTGTCCTGCTATTACATATTTATCATTAAATGGATGCAAGAAAGTTGCTCCAGTTTCTTTTTGTATTTCAACTGCTTTTGCGTAAGCATCATCATAAACTAAACCATTTAATACTACTTCTGCTCCGTATCCTTTAGTTGCTGTAACTTTTGCTAAAGGTGCAGTAGCTGGCATTACTATTGTAGCATTTATTCCTGTCATTTTAGCACCTAATGCAACACCTTGTGCATGATTTCCTGCACTTGATGCTATAACACCATTTGCCTTTTCTTCCTCAGTTAAGTTTGCTATTTTGTTACAAGCTCCTCTTACTTTAAAAGAACCTGTTTTTTGAAGGTTTTCACATTTGTAGAAAACATTTGCCCCAGTCATAGCACTAAGTTTTGCACTTTCTAATATATCAGTTTGCTTTACTATATCTTTTATAGTTTCTTTTGCATTCTTTATGTCTTGTAAAGTAACCTTTGTCATTTCATACACTCCCGTAAACGTTTTTTTATTATCAATAATTAGATTTTATACCTTTTTTTTTCAAAAATCAACATTAATTTTTACATTTTATAATATTTTTTTCACTTTTATATTTTAAATTTTATAATATTTCAATTAACTCTTATTTTTCAAACAAAAAACTCTTTGTATTTAAATATACAAAGAGCTTTTTATTAATTTATTATTTTACAACTATATTAACTAATTTCTTAGGTACTGCAACTACTTTAACTATAGTTTTACCTTCAACTAGTGCATTTATTTTTTCATCTTCCATTGCTACTTTTTCCATTTCTTCTCTAGAAATATTAGCAGCAACACTTAATTTTCCTCTTACTTTTCCATTTATTTGAACAACTATCTCAACTTCATCTTTAACTAAAGCAGTTTCATCGTATTTTGGCCAAGATATATTAAATATACTTCCTTCTTTTCCTATCATAGCCCATAGTTCTTCACCTATATGAGGTGCAAATGGAGCAAGTATAGTTACTATAGTTTCTACACCTTCTTTTATAACTGCTTCATTTCTAGAATCTAATTCTTTGTACTTATACATTTCATTTATTAATTCCATTAATGCTGATATAGCAGTATTAAATCCAAACTTTTCATTTAAATCTTCAGTAACTTTCTTTAAAGTTGCATGTATAGTATATCTCATAGCTTTATCTTCTTTAGTTAATTCTTTTGACTCAACATCAGATTTAGCTATATCAGATAATTCATCTACTAATCTATATACTCTATTTAAGAATCTAAAGCATCCTTCAACACCTTGGTCTGACCATTCTAAGTCTCTTTCTGGAGGCGCTGCAAATAATACGAATAATCTAGCTGTATCAACTCCGTATTCTTCTATTATTTCTGATGGAGCTACAACATTCCCTTTAGATTTACTCATCTTAGCACCATCTTTTAAAACCATACCTTGAGTTAATAAGTTTTTGAAAGGCTCTTTAAAATCTAACATTCCCATAGAATTAAATGCTTTTACAAAGAATCTTGAGTAAAGAAGATGTAATATAGCATGCTCTACCCCACCTATATATTGGTCAACTGGCATCCAGTTGTTAACTGCTTCTTTACTAAATGGTTCTTCAGTATTTTTAGGATCTATATATCTTAAGAAGTACCAAGAAGAATCTACGAATGTATCCATTGTATCAGCTTCTCTTCTAGCTGGTTTTCCACAACATGGACAAGTTGTATTCATAAATGTTTTAGATGTTGTAAGTGGCGATTCACCCTTTCCTGTAAACTCTACATCTGTTGGTAATAATATTGGTAAGTTTTCTTTCTTTTCTGGAACTATACCACATTCATCACAATATACTACAGGTATTGGACATCCCCAGTATCTTTGTCTAGAAAGTAACCAGTCTCTTAATCTATAATTAACTGTTTTCTTTCCTCTTCCTATTTCTTCTATCTTTTCTATTATAGCATCAAATGCTTTATCAGCGTCCATTCCATCAAATTCTGCTGAGTTTATCATTTTATTATCTTCATCTATTACAGTTACTACTTCTAAGTCATATTTAGATGCAAAATCAGCATCTCTTTCATCATGAGCCGGAACTGCCATAACTGCACCTGTTCCATAATCAACAAGTACGTAGTTAGCTATCCATAAAGGAACTTTTTTACCTGTTAATGGATTTACAACATATTTACCTATGAACATTCCTTCTTTTTCAACATCACTTGAAGTTCTCTCTATTTCTGTCATAGTATGCATTTTTTGAACAAATGCTTCTACTGCTTCTTCATATTCTGTTTTCACAACTAGTTCTTTAACTAATGAATGCTCTGGAGCTAAAACCATGTAAGAAACTCCATATACAGTATCTGGTCTAGTTGTAAATACAGTTATAGATTTGTCACTTCCATCTATATCGAAAGTTATTTCAGCACCAGTACTTTTTCCTATCCAGTTTCTTTGCATAGTTTTAACTTTTTCTGGCCATCCATCTAAAGTATCTATATCTTGTAATAATTCCTCTGCAAAATGAGTAGTTTTGAAATACCATTGTTCTAAGTCTTTCTTTACTACTACAGAATCACATCTTTCACATGCACCTTGTACAACTTGCTCATTAGCAAGAACTGTTTCACAAGATGGACACCAGTTTACAAAAGATTTTTTCTTATATGCTAGTCCATGTTCTAACATTTTTAGGAATATTTGTTGAGTAAACTTATAGTATTCTGGTGTAGATGTAGCTATTTCTCTATCCCAGTCAAAGCTAAGACCTAAAGTTTTTAATTGTTCTCTCATGTCAGCTATATTTTCCATAGTCCATTTGTCTGGATGTATTCCATGCTTTATAGCTGCATTTTCTGCTGGAAGTCCAAATGAATCCCATCCCATTGGATGTAGAACATTGTACCCTTGCATTTTCTTAAATCTAGCAACTACGTCACCTATAGAGTAGTTTCTAACATGTCCCATATGTAATTTTCCTGATGGATAAGGGAACATTTCTAATGCATAATACTTAGGCTTTGTATTATCATTAGTATCTGTTTTATATTGTCCATTTTCTTCCCAAGTTTTTTGCCATTTTGACTCAATTTCATTTGGTTTATAAACGTTCATCAAAATTTCCTCCTATGTTAATAATATTAAAAAAATCCTCAATCCCTAAACACAATGTTTAGGGACGAGGATTATCTTCGCGGTACCACCCTAATTAGCCTAATAAGGCTCTCTTAGATAGTTTTTATGCCAACTACGGCTAAATAGATTTTACCTAGCAAGTTCAAAGGTACATTTTACTAGTTCACAGCACCACTAGCTCTCTGAAAAAATATATTCTTTTACTACTCTAGTCTATTTAATAATTTAAAATTTTAATTATAATGTTAACATCATTAAGCTAAGTTGTCAACATCCACATATGGAGCATCTTTCCATAGCTTTTCTAAGTTATAGAAATCTCTGTTTTCTTCATTAAATATATGAACCATAACATCGCCATAATCAAGTAAAACCCAAACTTGGCTATCATATCCTTCTTTTCCTCTAGCTTCTATACCAAGTTTAGTTAATTCATCTTCTACATTGTCAGCTATAGCTTTTACTTGTCTTTGAGAAGATGCTGTAGCTATTACAAAGTAATCACATAAGCTAGACACAGCTCCTATATTTAATATTGCTATATCTTTACCTAGTTTATCATCTATTGCATCATATATAACTTTTGTAATGTTTTCTACTGTCATATTATTTCCTTCCTTTCATGATTATAAACATATTTAATTATTATACCATAAATAATACGTAAATAAACCATTGTATTTTATTATATAATGTATTAAATTTATTTTTATTCTATGCTTTTATAAAATTTTATTTTTTATAAGGTAATTTCTTGCATCTACTGTTCTATTATGTATTAACTGATTGTTCTCTATTACAAATTTTATTGTATTATTAAATGAAATAAGTAAGGCTTTATCTAATTCTTTATTATAAACTAAATCTCTTAATTCTTCCACTCCAGGAAAATCTCTATCTTCCTCTATTAAGTCTGCAATATAAATTATTTTTTCTATTATGTCCATGTCTTCTTTACCTGTAGTATGGTACTTTATAGCATTTATTATATCTTTATCATTTATTCCAAATTCATATTTTGCTATGTATGAACCTATTAAGCTATGAGATAATGCTAAGTTGTCTTTTTCTATTTCATCTAAAACTATTTTATATTTATCTACATAATATTTTACTTCATCTTTGTTTAAATACTTAGCACAGTCATGCGCTATTCCTGCTATATAAGCTTTTTCTTTATCACACCCATAAATTTCACTTAACTTTACAGCACAATTTGCCACATTTAATGAATGTTTATACCTCTTTTCCGGTAACATTTCTTGTATCTTATTATTAATTAATTCTAAATTCATATATTATTCTCCACTACTATATAATTTTTTGTTATATATATATTCTTGTACTAATTCAGGTACTAAATATCTAATTGTTTTATGTTTATTTAATTGTTCCCTTATATATGTTGATGATATATCTAAAGATGGCACATATACACTTTCAATATTTGCATTGTACTTATCTTTTAGCTCTTTTATTTTTTCATTAGCTCTTAATAAACTTATTCCTGGTCTTGTTGCTGCTATAAAGTTTGCTAATTTAAAGTTCCCCTCAACATCCTTCCAAGTTTCTATATCACATATAGCATCCGCTCCAGTTATAAAATATATCTCTGCATTTTTATATATTTGTTTTAAAACTTTTAATGTATCTATTGTATAAGTACTTTTTTCTCTTTTTATTTCTATATCAGAAACTATAAAGTCATCATTATTAACTGTAGATAATAATACCATATTATACCTATCATATTTATCAGTTATATTCCCCTTTTTATGAGGAGGATTTCCGGATGGTATAAATAATATTTTGTCTAATTTATAATTATCTCTTATAAATTCAGCTGTCGCTAAATGTGCGTAATGTATAGGGTCAAACGTCCCACCCATTATACCTATCTTTACATTACTACACCTATCCCCAAATTGCTTTAACTTCTTTTGATTAATTATAAAAGACTCATCAACTATATTGTTAATTGCCATAATTTATCTCCTTTGTTAAATTATATTATTATTGTATCATTATTTTTTATTTATTAAATATATTAAATTACTTTTTAGTGTATAATCATATTATTATGTATAATTAAGGAGAAATATAATGGCTATAATTACAAAAATAGAAGCACAAAAGAAAAATACAGATAGAGTAAATATTTATATTAATGATGAATTTTTTATGTCTGTATTTACTGAGCTTGTTTATACATTTAATCTAAAAAAAGGTATGGAGATAAATAAAGAAAATTTAAAAACTTTACTCGATGATGATATGTACATTAAAGCTAAAAATAAAGCCTTAAATATATTATCTAAAGCTGACCAATCAGAGAAAAAAATAAAAGAAAAATTATCTTCTGAATTTGAAGAACACACTATCGAAAAAGTATTAGATTTTTTAAGGAATAATAAGTTTATTGATGATAAATTATTAGCTCAAAAAATAGTAAATACTAATATTAACTTAAATAAATGTGGTAAAAATAAAATAAAACAAAATCTTTACAATAAAGGAATAGATTCTGAAGATATATCCCATGCTATATCTAATATTGATTCTAATGTTGAATTTGAAAATGCAATATATCTAGCTAAAAAGCGTTATGAGAGAATAAAAAACGAAGATAAAAGAAAAATATACCAAAAGCTTTCTCAGCATCTCGCTTATAAAGGATTTGGTTATGATACGATCAAATCTGTTTTAAATAAAATTTTAAATTTTGATGAATATGAATATTAAGTATGGAGGTAATAAATGAAACTAATTGTCGGTATCTTAAGTTTTTTACTTGGTATATATAATGTAACTAAACTTTACAAACAAGATAGTCTTAAATAAAAGGAGTCTTTTTATGATAGATTTAGTTTTGCTAGGTTGTGGAGGCAATATGCCAATGCCAAATAGATTTCTCTCTTCTTTGTTTATAAATTATAAAGGAAGAAAAATACTTATTGATTGTGGTGAAGGTACTCAAGTTTCTATGAGAATGAAAAATTGTGGTTTTAAAAATATAGATTTAATATGTATAACTCACCTTCACGGGGACCATTTTTACGGTCTTATGGGACTTTTATCTACTATAGGAAATAGCTCTAGAATTGATGATTTAACTATAGTTGGTCCTAAAGGTATTGGTAAAATGATAAATGCGCTTAAAACTTTAATAGAATACTTACCATATAAAATAATTGTTGTTGAAAATCCTAAAGGTACATTCTCTTTGGTTAATGATATATTAAAAGATATAGAGATTTCGACTTTAGAGCTAGATCATTCAAGCGAGTGCCTAGGATATAGCTTATACTTTAAGAGAACACCTAAGTTTAATATAGAAAAAGCTATCAAAAACAATGTTCCTAAATTATTATGGCAAAAACTTCAAAGTGGAAAAAATATAGTTTTTGAAAATATTGAATACTCTCCAGATATGGTTTTAGGAGATAATCGAAAAGGAATAAAAATTAGCTTTATTACAGATACAAGACCAATATTATCAATTCCTGAGTTTATAAATAACAGTGATTTATTCATATGTGAAGCTATGTATGGAGATGATTTAGATATATCTAAAGCTGTTAAAAATAAGCATATGACATTTAGAGAGGCTGCCAATTTAGCAAGACTTGGTAATGTTAAGACATTACTTTTAACTCACTTTAGCCCTTCTCTAGAAGATCCTAATCTATATATAAAAAATGCAACTGATGTATTTGAAAATACTATAGTTGGAAAAGATAGATATGATATTAATTTAAATTTTGAAAATTAACTATATAAAAAGGATGTAACTTAATTTTATAAAACTAAGATACATCCTTTTATTTTAATTAATATTTAATATTAATTATTTACATACATTCCCAGCTACATTTAATACATCCCATGTTCTAGCAAATGGTGGTGCATAACATAAATCTAACATTCCTAATTGATTAGTTGTTAATTTTCCAAATATAGCTGCTGCTATTACATTACATCTTTGAACTGAGTCTTTAAATCCAGCAACTTGTCCACCTAATATAACCTTAGTATCTGCATCATAAACAAGCTTTACATATATTTTATCTCTACCTGGATAGTAATTTGTTTGGTTAAAGTCTGATATAAATTTAGCCTTATAGTTTATACCTAGCTTTTGAGCTTGTATTTCTGTCATACCAGTTGAAGCTGCTTCCATATCCATAACTTTTATACAGCTTGAACCTAATGATCCTTGGAATGAGTTATTTGCTCCTGCTAAATTTTCACCAACTATTCTACCTAATTTATTAGCTCCTGTTGCAAGAGGTACATATGAATCTTGACCTGTTACTATATTTTGTATAGTAGCACAATCTCCAGCTGCATATATATCTTCAACTGAAGTTCTACCAAATTCATCAACTATTATAGCTCCATTTGGTAACATTTCTATAGATGTATCTTTTAAGAATGACGTATTTGGTCTTACTCCTGTTGCTATAATAACTACATCAGCTTCATATTCACCTTTGTTTGTTATAATTTTTTCTACCTTAGTTTCTCCAACTAATTCAGATACTAGTTCTTCTAATCTTAAATCTACATCGTGTTTTTTAATCTCTTCTTCTAATACGTCAGTTATTTCTTTGTCAAAAACTTGCGCAAGAACTCTTGATTCTGATTGGAATACTCTTATTTCTTTACCTAACTGCTTAGCAGCTTCAACAGCTTCAAGACCTATAAATCCTGCACCTATTATAGCTACCTTTTGATTTTCTTCTTTATTTAATAATTCTTTTACTTTTATTCCATCTTCCATAGTCTTTAACGTTGAAACATTCTCTAACTTAACATTTTTTATAGGAGGTATTATACTACTTGCTCCTGTTGCTATCATTAACTTATCATAAGAATCTTCAAATTCAACATTTGTTTCTAAATTTCTTACTGTAACTTTTTTAGCCTCTGTATCAACCTTAACAACTTCATGGAATACATTTAAATCTATTCCTGTTTCTCTAAATTTTTCTGCACTTCTTGCTATCATATTATTAGCATCATCGAAGAATCCTCCAACAAAGTATGGAAGCCCACATGCTCCAAATGATACTACATCTGTTTTTTCATATACTACAACATCATATTCAGGTTTCATTCTTTTTAACTTAGCTGCTGCACTCATCCCAGCTGCAACTGCACCTACTATAATTACTCTCATTATAATTCTCCCTCCCTAAATAAATCACATTATTTCTAAAAGTATTTTTTTATTTTTATTTATCTTTATAAGCTAGTTATTATATTAACACTTTTTTTTCATAAAATCTATAGTATATTAGTTTATTTTGCATTATTCTACAATATTTAATAAGTAATTATTATTTACACAAAATCTACATAGCTAAAGTAATGTATCGAATAAATATTTTATTATATAAAATTTTATAAATTATTAAAAAATTTTTAATTTTATCAAATTAATTAATGTTACATATATAAGTTAATGATATATAATCATTGATTTTATATCATTTTTTAATAATAAAAAAGCATCTGTATATTTACAGATGCTTAAAATATTATCTAACCGATCTTTTTGTTACTCTTCCTTTTTTAGTAACATTTTCAGCCTTTACTTTAGCCTTAGCTTGTTCATGTCCTGGGAATACTATTTGTGGATTCTCTGTATTTTTCTTATATAAAGTAAACTTCGATCCTATAGCTTGAACAAACTCAGCTCTTAAAGCTTCACATATAGCATTAGCAGTTTCTTTAGTTTCAAGTCCTGCAGTTTCAAGTATTGTTACTTTAACTATTTCTCTTTTTCTTAACATATCATCTAATTGCTCTAAAAAGCTTTCAGTAACTCCATCTTTACCTATTTGAGTTGAAGGCTTTAAAGTATTTGCTATTGATCTTAAATATGCTCTTTGCTTACCTTTTAACATTGTGTCACCTCATCTATATTAATTATAGAATTCAAATTCTATTTCGTAAATTCTAACTGTATCTCCATCTTCTATTCCCATTTCTCTTAATCTATCGAATACACCTTGGATTTCCATAGCTTTTTGGAAATATTGAAGAGATTCCATATCATCAAAGTTAACAGAGTACATAATTCTTCTTAAAGATTTACCAGTTACTACATATACTCCATCTTCTATATCTATTTGTAAACCTTCATCTTGTACTTCATCAAGTTCAGGTCTAAACATTTCTTCTTCTGAAACTAACTCTATTTCTTCAGCTTCTCTTAATAATTCAGATACATAAGCAATTACATCATCTACACCTTGACGTGTTGCAGCAGACATTTTAAATACTTTGTATCCTCTTCCCTCTAATTCATTTTTGAATTCATCAAATATACTTTCATCTTCTAGTATATCCATCTTATTAGCAACTACAACTTGTGGTCTTGTAGCTAATTTTTCATTGTATAGTTTTAATTCACCATTAATTTTATCAAAGTCATCTAAAGCATCTCTGCCTTCTAAACCAGATATATCAACTATATGTATTAAAACTTTAGTTCTTTCAACATGTCTTAAGAAGTCATGGCCTAAACCTACACCTTCTGCAGCACCTTCTATAAGACCTGGTATATCAGCTAAAACAAAACTCTCTCCAAATTTAGTTTGAACAACACCTAAATTAGGAGTTAATGTTGTAAAGTGGTAGTTAGCTATCTTTGGTTTAGCTTTAGTTACTACAGATAAGAATGTTGACTTACCTACGTTAGGGAATCCTAAAAGACCAACATCAGCTATCATTTTAAGTTCTAATACTACCCATTTTTCTACACCGTCACTACCTGATCTAGCAAAAGCAGGAGCTTGTCTAACTGCATTGGCAAAGTGTTGGTTTCCTTTTCCACCTCTACCACCTTTAGCAACTACAGCTCTATCTCCTTCTTCTTTTAAATCTGCTATAACAAGACCTGTAGCTTCATCTCTTATTATTGTTCCAGGAGGAACTTTAAGGATTAAGTCTTCCCCATTTCTTCCTGCTTTTCTTTTTTTGCTACCATCTTCTCCGTGTTCTGCTACATATTTTCTTTGATATTTAAAGTCCATTAATGTTCTTAAACCTAAATCAACTTCAAATATTACACTAGCCCCGTTTCCACCGTCTCCACCGTCTGGACCACCAGCTGGAACATATTTTTCTCTTCTAAATGATACCGCACCATTTCCGCCATTTCCTGACTTAACAAAAATCCTAGCTTTATCTATAAACAAATTAATCACCTACTTGTTTAAACTTTTTATTTATTTTTTCCCAAATAGATATATAACATTCTGTAAATATCCATTTACAAGAAAAAGGAGTGCATTAACACTCCTTTTATTTAGCATTACTCAGCTATTGATACTGGGTATACACTAACTTTCTTTCTTTTCTTATCTTTTCTTTCGAATTTAACAGCACCGTCAACTAATGCGAATAAAGTGTCATCTCCACCTTTACCTACGTTAGTTCCTGGATGTATCTTAGTACCTCTTTGTCTTACTATTATACTACCAGCAGTTACTACTTGTCCGTCGAATCTCTTAACACCTAATCTCTTAGATATAGAATCTCTACCGTTTTTAGAAGACCCTACCCCTTTCTTAGATGCAAGTAACTGTAAGTTCATGTTTAACATATGGAGTCACCCCCTACTTTTTTAAGATTTTTATATTTTTGGGATATTCCCTTTTAATTTCTTCAATAGCTAATTGAAAATGATTTAGCAGTAATTTAGAATCTTCTAGATATCCATCTTTTACGATGCATTCTATATGACCTTCTTTACCTATAACTTTCTCAAATTCAACCTTTACAAGCTTGTCTAATGAGTTTATAACTGCAATTGCATTAGATGTAACCGCAGAACATACTATATCATATCCTATTTCAGCATAATCAGCATGACCCTTAAGACAAAAGCCTCTTATTGAAAAGTCGTCATCGTAATAATATTTAACTTTTATCATTAATTAACCATTAATTAAGCGTTTATCTTTTCGATAACTATCTTAGTGTATGGTTGACGATGTCCTTGCTTTCTTCTGTAGTCTTTCTTAGCTTTGTACTTGAAAACTATAACTTTCTTAGCTTTACCTTGTTCAACAACTTTTGCTTGAACAGAAGCACCTTCAACTGTAGGAGCTCCAACTACTAACTCACCATCTTTAGTGCAAGCTAATACTTCGTTTAAAGTAACTACATCACCTGCATTACCTTCTAACTTTTCAACGAATAATACATCACCTTCAGCAACTTTATATTGCTTTCCACCTGTTTTAACTATAGCGTACATTAAATACACCTCCTCGGTCTCAAAACTCGCCATATAGGTACTTCTCTTAAGAAGTTTTCAACCTTTTCTGTGCGGCATTTACAGTTATTAATATTACTATAATATTTGTCATATGTCAACTAACTATTATAAATTATATTTAATTTTTCATAATTTATTTTATCATTTTCACATAATCCTATTTTTGTACTATATTTTTTAGATATATTTTCTATTATAGACATAAAATTCATTTTTATAAGTTTTAAAGTTCTACTATTTAACTCTATAGTTACATCTTTGTATGATGTATGTGTACTAATTCTTATTATCTCTTTCTCTATATCATCTAAAATAAAATTAATAGATTTTGTTGATCCTTTACCTTCACAAGTATAACATTCTTCCAAATAATATTTGTCTATCGAGTCTCTTTCTCTTCGTCTTGTAATTTCCACTAGACCTAACCTTGTCATTCCTAATACTTCAGTTTTTCTTTTATCTTTTTTAAACTCTTCATTTAATATATTTATTATTTCTTGTTTATACTTTGCTTTGTGCATATCTATAAAATCAACTATTACTATTCCACCTATATCTCTTAATTTAAGTTGTCGGCAAACTTCAATTGCGGCTTCTATATTAGTTTGATACACTGTTTCCTCAAGCTTTAAATTTCCAGTAAACCTACCTGTATTAACATCTATTACAGTAAGTGCTTCTGTTTTATCTATTATTAAATATCCTCCGCTTTTTAGCCATACCTTTTTACTTAAAGCTTTTTCAATTTGATTTTCCACTCTATATAAGTCAAATATATCTTTATTTTCTTCTAGTTCTAGTTTTTCTATATACTCTTTTTTTATAGATTTTAATATATTTTTTAATTCATCATACTTACATTTATCATTTGTAACTATCTTCTCAATATCTTCATTTACATTATCTTTTATATACTTAGACGAAAAATCTAATTCTTTATATAAAAGTTTTGGTCCTATTCCTAATTTATATTCTTTAATTATTTCTTCATATCTTTCTTTTAGCTCATTTATATCCGCTTCTAACTCTTCTTTTGTACAGCCTACAGCTTCAGTCCTTATTATCAGCCCCTTAGTACCTTTACTTACACTATTAGCAATTTTTTTCAATCTAAATCTTTCTTTTTCATCTAATATCTTATTAGATATTGTAATTCTATCATTAGTAGGAATATAAACTAAATATCTACCAGCTAAACTTATCTCAGTATTTAATTTAGCTCCTTTAGTTCCTACTTCTTCCTTATTTACTTGTACTAATATATCTTGGCCTGCTTTTATATTGCTATCTTTTCCTAATTGTAAGTATGCCAACTTTTCAAATCCTATATCTACAAAACATGCTTGTATACCTGGAATTACTTTTTTAACTACACCTCTGTATATATTTGATACCTTTTTAGAGTTTTTATTATCTTCTATTAATAACTCTATTAATTTATCATCTTCTAATATTGCTGTTTTTTGAGATGAAACTAAATATTCGACTATGATTTTTTTCATTTAATTCTCCTTAAATTAATCTGTTGTGCTAGTTAAAATTATTTTCCAAATAAAGTAAATTACTTTTTTCAAAAAACAATATCCAATAAAGATTAGTATTTGTAAATATTAACCAAATACTAATCTTTTTATCTTAGCCA
>ERZ857965.216-NODE-216-length-91957-cov-5.398511_pt1 | contig 91957 bp, 80 predicted proteins | sample MGYA00519758_ERZ857965 | MGnify/ENA primary metagenome ERZ857965 (study PRJEB31778, sample SAMEA3449381) | human gut metagenome | biome: human gut; feature: human-associated habitat; material: faeces | place: United Kingdom | collected 2010/2012 ...
GGTTGCTATATTTGTTGGAGTTTTATTATTGAAAAAATTAACTAGCACAACGAGTTATAATAATATATTTTTAAGTTTATCTTAATAAAAAAGGCGTAAATAAATTTATTTACACCTTTTTGTTATTTACTCTCTAATATTTAAAATGTGTACAAAATTTAAGCTCACTCAAGAATATTTCAGAGTGAGCTTATTATATAATCTTAACCTATTTAAATTTTATATGGTTAGTATTCTATCTTATCATCTTTATCTAACCACATCTTTTGAACTTCAACGCACTCTTTTCTATCCAGCTCAATTAACCTTAAAGAATCTTCATTTTTATTATTTAGCCATTGGTACATGAAGTCATCTCTAAAACCTATATTACCTGTATCTTGTGCTGTAGCTCCGTAGTATACAGTTTTAATGTTAGCCCACATTATAGCTCCTAAGCACATTGGGCATGGATAAGCTGATGTATATAATTCACATCCACTTAAGTCAAATGTACTCATATTCTTACATGTATTTTTTATTGCGTTAATTTCACCATGACGAGTAGGATCATTATCAGATGTTACTGTATTATATCCTTCTCCAACTATAACTCCATCTTTAACTATTACTGATCCAAAACATCCCCCTTTATTGTTATCCATTGAGTATTTCGCTAATTCATTTGCTCTCTTCATATATTTATTCATATTATCACTCCTTTTTATATTTTATATATTCGATAAATGAAAAAGGATGGTGTCGTTAAAAACATTAAACTCTATATAATCTATGCTCTATTCAAAACCTTAGAAGTTATTTCAATAAAATATTAAATGAACCTTCAAATGTTTAGATTTGCTATTCTTTGAGGAGCTTAAAATACTCTATGTATTACTTTACTTATGATGAAGAGTAAATCTACTCACTTAAAATCTTTAGGTAGACTTTGAGTTGTTCCTGAAATATGTGGTATAAATGAGCCTATAATATTCGGTGATCCTATAGTATTTAATCCAATATTAGCTATACCGTTTATAGTTACTCCTATTGTTACTGTATGTCTTGGATATTTAGCACAAGTTATGGGACTTATAACGCCTGGATACTTAGTTAATACATCATTTACATTATTCTTTGATCAAGTATGTTTCTCTTCTATGGACTGGAGAATTGTTTTATTTACATTCGGACTTGTTCTTTTAAGTTTGGTTATATATTATCCATTCTTTAAGGTTTACGAAAAGAATATGTTAGATCAAGAATGTATAGGTAGCGATTCTGTTGCTTAATTAATAAAACCATGTCATTTAATTGACATGGTTTTATTTTTTATATACTTTTATTACGCTAAATTAAAGTCTCTCTCAGCTAAAATATAATAATCTTCTTTATAATCAATATCTCCATACTTTTGCATAGCTGCAATTACATCTTTTTGTCTAGCCACAGCTTTATCATAATATTTCGTTGGATTATATCTCTTCGGAGATTGAGGTAGTCCTGCTAACATAGTTGCTTGTTGTAAATTTAAATCATCTGATTCTTCTCCAAAGTAGCCTTCACTAGCTTCTTTTATACCTGTATATCCATTACCATAGTTTATTATATTAGCATATATTTCAAATATTTCATTCTTAGAGTATTTTTTCTCAAGGTCATTAACTAAAAATACTTCAGATACTTTTCTTGAAAATTCTCTATCTCCATTTAGGTAAAGATTTTTAGCTAATTGTTGTGTTATTGTACTTCCACCTTGAACTATTTTTCCTGCTTGTATATTTTTTATAGTTGCTCTTGCTATCGATATAAAGTCTAATCCATTGTGTTCATAAAACCTATGATCTTCTACCGATATAATTGCATTTACAAAGTCTTTATCTATATTCTTAAACCTTACATAATTTTCATTATTCCTAATCTCTTCAATCTTTTTGTCTATACTCATATTGTTTATTGCTTGTTTATATTCAATGTATCCATCTAATACTACTTTGCTTACTGGAATACTTATCATCATTACTATAGCTATAGAGATTATTAGATATTTATATTTATATTTATATTTATTTTTCATATCATCCCACCTAATTGCTTTCATAATTATTTTCTTATGAAACTATTATATATTTAATTTATTAAGAAATACTATCTAATATCTTTCATTTTTATTACGTTTATTTATAAGTTATAAATTGTTAGTCTATTATATATATTCTTTATAAATATTTGTTATTACAATTTTGTAATATACTTTAGTATCTTAACAATTTATTAAATAAGAAGCATTTTTCAGTATATACGTTTCTTATTTTTCACTTTTCAGAACATCTGTTCCTATATATTGTAACATATATTCTGTAAATTTGTAAATATTTACATATGTATTTTTATATTTATTTGTATATTATATTAAAATATATTAATTAAATCGTTGAAAGTCATTATACAACTAAATTTAATAAGTTCTTAATATGTAGATAACATCTATATATACTTGTATATAATTATACTTATAAATAATTTACATTTTTTCAAAAGAGTTATTATGTTCTAACTTATATTAATAGTACTTTAGTGTATAAAAAGTATAAGTTGTTCAAATTATACAAAGTGTATATAAAATTTTAGGAGGTTATAATATGTTTATTGTAGATAAAGAAAAGTGCATAGCTTGTAAACAATGTATAAACGATTGTCCAGTAAATGATATAATTTTAAAAGATAATAAAGCTCATGTAAAAAATGAATCTTGTATAAAATGTGGTCATTGTGTTGCAATATGTCCAACTAAAGCAGTTTCTACAAACGATTATGATATGGATGATGTTATTGAATACAACAAGGAAAGTTTTACAGTTGATGCTGATAATTTATTAAACTTTATAAAATTTAGAAGAAGTATTAGAAACTTCAAGAATAAAAAAATTGAAAAAGAAAAAATAGAAAAAATTATAGAAGCAGGTAGATTTACACAAACATCAACTAACAGTCAAGATGTAAGCTATACTATAGTTATAGATAAATTAGATAAATTAAAAGATTTAGCTTTTGAGTCTTTAAATAAAAAAGGAGAATATATTCTTAATCATTTAACTCCAGAGACCGAGTATCTTAAAAGATATGCTACTTTATGGACATATTTTTATAAGTTGTATAAAGAAGACCCTATTAAGAATGACAAATTATTCTTTAACGCTCCAGCAGTTATAATTGTAGCATCTAATAATGAACTAAATGGTGCACTAGCTGCTTCTAAAATGGATCTTATGGTTGATGCTTTAGGTCTTGGTACTTTCTACAGTGGCTTTTTACAAATAGCTACTAATGATAATAATGAAATTTTAGATTTTTTACATATTAGTGATAATAAAAAGATTGTTGCTTGTATGGTAGTTGGATATCCTAATGTTAAGTACAAAAGAACTGTTCCTAGAAAAGCTGCAGATATAAAGTGGATATAATATAGATTTAGTATGTTATTGATAGTAATAAAATAACTAATATAAAAAACGTATCACTTATTTATGATACGTTTTTACGATTTATTATAACAACTATATTTTATCTACTAAACATATATTAACTATTCCACTAAAGTTCATCCAATCATCTTCAATATTATTAAATTCAAATTGTAATTTATCTGTAGATAAATTTTCCCAAATTATTGTTTTTGTATGATTATCGTATCTTCCATTTTCTAGTATATAATCTATATCTAAATCCTCACCACCTCGTAGTTTTATAAAGCTTATATTTAAAGAATATTTATTTTCAGTATTTTTATAATCTTTTAAATCTATTTCTTGTCTTCCTAAGTCTATATATTTTATTTTCACAGGAATTTTAGATATATCACTTATCTTATTTTTATCTAATATCAAATATTCTAACTGTAATAAATCATTTAAATTGCATAATTTATATATTTTATTATTCATCAAATATAAAACCTTTAATTTATACAAGTTTTCAATTCCATTCATTGATGTTATTTTATTATGACTTAAATCTAGAACTTTTAAGTTATATAATTTTTTTAAATTACCTATTTCTTCTATATGATTGTTTCTTAAATATAAGTTTTCTAAATTATATAACTCTTCTATACCTTCTGTTGATATTATCTTATTATAACTAAAATCTAGACCTTTTAACTTATCTATACTTTTTAAGTTATTTAATCCTTTTATATTCTCTACTTTTTCAATTTCATTATTGCTTAAATCTAATATTTCTAATTTCTTTAAGTTTTCTATACCTTCCATTGATATTAAATTATTATTATATAAATATAATTCTTTTAAGTTATCTAAATTTTTTATTTCTCCTAATTCTTTTCTATTTGTATACCCCAAGTCTAATACTTCTAGGTTTGTTAAATTCTTTATTCCTTCTATTGATATTTTTTCATTACTACGCAGATATAATTCTTTTAAATTAGTTAATAACTGTATTTCTTCTCCTAACTCTTTTCTATTTGTATATCCTAAGTCTAATGCCTCTAAATGAGTTAATTCTTTTATTCCTTCTATTGATATATTTTCATTCTTTGATAAGTTTAAATTCTTTAACTTTAAGTTATATTTCAAGTTTATTATATTCCCTATTTTATTCTTACATAAATTTAAATCTTCTAACTTGTTTAGCTTATCTAAGCCTTTTATTTCTTCTATTTTACTATTTTCAGATAACTTCCCTAGATTTAAACACTTTAGCTTACTTAATTTATCTAATCCTGTTATTTCGTCTATTTTATTATCATATAGATTTAAATCTTCTAACTCTACTAACTGATCTAAACCTTTTATTTCCCTTATTAAGTTGAAAGATAAATCTAAAGTATTTAACCTTTTTAGATTTTTTAATCCTTTTATCTTAATTATTTCATTAAAAGATAAATTTAAATTTTTAAGTCTTTTTAGATTATCTAATCCCTGTATATCTACTATCTTATTATCTGATAAATTTAATTTGTGTAATTCATCTAACCACTCTAATCCTTTTATTTCTTTTATTTCATTAGAAAATAAATTTAAATTACACAATTTTTCTAACATATTTAATCCTTCTATTTTAATTATTCTATTATAAGATAAATCTAAAAATTCTAATTTTCTTAGGCTATTTAATCCTTCTATCATCACTATTTTATTGTCTGATAAGTTTAATTTACGTAACTCATCTAACTTATCTAGGCCTTTTATTTCTCTTATTTCATTAAAAGATAAATTTAAGTCATGTAATCCTTTTAACCTATCTAACCCTTTTATCTCACTTATTCTATTATTAGAAAGGTTTAAACCATGTAATCTATTTAGCTTATCTAATCCTTTTATTTCTTCTATTCTATTATTTGATAAATTTAATTCATTTAAATCAGTTAAATTATCTAATTGTTTTATCTCCTCTATTATATTATTTGATAAGTTTAAGTTAAATATATCTACTAGGCTATTTAAACTTTTTATGTCTTTTATTTTATTATTTGATAGATTTAAATAATTTAATTTTCTTAAATCTTTTAATATATCTATAGACTCTATTTTATTATTACTTAAATCTAACCATGTTAGACTATATAATCCTTTTAATGCATCTATAGATTCTAATAGATTATTATTTAAATCCAACCATATTAATCGCTCTAATTCTTTTAAATCACCTATAAACTCTATTTGATTATTACTCAAATTTAATATCTTTAAATCTTCTAGCTTATTTAATGCCGATAAATCTTTTACTTTTGTATTACTTAACTCTAATATTTTTAAATTTTTTAATTTCTCTAGCACTAATATATTACCTATATTAGTATTATTTAAATTTAATTCATCTAGTAAAATTAATTTTTCTAATATGTCTATATTTTCTATTGGATTACAACTTAAATCTAACCATTGTAAATTAGTTAAGTTCGATAATCTAGCTATATTTTTAACTTTGTTATTATTTAAATTTAACCATTTTAAGTTAATTAATTTTGATAATTCATCTATATTTTGTATTTGATTATTACTTAAATATAATCTTTGTAAGTTAGTTAAATTCGATAATTCTTCTATGTCTTTTATTTGATTATTACTTAAATCTATACATTGCAAATTAGTTATATTTGATAATAAACTTATATCATCTATTTTATTATTATTTAAATACAATTTTTTTAAATTAATTAAATCTGATAGTACTTTTATATCTTGTATTTGATTGTTGCTTAAATTCAATATTTTTAAATTAGTTAGTTCTGATAGTGTGCTTATATCTTCTATTTGATTATATCCTAAATATAATTCTTCTAAATTTATTGCATTATCTAATCCAGTTAAGTCTAAAATTCCCTTATTAGAAGCATCTAGCCATCGAAGTGATTTAATATTATCTTTTGTAATTTCACAATTTGGGTTTAAATTTAATTCATATTTTATAGCCTCTTCTAAACCTTTATCTGGTATAGTTATAACTTCATTTTTATCTGTCATTTCATACCATCTCCATGCCATGTATTGGTGAGCTTAATTTAATATTATTTATCTTTATAATATTTATAAAATAATTTTTTATCATAGTTGTTTATAGAGTAAAAAGTTATTAAGTAGAATAGATTTAATTTTACATATTAAGTCAATATTATTAGCCTTATTTTATATTTATGATTATATCACCAAATTGTTCCATTATTTAGAAAGAATGTATTAAAATTCATTTAAACGCTTTGATGTAAATATTATAAAACCGCATCATTTACTTTGATACGGTTTTTAATAATCAATGCTTAAAATATCTATTTTATCTAATTATCTATAAGATCTTTAGTTGCAGGACTTCCTATTAGTCTTCCTTTATAATCAAATCTTGATCCATGACATGGACAATCCCATGTTAATTCATCTGCATTCCAACCAAGTTGACATCCTAAATGTGGACATTTTGTTGATACTATAAATTCCTTACCGTCATTATTTTTATAAACGCCAATCTTATCACCATTATATTCAACAATTCCAGCATGTCCATTTTTAATATGTTCTATTTTACTACTTGGAATATATATTTTTTGTGCGATAAAATTCTTGGCCGTTTCAATCATATCATTGGCAATATTACCTATTGATAATGATAAATCAAATCTTTTAGGAGAGAATATTTCTGAAAAATCATTTTCTTTATCTAATATCATATCCGATATAATCATAGCCGACACCATAGAACTTGTCATTCCCCATTTATTAAATCCTGTGGCAACATATATATTAGGTGTTTTATCAGAATATTTACCTATATAAGGTATTTTATCTATCGTCATGCAGTCTTGAGCTGACCAATGATACTTTTCTTTTGAATTTGGATATAAATCTTTTGCTATTTTTCTCAACTTATCATAGCATCCACCTTTTTCATTTTCTCCTGTTCTTTGATCTATTGCTCCTAGTAATAATAAATCTTTATAGTTTCTAAATGAGCATCCATTTTTCTCAACATCTATGTACATACCATTAATATTTTCTGCATTTTCTAAAGCTATAACATATGATCTTTCTTGATGCATTTTCATGAAATAATATCCAGGTGCATTCATTATTGGATAATGAGTTGCTACAACTATATTATTTGCAGTTATGTTTCCCCTATTGGTGATTACTAAATTTTCTTTAATTTCTAATGCTCTGGTATTTTCATAAATAACTAAATCACTTGAAATATCTTTTAAAAATTTAAGTGGATTAAACTGTGCCTGATTATTAAATTTGACAGCTCCTTTAATTTCAAAAGGAAGATTAATACTTTACACAAATTCTGCAGAAATACCAAGTTTATTAGCTGCTTCTACTTCTTTTTTTATGTTGTCTACTTCATTTAATGAATATACATATGCTGATTTTTCTTCAAATTCACAGTCTATTTTTCTTTCTTTAATAATTTCTTTATATTTTTTTATAGCAAGTTCATTTGCCTTTGCATATTGTCTTGCCTTTTTCTCTCCAAATTCTGATATTAATTTGTCATAAATTAAATCGTGTTGAGATATTATCTTTGCAGTAGTATTTTTCGTATTTCCACTTGCCATTTCAGCTGCATCAATTAAAATTACATCTATACCATTTTGTTTTAGCATGTATCCTATTAATATTCCTGCCATCCCTGCTCCAATAATTATGGTATCAGTTTTTATATCTTTATCTAAAACTTCTCTTTTTCTGAATTTACAACTCTCACTCCATATAGATTGCATAAATTCACCTCATTTTTATTATTTTATTTTCAAAATTATATACACAATTTATATTTTGCACATTTTCATAAATATATATAATCTCATAAAATAATTATTTTTATATGCAAAAAACCGTACCATTTATTTATTATACGGTTTTTATTGCATATTTTAAATTATATGAATTACTTTATCTATTATATATTTTAATTATTACATAGAGCATCTTCTGATATATCAGGAAGTCCTATAGTAAATTTACTTCCTTTATTAAGCTCACTTTCAAGTCTAATATATCCACCGTGAAGATCTACTATATCCTTAACAAGTGTAAGTCCAATACCACTACTAGTTGCCTTTGTAGCACCGTTTCCTTCTACTTGCGAGAATCTTTTAAATATAAACTCTTGATCTTCTTTTGATATTCCTATGCCATTATCTTCTATAGTGATTTCAATGTAGCCTTTTACTTCTTTAATATATACTCTAATTTCTCCACCTTCAGGAGTAAACTTAACTGCATTACCTAATAAGTTTATGACACATCTTTCTATTTCTGTTTCATCACAAGAAATAACTTTTTCTTCTACTTCAGGGTCAATTATAAGGGATAATCCTTTTCCCTCTATAAAATTACTCATATTAAGTGCAACTTCTTCAACGATATATACTATATCATTATTCTTTTTATTAATTTTATAATTCCCCGTTTCTATTTTTGAGCTATCTATTATATCATTTATTATTTTTAATAAATTTTCACAATTTCTATTTATAATCTCTATATATCCTTCAGCTTTTTTATATGTCATAGTTTTATTTCTCATCATATTATCTGTTAATTGTAATATTGATGTTATGACATTTATTGGTGTTCTAAGCTCATGAGATAAATTTACAAAATAATTATTTTTAAACTTTTCATTATTTATTATTTCTTCACTTAACTTTTTATTTTCTTCTAATTGCTTATTTAGTTTCATAGTTTTGTGATTTACTAAGTTTTGTAATATCTTAACATAATTAAATATATAAAAAGCTATTGCTAACAATATAACTATATATATTAAATAAGCTAAAGGTGTTTTCCATATAGGACTTTTAACTCTTATATTCATACTGGTTTCTTTGGTTAAATTTCCATGTCCATCTCTAGCTCTCATTTTTAAAGTATATTTACCTGGTTCTAATGTTTTAATATTTAAATAAGACTTACGATCTACATATATCCAATTTGAATCAATTCCTTCAATCATATATTCATAGGTTATATTATTTAAATTTTCATAAATAGGTAAAAAATACTCTATTGATAAATCTTTATCATAATGCTCTAAAATTAATTCTTTATTATTATAACTAACCTTATTTTTCCCTATAAAAATATCTCCAAATACAACTTTATTCTTATTTCCAATAGGATTTTCTATATCTTCTGGATTAAAATATGTAATACCATTTGTACTTCCAAATATCATCATTCCATCTTTATTTTTTAAACTTGAATTTATGTTAAATTGATATCCATATATACCATCCATTTTGGTAAAGTTTATTATATTTGCTTTTTCTATATCAAATTTATTTAAGCCTTTATTGGTACTTATCCAAAGATTATTATCATCATCTAATAAAATTGAGTTTATAAAGTTATTAGTAAGACCTTCAGCTGTAGTATAAGAAGTAAATTTATTTGTCTTTATATTAAATTTACTTAAACCTATATTTGTTCCAATCCATAAGTTTTCAAACTTGTCAAATATCATACAATTTATATCATTATTAATTAATGAGTCACGATTCAAAGAGTCATGTGTATACTGCTTTATAACGCCCCTTTTCTTATGATATTTAACTAACCCAGTACCTGACCCACCTAGCCAAAGAATATTTTCATCTTCATAGTCTGGTAATATGTATGTTATTTTTCCCGGATTAATATTAAACTTCTTTAAGTCTTCACCATAAGAAGTTTTTTCTTCAGTCTTTATATTTACAGAACGAAAATCACTTGTATTTGAAGACCAAGCAAATTCTCCATCACTATATAAATAATTTAACTCTTCATGATATATATCTTCATATGAGCGTTTAGTAAATATACCGTTATTTATATTTACTAATATTGCATACTTATTGGTAACAACTAAAATATCATCCTCATCTATTTTATATAAACCTGTTATATACTCATTATTTAAATCTACTTTATTATCATTATTTTGACAAATTATATCTACTAAGCTCCCATCCTTTTCATCAAATATATATATTCCATAATACTTAGTAGCCATTAAATAATATCCATTATGTTGTATCATAGATACTATACTTTTATCATATAAAGTTCCTTTTTTATGATTATATTCAGTATTAAAATTAAATTGATTACCTTTATTTGCTATATTTATACCTTTATCGGTTCCAACCCATATCGTTCCATTAGAATCTTCATAAAAGCATGTTATATTATTACTAGCAAGGTTATTTATAAAAGTAGTATTCTTATTTAAATAACTAATTTTTTTATTTCGTATAGAATATATTTTTATCCCATTACTACTAGATATCCATATATTATTATTACTGTCATTTAAAATAAATTCATTATTATAAATTTTTTTATCTTTATCTTTTTCAATATAAATACTATTTATTTTATTTTCTTTTATGTTAAAAACCTTTACTTCTGTATCATCAATAATGTATAATTCATTTTTTTTATCTTCTTTTTGATTATAGATAAAAATACCTTCTTTTGTAGAAATCCATGCATTTCCTAGATAATCAAATTCTATATTATAAACATATAAACTATTATCATATACCTTACCTTCAAAATAGTTTATCTCTAAATTTTTTTTATTTATTAGGTTTATTCCACATGTTGTTCCAACCAGTAGAGTATCATTTTCATCATTCTTTAAACATGTTATATATGAATTAGTTAATGATTTTTTATCATTTTTATCATGGTATAATGCTTCAAATTTCGAATTTTTAATATCTATCTTAATTAGACCATTTTCAGTTCCAACCCACATAATATCATCTTTATCATCTTTTAATAAAGAAGTTATTTTTAAATTAGATAACTTAGGTCCATCTATTTTTAAGTCATTAAACCTTACAATACTATCTGTATTCCTATCTATAATATCTAAGCCTAAATCAGTTCCTACCCATATATTCCCTCTAGAATCTTCCTCTATAGCATTTATATATGTTGAACTTAATGAGTTCTCTCTATCAACACTACAATTATATACTTTTATTCTTTCACCATCATATCTATTAAGTCCATCTATTGTCCCTATCCACATATAGCCTTTACTATCTTGAAATATTGATGTTACATATTCATTTGAAAGTCCTTCATCAATAGATAGTTTTTCAAAATTTCCACTTTTTAATGATTCGGCTGATACTGATATAGGAATTAAAATATTTATTATAATATACCCTAATAGTATTATTTTTGACAGTTTCCCTTTCATATATTTACTCCTTCATACCCCTAAATATATTTAATATTACTATCTAAATTTTATATTAATACATCGTATATGAATTTTCAATATTTTTAAACTTATTTTGACATTTTTATAACATATAAAAAGACTATGATATTTACTATCATCGTTCTTAATAAATTTCTCTTTAATATTTAAAACTATATTATTCTATATGATATACTTAAAAATATTGGCTAGACATTCAAATTCTAAATTACTTTAATTCAATAATTATTTCAATTAAATATTCTTCTTTGCTATTAGAAGTTAATACATCTAAAATCTCCTTTGTATAAGAATTACTTCCAATGACTAGATTATTATCCTTTGCATAAATCGTCATTTTATCATAAGTTTGTTCAATAGTATTATAATAGCCTTTATGATAACCTATAAGATACTCTCCCTTTTGTTTTACAACTAATTTATGACTATTAACTTTTTTATTAATCTTTTTTAAAATATATTCGTTATTATATCTATATTCACCACAAATCTCTTCAATTGTAATGATAGAGTATCTCGATGTATCTAACCCTTTAATAGAAGTATATTTGCTAAAATTATCCTCAAATAGCTTGTATACATCCTTATCTGTAGGATCATCTATATCTATATCTCTATAACGTAAGTAATATTCTTCTTCTTGATACTCTTTATAAATTTTATCAATTTTAACTTCACTAGCGTATTGTATTTTATCAATCCTAGATTTTAATATTCTTTTATTTTCTTTTAATCTTTTTATTTCATTTGATATTTGATTTATTTTACTTGTAAAAAGCTCTTCCATTTGCTCTGGTGTTCTACTATTTAAGTAAAACTTTATCTCATCTAATGACATACCTAACTCTTTCATCATAGATATAAAATAAAATAAATTAAGCTGACTATAAGAATAAAATCTATATCCATTCTCATCATAATAATCAGGTTTTAATAGACCAATATCATCATAATGAAATAATGTATGCTTTTTCACATTACATATCTTTGCAAATTCTCCTGTTGTAAGGGGTTTTAATTTCAATTTCATTTTTTATCACTCCTATTGACTATCGGATTACCCTATAGATTATTATAACAAATATATTAAAATTTACATATTAATATTGGGTGGTGATTTTATGAAAAATAAAAATGTAAACTTAGGTGAAGGTAGTGTTGGCAAGTTACTTATAAACCTTGCTGTTCCTGCTATAATAGCCCAAATGGTTAACCTATTATATAACATTGTAGATAGAATATTTATAGGTAGAATGGCAAATGGTGAAATTGCCATGGCTGGTATTGGAGTTGCGATGCCTATTATAATGATTATATCTGCATTTAGTTATTTAATAGGTTCTGGTGGTGCTCCACTTACTGCTATTAAAATGGGAGAGAAAAACAATGATGAAGCTGAAAAAATTATGAGTAATAGCTTTTCTATGCTTCTTATAATTGGCGTTTCTCTAACAATAGTATTTTTATTATTTAAAGAGCCAATACTTTGGGCTTTTGGAGCTAGTGAAACAACTATTAATTATGCTCTAGATTATTTAACTATATATGTTATGGGTACTTTATTTGTTCAAATCGCTTTAGGTATGAATCCTTTTATAAATACTCAAGGCTTTGCAAAAATTGGTATGCTTACAGTTTTAATAGGTGCTGTTATAAATATAGCTCTTGATCCTATACTTATATTTACTTTTGATATGGGTGTTAAAGGAGCTGCCCTTGCAAGTATTATAGCTCAAGGTGTTTCAACTCTATTTGCTTTAAACTTCTTATTTGGTAAGAAAAGTATTTTAAAAATAAGAAAAAGATATTTAAAGTTAGATAAAAAAATAGTAGGTTCAATTTTAGCTTTAGGTATAGCATCATTTATTATGCAAGCAACTGAAAGTTTAGTTTTAGTTAGTTTAAATAACTAACTTTCAAGATTTGGTGGCGACTTAGCAATTGGCGCTATGACTATAATGAGTAGTATAATGCAAATAATAACTATGCCACTTATGGGACTTACTCAAGGTGCTCAACCTATAATAAGTTATAACTATGGTGCTAAAAATTTAGATAGAGTTAAAAAGACTTTTAAGCTTCTTTTATTAACTTGTTTATCTTATTCAACTTTAATAGTTGTATTATTAATATTATTCCCTGATTTCTTTGTTAGTATATTTAATAATAAACCAGAACTTATGGAGATAACTACTTGGTCTATTAAAATTTATTTTGCTGGTATGTTTATATTTGGGGCTCAAATAGCTTGTCAGCAAACTTTCTTAGCTTTAGGTAGAGCAAAAATTTCTTTATTCTTAGCACTTTTAAGAAAAGTAGTTCTTTTAGTTCCATTAATATTTATACTTCCAAACTTTACGGAAAATGGACTTTTCGGTGTTCTTTTAGCAGAGCCTGTTGCTGATATCATTGCTTGTGCTACTACTGTAATTAGTTTTGCAGTATTTTATAAAAATACTTTAAGTAATATGAAAACTGACGAAAGTGATATTGTATCAGCTTATTCTCATAATAACAATTAAATTTTCTTGTTAAAAGATTTTAATAAAAGAATTAGCTTTATTGTATTGTTTATACAAAGTTAATTCTTTACTTTTAATCCTCTTCATCTTCCTATTTTTATGGATGGTCTAGTGGTACTTATGGAATATATAAGAATTAACCTCTACTATTTATCTTTTAAAATAGGGTGTCGTATTTCTCGACACCCTATTTTAATCTACATATATATATCCGAAAGCTCCGTTTTTATATTAAAATCTAAAACATCACTATCATATAAAAATAATTCCTTATCTTCAATTAAATTAATAGGAAGATTTATAACAAACTCACTTCCCTCATTTTCTTTTGACTTAACGCTAATACTTCCATTGTGTAAACTAACAAATGACTTTACTATTGATAGCCCTATACCACTTCCCTCATTTTTCCTTGTCATAGTATTATCAACTTGAATAAACCTATCGAATATTTTATCTAAATACTTTTCACTCATACCTATTCCAAAGTCTCTTATACTTATTATTACATTTTCCTCTTTTTTATTTACATTAACATATATTATTCCATCAACATAAGAGAACTTAATTGCATTTGAAAGTAAATTTAACAATACTCTTTCTATTTTAGCACAATCTAGAGCCATAACTATGTCTTCATCATTTGTATCAAATATTATTCTCAAATTTTTTGATTTTGCATATGGATTAATAGATGATATTATATCTTCTATTAAATTTACTATATTTATATTTTCTAAGTCTAATTTTAATTTATGATTATCAAACTTTTCAATATCTATTATATTATTTATAAGTCTTAATAATCTTTGACAATTACTATTAATAATTTCTATATTGTGGTTATTCTTACATTCATTATTTTTTACTTGTACAAGTTGTATAACTGACATTATAACTGTAATTGGAGTCTTTAATTCATGACTTATATTAGATACAAAATGAGCCTTTAATCTATTTGTTTCTTCTGCTGCATATTTTGCCTTTAACAATTTTTTTTCATATCTTATTTTATATCTTATATAACATATCAATGTTATAATTATACAAATCAATCCCACAAATAAGAAAATTAGGCTAATAACTATATCTGGATATTTATAAATTATATCATTAGGATTATTTAGTATTATTGAACCTTTTGGTAGATCCCATTTTTTTATATTATATTCTTTTAAAGTTTCATAATCAAATATATAATCATTAGTACTATCATCTCCAATGTACAATTGTTTTGATGTTTCTTCATTTATAATTTTAAGTAACATTTCTGTCGCATTTTTTGATTGGTTATATTGATTTACAACCATTCCTCCAATAACACCTTTAGTTATTCCATAATTTAAACATGTATAAATTGGTATTTGATTTGTATTATCTTTTATTACTTTATTTATATCATCATAACTAAGCCATTTTACATCTTCAAAATGTATTGGATATAAGCTTATTATTGCAGAACTTTCTTCTATTTTTTCAAGTTCATATACAAAGTCATCTGATACAATATCACTAGTAATTATCCACTCAAAATTTAAATTACCATATTTTAAAGCATTCTCTTCACTTGCTTCAAATTCATTTTTCACCCTATTATCATTATCTATTAAAACAATATTTTCTACATTTTTATGATACTTTCGTATTAATTCTATTATCTTATCTAAAGATTCTACTTCTCTTACCCCTGCTACATTTTTATATTTTAAAGCTCGTTCTATATTTTTTTTATCACATATTCCAAAAAATGAAGCAGGAATATCTTTAAATAAATCTTCTTTATATTTCAAATAAAATTCTAATGCATCATCATCTCCTATAAGTATTCCTTCCAAATTTTTATAGCTCGCAATACTATATTTTAGCAAATTATAGAAATCACTTTCATCAACTTTGTCACTAAATGATTTTGCATTCATATATTGAACTTGTAAATTAAATTCATCCCCTAAAGTATCTTTTATTCCTTTAACTTGATCTTTAAATGAAATAAATTCTGGGCTATAAGAACTTATAAATAAAATTTCTTTCTCATATATTCCATATGATTTATTAAGATTAACAATAATCACAAATAATACTATTAAAGCCCCAACTATTTTCTTTATTCTAATCATTCCCATTCCCTCTATTTTTCCATTTTTTACACTATTCATCACAAATATACTACATTTCTATTAATTTTTTTGTCGAATATTGAGTAATATTAATAAAAATTTTTTTAGATATAAATTTTTTTAATAAATTCTTTCTAAAAAACTTTAATATATTAAAACTTACCTAACTACTATACTTAATATATAAGAGTAAATCTTCAATAAAATTAATAAAAGGTAAATTTATAACAAATAAAATGAAAAATCCATCAGATCTAAGAACTAAACTTGATTTATGAATGGAGAATAGAAAATCAAAGATAAGCAGCAACACCTTATTATTAAAACATTACGATAATACTCACTTAGTAGGAGCTATAATGGAGATTCAAGAATATGAAGTAATTGAAGTTTGTAAAATTTAAAATTCAAGATATAAATTATGGAAACAAAAAAGATTACTTATATCTTTTAAAACTACTGATAATAAAAATATGTCAGATAAATAAATATTAAGAATGCTTATATTTAATATACTATATATAGTATATTAATACTAAAAACATCCAATACAATTTATTGGATGTTTTTTATTTCACATTATATTAGAATTATTCAAAATTTAGTTTATAAAACTTTAAAGAATGGCTATATTTTAAGTAAAAAAAGTAGTTACTCTTATATATAGATAAAAATAACTACCTTTTTAATTATGTTTATTATTTAGATAAAGCTTCTTTTATAGATTCTACATAATTGATTGTTTCCTCTGATAAAAGTTCTGTTTTTTCATAGTCAACTCCATCATTTTTCATGCTATAAGTTATATTAACTCCACCTTTTAAATTTCCATCAACATAACTTTTAATTGTTTCAGTTACACCTACATCAACCTTCTTTATTGCAGAAGTCAATATAGTATTTGGAGATATGTAAGATTGAGCCATATCAACAGCTACTGCATATTTACTTTTTTCTTTACAAGTTTCGTATACACCATTATTAACACCGCCTGCAGCAGTCATTATACATTCAACACCTTCATTACTCATTTGCTCTGCTATAACTCTACCTTTAGCTGCATCTGTAAAAGAGTTAGCATATTGAGTAAGTAAAGTTGCATTTGGATTAACTTCTAAAAGTCCCTTTTCAAATCCATCTCTATAATTAATTACTGCTGGAACTTCAAATCCTCCAATAAATCCAAACTTATTCGAATCTGATTGTACAGTCTTTGCTACTACAATACCTGCTAGATATCCAGCTTCTTTTTCATCAAAAACTATTGGAGTAACATTACTTGGTATTTCTTCAAAAGACCCATCAACTATAGCAAATTGTTGATTTGGATAGCTTTTAGCTGCATCTTCTATTGCTTTACTAAGATTAAAACCAACACCAATTATTAAATCAGATTCTAAATCTATAGCTGTTTCTATATTTTGAACATAATCTGCATCTGTATTAGATTCTAGATATTTAACTTCTATACCTAATTCTTTAGAAGCTTGTTCTGCACCTGACCAAGCTGATTCATTGAAAGAACCATCATTAACGCCACCTTTATCTAGTATTAAAGTTACTAGCACATCTTCATTTTTTTGTGATTTTTCTAAAGTTTTGTTATTAATCGAGCAACCTGTTAGCATTAAAATAAGTGCGGTAAATAATGCCCCTATTTTTATAGTTTTATTTAATATCATAAAATCCTCCCTTTTTAGATAGTTTTTAAAAATAACATTACATAAGATAATTATATATTAATAACACTAATTTGTGTCTAAAAAAGTAAAATTAGTTTAAAAAATGTAAATATTGAAAACATAATGATAGCTATATTTTTAATTCCTAATGTATTAATTTAATCTTTACTATCTTTAATTTATTTTATTCTAAGTTATAATTGCACAAAAAGTCCCTTTGATTTATCATTTAGTGATACTTCAAAGGGACTTTCTCTTGTTTATTATAAGTTTTACTTAAATTTATTTTATTTATAATTTATACCCTAAATATATTTCAGTTACTGCTAAAACTATAAAACATAATCCTAAAATATAAGGTATATATGGTAAAACAAATACTACACTTAATGGCGCAATAAATACTATACCACCAAGTATTATAGATATAATAGATAAAATAGTTACAGCATTAAATCCAAATGTTTTATATTTAAATGCTAATATTATACTATAAATACCTTTTAGTAATATCCATATTCCAAATACTATTATAAGTGTTTCTGTTGTAGATATAGGATTAAACCATATTATAAAACCAAATAATATATCTATAATTCCTGTTAATATATAATACATTTTTGAATCTGTACCAAATGCTCTAATTATTCTTAATATACCAGCTATTATTATTAATATTCCACAAATTGTTGTAAAATTAAAAAATGCGTTTACAGGATTTATAAAAAATAATACACCTATAATAGCTAACAAAATACCTTCTAAGATAAAAATCTTATCTAAATAGCTTTTCATTGCATGCACTCCTAACTATTTTTAGTTTATTTTTAATAACTATATTAGAATTATCTTTTCCAATATTATAAATTTCATGACTAATTCTTATATTTTATGGTTGATAATTAAAAATATTTTTGTGATATTCTAATTAATACATGAAAGTAGGAGCTAATACTCCTATCTTAAACCTCCTAGTTTATCTTTTGCTATATCTTTATTAACTCAATTATTTGCACACTTATTTTTGTACAAAGTGCTCCTGTTGATTCATCAAACAAAATTATATATTTAAATTTTCAAAATTTTGTTGCCTTTTTGTATCCTTAATCATATAATTATTATATAATTAATTAAATCCCTGAAGGGGAGTAGCTTACACTTTTAGTGTTAATCAGTCGTCATTTCAGTGTTTAAAATCACTCGGTTGATTAACAAGTTTTTATACTTGATAGCAAGACCTTCAAAATAGTTAGATATTTTTATATCTTTCTATTTTAGAGGGTCTTTTTTAATTATAAAAATAAATTTGGAGGTATGAATTTTGAATTATATTTTATTAGTAATTGGTTTTATTTTACTTGTTAAAGGTGCAGATTACTTTGTTGATGGCTCTTCAAGCATAGCAAAAAAACTAAGAATTCCATCACTGATTATAGGACTTACAATAGTTGCATTTGGAACAAGTGCTCCAGAAGCCGCTGTAAGTATTACAGCTTCTGTAAATGGTCAAAATGGTATGGCAATAGGTAATGTTATCGGTTCTAATATATTTAACTTATTAATGGTTATCGGTGCATCTGGTATTATAAAACCTTTATTAGTTGAAAAATCAATATTATCTAAAGAATTTCCATTTGTTCTTTTAACATCTATAGTCTTAGTTATATTATCTTTAGACTCTTTACTTTTTAACTCTTCTATTAATATTATAAGTCGTATGGATGGTATAATTTTATTAATTTTATTCGCAGTATTCTTATATTACCTAATAAATTCTGCTATGAAAAATAGAAAAGAAAATTTATGTGATCCAGAAACTTCTGTTGATATTGATGTGAGCAATGTTAAAGCTATAGAAAAAAATAATACTATGATTAAATCTATATTAATCTCAATAATAGGTATAGCAGCAATAATATTTGGTGGAAACTTAGTTGTAAATTCAGCATCAGATATTGCTAGTAGCTTTGGTGTTAGTGACCAACTAATCGGCCTTACAGTAGTTTCAATCGGTACTTCTCTTCCAGAGTTTGTAACATCAGTTATAGCTGCTACTAAAGGGGAAAGTGATTTAGCCTTAGGTAATGTCATAGGTTCTAATATATTTAACATACTATTTGTTATTGGTGCTTCAGCTTTAATTTCTCCTATGACAGTAGATCCTAAATTAATAATAGACGGTGCTATAATGATTTTATCTACGGTATTAGTTTATTTCTATGCATATAGAAAAAATGATATTAGTAAGTTTGAAAGTATAACTTTATCATTGCTATACTTTGGATATATGGGATATTTAGTATTTACAGCTTAAATTTTAATTTGCTAAAAATCTTTTTACTATTATACAACTACTTATATTTCTTTTATTCACATAATTTTTTATCATATAATTTACTCATACGTAAAAAATAAAGCTGTATATAAGTTAATACAGCTTTATTTTTATTATATATCTATTGTGGACATGCATAAGTATTTCCATCTACTGATTGTAGAAGTTCTATATTAGGTGGATTTCCAATTATATATATTGAATATATTCTATCAGGTTTAAATTGAATATTTGATGTCACTATATCATTTCCAGTTAAGTTACCTCTTACTGATACAGTATATTGTCCTGGGTCTAAATATTCGTATAGTGTTTGATCTCTATAGTCTATATCGTCTACTACGGGCTTATCATTATAAAAAACATCTGCTATTGGTAAGTCTGGTGATAGGTTAATAAATCTCTGTACTGCTTGAGTACTTGATGTTTTTTGTTCTACATCCTCATCTACAATTATTAAAGCTTCTTGGCCTACATTTCCTGTAATAGCTAATGTAAATAAGTTTTCATCTGGTAATCTAAATGTTGTTTTTATTAATATATTTTTTGTACCAGCTTCATTTATATCAATTTTATATGGTCTATTTTCCATATATACATATGGTGTAAAGTCTTTATATTTTATATCTGAGTATAAAAGTTTATTATCAACATATATATCAACTGCTTGTTGTGAAGGTAGAACATTCAAATACCTAATTAATCCTTTATTTTCCTCTATTTTAAAGCAATCCATTTAGATTCCCCCTCCCCCTCTAAATATACTATTTTTATATATTATGTCATCTGATTTATATTGTTACCTTTAAAATCTAACTTAACTAATCTTCTCATTAAACATTTGTATCTATAAAATTTTTATTAAATGGAATAATATTTATATATTATATAAGGAGGAATTACATATGACTAGAAAAAGAATAGGAATAGAAGGTATGAGCTGCGGGCATTGTGTAAATCATGTTAAAGAAGCTCTAACTGAAGATATTCAAGGAGTTAAAGTAATAGATGTAAGCCTAGAAAACAAGTATGCTACAGTTGAAGTTGATGATAATGTATCTGATGAACAAATAAAAGCTGTAATATCAGATTTGGGATATAATGTTACATCAATAAAATAAAGATAACATAAAATTTTTATTAATTACATTTATAAATAAAAAATTCGCTTCGCTCATGTCGCCAACGACTTCGTCCGTTGCTCAAAATCTTTTTTACGCTCAAAACCAGTTGATTGATATTACTTACATTCAGAAGTTATCCACATTTTTTTAAATATTATAATATCCTTAAGCGTAAAAAAGGAATATAGCATATTTAATAATGCTATATTCCTTTTTGTACTTAGTATCAAAATAAATTTTTGTATAAGCTCTTTATAAAAATAAATCTTAAAATAAATACAAGCTACATATGATCTATCATAAACCTTATGATTTCAATCACTTCATATTCAATTAAGCTAAACATTTTATATACAACATGACTTTTCGGAATATTTTCAAATTGTTCATCTATATAAGTTTTAATTATAATATCTTCCTCTAAATCATAAACTAAATTTAATGTTGGAGTATCAAAATCCTTTATATCTACAGTAAATATAAAACTTCTATTAGCATCATTATCTATACATTCTTCTATATATTCTATTTTAAATTTCCCATTTTCAAATAACATAATCTATCCTCCTAAAACTTATTATTAGTAAATTTGTCCAAGGAAATTGCTATTTATGTTTATAATTATTTTAGTATAATTTTATATATTTTAAATTCATTATATATTCTTTTTATAAAATTTCTAAAATAATCTATAAAGGTTTTATTATATTGTCTTATCTTTTGTTTTTCTATCATAAAGTATAGCGCATAAAACTCCTAGAAGTGCCACTGCCATCATAATAAGAATAGCTCTATCAATTTTTAAATACTCTATTAAAAAACCAACTACAAAAGAACCAATAATAACGCCTAAGCTATTAAACATAGCAAATCCCATAAGTTGAGAAGTTGTTTTTAAATTTTCAGGACATACCCTATCTATCATAGTTCTTCCTACCATAAGAATAATTGGATATGTAAATATTTGAAGTAATCCACTTAAATATATAGCATAAATATTATGTATAAAATAAAGTACTGACATTTGTATAAATATTGCTATAGGAGATAATATAAGCAATTTATCTGGACTTAGTTTATGCATTATCTTACCACAAAGTATTAGCATTGCTATTTCACTTACGGAACATATAAAATTGTATATACCTAAGTCTGATGTATTTCCTCCAATTCTTGTTATTCCATAAGGAACTAATTGTAAATATCCTCTAAATCCTATACATATAATTAAAAGTGTAACTACTATAAATATGTAATCTTTATTTGTTAATAAATGTTTGAAACTTATACTTCCTTTACAACTTTTAACTACATCCTTTAATCTAAAAGTACAAAATATTCCGACCAAAAGCGAGCCTACATATATAAATGTTACATATTTATATCCTAAATTTGAAATAACAAAACCTACAATTAAAACTCCAAATGCCCATCCTACAGAACCAAAAGCTCTTAATTGTCCAAACTTAACTTTTATATCATCACTGCTTTCCATAATCCAACTATCACAAAGAGGTCCTAACATAGAATTAAACAATCCCATAAAAAAAAATCCTATGTAAAATACTATACCTTTATTAAATAAAATTGCTATAGCTCCAGTTATAGTCGTTATTATAAGTGATGGAAATAATACTTTTTTTATAGTTTTAAGCTTATCACAAAAATATCCAATGGAAAAAAGTCCTACTAGACCACTTAATGTAAATAAGCTAATTAAACTTCCTGTTTGTATAGGATCAAATCCTTTATACTGTAAAAATGGAATTAACATACCAGCTATAGTAGATGTTCCGAAAAATACAAAAAAGTAAATGATTCTAAATAATAGTGCTCGCATCCTCATCCTCCCTAACAAATTATTTAATATTAGTATCTACATTTAATTTTTTTATATTATTTAAAATTTATTTTTCCTAACCAACATATCGTTAAAACACTTCAAATTTATAGATTACTATTATAATTTGTCCAAAATACTTATAAAATATAAAATACTTATATCAAAAAAGACTGGATATAATTTTAAAATTATATCCAGTCTTTTTTAACTTATATAAATTAACTTCATTATTTAATCTATATCACACACAACTTCAATTATTATATATTTTTAGATAGGTATACCCTAACTTAAAATATAGGAATTATAGTTCCTTTATACTCATTATTTATAAAATCTCTTGCTTCATCAGATGTTAACGCCTTCTTTAAAACCTGTATCTTTTCACTTTCTTCATCACCTTTTCTACTCGCTATTATATTAGCATAAGTATTATCAGTTGGTGCAATTAATATTCCTTGTTCATTTGCATTAATTCCTGCTGCTACAGCAAAGTTTGTATTTATAAATGCTGCCTCCACATCTTTTAATATACTTGGCAGTAGTGATGCTTCAGCTTCTACAAACCTTAAGTTTTTAGGATTTTCTATTATATCATTCGGTGTTACTAATTCACCTTCTTTTATTTTAATTAACCCTGCACTTTCTAGCAATCTTAAGGACCTTGACTCATTGCTTGGATCATTAGTAAGAGCTATTGTATCACCATCTTGTAAGTCTTCTAATGAATCTCTTTTATCTGAATATAAAGTTATAGGACATACATAAAGTGGCTCTACTGCAACTAAATCATATCCTTTTTCTTCATTTGTTTTTTCTAAGAAAGGTTTATGTTGAAATAAATTAGCATCTAATTCTCCATCATTTAATGCTGTATTTGGCAATACATAATCATTAAATACCTTTACTTCTAATTCATATCCTTCAGCCTCAATAAGAGGCTTAACAGCTTTTAAAAGCTCTTCACCTGGAACTAAGTTACATCCAACGACTATTTTTTTATCATTTTTGCTTGACTCGTTGCTTGAAGAACATCCAACCGATGATACTATTAATACTCCTGATAATACTAACCCTATTAATTTTTTTAATTTCATTTTTTTATCTCTCCCCTTTATGAATTCTTAAAATGCTGGTACTATACTTCCACTATATTTTTCATTTATAAATTCTTTAACTTCTTCACTATTTAAAACTTCTGTTAAAGTTTTTATTGCTTTACTATCTTTATCTGCAGTTCTACAAGCTAATATATTTGCGTATGGTGACTCTTTTGATTCTATAATTATTGCATCTTTAGTTGGATTTAAACCAGCTTCTAATGCATAGTTAGTATTTATTACTGCTGCATCTACATCCACTAAAACTACAGGTAATTGAGCTGCATCCAGTTCTTGTACTTTTATATTTTTAGGATTTTCTGCTATATCCTTAGCTCCAGGAGACTCAACATCTTTAAGCTTTATAACTCCATTATCCTCTAATAATTTTAATGCTCTTGCTGCATTACTAGCATCGTTAGGTATAGCTATTGTACTATTTTCCTTTAATTCATCTAATGATTTTATAGATTTTGAATATAATCCCATTGGCTCTATATGAACCTTTGCAGTATATGTTAAATCATACCCTTGACCATCTATTGTATCTTCTAAGTATGGAACATGTTGGAAGAAGTTAGCATCTATTGAACCCTCATCTAATGCTGTATTTAATAAAGTATAATCATCAAATACCTTTATATCTAATTCATAACCTTTTTCTTGAAGTATAGGTTTTACCTCTTCTAATATTTCTGCATGTGGTACAGCCGAAGCTCCTATAACAATTTTGTTATTTCCTTTTTCATCAATATTTTCTGGTTGTGTTTTACTACATCCTATTGCTGATATTGTTAATACTCCTGACAATGCTAATCCTAATAATTTTTTTAATTTCATTTTATTTTCCCCCTTAATTTTTATATAGTTTAATATGAATATAATTTTACAAAGTAAATTTTATTTAAGCTTTTTATAAGCTAAATTCCCTATACATTGAATTAATTGAACTATTACTATTAATATGAGTACAGTATACAACATTACTGATGTATCAAACTTCTGATAACCATATGTAAGTGCTACTGCCCCTAATCCTCCTGCGCCTACAGCACCTGCCATTGCAGTATAACCTAGTATTGATATTGTAGATAATGTTATTCCTGATACTATTGATGGCATTGCTTCTTTTATCATTACTTTAAATATTATTTGAAAATCAGATGCCCCAAATGATTTTGCAGCTTCTATTAGACCTTTATCAACTTCTTTTAATGCACTTTCTATTACTCTAGCTATAAATGGTGCTGCTCCTATTGTAAGTGGTACAAGTGCTGCATTTACTCCTATAGCCTTACCTACTATAAATCTTGTAAGTGGTATTATTGCCACCATTAATATGATAAACGGAAAACTTCGAACAGTATTTATAATCCCCCCTAATACATCATTTAATTTTTTATTTGGTCTAAGTCCATTTGAGTCAGTTATTACTAAAGTTATTGCAATTATAAATCCTATAATTGTAGCAAATATTGTTGCTACAGTTGTCATGTATAAAGTTTGGAAAAATGCCTCTATTAAAATATCTTTTGCAAATTCTAAAAAATTAGTTTTCATTTAAATCCCCCCTTTTATGCTCTTTCTAATTCTTTATTATTAATTTTATTTTCTTTATTTTGTAATACTTCCCATTTTACATCAGTTAAATTTAAGTAATTTATCACTTGTTCTTTTTTATCTTGTGGAATATTTATAATAAGCGATCCTAATACATCATCTCTAAATTTTTCAAGTTTTCCCCATACTATTGAAAAATCTATATCCAAACTTCTAGCCATAGAAGTTATTATATAGCCATTTGAAAACTCTTTAGGGAAGAATAGCTTTATATTAACTCCACTATTTGGTACTACTTCTTCCTCACCTAATAGTTCTTTTAAACACTCTGAATGATTTAAGAATAACTCTTCTGTATCTCCACACTCTAATACTTTACCATTTTTTAATATTGCTACCTTATTACAAACTTCTTTTACAACTTCCATTTGATGTGTAACTATTATTATAGTTATTCCTAGCTTTTTATTTATATCTCTAAGTAAAGATAGTATTGATTTTGTAGTATTTGGATCTAGTGCTGATGTAGCTTCATCGCAAAGTAGTATATTTGGATTTAATGCAAGTGCTCTTGCTATAGCAACTCTTTGCTTCTGACCTCCGCTTAGGTGTTTGGGCTTATTTTTTGCTTTATTTTCCAATCCAACAAGCCTTAATAGTTCATCTACTTTTTTATTTATTTCTTCTTTTGAATATCCCCAACATTCTAATGGTAGTGCTACGTTTTCATATACATTCAACCTCTCTAATAATGAAAAATGTTGAAATATCATACCTAAATCTTTTCTAAATTCTCTTAATTCCTTTGATGTTAAATCTTTTATTTCTTTATTATTTACAGTTATACTTCCATCTTCATAGCTTTCTAATCCATTTATACATCTTAGTAGTGTTGATTTTCCAGCTCCACTGTGCCCTACTAAACCAAAAATCTCACCTTTATTTATTTCCACATTAATGTTTTTTAGCACCTGTGTATTTCCAAAGTATTTATTTACCCCTTTTATTCTTATCATCTTTTCCCCCTCCAATTTTAAAATTTATTTTACTTAAAATTAATTTGGTTAAAAATATACTTTATTAGATATCAAAAAAACTCCCGAACCTAAGAACTAAGTCTTAGGAACGAGAGTTAAAACTTCGTGTTACCATCCTAATTTATTTGTACCTCACGATACAAACCTCATCAAGTACACCAAAATATTTCGGTTATACTCTATCACTGTAACGGGTGAACCCGTTGTAGCCTAAATCAAAAAGATCTCGGTACACCGCTCCAAGGCCATTTTCCCTTTAATATCCTTCGCTCCCTCTCACCAAATAGGAACTCTCTGTAAAAGTATTCTTAAAGGTACTCTCCTTTTCTTAGCGTTTGTTGTTATTTTTTATTTGCTACTTATATTTTAAATAATAATTACTTTAGTTTTATTTGTCAATAAATTTTCTGAAATTTTATAATATTTATTTTATTCCTAAAATTACAATTTAAATATTATTTATAGCATATTATCTATTTCAATTTTTTTGTTTATTCAAAGAAAGCATTTGAGCATTTAACTATTTTACTTACATTATTTAATCTATAATTTATAAGATCCTTACTAATACATTTATTCTTATAATCTAACATTATCAATAAACTAAGTTCTTTCAATAATATTAGATTATTGTTTAAAATATACATAAACTTGTATTGTATTAATAGTATTAAAATCTAATAAACACTAAAAAACATCCTTATATTTGATTTTTAAAATTATTAAATCTATAATTGTATATGTTAACAATTACTGCAATCGGGGGAAATTATTATGGAGAATCTTATATTATCACTTAATGTTGTCTTACCATTATTTATTACAATGTCATTAGGTTATTTTCTTAAATCTCTTAATATGTTTGATAATAATACATTAGATACGATGAACAACATTACATTTAAATCATTTTTACCTATGTTATTATTTTACAACATATATAAAACTGATTTACAAGGCGTATTCAATTTAAAGTTAATGATATTTTCAGCAACTTGTGTAATAGCTTTATATTTAATATTATATCTAATAGTTCCATTAATAGAAAAAGATAATAAAAAGCGAGGGGCTCTACTTCAAGGGCTATTTAGAAGTAACTTTGTAATATTCGGTATTCCTATAACAGAGTCCTTATTTGGAAGTGAAAAAGTTGGTGTTGCTGCTCTTTTAATTGCAGTTATTGTCCCACTGTTCAATATTTTATCAGTGATTGCACTCGAAACTTTCAGAGGTGGTAAACCTGATTTTAGAAAGATATCTATAGGAATAATAAAAAATCCACTTATAATTGCATCTTGCTTAGGTATACTTACTTTACTTCTTAAAATTAAAATTCCTACAGCAATAGAAAAAACAATAAGTGATGTTTCAAAAATAGCTACTCCACTTTCACTTATACTACTTGGAGCATCTTTTAAATTTGACAATATAAAAAAATACCTAAAACAAACAACTATAGCTGTTGTCGGAAAAACTATATTGACACCATGTATCATACTTCCTATATGTATTATGTTTGGATATAGAGGTGTTGAACTTTCTACACTTATGATTATATTTGCTGCACCAACTGCAATTTCATCTTTTACTATGGCTCAACAAATGGATTCAGATAGTGATCTTGCAGGCCAGATAGTTGTATTTACGTCTGCTTTTTGTGTGGTTACGGTATTTATGTGGATATTTATATTAAAACAATCCCATTTGATTTAATACAAATATAATATTAATCTTAATTTTAAAATCACTAATTTAAATTATTAAATAAAAAAACTATAGAATGGATAATTATCATTCTATAGCTTTTCATTAATTGGCATTATTGATATTATTATTACTATTGAACTTATTATATGAATAATTATGTAAACGTAATTTATATTTTGAATATTTATTATTAAAAAAAAAGTTTCAACGATTAAGTAATAATATCCAATTATTTTATTTGATTTTACATTTGTTTCATACTTGTCATTATTATATTTTTTTCTATAAAACTTTTCAAATATATCCATACCGTAATATAATAAAATATAAATTGATAATATTAAGTGAATAATAAATTGCATTTTATTACTATATAAAAAATCTATCATAATAATTAATTACCTATTATATAATAAAAATTCCTTTTTGCCCAAGTTGCTCCCTCATAAGAATGAGGTGGATATGGATTTGATACTGTTATTGAATTACTATATATACGTAGATTTTTTACAGTTCCTGCTATTTCAGCTAATGTTTTCACTGGAACTATTAAATCTATAACATCAATGACTTGTGCTTTTCCTAATACAACTTGACCTACTTTGTAAACAACACATGTAGTTAATATTATTGGTGACGCTTTTCCAATTACCGTTTTTGCTACCTGATATACAGTAGACCCTCTTTCATCAGAATTCTCGGAATTTAATCTAGATAAGTATTCTTCAGCCTCATATAAATTATTAGTTACACCTAATAATTCTCCTTCTCCATTGTAAATTTCATATTGTTCTTCCATACTACTTTTACTATTTGTTTGTAATTCATTAGCATAAACTAATGTACTAGTGCTAGATGTAAAAGTAAATAAAAACATACTTAAAATTGCTATAAACTTTTTCATAGCTAGTTTATCCCCCTTTATTTAAAAATAACTTTCAAGTAAAGTATGTAACATAATACATTAAACTGTCAACATAATACATTAACTTTTAACCTAATGGAATAACTAATTAACTCACTAGTTATTCCATTAGGTTAAATCTCCATTAATAATTTAATGCTGTTTGTGTTAATGTAAATTCTTTAATATTTATATTATCTTGTTTTTTTAACTTTTATTGTTTTTGTCTTTTATTTGTATCTTTCCTTATTATTGCAATTAAATTTAACTATTCTTTTGTAAAATCTATGTCTATAGGAATTTTATATTTGATTATAGGCTCAACAATTAATTTATAGTTATCTTTTTCCTTAATATTAAATACAAACTCATGAGTATTATTCTCACTATACCCTTCTTCAGCACAATAGCTTCCATCTAAATTCACATCTCCAAAGTAACTAAAATTACTGTCATTAACTTCGATTTCAATATTTAATCCTTTATCATTACGCTCAAATTTATTTATAGTTATATCAGTACCTAAGCAATTTATCTTTTTAGGATAAGTATCATCTAATCTAATATTAACCTCTGCCTTATGTCCTATTAAGAATCCATCGGCTTTTAATGAGAATTTTTTGCTATCATCATAATATATAGATGGTACTATAGTCTGTCTTAAGTTATCCTTATCACCTGTAGCTGATAATATCATATTATCCTTATATATTTGTCCTTTTTCTGATACTATCTTAAAATTATATAAAGCAAAGCTATCACCTATACCATCTATACCCCCACCACTTCTTAAATACATCATCGTAGGTGATATTTTTAAATCTTTTATATCTACCTTTAATTTACCATCAGTTACAGTTTTATTTAAGTTTATAGTTTTGCTATCATATATTTCTTTTGGAATATTAAATAAAACTTTTTTCTCTCCAATAATTTCTTCTTTGTAAATTTCTCCATATTGGCCCTCTGTCAATCTTAATTTAATCTCTATCTTATCTTTTTTCTCATTATATAACTTTGTAATACCATCACCTATTATCTGAATATTTGTATTAAATCTATTATCATTTAAACCATGATCAACAGTTATACTTCCTAGTTCATATCCATCTACTACGTTTATAAAATATGTATTCATATAATTTCCCTGTTTATCTTTTTCAACTTCCGCATTTTTTATAGTAGTATCAAAGCTTAGTCTTAAACTATCAATATATATATTACTTATTTCAATATCATATCCACTTATATTTATAGTTTGATTTTCTATGCCTTTATACCCATTTTGTACTGCATTTTCAATCCCTAAATCTCCAAATATATATTCAAATACATTATTTGCAAAAATTCTAAAAGATGGAATAAATCCATATGATAATATACAAATAAGTACTGATGATACTAAGTATTTGCTTACTGACTTATATTTTTTATTAGGCTTAATAGAATTTAACTTTTCATTTAATTTTTCATCTAAATTATCAGGTACTTTTATATCAGCGCCTTGAAAATCTTCTAATAATTTATCTATATCTTTATCCTCTATTTTCACTATCAATAAGCTCCTTTCTCATATTTTTTAAAGCAGTATACATTTTTCCTTTAACCGTTCCTATTGATAAATCTAGAATTTGTGCTATTTCTTCAAGCTTATATCCCATATAATATTTCATCTTTATCATTTCTCTTGTTTGTGGATCTATACTTTGAAGCGACTTTTCTAAATCAATTTTATTTTCTCTATTAATTTCTTTATCTTCTTTTAAATCTTTTATATCTTCTAAATATATTACTTTACTATTTTTAGATATTATATTTTTAGCTTCATTTATAACTATATTTAAAAACCAAGTTTTAAAGTATTTTACTTCTTTTAAATTTTTGATATTTTTGAGTCCTTTTTCAACAGCCTGTAAATATGCATCTATACTATCTTGTTCATTTTTAAGTATTGTATATGCTAATTTATACCCATCACTTTTAAGTTCATTAACTAGTATACTGTAGGCATTAAAATTTCCTTTTACAGCTTTTTTTATTAATTTTTCGTCCATAACTTACCTCCTTTCATATATTAGACAGTTTAAGTTTATAAAAAGTTATAATATTTTTTAAAAATTTTAATAAAATTCCTATTTTCTAATTTAAAACTAACAATATTGTTAATAATAAAAAAACTACCGTCTATAGAAAATAGAATAGTAGTTTCTAATAAAATGCTTTTTCATAAAATCTATCTTTTATTTAATTTTAATTAAAAATTTTAGTATTAAATACTTTCTTTATTTATTATATCTAATAAAGTATTTACACTCTTCCTTAGTTCTTCTAAATACTTACTTTTACATTCATATTGCTTATACGCTAATATTGATATCTGAGATGCATTATATAATATCGAAGAATTTACATACTCTTCAAATCTATCTATTTTTATATCTATATTATTTTCCTCTGTATATTTAATTATCCTTTTTGTATAGTATTCTATTTCTTTAAAATGATTCATGTGAATCCTTTTAAAGGGAAGTTTAATAAAATATCCAATTATACCGGCATCAGTATATCCATCAAAATCCATAGCATTTATACACTTTTTTATATGTTTTAATATCATCTTACAATCTCTATTTATATCTTCCATAATTATCCTCCTGAATATAAATTAAATTATAAATAATTTAAAATCTTCTCTTTTTAGTATCATCACTATATATTTTTACAATATATGGTTAATTATATCATATAGATTTTTTTATAACTACTTTAACTACCATAACCTATTATTACTTAAAATCATTGTAAATTCTAAGTATATTAATCATATATTTTTACCAAACTAATATAGTTAATAAAATTTGATATTTTTTTTGGATAAATTTATAACTTTTTTGTTTTAAAATTATCAATCTAGGTATAAATATAATATAAATAATAAAACTCGTAGGAGGTATAATAAATGAAAGTTGTAGTTGTTGGATGTACACATGCAGGTACTGCTGCAGTTGTTAATATAAAAGAAAATTATCCTGATAGTGAAGTTGTTATTTACGAAAAAAATAATAATGTATCATTTTTATCATGTGGTATAGCATTAAATGTAGGTAAAGTTATAGACACAACTGAAAAGTTATTTTATAGTTCACCTGAAGCTTTAAACTCTTTAGGTGCTCAAACTAAAATGCAACATGAGGTTTTAGATATAGATTTTAAAAATAAAAAATTATCAGTAAAAAATTTATTAACTAATGAAGTATTTGAAGATAATTATGATAAATTAGTTTTAACTTTAGGTTCTTGGCCTATCGTTCCTAAATTTGAAGGTGGTACTTTAGATAACATAGTTTTATGCAAAAACTATAACCATGCTTTAAATATAATAGAAAAAAGTAAAGATGCTAAAAATGTTGTTGTAATAGGTGCAGGATACATAGGTGTAGAGCTTGCTGAAGCCTTTGAAATGCAAGGTAAAAACACTACACTTATAGATGCCGAAAATAGAATTATGGCTAAATATCTAGATAAAGAATTTACAGATATAGCAGAAACTGAATTTAAAAATAAAGGCGTTAATATAGTCCTAGGACAAAAGGTTCAAAAATTTGAAGGAACTGATACTGTAAAAAAAGTTATTACAGACAAAGGTGAATATAATGCTGATTTAGTAGTTTTATGTATAGGATTTGCTCCTAATACAAAACTTGTTCAGGGAAAATTAGAAACTCTACCTAATGGAGCAATAATAATAGATGAATATATGAGAACTAGTGAAGAAGATGTGTTTGCTGCTGGAGATTGCTGTGTAGTTAAATACAATCCTGCAAAAGACACTAGATATATACCTCTTGCTACTAATGCAGTTAGAATGGGTACTTTAGTTGGTAAAAACCTAGTAAAACCAACACTTAAATATATGGGGACTCAAGGTACTTCTGGAATAAAAATATACAATAAGTGTATAGCTTCTACTGGACTTACTGAAGAAGTAGCTAAAAATACAACAAATTATAATGTAGGTAGTGTAACAATAGATGAAAACTATAGACCAGAATTTATGCCTACATTTGAAGAAGCTAAAGTTAAGTTAGTATTTGATAAAGACTCTAGAAAAATACTAGGTGGTCAAATAATATCTAATATAGATTTAACTCAATATATGAATACTTTATCTGTAGTTATACAAAATGAAATGACAATTGAAGAGTTAGCTATGACTGATTTCTTCTTCCAACCACACTTTAATAAACCTTGGAGTTTATTAAATGCTGTTGCTTTAAAAGCACTATAGATACTATTTTATATAAATTCCTTTATATCTTAAAATGACCTGTTTAAAATTATTTAAATAGGTCATTTTTTATACAAAGTTTACACTCTAAACCACAAGTTATACTTATCATATTCATAATACAATAATAAAAAATTAGTCCAATTTATAATAAAGTTTTTTACTATATATTCATATCTTTTTTACTATAAATAAAATAGCTACTTATTATCGAAATAATTATTACACAAATTCCAATTATAATAAATTTAACTTCAAACCCATCTTTTAAAATTTCACTAGGAGCATAGTAATCAAAAGGTGAAAAATACTTTAACCAATTAAAGCTATCCTTAAGTTTCCCTATTATTCCTAAAAAATAAGAAACAAAAAATATTCCTATTGATATAGGAATTGCTCCTTTATCAGATTTTACAATTGAAGATATTAAAGCTCCTAATGATATAAATATAAGTCCAAGTAATAATATACCTATAAATACTACTTTTATATTCATAATTAAATTCATAACTTCAACCTCTTCAGGCTTTACCATATAACATACTCCCATAGTAATTGTACCAATTATTAAGATATAAACATAAAATATAGCAACTATAGCACATAACTTTGATGTAACTATTTTTAATCTATTTATAGGCTTTGAATATAAAAACTCTATCGTACCCTGACTTTCCTCTCTTATAAGAGAATTAACACCTAATATAGCACCATAAACAGCACTTGCCATAGCAATATATTGAATAGCATAACCTAAGTAATTAAATATATCTGTAAAGTCCATACTAGAATCTATATTGAAAGCCTTTAGTATTTCAACAGGCATACCTCCCATTTTATCATTTACAATTTGTTGCATTCCCATATCTTCCATTGTGGGAAATAGACTCATAAATAAAGTAATTAATGCCCCACAAACTAGTGACCATATTATGCAAGACTTTAATAACCTTTTAAATTCAAACTTAAATATATTCATTAAACTTCCTCCTTATTATTTTCATAATAATTTAAAAATGCATCTTCAAGATTTTCTTTTTCTATTAGTAATTCATCTATCTTGTAGTTCGCAAGCTCTTTTACAAGAGAGTCTATATTTTTTGAACATATAAAAGTATATAATTTTCCATTTTTATCTAAGATTTTATCAATTAAATTTAAAACTATATCATCGGTTATGTCACTACTACTTAAAGTTACCTTTAATTTAAGTTCTGTTTTAGATTTCTCTATTTCTATTATATCTACAATCTTCCCTTCCTTTATTACACAAACTCTATCACACAAATTTTGAACCTCTACCAAGTTATGAGATGATAGGAAAACAGTATTTCATTTTTCCTTTTCTTCTATCAATATATTAAGTAATTTCTTTTGCATTAAAGGATCTAATCCATTAGTCGGCTCATCTAATATTAAAAGTTTCGGATTGTTTATTAAACTTTGAGCTATAGCTACTTTCTTTTTATTTCCTAAACTTAATTCACCCATTTTTTTATTCATATCTAATTCCAATTCATTACATATTCTATCTACATATTCCTTATTTGATTTAGGGTAAAAACTTTGAGCATATTTTATAATATCCTTTACTTTAACATCATCATAATATCTTACTTCACTAGGAACGTAACCTATATACTCTTTTATCTTCTCACTTTCTTTTACACTATCCATCCCAAATATTAATGCTTCTCCACTAGTTGAGTATATAAAATTTAAAAGAGTTTTTATAGTTGTTGATTTACCTGCTCCATTAGGGCCTATAAATCCATATATCTCTCCTTCTTTGACAGATATATTAATATCTTGTATTCCTCTATTTTTACCATAAACTTTAGTTAAGTTTTTTATTTCTATTGCATTCACTCAATCTCCCCCAATACGTTTTAATATATTATAATTACTAAATTTATCTAATATTATTTATAACATAAGTATATGTACTCTAATATATAAATTAAATTGATTAATTTTAATTTCAAGTATTCATTTATACTTAGTGTTTAAATAGTTAAATATAAGGTATAAGCTATTATATATCTATTTGGAGGGGATACAATGCAAAAATATTTTAAAATTTCATCATTTTATTTATTATTTGGACTAGTTATGGGAATCTTTTCAAGAGAGTTTACAAAGCTTAATAACTTTTCTGGATATACTGTGCTTAAATCAGTTCATACTCATACTTTAGTTCTAGGATTTTTATTTTTTATAATAGTTTTACTACTAGAAAAAAACTTTACTATTTCTAATAATAAAAGTTTTAATAAATGGATAGTGCTGTATAATTTAGGACTATTGTACTTAATAATAACATTATCAATCAGAGGTATTTTACAAGTTATAGGTTCTGACTTTGTGGGTCTTAGCCATATTGCAGGGCTTGGACATGCTATATTAGGAGTATCTTTAGTATGGTTTTTGGCAATAGTTAATAAAGAGCTAAAAGTATACGATTCAAATATACTGTCTAAAAATAAATAGAGTTTAAATTATAAAAACATATTATTAAAAAAGTTTTATATAGTTATAAATGTAAATTTTGCTATAACTTAAATTTAAGTATAAATATATTAATAAGAAATCAAAATAATCATGAATTTAAATTTATATTAGGAGGGCAATACAATGAAAGTAACATTTCAAGGAAATCCATTAACATTAGAAGGAACTCAAGTGAAAGTTGGCGATACTGCACCTGACTTTACAGTTGTAGATAATGATTTAAATCCATTTAAATTAAGTGATACTAAAGGTAAAAGAGTATTTTTAACAGTGCCATCATTAGACACACCAGTATGTGATACAGAGGTAAGACGTTTTAACCAAGAAGCAGCAAAATTAGGTGATGTAACTATATATACAATATCTATGGACTTACCATTTGCACAAGGTAGATGGTGTGGAGGAGCAGAAATTGACAAAGTAAAAACAGTTTCTGATTACAAAGATAGAGAATTTGGTAAAAATTATGGTGTTTACATAAAGGAGCTAGGACTTTTATCTAGAGCTGTATTTGTTGTTGATGAGAACAACAAAATAGTTTATGTAGAATACTTAAATGAAATAACTGACGAACCAGATTATGACAAAGCATTAGATGCTTTAAAATAATATAGTTATCAAAAATATACTTACTTGTAATAAAAAATAGAATATAATATGCTCTTAAATTATAGACAAATAGCCATTTTTATTTTGCATAAAATGGCTATTTTTATTTTTATATGACTATTTTATTTATCTATATTTAAGTAATTAATATAATTTCCTTATATTAAGGGCAACATAACTATAGCAACTTTATAAGGAGGTTTATTTAATAATGAAGATATTAAAATATATGCTTATATTCATACCTATAAGCTTTATAGCTAAGTTTTTAAATACTTCTGATAGTATTATGTTTATACTATCCTGTTTATCAATAATACCACTAGCTGGCCTTATGGGTGAGGGTACTGAAGAAATTTCTTTTTATTCTGGACCTAAAATCGGTGGATTTTTAAATGGTACATTTGGAAATGCAACAGAACTTATAATATCATTTTTTGCTCTTAAAGAAGGTTTATTTGATGTTGTAAAATCGTCTATTGCAGGTGCTGTTATAGGAAATATATTACTTGTTGTAGGTGCAAGTATGTTAGCTGGAGGACTTAAGTATAAAACTCAAAAGTTTAATCAAAAAGTATCTGAAGTTTCTTCAAGTATGCTATTATTTGCAGTATTAGGATTATGTATCCCAGCCTTATTTACTCATACGGTAGATCCTAAACTTCTTAATACTAGATATGAAGGATTAAGTATTTTTGTGGCTGTAGTAATGATTGTTATATATGCACTTAGTTTATTTTTCTCATTTAGTACTCATAAACATATCTACAATAATAATGATGAACATGAAGGAAATGCTAAATGGTCATTAAAAAAAGCTATATCCATATTAGTTATTTCTACTATTTTAATAGCTATAGAAAGTGAATTTTTAGTAAATGGTATAGAGCCAATAACTGAAAGCTTAGGATGGAGTCAATTTTTTGTAGGAATAATATTAATTCCTATAATAGGTAATGCTGCAGAACATAGTACTGCAGTTATTATGGCTAGAAAAGATAAAATGGATGTTGCTCTTGAAATAGCTGTAGGTTCTAGTTTACAAATAATTTTATTTGTTGCACCAGTTTTAATATTCATAAGTTTATTTTTCACACCTATGAGTATAGTATTTAATCCATTTGAGTTAATTGCACTTATTGCATCTGTACTTATAGCTAATAGGGTTTCTCATGATGGAGAATCTAACTGGCTTGAAGGTGTTCAATTACTTGCAGTTTATTTAATTATAGCCGCATCATTTTTCATATTATAGTAAAAAACTACCTTAAAATAAGTTTTTAATACTTATTTAAGGTAGCTTTTTTTGTAGGCTTTAACATAAATAACTTATTTAATTGTTAAGTCCTTTTATTAATTTACTGCATTCCTCTTCTATATCTTCTATAAATTTATGAATATATATCCCATTACCACAAGCGTATATATTTTCTCTTGAAGTCATAAATTTATCATCGACTTCTGGTCCTGTTGTTGTAGGATTTAACTTTATATCACTTCTCATAGATACTAATCCATCCGAAAGCATGGGTCTAGCAAACATTAAAGTATCACACTCTACAACTTCTTCATTTCCATCCTTTTCTAAAGTAACACTAGTTATTCTACCTTCACCTTGAATAGAGACTATTTTATAATCTTTGTATATCTTATCTGTAAGTCCATAAGTCTCAATATCATTATTTTCAGATATTATACCAACAACATTTATATTTTTATCTTTAAGTTGCTCTTGTATCATATATAAAGTTTCATAGCCATCTATAAGGATGTTTTTACCAGGTATCATATTACCTATACTAAATATTTTTTTAGCCATTCCTACAGTTAATATTCCAGAACATCTGTCTCCAACCATACTTATAGCCTTTCTTGAACCTTCTTTTGCACCATTAGCTAAAATTATTTTTTTTCCTTTTATCTTTTCTATACCGAATTCCGAACTTGTGCAAAGTACCTCATTATTTTCTTCTATTTTTAAAACCATAGTATTTAATTTTAAATCAACACTACACTTATCAAAACGTTCCATTAATGTCTTTTTATACTCTTGTCCATTTATAGCATTTTCTCTACTTATATTATAATTTCCTAAATTTAAAGCTCCACCTAAAACAGGATCTTTTTCTATTAATAATATATTATCCATACCTTGCTTATTAGCTTCTATTGCACATAGTATACCTGCCGCTCCACCGCCAACTATAATTAAATTGTACTCTTTCATAATTAGTCCTCCTTAAATCCAACAACTGTAGATGATTTAGAATTTTTATTAACCTCGCTTATATCTATATTTAAAGTTTTACTTAAAATCATACTTATTGGTATCATACATCCTGTTCCTTGACATCCACCCATCATTGCACGAGTTCTTCTTTTTATACCATCTAATGTTGTTGCACCTAAAGGTCTTTTTATAGAATCTATAATCTCACCTTCTGTAACAAATTCACATTTACATACCATCTTTCCGTATGATGGATTTTCTTTTATAAGTTTATTTTTTTCTTCTATATTTAAATCAGCCATTCTTATCATTTTTTCTCTAGTTGATTTAAAATTCTCTTTTTTAGTTAATTGTATTTTATCACTTATTAAATCTATAACATAAGTTGCTATAGCAGGTGCTGCAGTAAGACCTGGTGAGTCTATTCCTATTACATTTATAAAGTTAGGATTATCCTTAGCTTCTTCTATTATAAAGTCTTCACTTTCAACTTTAGGTCTTAACCCACTAAATGTATTTAATACTCTATTAAATGGTAATTCCTTTATTGTTTTCTTACTCTTTTCCATTATTTCATCTATACCAGTTCTTGAAGTAGATATACCATTATCTGCTTTTGCATTTGGACCAAGTAATAAGTTACCATCAACCGTTGGAGTCACTAAAACTCCTTTACTTAATTTAGATGGTACTTGGAATAATGTTTTTTTGCACATACCTCCTGCAACTTTATCAAATAAACAATATTCACCTTTTACTGGATTTATTTCATATTTAAATTCACTTATTAAATTATTTAAATATGCTCCACCTAGTCCACTTGCATTTATAACCATCTTAGCTTTTAAGTTTTCTCCATTATTTAAACTTAAATTATATCCATTATCTTCTCTTTTTATATCTATAACAGCTAGTCCTAATTTAAATTCAACTTCATTTTCAACAGCATTTTCTCCTAATGCTAAAGTCATTTCATATGGACTTACTATACCTGAAGTTTTAACATGTAATGCACCAACTACATCTTGATTTATATTACATTCTAAAGCTAACACTTCTTCTTTATTTAAGAGTTCTAATCCTTCAACTCCTAAGTTTTCACCGTTAGATTTTAATAATTTTAATCTCTCTAATTCATCTTCATTAAATGCTAATACTAATGCTCCATTTCTTTTAAAAGGAAATTGTAATTCGTTGGCTAGTTCATCCATCATTTTATTTCCTTGTAAATTTAATTTAGCTTTTAAAGTTCCTTTTTTTTCATTATATCCACCGTGGATTATACCACTATTTGCTTTTGATATTCCTTCTGATACATCTTCATTTTTATCTATAACTAATACATCTAATTTATATTTTGATAGTTCTCTTGCTATAGCACAACCAACTACTCCCGCACCTATTACTATAATGTCTTTCATATAACTTCCTCCTTTGTAATGGGCTTATATATGTAAATTTTTAACTAATATATTTTTATATTATATAATGAATTAATTTATAAGTAAAATTTATAATTTTTATAATTATCATTAATTTTTCTTATAATACTATATTTATTTTTATTTATATTTTAAAATTATTTCAATATATATATACTTAATTTTTATAATTTTTTTAGCTTTATAAAAAGTAATTATATCTTTTTCGACATTATTAATTTATTTTCACAAAAAAAGTTGCCTCAAATAATTATTATTTTGAGACAACTTATAATTTAATTACAAATAAAATATATATTATTTTAACAATCAATCCAAGTATGACTTCCATTATATATAAACTCACTATGTTTACACTCTGGACATACATATACTTTAAAAATTAAATGCTCTTCAACATCAAATAAAGATTTTAGTATACCTCTATTATTATCTTGTGAATCAAATCTATACTCCTTTAAAAACTTAAGCTCTGTATTGCATCTTAACCATTCCATAACAAATCCCCCATTACATTGCACAATTTTTATTAATATTAATTATAACAATATTTAACTATTATATAAATAACTTTATATCCCTATTTAATTTCCATCTCCCAAGGTCCATATAGTACAAACTCACCATCACTAAATTTAATTTTCATATTTCGTTTATTAATATTTTTAGGTGTTACATCAATTATATCTAAAATAGCATCTTCATTTTTCTGTGTAAATGTCATACTACAACCATTAGATGAGTTTCCAAATACTCCTTCTTGAATTTCTACATTCAGAGTTCTTCTTTTAATCACTTTGTTGTTTTTATTAAAATCCAAATAAATTCTTATATTTTCATCATATCTCTTTATTTTTTTTATTTTAAAAGAATTATTTTCATTATTAAATCCATAATCTCTATTATTCTCTATAACTACTTCTTTATTAAGATTAATAGTTTCACCATTCTTAGGTATTGGTAGCTTTATTACTTTACTACTTTGAACTACACCATATGGAGCTAATGTTATTTTAGGTATTATTATCTTATATGGTTTTTCCATATTAGAAGTATCAAAAGTAAAATTATTACTTCTATCTCCATGTTGTACTATCTTACCTTCAACTTCTTTTCCTTTTTTATCTCTAAGAATCACTTCATAATCATAAGTATTAGTTTTTTCATTGTAATTATATGGGTTTCCATAATCCATTACTTGTAAGTCTTTCTCTTCTATTGAACTTATGAAGTTAACATCTAATAAGTTACCTTCTTCTTTTACTACTGAAACTATTTCTACATTGTTTTTAGTGTCTGAAGGACCTAAATCCTTATAGCTAGAAACTGCATCAGACTTTATTAATGAAAAGTTAAGTTTAAAATTGGTTTTATCATCAAGATCTAAACTAACTTCTATATTTTCATTACTATAATTAAGGTTATAATTACTGCTAATTTCATATTTCCATTCATTTCCCGAACTTCCTATTCCAGAAAAGGTTGTATCTATATTTTCATTACCTATTTTTATAGTTGTATAATCCTTTTTAGGAATTTGACCAATACCTGATATCTTCATATTAACAGTTTTATCCTTAGTATCTAATACAAAACTTTCTAAAGTTATTGTATTATTATTCTTATTTTTTGTTATAGGATTTTCTAGTTTATATACTACTGATTCACTTTTTATAACTTGACCAGTTGTATCTACATAATTGTATACTTTATCAACTATAGCCTTAACTGCAAATGGAAATACTGTTAAAATACATACAATAGATGCTATAATACTAAGCTTTTTAAGCCTTAAATATTTATCATTTTTGTTATTACTTATAGATTTTTTTACTTTTGTTTTTATTCTATTTTTAAATTCTTCATCTAATTTAAAATTATTTTCTAATTCTTTATTAAATATTTCATCTTCCATTATATTAATATTATTTTCTAATTCATTCTTTATAAGCTCATCAATAACTTCATAAATATCTTTATCTTCCACTCTATACACCTCCATCTATAATCTTTTTAAGAGCTAATCTACATCTATAAAGTCTATTTTCTACTGAACTTAAGGTTGTATTATACTTTTTAGCTATTTCTTTAGACTCCATATTAATAAAGTACTTTAAATAAAAATATGTTTTATCTGGTTCTTTAAAGTTATTTATAAAGTTTGCTATATCTTTTAACTTTTCTTTTTTAATAACTTCTTTTTCAGCGCTTTCATAAGCTATATTTTCATTTATTTTTAATAATCTATCTTCTTTTATTTTTTCATATTCTTTTTTCTTTATTATTTTTCGCTTATAATCGAGTGCTATATATTTTGCTTTTATAAAAACAAATGTTTCAAATTTTCCTTTTTTATTATCATAAGTATGTATATCATTATAAACAGATATAAATACATCACTTATACATTCTTCAATATCTTCTTTATTTGAATATCCATTTAAAATCGAATTCACTATATAAGATATTTTATCTGAATATAAATCTACAATATAGTCAATACCTCTATGCTCTTTCTTTTTTATAAGTTTTATTATTTTATTTTCCATATCTAACCTCCTTTCACATTATACTACGTATAATTTTCTATAAAACTCTTAAAAATTAATTTTAATTTATAAAAAAATTACTATTAATAATATCTAATAGTTTAAATAACTCTATAACATTAAAGAAGACACAATAAGTTAAATTTATATTTAACTTATTGTGCCTTCTAAAAATCTTTGAAATACTTTTAATATTTTATTTAGTTCATCTTCATTATAGTAAAAATGTCCAGACTTCTCTAAATTTATAATTTTATAATCATTTTTCAAATTTTTATAAAATAAATTTAAACTTTTATTACTAACAAGTTCATCTTTTTTAGTATGTATAATTAATGTTGGTATAGCTATGTTTTTAAGCTCTCTCTTCACCATTACTATAAGCTCAAATAAATCTTTATATCTTGGTATCCATCTAGCATAAGTTACTAATGAACTTCTATCAACACTCAATGCATTATAAGCATATTTAGTTAATGTATCTTCATCTTTAATTTTCCCTAAAGCTATTTTTATACTACTTATCATCATATCAAATCGTACATGTACCTTAAGTGGAGTTGATATTAATATAAGTGATTTTACTTTATTTTTATATTTTAATGATAACAGTATTGATAATAATCCTCCCATAGAATGACCTACTAATATTATATTTTCGTACTTATCTTTGTACTTTAATATCTCTTTTTCCACAGAATTTATCCATTTTTTCATACTACTATTAGCAAATTTTTTACCACTTCCTCCATGCCCATCAAGTAGAATTGCTGAATATGAAAAACCTTTATTATATACAACCTCTGTAAATTTTCTAAACTGCTTAGGACCTTCTAGTATTCCATGTACAAATATTACCATAGTATTTGATTCTTTATTTTCATATAAAAATGGTGCCTGACTATATTTTTTTATATTCATATTCTACCCCTTATTAGACCTTAGATTATATACTTAATAATATCATTAAAAAATATTTATAAAAATATTCATATATATTTTTATTATTTATATACAATATAAAAAGTGCCTTAAAATTAATTAAGACACTTTTATACATTAATTAAATACATTTATTAAATTTTTAAATACATCTTTGTCAGCTTTAATTTTCTTTTCATCACCAACAACACATATAAAATCTTTCTTCATTATATCTTCTATAAGCTTATTATACTCTTTTATAGTTTCAACATTTGTAGCTAAAACTTCATCTCTTTCTCTCTGTCTATCTTCTTTAGTTATACCTCTCATATACATACCAAGAGCTTTTTCACCCTTAGATGCTGGAGTTAGTGGCATATCTAAATTACTTATAGTCCCTATAATATATTTTGTCATTTCTCTATCTGAAACATCAAATGATTTTATAAAATCTGGTGCTTCATTGAAAGCCTTAAGGGTTTCAGTTAAGTTAGGATCTCTATAAGATACAAATGCCATATTACCAGTTCTTGCAATAGTTGACATACATCCATATGCTCCACCCTTAACTCTTACTCTGTTCCATAAATAATCGTATCCAAGGATAGTTTTTAATACTAATAAACTTCCGTTATAGTCATATCCAAGCTTTTTAAAATTGTATCCTTTACATACATAATCTACATTAGCAGGAGTCATTAATCCTTCATTCTTTTGTTCTTCATTAAATGTATAATCATTATTATTTAATGCTTCAGCAGATAATACATCAACAACTTTGTTCATATTTTCTTTTAATAAGTTTAATTCATTATCTTCACCAGTTATAAATACCATTAAATTATTTTTATTAAATATAGTATTTTGTAATTCGTATAATTTAGATTTTAAGTTTTCTATTTTATTGTCAAAATCATTTTCTATATCTTTTAAGAATTTATAATAATCATATCCTGATATTTTTTCCATATATGACGCTGCAGGTGAGAAATATGAAGCAACTCTTCCAACTGCAACTTGGTGCCCTGCTTGCATAAGCATCATTTCTATTCTTGAAATAAGCTCTCTTATTACTTCTCTTATTCTCTTGTTATCTTCAAATAAAGAGTTTTTAACTATATCAGCCATTATTTCCATAGATTTGTATATCTTATCATCCATAACCTTAGTGCGTACTTCTAAGAATGGATAGTATTTATTTTCATCTTTATCATTTCCATATACGTTATTTCTAAAGTACATATCACCAGTATTTATAAGTATTTCATTAGATAGTTCTTTATAATCATAAGTTTTAGTATCAACTTTTGCAAGTAAATTACCTAATAAACTAAAGTATGGTATATCTTCTTCTGCTATACATTTTCCATAGAACATAAAGTTTAAGTAAGCAATATTGCTTGTAAATGTATTACAATGAAGTATTTCTATATTATTATGTTTAACTTTATTTATAGTTAAATCTTCAACTTCTTTTCCTATATCGTCTAAACTAAGTAGCGGTATAGTTTCTAAAAGTTCTGGTGAATCTGGTGTACTTTGACGAAGTATTAAGTTGTTAGTTTCTTCAACTATTTTATTTAATTCTTCTTCACTTAAACTATTTTTATAGTTTTCTAATTTTTCTTTTAACTCATTTTCTTCTCTTTGTGCTAATCCTTTTTCTGGTTTTAATGTAAGTAAAGATGCATGAGTATTGTCTAACATATATTTTTTAATAAGTGCTTCAAAATGATTAGTATTAAGAGACTTCTTAACATTTTCTATAGCGTGTTCATATTTTATATGCATAAGCGGATCTCCACCATATAGCCAACTATCCATAGCATTCATATAGTATACTAATCCTTTTGGGTATCCACCAGTATCTGCTTCTCTTAATCTAAATTCAAATGCATTTATACACCCTTCTATAAGCTTTTTATCTATTCCATTTTTAACAAGATCATTAAGTGTATCATAAACTACTTTTTTAAATTCTTCTTTTTTGCTAACTTCACTATTTTTAGCTATTATACTAAATACAGGTTGAAGTATTCCTCCATCAAAGCTCCCAAAAACATCTTTTCCTATTTCTGCATCAAGTAGAGCTTTTTTAAGTGGTGCACCTTCTGCCTCAAGAAGTATATATTCTAATAAATTTAAGTCCATATAAACTTCTTCATCAGTTGATCTTCCTGTTACATAGTTTAAAGCTAAGAAAGTTTTTTCACTATCATCATCTTCTTCAGATATTGAGTAAGTATACTCCACATCTTTTATGCTATTATATTTTTCTTGTGGCTTAATTTCTGCATCTATTTCTTTTCTATCAAAATCAGCTAAGTATTCTTCATTTATGAATTTTAAACATTTTTCTAAATTCATATCTCCATATAAGAATATATAACTATTAGATGGATGATAGTATTTTTTATGTGTATCTATAAATTGTTCATATGTTAAATCAGGAATATACTTTGGGTCTCCTCCTGATTCATTTGAATAAGTGTTATCTGGGAACAATGTTTCTTGGATTTTTCTCATTAGTATTCCTTCAGGAGATGAGAAAGCACCCTTCATTTCATTATATACAACACCTTTATATGTTAATTCATCTTCTTTTTTCTCAAGGTCATAATGCCATCCTTCTTGCATAAGTATTTCTTTAGTTTTATATATATTTGGATAAAATACTGCATCTAAGTACACATCCATTAAATTAAAGAAATCTTTTTCATTTTGACTTGCTATAGGATATATTGTTTTATCGCTAAATGTCATTGCATTTAAAAATGTATTTAAAGAACCTTTTACAAGTTCAACAAATGGCTCTTTAGTTGGAAATTTTCTAGAACCACATAATACACTATGTTCTAGTATATGCATAACACCTGTGCTATCTTCTGGAGGTGTTTTAAATCCTATTGAAAATACTTTATTAGTATCATCATTTTCCATATGTAAAAGTCTTGCACCTGTTTTTTCATGTTCAAATATTCTAGCTATAGAATTTACTTCTTTTATATTTTCTTCTCTTACAAGTACAAATCCATTATAATTTGTGCCTATTTTATATTCCATTTTAGCCTCCTTAGCATAATTTTATTTATCTATTTATTTTTGCTATAATATATATATTTATTCCCTATTTTTTAATAAATAATTGTTATTATCTATTTTAAATCCATATTTTGTGTATAATTTATTTAAGTCTTCCTGACTTATAACACTTTTAAAAGGTATTGCTCTTCCCTTTAGGATTTTTATAGGTTTAAAATTATAAGTTTCACTATAGTTATTATAGTTTTTTAATCTACTATTTATGTTATCTATAATAAAGTTCAAATTATCTAATAACATAGAACCATATCCATTTTTTCTATTTCCAGATACAAATTCTTCTAAATATAATATACCACATTTTTCCTGATAGTATGTAGCTTTCATATAAGTATCATATTTATCGCCTATTATTATTCTTATATCAATATTTAAATTTATATCTATTTGGTTTATATCAAATTTGCTTACTAAACAAACTAAATTATTAAATTTATCATACCTTGTATAAAATTGTATATCACTTGAATCCTTTATATGTTTCTTCAACTTTTTTATTAGTTTAACATAATAGTTATACTCTTTAAGTTTTTCTTCGTTATATATATCTTTTTCTTTTGCAGGTATAATTTTATATTTACATTTTATTATATATTTAAAATTTTTAGATACTAAGTTAGATTTGATTTCTTCTATCCTACTTTCTAAATCTATCATAAAACCCCCACATATAAGTATTATTTAATAAATCTTATATATGAGGGTTATTAATTATAACTAGTTTATTATACTTTCTATATTTTTTATAAATAACTTTTTATCTTTTTCATCTAAAGCTTCATTTTTTAATATATTTTCTTTAAGCTCTAATATCTTTTTATTTTTTTCTTCTATTTTTTTATTGTATTCACTTTCTATATCTTTAAAATTTTTACTTAATAAATTTATTAAAGATGCCATTTCATCAGAGCTTCCTGCTATTCTATTAAGCAACATTAGGTTTTGTTCAAGTATTTCTGGTATCTCATTTAGTGAATATCTAAGTTGATGATCAATTTCTCCATACCCTTCTTCAAATATAGTTCTAACTTGTACTTCTGTTATAACTTTTTCTGTAGTTGGATATGATTCTATTAAGTAATGAACTGAACGGTATCCTGATAATCTTGAACAAACTTCAATTCCTAATTCCTCAAATGTCTTGGTATTATCTCCTTTTCTAATGTTTGCAACTATCTCATTTACATTCCACATCTTAGTTATAAAGTTATGAATTTCTTCCCAATCTTCTTTAAATATATGTATTACTCTTATTCCTACTAAATCTGTTATTTCATCTTTATAATTTTCTACTGTAAAGTTAAAATCCTGTCCATATTTTCTTCTTCTATCTTCTGTTTTTCTTATAATCTTCTCTATTAAATGATTCTCATCTTTAACACGTGCTTTAACAGAGTGTACTTTTTTATGTTCCCTAAGTATATTTGAAATTAAATTTGCTTGAGTTTCATAACTTTTTCTATACATACTATAGTCATTATAAATTTTGTCTAACTCATTCCAGTCTATATTGTTATCTATTAAAAATTTTTCATCTATATTATACTCTTTTAGAAATTCATCTTTATTAAGTACCATAATAGCCTCCTTAAGTAAAAAATATGATATTAAAATACTTTTCTATTCATTAATATAGTAAGCATATTTTAATAATAAATAAAGAAATTTAAATATTTTTATGCAAAAATACCTCAATTGAAAGATTATAAATCTATCTTTTGAGGTATTTATATAAAGTATTTAATTTATATTATAAAACTCTTCTTGCTCCTACATATGCTTTGTTCCAGTAGCTGTTGTTTATGCTAACTTTCTCAACATTTTTACCATTTCTTGGAGCATGTATCATTTGTCCATCTCCTACATATATAGCAACATGTGTTATATTACCAGTTCCATCAGTACTTGAGAATATTAAATCTCCTGCTTTTAAGTTTGATCTACTTACAGCTACTCCTGCGCTGTATTGAGCAGACGAAGTTCTAGGCAATGTTATACCAGCTGCATTTTTATATACATAGTATATAAGTCCTGAACAGTCAAAACTATTAGGTCCTTCAGCTCCCCATACGTAAGGCTTCCCTAATTGCTTGTGAGCTAAGTCTATTACTGCTTGTACTTTATTAGTAGATGGTGTTGATGGCTGTTCAACCACACTATTTGCTAAGTAGCTTCCACTTACCCATCCTATTGTTCCATTTGATGTTTTTATTTTTTTCCATCCATTTGATGCACTTTCTAGAACATCTACTACTGTTCCCTTTGATAACTTTGTTATTACTGAATAACTTGTTCCTGCACCTTTTCTCATATTTAGCGAGTCTGTATTTACTGTTGCTTTATATGATGTTTGTGATGTTGAGTTATCTGTTGATGGATATTCAACTACTCCAGTTGTTAAATAACTTCCGCTTACCCATCCTGTTGTTCCATTTGATGTTTTTACTTTCTTCCATCCATTTGATGCACTTTCTAGAACATCTACTACTGTTCCTTTTGATAACTTTGTTATCACTGAATAGCTTGTTCCTGCTCCACTTCTTACGTTTAATGAAGTTGCAGTTACTGTTGCTTTATATGATGTTTGTGAAGTACTTCCTGAAGAAACTTTTATATAATCTCCACTCACCCATCCTATTTTTCCATTTGATGCTTTTATTTTATGCCATCCATTTGATGTTTCTAATATTTCTACTTTATCTCCTTTGTATAGCTTAGTAGTAATACCATAACTTGTACTTGGTCCGCTTCTTACGTTTAATGCATCAGCCGTTACTGTACCTTCATTTGAATTTGCAAATGAAGCTGTAGCTGATAATGCAAGGGCCATAACAGGTACGCTTACTCCTATCGCAATTTTTCTATTTAACATAATCAATCTCCTTTAAAATTAACAGATAATGTATCTTTTTTGTAACCTTTTGTATAATATATTTTTATTCATATACATCCATTATATAACATTTATGATTATTTATTCAAGGTATTTTGTTGACTCATGAAAATATTGGTCCATATCTCTCATATTATAATGAAATTTTAATTTTTATTTAGTATATAAAAAAAGTATGACGCCTTATGTATTAAGGCGTCATACTTTAGTTTAATGCAACATCTTTATTATCTATATATTCATTATTTTTTACTATATATTTTTTATCATAAACATTAATTTCTATATCATTACCTTCTAAATTAGTTATATTTACACCGTCTTTATTTACTTCTACTTTGAGTTTATTCTCTCTATAATTTATGTTAAAACTATAACTATTCCATTTATCAGGAAGCTTCGGACCAAATGATAAAGTTTGATTATTTGTTTTCATACCTGCAAATCCTTGAACTATAGATAGCCATGCACCCGACATAGATGTAATATGAAGTCCATCTTCAGTATCATTATTATAATTATCTAAATCAAGTCTAGCTGTTCTTGAATATAGCTCATAAGCTTTATCAAGATTATCTATTTCACAAGCAATTATAGAGTAAATCGAAGGAGATAGAGACGACTCATGAACAGTGTACGTTTCATAGAAATCAAAGTTTCTTTTCTTTTCATCAAAAGTAAATTTATCACTAAAATAATAAATTCCTTGAAGTACATCTGCTTGTTTTATAAAGCATGATCTAAGTATTTTATCCCATGACCAATTTTGATTTAAAGGTAGATTGCACTTTGGTAAATCCTTTACCTTTATAAATTCTTTATCTAAAAAATCATCATGTTGAACTATTATATCTAACTCTTCATCATAAGGTAGGTACATTTTAGCTGATATATTTAACCATTTTTTAACCTCTTCTTCAGTTACATTATTTCTATTTACTGATTCTATACACTCTTTTTCTAACTTAGATATATTTTCTGCTGCATATTCTAAGCACCATTTAGCTAGATAGTTAGTGTACCAGTTGTTATTTACATTATTATCATATTCATTAGGACCTGTTACTCCATGAATCATATATAAATCTTTTCTTTTATTTAAGTGCACTCTACTTGCCCAAAATCTTGCAACTTCAACTATTACATCTATACCGTATTCTTTTATATATTCATAATCTCCAGTATATTTAGTGTAGTTGTATATCGCATAAACCATAGAACCATTTCTATGAATTTCTTCAAAAGTTATTTCCCATTCATTATGGCACTCTTCACCATTGAATGTAACCATTGGATATAAAGCTCCATCTAAGCCTAGCTTTTTAGCATTTTCTTTTGCTTTATCTAACTGATTATATCTATATAATAAAAGATTTCTTGATACTTCTTTAGATGCTACACCAAGATAAACTGGGATGCAATATGCCTCTGTATCCCAATAAGTTGCTCCACCATATTTCTCTCCTGTAAATCCTTTTGGACCTATATTAAGTCTTGAGTCATCTCCATAATATGTTGAAAGTAATTGGAATAAATTATATCTTATCCCTTGTTGTGCTAAATCATCACCATCTATTTTTATATCTGCTGTTTCCCATCTTTTATTCCATGCTTTACTTTGTTCCTGTAAAACTATTTCATACCCCTTATTTGCTTCTTTACTTAATATACATTCAGCTTTTTCTACAAGTTCATTTTCCTTATAGTCCCTTGTAGTAGTTATAGCAACATACTTTTCTATATATATAGTTTCACTTTCTTTAATATCAAATACTAAAGTATTATCACTATAGTATTCTTTATTTGAGTAAGTATTTTTTTTAGCATCTTTATTGGATTTAATATTCATAACTGATGCTATAGTAAACACTTCTGTATTAAATGGATTATCTTTAGTTCTAGCTACTACACTACCATAGTTTTCTTTAGAATCTGTACTAACGTTAACCCAGAATGCTTCATCATAATTTGAATCTTCATTTTTTACATTTGAGTCTAAATATGGACAAAACATTACTTCTCCATCAAAATTTAATGCTTTTATCTCATACTTTATAACTCCTAATTCTTTAGCTACTATACTTAAGAATCTTGTAACTTTAGCTTCTATTTCATATCCATCTATGTTAGCTATAAATTTTCTAGTTAGAGTACCATTTTTCATATCTAACTCTCTATAAAAATCTTTTACCTCGGCTTTTCCTAAATCTAATATTTTTCCATTTATATATACATCAATACCTATAAAGTTTACACTATTTGGCACCTTACCAAAATAATTAGGATATCCATTTTTCCACCATCCAACACGTGTTTTATCAGGATACCAAACCCCTCCTATATAAGATCCTCTATGAGAGTCCTTACTATAATATTCTTCATAATTACCCCTCATACCCATATATCCATTACCTATACTCATTATGGATTCAGCTAATCTATTTTCTTCAAACTCTATTTTATCTTGAATTATCTTCCACTCATCAATAGTGTTAAATAAACGCTTCATACATATCCCCCTGTTAACTTTTTATTTATTAAATATATCCATTAATGTATCAAATTCTAAATATGTTGTATCTTCTACTACTAAATTTGCATTTTTTAATGTTTCTTTATCTCCAACTCCTACAGAATACATTCCAGATGTATTTATTGCTTCAATTCCAGAATATGCATCTTCTATCCCTATACAATTTTTAGCTTCAACATTTAAACCCTTTAAAGCCATAAGGAATATATCCGGTGCAGGCTTACTATTTTTACATTTAGATGCATCTGCTATAAAATCAAAATAATTAACAAGTTTCAAATTATTAAGTACCATATTAGCATTTTTACTTGCTGATGCTAATCCTATTTTTATATTATTTGATTTTATATTTTCCAATAGTTTGCTTATTCCTGGTAATATATCTTTAGGTGTTATGTTTTCTATTAAGGATACATAATACATATTTTTATCATTTGCCATTTTTTCTTTTTCTTCAATGATAAAATCATTTTGCTTCTTTCCATGTATAAGTATCCTCTCTAAAGATTCCATTCTACTTACACCTTTTAATGTTTCATTAAATTCTCTATCTATTTCTATACCTATTTTATTTGCTAATTCTTTCCATGCAAGGTAGTGATACTCTGCTGTGTCAGTTATCACCCCATCTAAATCAAATATAAATGCATCTATCATACTCCCAATTCCCCTTAAATTTAACTTTTTATTTAGAGTTTATATCATTATATAAAGGATTCTCTCTCTATAAATTCTGTATCTACTATATAGTGTCTTTTTGCATGCTCTTTACCTTCTAAGTTATTTATAAGTAATTTTGCAGCACTATATCCTAACTCATAGGCATTTATATCAACTGTAGCAAGTGGTGGATTTTGATATGCTGATAAAGGTGTGTTATTAAATCCTACTATTGATATATTATCTATATTTTTTAATTTTAATTCTTTCATAATACCAAAAGCTATAAGATCATCAGTTGTAACAATCGCAGTTATATCTTTATTTTGTAAAAGCTCATTGCATGCACTTTGTCCTTCATTTTCTATGAATTCATCTTTATGTACAACAATACTTTCATCATAGCTTATTTTGTTATCAAAAAGTGCATTCTTATATCCTATAAATCTATCTTTAGACATATTAAGATTTTCAATAGCCCCTACAAAACCTATTTTTCTATGACCTTTTTTAATCAACTTCTCTACAACATTATACATTGCACTAATATTATCATTATTAACCCATAAAACTTCCTCTGGATTATCAGGTCTTCCAACTACAACAAATGGAAAATCTATGCTTCTTAAATAAGCTGTATTTTTATCGTCTTCACTTACTCTAAGAAGTATAACTCCATCAACTAAATTACTATTTATTATATCTTTTAAATGCTTTCTTTCTATCTGCTGAGTCTTACTAAATGTATAAGTTATATAGTAGTTTTTCTTTTGAGCATACATACTCATTCCCTTCATAGCATTTATGAAAAATGGATTATTTAATATATCATCCGCATCCTCAGGAAGAACTACACCAAGTATTCTAGTTTTATTATTTGCTAAACTTCTAGCTATTGCATTTGGTTTATAATTTAGTTTTTTTATAGCTTCATGTACATTTTCTTTAGTTTTTTCACTTATTTTAGGGCTATTAGATAAAACCCTAGACACTGTAGATGTTGCAACATTTGCCTCTTTTGCTACATCCTTTATTGTTACTTTCATGGCGTCACCTCTATATAATGCTTTCTATAATTATCTTAATATTAGAGTTTAAATATAAGCATATATTTAAACTCTAATATTATATCAATTTGACTTGTATACTTTTAAATGTTGTATCTTAATCCTATATTTATTTTATACTTCCTGCTGTTACACTCTTTATAATGTGTTTTTGAGCAAAGAAATAGAATATTAAAACTGGTATTATTGTAAGTACAAGACCTGCAAGTGCTAAATCCCATTGCTTTGTGTATTGTCCAAAGAAGAAAAACATTGAAAGTGGTATTGTTCTAGTACCTGCTTGATTTATAACTAATGATGGTAATAAGAAATCATTCCATATCCAAACTGTATTAAGTATTGCAACTGTTATTGATATTGGCTTTAAAAGCGGAAATATTATATATCTAAATGTTTGCCACTTACTGCATCCATCTATTAATGCAGCTTCATCTAATTCTTTTGGTATACTCTTTACAAATCCATGATATAAGAATATTGCAGATGCAGAACCAAATCCTATATACATAAATATAATTCCTGGTACATTAAGTAAATTTAATTTCCCCATTATATTTATAAGAGGCAACATTATAGATTGGAATGTAACTAACATTGAAGATATAAATATAAATAATATCATATTACTTATTTTAGAGTTTGTTCTTTGTAACATCCACGCTGCCATAGATGCAAATAGTACTATAAATACTATACTTACAACTGTTATAAATAACGAGTTTCCTAATACTTTTATAAAATCTAATTGCTCCCATGCTCTAGTATAGTTATCAAGATTAAACTTTTCTGGTAAAGCTAGTGTACTTTCAAATAATTCCCCTTTTGTCTTAAATGAATTTACTATTATTATATAAAATGGCGATAAACATATTAATGCCAGTATTATACCTAATATATCTAGTGCTATCTTACTTAATTTTTTATTCATTATGCTTCCACCTCATCTTTCTTAGTCATATAAACTTGAACTAATGTTATAATACAAACAAATACAAAGAATATTACAGCTTTAGCTTGAGCTAAATTCATTTTGTTATATGAAAATGCTGTTTGGTAAATATTTAATGCTAGCATTTGAGTTGCATTACCTGGCCCTCCATTAGTTAATGCTAAGTTTTGGTCAAATAACTTAAATGAGTTCGAAAGTGTTAAGAATAAACTTATTGTAAATGATGGTCTTATCATTGGGAAAGTGATAAGTTTTATTCTTTGCCATGCATTTGCTCCATCGATTTTTGCAGCTTCATTTAATTCTGGTGGAACATTTTGAAGACCTGCTATATATATAACCATAACGTATCCTGCCATTTGCCAAGCCATAATGATTACCATTCCCCAAAAACCTGTAGTTGAATTAGATAACCATCCCATCATCCATTCTTGACCTAGTGATTGACCTACAGCATTAAATACATTAACAAATATGAATTGCCATATAAAACCTAATATTAATCCTCCAATTAAGTTTGGCATAAAGAATATTGTTCTAAGTAAATTACTTATTTTTGATTCCCTAGTTACTAGTAATGCTAAGAAAAATGCTATTACATTTATAGAAATAACTGATACTATAGTAAATTTAACTGTAAACCAAAGTGAACTTCTAAATCCTTCATCATTAAATACTTTTATATAATTTTTAAGTCCAACCCATTCTATATTAGAACCTATACCATTCCAATTTGTAAATGAATAATAAATCCCTAATATTAATGGAATAAGTACAACTAATGAAAATGCAAATAAACTTGGTCCAACAAATGACCAGTAAGCTATACCATGCTGACTTTTAGATTTTTTATTTAACTTTTTAACTTTAGTTTTTGATTCTTTAATTTCAACTTTAGCTTGTGACATAAACTATTCCCCCCTTTAAAATTATAGGAAAGTACAAGTGTACTTTCCTTTTGAAATATTAATTATCTTATTCTCTTTCCTCAGCCCATGTTTTTTGAGCATTTTTAACTAAATCTTCCCAGCTCATGCTTCCATCTAAATATTTTTGTATATCAGCACCAACAACATTTTCTCCCCATCCACTTGGGTATCCCATAAATACCCATGGCATAGTTTTTCCATTGTTAGCATAATTTAATACTTCTGCTGATAATGGATCCTTTGGTTGTAATTCATCACTTTCATATCCTTTAAATGCTGGTATAAAATTAAAGTCATTTATTATCATTTCTTTACCTTCATCAGAAGTATATAGCCAATTTAAGAAATCTTTAGCTGCATCTTTTTCTGCATCTGATTCACCTTTATTTATAGACCAATACATTGGAACACCTACTGGTATAGAGTCTTCTTTAACTCCCTTAAGTGGCATTGGTAATATTCCTGAGTTAGCTGCTATATCAGCATTTACTCCTTCTATTCCTCCATATGCCCAGTTACCCATTTGAACCATAGCTACTTTACCAGTTGAGTATTTTTGCTCTATTTGCATAGCATAGTCAACAGAGTTTATAGATCCTTTTTTACCATCTGGCATAAATGCATAGTCAGCTTGTAAATCTAATAATTCTTTTAATTCTTTATTGTATGTAAAGTTTAAGCTCTTAGCTTCATAGGCTTGCTTTCCACTTTCAAATTCATTTCCTAATGCAACATTTAGTAAGTGAAGTCCTGTTACCCATTTTTCTTTTCCTGGAACTGCAAATACTGCTTCAATCCCTAATTCATCTTTTTTAGAATCTAATGTCTTAACAGCATTTTCTAATGCTTCATAAGAAGTTATAGTTGCTGGGTCAATACCTGCTTTTTCAAATATTTCTTTGTTATATATAAATCCATATCCTTCTTGGTTAAAAGGCATACCAAATACACCTTCATCATTTGTTACTGAACCTAATGTACCATCAAATGCCTCATTAACCCAAGGTTGATCTGATAAGTCCTCTAATTTAGATGTCCAGTCTTCAACATCCTGTGGTCCACCAATATTAAATATAGTAGGTTCTTGACCTGATTGGAATTTAGATCTTAATGCAGCACCGTAGTCATTTCCCCCTCCTACAGTTTCTATATTTATATCTACATTAGGATTTTTCTCCTCATAAACTTTTGCTGCTTTTTCTAGTGCATCTTTAGCCTCTACTTTAAATTGGAATATATCTACTACAACCTTGTCTCCTGAAGCATTCCCTGAACTATCGCCTCCATTTGAGCTACTACATCCAACTACACTTGTACCTACTAATACTGTTACAGTTAATAAACTTAAGATTCTTTTTAATCCCATTTTTAATCCCCCTATTCTTTTCAGAGCAATCGATTGCACTGTTTATATTTTTATAGTAGCACAATATATATCATCTGTGCAATCGTTTTTCTAAAATATTTTAATTATATTTCAAAAGTGCTGTTGTCTATAAATTTTATATCTTTAGTTATATGCTTTAAATCTTTGACTAATGTGTTAAGAGTTATATCTTTTTTCTTAGCTTCAAGCATAACATCAAAATCCTTATTAACACTTTCTTTAGCCTTATATATAAACTCTAAAAACTTTTTTGCATCTATAAAATCTGCATGTTTTCTATCATTTTCAAATTCCCTAGGACTTGAAAAATGTATTTTAGGTGGTAGTTTTTCCTCTTCCCAAGTACTAAATACTTTTGGTAATAAGCTTTTAATATCTTCTTCACAGCTGTTACAATTATGATGATGTACATCAAGCACCATTGGTAATTTTGTCTGTTTACAAATCTTTAACACTTCTTCTGCATTAAAGGTTTTATCATCATTTTCAAGTATTAATCTATTAGTTATTCTCTGAGGAAATTTTTTTAAATTATATATAAATCTATCTGATGCAAGATCCTTTCCTCCTTTAGCACCACCTATGTGTATTACCATTTTTCCATCCTCATAATTCATAGCTTCAAATAAATCAACTTGCATATTAAGAGTTCTTAAAGTATTTTCAACTACACTTTCTTTATCACTATTTATAACATTAAATTGATCAGGATGAGCATCAACTCTTAAATTATTATCTTTTATCAACTTTCCGATATATTCTAAATCTTTTTTAAAATACTTTAAATAATCCCACATTACATCAGGGTGAGTTGCTAAAGGTATAAAATTTGATGTCATTCTATAAAAATGTATATTATTTTCTATATTATATCCAAGTATTTTTTCAAGTGCTTCTATATTAGAGTAAGTTACTTCTTTAAGTTTTTTTAATCTATTTTCTTCATCCATTTTTAAATATCGTGAGTATGTCAATGTAGATGATGATGTAACTTTATCTAAATTTAATGCTATTGCTACATATCCTAGTCTTATTCTCATTTTAGGTTCTCCTTATTGTTTAGTCATTAGTATTTTTAGTACTATCTAATATTCATATTCATGTGATTTTTTCTTCAATATTAAAAATTTTTATTTAAATAATATTTAGTAACTTTTTTTCATATATATGAACATGCTATATATTTAAACAATTTATATTAGGAGAAAAACTATGAAGAGAAAAAAATTAATACTGAATGCGTTTATTCTGACATTTGCAACAATGATGATAGGATTTGTAAGCACGTCATTTAGAGTATATCTATCTAATAAAATCGGTTCAGAAGGTATAGGACTTTATCAACTTATAATGAGCATACATGTAATGACAACTACTTTAGCTATATCTGGAATTAGAGTAACAACTACTCGTCTTATAGCTGAAGAACTTGGAAGATCTAATATAAAAAATATTAAATCAATTTTAAGAAAATCAATACTATATAGTTTACTTTTTAGTACTACAACATTTTTACTTGTTTATAACTTTGCAGATATAATAGCTCTTAAATGGATAGGTGATTCTCGAGCTATAATACCTATAAAAATATTATCTTGCAGCCTACCATTTATAGGAATTAGTGCTTGCTTCCATGGTTATTTTTATGGAATGAGAAAAATAATAAAGAGTGTTTCCTCTGATATAGTTGAAGTTGGAACAATGATGATAATTATTATTTCATTTATGGGAATATGCTTACCTAAAGGCCTAAACTTTACTTGTGCTTTAATTGCCATTGGAACAAGTCTTGGTAATATAGCTTCTGCTATTTATTTTTGCATATTATTTTTATTTGAAAAAAAATCTGGATATAAAAGCGGATATAGTAGAAATAATAAATATAGTTTTTTTAAGATTTTCTCTATATCTTTCCCTATAGCATGTAGCTCTTATATCCAAACAGGACTTAAAACTATTGAAGATTTGCTAATACCAGATGCACTTAGAAGATATGGTTCTTCAACAGCTTCATCATTATCTATATTTGGTATGATAAAAGGAATGGCTCTGCCTATTTTAAATTTTCCATCAATATTTTTAGCATCATTTTCAACTCTTATAATACCTGAAATTGCTGAAGCAAATGCACTTAATCAACATAAAAGAGTTATATATATAATATCTAAAGTATTTAAATTTACATTATTAATTGCCGTATTTGCATCAGGATTATTTATGATATTCTCTAATGAATTAGGATTAGCAATATATAATGATACTCAAGTTGGATTAATGATGAAAATATTAGCACCTCTTATACCATTTATGTATTTAGACAGAATAGTTGATGGAAGCTTAAATGCTCTAGATTATCAAATGAGTACATTAAAGTTTAACTTAATTGATATGACTGTAAGAATATTTTTAATACTATACTTGATACCTAAAAAGGGTATAGAAGGATTTATTATAGTTTTATTTGTAGGAACCCTTCTTAATGCTTCTTTAAGTATACATAAGTTATTAAAGGTTACTAATATACAATTTAAACTATTAGATTGGATTATAAAACCTGGATTTTGTATAACTCTTGCTGGATACTGTATAAAATATGGTCTAGCTTACATTAATTTAAATTTACATATTTCTATTCAAATAGTATTAACTATATCATTATATTTTGTTTTACTTATATTATCTAAATGTATAACTAGAGAAGATATATCCTGGTTTATTGAAGATTTTAAGGCTGAACCAATATGTGTAGAATGGAATGATTTAAGTATATATAAAAGACTTTAAAATTAGCTATGCTTAAACAAAATATTGGTAAATCACTTCTGCCACATCCGTTATTTAAAATATATAAATAATTAAGGCTACCAATTTGGTAGCCCTAATTATTATCTATATTTTTAAGTAATTTAACTATACTATTTAATGTAATATTTAATTGTTTTTCTTCACTTATTAATGCATCATAGTCGCCTTTTTGCTTTCCGTAATCACCAAACTGAGCATGATTTGCACCTTCTATTTCTACATAAGTTGTATTTTCTGGTAATTTATCTTTTGATTCGATAAGATTTTCAAATTTTATAACTCCATCCTTACTTCCCCATATAGAAACTACTTCTTTTCCTAATTGTTTAAGATCATCATTTGATGGATATGATGCAAGAAGTACTACTCCATCTACATTTTTATTCTTTGCTGCAAATCTAGATGCAACAACACCTCCTAATGAATGACCTCCTACAACCCAAGATTTTATATGATCGTGTTCTTTTATAACTTTCTCAGCTTTGTTAGGAGCTAGCATAGCAAAGTTTAAAGGCATATCAAGTATAATTACTTCATATCCATTTTCTGCTATTGCCTTACATAGTGGTGCATATGCTTTTGCATCTACTTTCGCTCCAGGGTATAATATAAATCCTTTAGTTGCCTCTTTTCCTTTTGGAGTAAAAGTTATATTTCCATCTACAGTTACTTCTACCTTATTATCACTAACTAATGAATCTAGTGCTAGTTGTCCTGGTTTATAAGATGTTCCTATCCAATTAATAATCCCTACTAAAAAAACTATAACTAATATACTTAAGCCAATTTTTATATTTTTTTTGAGTCTATATTCTTTATGTTTAATTATTTCTTCATTTTCATCATCTTCATCTTTAAATAGAGGCCTTTGAAGTTCCATAGTTATACTAAACGTATCCTCTAAGTTAGTGTGTTTTTTCTCTACTTTTTCTGCCATACTCTCCCTCCATAAATCTAAAATACTATATTATAGTTTACCATACATAAAAATTTTTTTCATTAAAATTAAGTTTCAAATTCATTACAAAAAGCTATGTACAAATTTTGTACATAGCTTTTTTCTTTAGTTAAATTTAATTATTTTCTTATAAGATAAATTATAATTTAATTCCACAGCAAGCACAGTAAACAGAATCTTCTTCATTTAATGAATTACATCTTGTACATTCAATTAAATAATTATCTTCTATTTCTACTTTCTTGCCACAAGATCCACAAAAATTATTTTCAGAGTTTAGTATGCTTCCACACTCACATACTAGATCTTTTGATTTTTCTTCTAATTTTTTTATTCTTAGATTATTATTATATATTAACTTATCTATCTCTAAAATTTCATTACATATATTATCAAAGCTATCGTCTATTATTATTTCATTTCTTATTTTTTCATATGTCATTATACCCATATCTAATAATAAATTAGCCTTTTTTATTTGTGCATTTTCTATTTCCATATATATATCATTTTTTTCATTTTCTATTTTATTTCTTGAAAACTTATTACTTATATTTTGCATATTAACATACTCTCCATTTCTGATTATTCAAAATCACTTAATGTATATCCTATTTTTAGTATTATATAGCTATATATAAAAGATATTATCAATGTAGTAAATATACCTGATCCCATAAATATATTACTTAGATAACTGTTCATTTGTAGTAAAGGCATATTTCCTCCTACATATATAACACTAAATGATGATAAGATTGTAATGATTATAGAATAACAAATACTAAAAATTAACACTATGTTAGATGAGCTATTTTTAAATTTCTTTCTTAAATTATATCCTGTAAGTATAAGCACTAATAATGATAAAAATATTATAGATATAAGCATTAACTTTGTATCAAATAATAAATCTCCATTTATTATACTTAAAATTGATAATTTATTGCTGCCTATTGTTGTAGGTACAATATTTGCAAATGCTAGTATATATGATGCTAGCTGACTAAGTATAAAAGTAGTATTTCTACTGTAATTATATAATCCAAGTTCATATAAATAACTATTATCAACTATAGAAATACCTAAAAGAATTACAAATACTGCTATATATAAAATTAATATAGTATTTATAGCTTTTTTAAGTACATCTAAGTAAATATTTTGTCCAAAGTATTTTTTCTTATATCCTATTAAATACGTAGATATAAATCCTAAAATAAATCCATTTAAAAATAATTCTAGTATATTATATCTATATGAAACTGCTAGTCCATAATTAATCATTTGCGAAATGCTAGATGATGTAGATGAAAATATACTTATTATTACTAGCATAAGTCCATATGTAGCACCAACACCTACTGAATTATGTAAAATATCTTGAGCATTTTTATTTTTTATAAATATTACACTAGATAGTAAAAGTGCAAATAAAGGAATTAACCCAATTAATAACACTCCTAGATGTATACTAACACTTCCTGAATTCATCATCGTTGATGCATTTAAATTTATAGTACCTAAATTTATCCCAAGTATTATATGTAGTGGATTTATAAAGTTTATTAATTCTCCAAGATTGAAGCTCATTAATAATTTTAATCCTAAAGAGATTAAGAATAATATTGCAACTGAAGTTACAGATGTTAATAATATAGGCTTTATATCTCCCTTAAAAGCCTTTATAATTTTTCCTTTTTTTGAAGTCTCTACTTCATCTAAAGATTTCCCACAAGATTTACAATATAGGCCTTCATTATTTTCAGTTTCACAATGACCACATACTGATTTTTGTTTTAATGTTATTTTATCTCTTAAAATATCTTGTGCATTTTTTCCATCCTCTGTAGAATAATTTAAATATGTTTTATTCTTATTATCCAATTTTTTCATCTTCCGTCCTTTCCTGTATTCATATAAATAAATTATATACTAATACCTAAAACTTATCTATAGTATAAGTATTCCATTGAAAAAATTTCACATAAAATTCATTTTTCCTATCTAAAATATCCTATATCTTCATATTAATTTCTAATACCAGACTTAAAGTATTAAAATCTATCACTACAATATATATAAATAAAGGTTATAAACTATAGAATTTATATCTATAATTTATAACCTTTATTATTTATTCCCATTTATTTAATATATTTTTCATAAAGCTTTTTATATCTATATCATATACATTCTTTAACTTATCATCATTAAGTACTTCCATAGATGTTCCTTCAGATACAATATTACCATTATCTAACATAATAACTTTATCAGCAAAATAGTGAACTAAATTTAAATCATGTAAAACGCCTATAACAATTTTTTTATTAGTTTTAGCCCATGTTTTTACATGTTCTAATAATTCTACTTGATATTTAAAATCTAGATGATTAGTTGGTTCATCAAGAAGTATTATATCTGGATTTTGAGCAAACAATTTAGCTAAAAATACTCTTTGTATTTGACCTCCAGATAATTCTGTTATCATTTTATCTCTGTACTCCGTTAACCCTACTTTTTCTATGCTATCTAGAATTATTTTCACATCTTCCTTAGATAATGAGCTAAAAGCTCCTTTTAAGTATGGGTATCTACCAAGAGATACAGTTTCATAAACAGTATAAGGAAAATGAATCTCTGACAATTGACTCATTAAACCTACTTTTTGTGCAAAACTTTTTCTTTCATATTTATTAGAATCTACACCATCAAATTTTATTGTGCCTCTATATTCTATTAAATTTGCAATGGATTTTAATAATGTACTTTTACCACAACCATTAGGGCCTATTATAAATAAAATCTCACCTTTATCTACCTGTAAGTTTACGTTTTTTATTATATCTACACCATTATAACCACTATAAAGTTCCTTTATTTTTAACATACCATCACCTTTTATTTTTAAAATAGATATATGCAAAGAATGGAGCTCCAATTAATGCTGTTACCGCACCTACTGGAAGTTCTGATGGTACAACTACAGTTCTAGCAATCAAGTCTGATATTACCATTAAACATCCTCCAAATACAAAGGACATTGGTATTACGTATTTATGTTTCGATCCAAATACGCGTCTAACAACATGAGGTGCAATTAAATCTATAAATCCTATAGTTCCACTTAAAGATATTGCCCCACCCGTTAGTACTGCAGAAAAAATAAAAAGATTTCGTTTTATTTTTGATACATCTACACCTGTTGCTTTTGCTTGCTCTTCTCCAAATGTCATTATATCCATTTCTCTAGTAAATCTTATTACGCCTAACATACCGATTATTAGAAATGGAAGTATGAGCTGTACATAACTCCATCCCTTCATAGAAAAAGTTCCCATCTGCCAAAGAGTTATACTTTTCATATCTTCTGAAAATAATGCGGTAAGCGTTGTAAGTATTGCATTTACAAACAATGAAAATACCATTCCCGATAATATAATTGTATTATTTGACATAGTCCTATCTATTGTAGAAGAAAAAACTATAACTATATATACTGTTGCTAAACCAAATAAAAAGCCTACTAATGGAAGTGTAAAACTTCCAATTATAGGCATAGATATTCCAGTTACTATAATTAATCCTGCACCTAGAGATGCCCCTGATGATACCCCTAGAGTATATGGTGATGCTAGTTGGTTTTTCAAAATAGATTGAACCACTGCACCACTTGTAGCTAAACATCCTCCAACAAAAAATGCAAGCAATACTCTAGGTAATCTCAGTTTCCAAACAATGCCAACATTTTTAATCTCTAATCCATCTCTTAGTGGAATATTTAATATTTTAGTTGATAGTATTGATAATGTATCTAAAAAATTAATATTGGAACTTCCTACGGAAATTCCAATACATATTATTATTAAAGCTAATAAAACACTAATTATTACCTTATGTTTATTTTTCATAATGTTCTGGATATACAGCCTTAGCCATTTGTTCTAAAGCTTTAATTACATTTTGAGATGGACGTGAAGATGCATTTTGATCTACTAAATAAACTTCATTATTTTTTATTGCATTTATATTTTCCCAAGCATCTCTAGATTTTATTTCCTCTGTAGGATTCTCCATATATCCTGCATTAGTTATTATTACATCTGGATTTGCATCTATTATAGCTTCAGCTGTTGGAGATACCCATCCTTCTTCATTTTCAAATATATTTTTTGCTCCAATTATTTCTATCATTTCATTTAAGAAAGTAGATTTCCCAAAACTAGATAAATATGGTGCTGGTGATATTTCAAAATATACTGATTTTTTATCAGTTATTGTATCACCTATAGCTTTTATTTCTTCTACTTGTGCTTTCATATCATCTACTATTTCTTTACCTTTTGACCTTTCATTTACAACATCAGCAATAAACTCTATATCTTTGTATATTCCATCTATACTGTCACTACTCGGTATGTAAACTACTGGTATACCTGCTTCACTTATTGCTTTAAACGGATCTTCTACAGAACCAGTTTTGTTGTGTCCTGATGCTATAACAATATCTGGTTCTAAACCTATTATAGTTTCTGCATCTGGATTTAAAAAATCTATTTGTGGTAATTCTGTATTTATACCTTCTATATCAGTAGAATATTTATCTATAGCTACTAGTTTATCTCCTAAACCTAATGCCATTAATACTTCTGTATTTGAAGGAGCTGTAGATATTATTTTTTCTATTTTGGTCGGTATATTTACCTCTGTACCCTCTCTATCTGTAACCATTCTATCTGTTTGAGAACTACATCCTGATAGTACAAATATTGATAATGTCATAATTAATGCTAATATTTTTTTCATTTCAACCTCCTATAATCTTTTATTGTTACTATAACATATAGTTAAGTATAAATTTTATTATATGTACCATGTATACACTATGAAATAACATTATATCAAAAAAGTATCATGATTGCATCATAATTACATTAAAATTAAGTTAAGAAAATATATACTTATGAGATTATATAGAGATAAATGGCATTATAATTTTTATCATATCTACAAATATTAGAACAAAATGGTATGTTCATTTTTAATTATACACTAATATCATATATATTTGGATTAATAGTCAATAAATCTAGATTAATAGCAGGATGGATATTTACTATAATGTATGCTGTTATAGATTCTTATGGATTATTATATTCAGCTAGTTCAATAATAAATTTGAATAATAGTATGTGTGAAACTAAACAAGTAGCTTAAGCTATAAAATAATATATATTTAAGCTTATATTTTAATAAAGATAGTAAGTACTAATAACTATAGATATTAGTATTTACTATCTTTTTTTATATTACATATTTAAATACAGCAAAAAAATGAGCTAAACTTCCTAACAAAATAAAAATATGAAATATTTCATGAAATCCTAAATTTTTAAACTTAAGAGCTCTAGGTTTAAGCCCATATATAACTGCACCTATAGTATAGAGTATTCCTCCTAATACTAATAAAGCTATTCCTCCTAATGCTATAGAATTATAAAGCGGAACTATTATAAATATAGATATCCAACCCATTCCTATATAAATACTTGTCGATATCCATCTAGGGCAGTTAAACCAAATCATTTTAAATAATACTCCGCATATAGCTATAGTGGATATTACACTAAATGTTATCCATCCTATAATACCTTTTAATCCAATCAAGCAAAATGGAGTATAAGAACCTGCTATAAGAATAAAAATCATAGAATGATCTATTTTTCTTAAAAAAGCAATTACATTATCAGACGATACTACTAAGTGATATGTTGCAGATGCAGAGTAAAGTAATATTAAACTAATCCCAAATATAATAACTGCAGCTATATTTATAATATTAGGACTAGTTAGTGTTGTCTTTATAACTAATGCCAAGAGACCTATAAAAGAAAGAATTGCACCACCTAAATGGGTAAATCCATTTATAGGCTCCCTAATATATGCTTTCATAAATTTCCCCCTATAAACTTTTTCACCAACAATTTATTCAGTCAACCGACCGATTTTATTAATATTGTATATTTATTTAAGGTAAAAGTCAATATAATATAAAATCGTATTGATGTTCATTTCACTTAATTTATAATAAAAAACACATTGAGTATTTCATCAATGTGTTTTTATTTAAAAGTAAATCTTCTATTAATAGAATTACTTCTGTAAATCTATTTAATTATTAGAATTCAGCATTTTTAGGAGTTCTTGGGAATGGTATAACGTCTCTTATGTTTTGCATTCCTGTTAAGTACATTAACATTCTTTCAAATCCTAAACCGAAACCAGAATGTGTAGCAGTACCGAACTTTCTAAGTTCTAAATACCACCAGTAATCTTCTTCATTTAATCCTAATTCTTTTATTCTATCTAATAATACATCGTATCTTTCTTCTCTTTGAGATCCACCTATTATTTCTCCTATACCAGGAACTAATAAGTCTGTAGCTCTAACAGTTTTTCCATCTGGATTTAATCTCATATAGAAAGCTTTTATATCTTTTGGATAATCAGTTACGAAAACTGGCCCTTTTATTATTTCTTCTGTTAAGTATCTTTCGTGCTCAGTTTGTAAGTCACATCCCCACTCAACTGGGAACTCAAACTTGTGTCCTGATTTTTGTAATAATTCTATAGCTTCTGTATATGGTAATCTCTTGAATTCAGAGTTTACAACACTTGTTAATCTTTCTATTAATCCTTTGTCAACAAAGTTGTTGAAGAATTCCATTTCTTCTGGGGCATTTTCCATTACATAGTTTATGATGTATTTTATCATATCTTCAGCTAATTCCATGTTGTCTTCTAAGTCTGCGAAAGCTATTTCTGGCTCTACCATCCAGAACTCAGATGCATGTTTAACTGTGTTAGAGTTTTCTGCTCTAAATGTTGGTCCAAATGTATAAACATTTCTAAATGCAAGTGCCATTATTTCAGCATTTAACTGACCACTAACTGTTAAGTTAGCTTCTTTTCCAAAGAAGTCTTTAGAATAATCTACATGTCCTTCTTCTGTTTTAGGTATATTGTTTAAATCCATAGTAGTTAATCTAAACATTTCCCCTGCACCTTCACAGTCACTTCCTGTTATTATTGGAGAGTGAGAATACACGAAGTTTCTATCTTGGAAGAACTTATGTATAGCATAAGCTGTTAAACTTCTTACTCTAAATACAGCAGAGAAAGTATTACTTCTTGGTCTTAAGTGAGCTATTGTTCTTAAGTACTCTAATGTATGTCTTTTCTTTTGTAATGGGTATGAGCTATCTGACTCACCTTCTAATATTATGTTAGTTGCTTGTATTTCAACTGGTTGCTTAGCACCTTCTGTACATACTAATTCCCCTTCAACAAGTATTGATGAACTTATTGGAAGTTTAGTTATCTCTTTGAAGTTTTCTAATTTTTCATCAGATAAAACTATTTGCATATTTTTGAAGAAACTTCCGTCATTTAATTCTACGAATCCGAAGTTTTTAGAAGCTCTAGATGTTCTTATCCATCCAGCTACTTTTACAGTTTTTCCTATGTATTCTTCTTTGTTTCTGTATAATTCTTTGATTGTTACAAATTGTTTTTGCATATTATTTTCCTCCTTTTGTTATTTTAATTTATATAATTTGATAATTTTTATATGGAAATTCGATTCATACTTTTTACTAATAATACTTAAAATGTATATAAGCTAAAGTATTACTAACTTTTTTGTATAAAAAAAGCCCTTCATCCCATATAACACAAAGGGACGAAAGACTGTTACTCTCGCGGTACCACCCTAATTGCCAATAAAAATTGACCTCTTAGTAAGCATTGCTTATAGTCTATAACGGGACCTCCCGTCTAAGCCTACTCTCTTGTGATTTCGGTTAGAGGCTCCAAGATGTTCTTCAGTATAATCTTCGTATTAGGCTCACACCTTCCCTAACTCGCTGTGACTACATAATATACTTACTCTTCTTTTCATAGCCTTTATTTTAATATTATTTCAATTATTAAAAATATTATACCAACTTGCAAATTTTAAGTCAACATGTTGTTTAAAAAACATATTATCTATTAATACTCCCATATAGGAGGTGATTTTTTGAAATATTTTTTATTATTTCTTATTATATTATCATTTATTGGTCCAGCTGTAGATGACAATAAATCTACAGGTGATGTTATAACGGATAGTATCTATAACTATATAACTTGTCTAGATAATACTGCTAATTATTTAGTTGATAATGTGTCCTTCTTTTCTAATATATCAGAAAAATTATATAAGGCTTCTTACGACTCTATAATGAAAAATAGAGTATTTCAATCACATCTAGTACAATCTGGCGAAACTTTAGATTCTATAATCCAATTGTATAATAATGATATTGATGATATAGAAACTTTTAGAAAGGTAGTATACAAAGAAAACCAAGATATAGTATCAAGCTCATATGATGTTAAAGCTGGTGAATATATACTTGTTCCTAGTGATAGATAAGTTAATGCCTCAAATAATATAAATCATTTGAGGCATTATATTTGTAATATATTGATTGTAAAACTCCTTAAAAGTTATCTTTTACTTATGCTTTAAATATTGTATTTCCTTCTTTTATAGTTTCTAGAACTTTTATAGTTTCTATCTCTTCTTTATCTATTGATAATATATCTTTATCAAGTATTACTAAATCCGCAAGCTTTCCTTCTTCTATAGAACCCTTTGTATCTTCTTCAAAGTATTGATAAGCTCCATTTATAGTAACTGCTTTTATAGCTTCCATTACCGGTATTCTTTGGTGTTCTCCTAGTACTCTACCAGATTCAGTTTTTCTATTAACTGCATTGTGTATAGCTAATATTTGATTAGGCATTTTTACTGGTGGGTCTTGATGTAAAGTGAATTTTATTCCTTTTTCTAAAGCCCATCCTATTGGAGATATATTTTGTGCTCTTTCTGGTCCAAATACTTGATCGTAGTGTAAATCTCCCCAGAATCTAACATGGTCACAGAAGAATGTTGGTACAGCACCTAAAGCTTTTACTCTATCTAATTGATCATATCTTAAAGCTTGGCAATGAACCATAACTGGTCTTAATTCTGTTCCGTGACCTGTTATTTCAACAGCTTTTTCGTAACATCTTAAGAATTGCTCACAAGCTTCATCTCCGTTAACGTGTACATTAACTTGAACATTCATATTTATACAATCAACAAAGTATTGAGTTACAACTTCATCAGTTTGTGTTCCATATCCACAGTAATCTTTTGGTTGTCCTTGAGGTACTTTGTAGTATGGTTTACTTAACCAAGCAGTAAATCCTTGTGGAGAACCATCTAACCAAGTTTTAGCTCCACCTAACTTGTAGTGATTAAAGTATTCTCTCTTTGGAGTACCCTCATCTTTCATTAGATTTTTAGTTGATGGTTGAGTAGCAAGTCCTACTACATCTATTATTAACATATTATTTTGAGCACAAGCTCCTAATATGTGGTTATATCCATTAGCTTCTTCTACTGACGCATCTTGAGTTGTTGTTATCCCTAATGATGCATATATCTTTTGAGCTTTTACCATAGCTTTTAAGATTTCTTCAAATCCTGGTGCTTTTACAATCTTTTTCTTTTCACTATCTAATATAGCATTTTCCTCTAATACACCATTTGGCTCTTTAGAGTCAGGAGATACTGTTCTTACAACTCCACCTTCTGGAACTTCATAATCTTCTCCTACATATCCGTATAACTCTAATGCTTTAGAGTTTACAGATGCTAAATGACCTGATGCATGAGATACTGATATAGGTATCTCTGTACTTACTTTATCTAAATCAAATTTAGTTGGATGTTCTCCATCTTCAAATTTAGTATTATCATATCCAAATCCTATTAACCAATTATCGCCACTTGGTGGATCATTTTTTAATGATTCTTCTAATCTAGCTAATAATTCTTCTTTAGACGTTACATCTCCTAATGTAACTATCATTAAAGTTTGTGCAACAGGAACTATGTGACCATGTGGATCTATAAATCCAGGAAGCATAGTTTTACCTTCTAAATCTATAACCTCAGTATCATTATCTTTTAAAGAAAGTATTTCTTCATTAGTTCCTACTTTTATAATTTTACCATCTTCGATAGCAACTGCTTGTACTACTTCTTCTTTGTTATTAACAGTTATCACATTACCATTAAAATAAAGTTTTTTAGTCATTTGGAATCATCTCCATTCAAATTAATAATTTTTTATAATTTAATACCTAAATCTTTTAAGATTAAATTTTTCCATTTTATTATGCAACAGTTTTCTTTATTAAGCAACAATCTTCTCTTTTTTATTACTTAACTTATAAACTTCCCAATGCTTAAATGTAAATATTGCTAATGCAGATACATTTATTCCAGAAAGCACAAATAATAATAAGTCAACTGCTTCAAACACAACATTTGCTCCAAATACAGCTAATGTTCCTGCAGATATTATTAAAACTAAGTATATTGCTATATTCTTATTTACAGAATTATTTTTAAATAATTTTGTCGTATAGTAGAAAGATCCAAGTATAGTAGTTAAAGCTGATAATACTGTAAATGTACTTAATACTACTAATCCAAATATTCCAACTACATGTTCTGCAGTATTAAAGTATCCACCTAATCTAGTTACTGTATCAGCTGCAGTTCCATCAGTATTTAATAATGCTAAAGTTCCAACTTCTACTCCATAAGAAGCTATGTATGATGTTACAACTATAGAAACAAATATTGTTACTGCTGTTGGTATTAAAGATATCATTGCTGCTTCTCTTGGCTTTGAATCTGATTCTTGAGCTGCCATTGCAAGTGCTCCAAGACCAGTTTCTGCTGTTTGTATAACTTTTTGCATACCTAGTATAAACCCTAATGGTACACCCATCATAGCATTTACTGGGTTTTTCATTCCTTCTATCATACCTTGGAAGAATGTTGGTATGTAATCATAAGTCTTAACAACAAATATTGTAAAGAATATGAAGTATCCTGCTACAGCTGTACCTATCATATAAGTCATAGCACCCATAAATAATTCATGTTTTTTAGATAAGACTAAAGCTCCAACTACTAATATAACTGGAATAACTATGAATAAATATCTTTGAACTAATGATAGCTCTATTCCAAACTTATTGTTTAATATAGTTGCTGCAACTGAGTCTATTCCACTAAATTGGAATCCACCAAATCCAAATACTGCTAAAGCTACGAAACATACTGCATATAAAATACCTAATTTAGGATTTATTAAATCTCCTATATATTCCTTTGGTGTTTTCCCCATTATTTTAGAGTTTAATGTTTCTGAGTAAGAAACTGGAAGCATTATTAATTAACCTATTAAAGCCCATATAGCCATAGCTTCTATATTTGCTTGTCCATTTGCTGATAGTTTTGATAATGCTCCTAAAACTCCTATTATAGCTCCTGTCCCTATCATGGCTCCTAATGATATAGAAGCTGGACCTATAACATTTTTTATATTTAATTTTGCTGGCTCTGTAGCCTTTTTCTGTATTATAACAATCGACCTGACAGCCATTATGGCTCCAACCACTAATATAAATGGTAAGAATACTGGCCATATTGCATCAGATACTTTTGTTATTAAATGTTCTACTTGTAATAATATATCGTGCATATCCTCTCTCCTTTTCTGAAAAGTTTTATATTTAGCGCGGTATAAGATTATCAATTTTTTATAACTTAAGTCAATGCATCATTTTCCTAGCTTTTTCTATTTTTCAATAAATTCCACATTTCTTGAAAAATTCACTATTTAACTATATTATTCCAATTTTAAACTTTCATTTATAACTTTTGCACATGTTAGTATTTTTTCGATTCTCTCTAATATCTCGATTTTATTGCTTACTACTATCTCACTCTCTTTATTCCAAAGTATATCAAAGAACTCATCACATATATGCTTAAACTCACTATCTTTTATAATTGCATAATCATTATGATCTTTTCTAGGGTTAATACTCATAATTTTTAAAGTTTTCGATAAGTATATTGAAGGATTTTGAGTATCTTTAAATACTTCTACGAAGTCTCCATCTATTAATTTAATTTCAACATTATCATATTCTTCTATTATCTTTTTAATATAATTTATATGTCTTTCTCTTTGTTCAAAAGTTAACTTTACAGGTATGTTAAAAAAGTTAAGTTCCCCTACTGAAATATACTTTCTTATATTTAATTCATAAATGAGTACCTTTAACTTAGACTTATATATAACATTTTGTAAGAGCATATTTATTTTTTTTAATTCATCTAAAACCTCTTTATCATCTCCAAATATAGACTCTGCTATTTCTTCAAATAAATCATATGGCATAAAAAGTTCATTTATATGACCTATTAACCACCTTAAATCTTGGCCCATAATATACTGAAGATATGTTCTTTTTCTTATAATATCTAATGATGACTTTATCTCAAGTATAGGTTTTGCCTGATTTTTTAATATATCTTCTAAACTATAATAAATTTCATCCACTATATGCTTATCTTTTGACATATTTGTAAATAAACATTGTCTGTCTTTTGTATATACTGCAGCATGAAATATCCTATCCTTCATTACAGATATAATTGCATTAGAATCAACTTCACAGTTAAATATTTCAAAGTTTATTTCAGGATATGTAGTTATCATATTAATAATCATTATAGTATTAAATACTATATCTGAATCCGATCTATCAAGTCCCATTAAAAGTCTAACTCTAATATCGTGTGATGCATTTACTGACATTAAATCTTTCTTCATATCAGCTATTGCCATTTTATCACTATTGTTCAATTTATATAAATCTGCACTTATTATTAAATCTAATTTATCAGAGTTGCTCATAAATAAACTTGCATCTTTTGATAAGTACTGTTTTCTAAGCTTTGGATTTATATGTGTCATACTATTATAGCTATCTTCAGAGTGTGTGTTTTTATACAAATTAGGCACACTCTTTTCAGCTGTATACATATAAGCTTCTTTTAAACTTCGTTCTAAATACTGTGCTAAGACACTATTACTTTCTAAATCTTTATCTATTTCAAAATAATTTTTTAATTCTTGCATATGTGACATATTCAAAGAATCGACTATAAACTCAGAAGTTATTTTGCAAATATCTGATATGCTCTTTTGAGTAGGTAGATTTTTCCCGGTTATCCACTTACTTATATAAGAAACATCATATCCTAAGGCCTTAGCCAATGAACTTTTTTTCTGATTCGATAAATGTAATAATTTTTCTAATAATTTCCCAAATGTAATATTTTTCAATTACTTCAACCTCCATCAATTATTTTAAAGCTTGTTATATATTATTTCTAATAATTAAATCATTATCCTAATAAATACTGTTTTATTAAACTAATATATCTTCTTAAGTATAAACTTTTTGTTATTGATTTTTTTTTGAATTACTTGAATTTTTTTGTTCATTTTTCTCAACTTATTCGTGAATATTCTCCTTCATTCTCCATTCTTCAACATTTTTTGTGTTAATATTTGTATTGCTTGTTTAAACATTTTTTCTGTTGATATTTTTATTGCTTGCTATATTCTTTATACCAAGCAATAAAAATATTATAAAATTTAATACAACATAAAGGAGAAATAATACTATGAATACTTTAAACCAAAATAAAAGCAAGAAATTTGCAACAGGTTGGCTTATAGTTGTAGCATGTATGCTTATACAAGCTATTCCATTTGGAGTTGCTTCAAACATACAACCACAATTTGTAAGTTATGTTGTTGAAGAGAAAGGTTTTACACTTGCAGGCTTCTCTCTAATATTTACTTTAGGAACTATCGTGTCTGCAGTTGCATCTCCATTTATAGGTATGATGTTTAACAAAATAAGTGCTAAAACAATGTATTTATTAGGAGCAATACTTTCTGGTGGAGGGTTCTTAGCATTCTCTATGTGCCAAGAATTATGGCAATTCTACATTGTTGCTGGTATAGTTCAGGTAGGTACTTCTATCATATCATCAATAGGTATACCATTACTAATAAACTCATGGTTTGATGATACTACAAAGGGAAAGGCATTAGGACTTGCATTTGCTGGTAGTGGCTTAGGTAATATATTCCTTCAACAAATGACTGCTTACTCTTTAGTAAACTTTGGTTCATCTAAATCTTACTTAATGTTTGGTGCATTATCATTAATAGTTGGTATACCTGTATCATTATTATTCTTAAGAATGCCTAAGAACAATAGCGAAATAGTTAAAGGTAATAAGAAAGAAAATAGAAAAGAAGAATCTCAAAATACAACAACAGTTGAATGGGGTTATACTTTTAAAGAAGCTAAAAACCTTAAATTTTTCTGGATATTAGCTTTAGGATTATTCTTCTTAGGTATGTATGTATCTGCATTAGCAGTTCAATATCCAGCATACTTAAAAGTACATTTAGCTATAGATCCAAAGTTTGTTGGTAACGTTGGTTCTGTATTTGCATTATTTTCTTTAGGTGGAAACCTATTTGGTGGAGCACTATTTGATAAATTAGGTGTAACTAAAGGTCTTATAATAGCTTTCATATTAGCTGGAGTTTCATGTTTAGCTTTAATGTTTGCAGGTCAAATGGAAATATTAGCTATAGTATTCGCAGCATTAAAAGGATTATCAGTATTCGCTTACATGATGGGACCTTCATTATTAGTAGGTGCATTCTTCGGTAATAAAGAATTTGGTGCTATACTTGGCGTAGTTCAAATATTCTTCGCTGTAGGATTTGCTGCTGGTTCTTCAGTATTCGGATTATTAGTTGATAATATGGGATATGGAGTTGCTTGGTGGGTTGTATTTGCATTCATAATAGTATGCTACGGATCTTTAATAGTTGCTTCTATAGGTATGACTAAGCTAAACAAAGAAAGAATAGCAAATTTAACAAATAATTCTACAAAAAAAGCTATATAATAAATATAAATACTATTAACTAATGTAAAAAGTATGAAAGGAGTAAAATCAAATGGAGAAAAAACAACTTCAAAAAAACTTAGGTGCTGCTGCTGCTTTGTCTACAGTTGTTGGTATGGTTATAGGTGGTGGAGTATTCTTTAAACCACAGGCAGTTTATGAAATAACTGGTGGAGGACCAGGACTTGGAATGATAGCATGGGTTTTAGCAGGTATAATGACAATAACTGCTGGACTTACTGCAGCAGAAGTTTCAGCTGCAATACCTAAAACAGGTGGAATGATGGTATATATAGAAGAAATATACGGTAAAAAACTTGGGTTTTTAACTGGATGGATGCAATCTGTATTATTCTTCCCTGCTACAATAGCTGCTATATCAGTTATGTTCGGGCAACAAGCTGCTATATTATTAGGTAATGAGTCTTTAGTAATACCTATGACAGTAGGAGTTATACTATTAATAGGTGTGTTAAATACTTTTGGTTCTAAAACAAGTGGTGCAATACAAACTGTATCAACTGTATGTAAATTAATCCCTCTTGTATTAATAATAGTATTTGGATTTATAAAAGGTGGCGGAAATAATCCTATAGTGCAACCTTTAGTTGCAGAAGGTATAAGCCCAACAGGAGTAATAGGACAATTATTAGTTGCTATATTATTTGCTTATGATGGATGGATAAATGTTGGTGCTATAGCTGGTGAAATGAAGAACCCTGGAAAAGATTTACCTAAAGCAATAGTTGGTGGTTTATCTTTAGTTATGGGTGTATATGTAGTTATAAACTTAGCTTACCTTTGGGTATTACCAGCTAGTGAATTAGCTAAATATGCTTCTCCTGCTTCAGCAGTTGCCGAAGTATTATTTGGTTCAATTGGTGGTAAAATAATAAACGTTGGTATATTAGTATCTGTATTTGGATGTATAAATGGATACCTATTAACTGGACCAAGAATAACTTATACATTAGGAAAACAAAAAACTATACCAGTTATATTTGGTAAATTAAATAAAAATGATGTTCCAGCTAATGCTACGCTATTAATGGCTGTACTTTCAGCTTTATATGCATTATCAGGACAATTCAACTTATTAAGCGACTTAGCGATGTTTGCTGTTTGGTCATTCTATGTTTTAACATTTATAGGTGTTATGAAACTTAGAAAAACTCATCCAAACTTAAACAGACCATATAAAGTACCTCTATATCCTATAATTCCATTAATAGCAATATTTAGTGGATTATTCGTTGTATTAAATCAATTATTATTTGCTGGTGCGAAAAGTACAGTGATGTCTTTAGGAGGAGTTGTTATAACTCTTATAGGTTTACCTGTTTATTCTTATATGACTAAAAAGTATGCTAACTCTAATAACGACATAGATACAGCTGCTTAATATAGCAAAGAGCGTAGATATAATCTACGCTCTTTTATTTTTATAATCTACTTCCATTATCAACCCAGTCCTTAGCTTCTTTTACATTACTAAGAGACGGTACAGATACTTTACTTTCAGGCTTTAACTGATCTATATCAGCCCAAGCTGCTGTTTCTGCATTATTAGTAGGTCTATGTTTTTTTAATCTTTTGTTCCCTTCACCACTTAAAGGTTGTGCTTTTTTACTTTGCAATTTTTTCACCTCTTTCTTTTGTTTATATTATTTTTAACCATTATTTATTTTTAAATACCAGTTATTCTATGTTATTTGAAATTGCAGCTAATATATTTCTTAGATTTAATATTCCATATCCTTGTGCCATATTAGGATAAGTGTATATCTCTTTTCTAGTTGCACCTAACATTAAAAATGTTTTTAAAGGTTCTGAAAATAATAGATTTCGACTTTCTTCTTCTTGTGAAATTATATAGCTCATCATTATAGCTACAATACCTGTTACAACCGATGAACTTATTCCTGTTCCTGTTGCTGTATTATAAGCATCATTTTGATATGGGCCTATTATATCAACACCTGGTGCTACTATATCTGGTTTTATTGGTCTTTTTACTACAGGACCTTTTGATGAACCTATCCATAAACTATCTGTTCTATCATTATAAGCACCTACAGTTATTACTTTTTTTATAACTCCAAATAATGTAATTGTGGCATCTGATGATGAATCCGTAAATCTAGTTTGCGGAGAAATTAAATTTTTATTAGGTAAATATACATTATAATTACCATTTATTATAAATTCCGGAAATATCCTTAATGTCCATATACCTGGCTTTATATTTTTAAGAGTTATATCTAGCATTTCATTTCCTGATTTTATCCATGGATATATATATCTCATTTCATAGGATGTGTCTTCTAAGTTGAATCTTCCTCTATATACAAATGGTTCCGGTGTATAATTTATAACATAGCTCATTTCTCCTCCAGGAGATATTATAGCTGCTCCTATTTTATCAGGGCCTATTGGACACAGAGTTATATCTAAATTAACTTGTTCTCCAACTTGAATTATTATATCTTGACTTTTATCGGCCATCTGTATGTTACCGCTATAATGTATATCTGTATTACCTTCATTTCCAGCTCCACAAACTACTATTCTTCCTGATCCCCCTAAATCCTCAAAAGAATCTAGCATAGAAACTTCTATTCCTGAGGTTGATCTACCTCCAACAGTTAGATTTATTACCATACGTTTATTTTCTCTATCAGCTACTTCCAAAGCATATTTTATACCTGCTAAAAAGTCAGATTCCTCATAGTTTACTTTTCCTTTAGCAAATGTATCTTTGTAAGATTTTAATTTTATTACTACTAACTCTGAATCTACAGCAACACCGTCATAATTAGAATTTCCATGACCTAAGCCTGCTGCTATTCCAGCTGCTATAGTTCCAGTTCCAATATTATCTACACTTAGGCTAGAATCATTTCTTTTTATATATTCATTTATTTCTTCCCTAGTAAATTCACTTCCAAATAAATACCCCTCTGGTGGCGGCTTTAAAGTGCTTTCTTGGTCCCATATAGATATAATCTTTGTAGTATTATCTGATTTTATAAAATCTGGATGTAAATAATTTATTCCAGAGTCTATTATAGCAATAATAATATCTTTTCCCGTTGGTGTTATATATGGATTTATATATATATACTCAGTACCTGCAGCTGTTCTTACAGTTTCTCCATTTGGTAAGTTATTTGTTAATTCTATTAATGAACTCATTACACTTGATCTTTCCCACCAAATTATACCATCTATCCTATCTAATATATCTTCGTTAAAAGAATCATCTACATATAAAGCTACTATTGTATTATTTAATATAATATATCTATTAATATTATTATTTTTCAAATTTTCTTCTAACCGATCAACCGGTATATTGTATATTATAATATACGATTTTTCCATCTGACCTGTATCACCTCTATTTTAATTGTTCAAATGAACCCCTTATATTTAATAACCCATATCCTAAAGTACTATTAGGATAAGATGTATTATCAAACCTTGTTGCTCCAGCTTTTAGATAAGTTACCATCGACTGAGGAAAAGCTTTTTTAGGATATCTATTTTCAACTAAAACATACTGAAGAAATAAAGCAAGCGAGCCTGTTACATATGCAGCAGCTGGTGCTGTACCACTTATTCTTGCATACTTTTCACCTGGATAAGGTGCTATTATATTTACTCCAGGAGCTACTATATCAGGCGCTGGTATATAATCGATAGTTGGCCCTCTAGATGAAGTTGGCCATATAGTACCATTTATAGTATCATATGCACCTACACTAATAACATCTTCATATGTTGCAGGGTAGTTTATAGTTTTTTCTGGGTTACTTTCTCTAAATCTAGTTCCTGGTTTCAAAAATACTCTGTTTGCTAGATATGCATTATATATTCCACTGTTTATATCAACGCCTATAAGTTTAATCTTCCATATACCTTTTTTAACATTCTTTAAATTTATAATGATTTGCTGTTGACCTGAAAAAGTTGTTGGATAGTTAGTTACTAGAAGGTATTCAGTTTGCTCAAAATCATATAATCCAGTTAAGAAAGAATAGGAAGATACTTGTAATAACTTACTAGTTTCTCCAGTTGGAGATATCACTTCACAATTTACTCTATCTGGTCTGTCCATCCATATTTGAATTTCTACATCTGGGTCATCCTCTGATAATTCTAATTCTATATATTCTTCACCGCCATTAAATTGTACAACTCCTGATGTATGGGTTTGTGTATTTCCTTCATTTCCTACTCCCGAAACTATACAAATACCTCGTTCAAAAAATACTGCATCTCTTAAAGTTAATGCAGTCATTGCAACTAATTCATTACTTCCATATGATGTGTTAAATACTATAGGCATATTAAGCTCTAATGCTTTTTTTGCTGCATATTCTGCTGCTACAGATAATGAAGCATTTATATAATTACCATCATACTTTTTTAATTTAATTACAATTAATGATGCTTCATTTGCAACTCCTGCATAATCAGGATTTATATTTCCAAGTCCTGCACATATTCCACTTAACATTGTTCCGCTACCTTCTTCATCTACAGATAATGTAGCATCTTTTTCTCTTATGGCCTTATTAATATCTTCATTAGTATATTCAGTGCCAATATAATATCCTTTTGGTGGTTTGCCATCTTTGGTTTGATCCCATAAGTAAAGAATTTTTGAAGTTCCATCTGGATATATAAAGTCTGGATGCAAATAGTCTATTCCAGAATCAGCAATACCAATAATCACACCTCTTCCAGTAACATTTATATTAGGATTTTCTTTAAAGAAATTTGCTCCTATAATTTCATTTCCAACAACACCACCAGTTGTTCCCTGGCTTATTTGAGAAAGAGAAGCTAACCTAATAATAGGCTCTATCTTCTGAGCTGATAATATACTCACTATACTTCCTACAGCTTGCATATCACTAGGTGAAATATATAAAATTGCAAAATTATCAGAAATTCTTTCTAACCTATAAGTTATATTTAAATTTTTTAAATCTTCTTCAAACTGTTGATTCTCAAATGATACCCCTATTATTGGAATAAGATTTTCTTGCCTTAAATTTTTCTTTTTTTTTATTTTTTTCTTGCTTCGATAAAGTCCATAGTCTTGGTTATTTTGAGATATGCTCAATAAATTTAATTTAGACAAATCTAAAAATCCATACCCTCTAGAATTATTTGGATAAGTGTATTGTGGATTTCTTCTTGCATATTCTATAAGTACTGATTTGACTTTTTGAGAATATAAAAATAAGTCGTTTCCTTCTACAATTCCCCACTGCATTAATAAAGAACAGACTCCTGTTACATGCGGGGTTGCCATACTAGTTCCTGTAAGTGCTCCTGTTGATCCACCAGGTAAATATGAAACTATCTCTTCTCCAGGAGCTAATAAGTCTGGTTTAATTATTCCACCATCTATATCACCTTCTCCTGAAAACGTAGAAACTACATCTGTTCTAGAATTGAAGCTCCCAACAGTTATAACTTTGCTAGCAGTACCCGGAACAGTTACTGTAAGAACCTTACTCGGTTCTAAAAACCTTGTATCTACTGTTATCCCTTCTGATGTTGGCAAATATATATCTATATTCCCATCTACTAATTTAATAGGAGTGAATAATAGTGTCCATATTCCCGGAATTATTTCAGTGTCTGATTTTAGCTCAATAGTTATTCTTCTACTTAAGGAATATGGTGCTATAGGATAAAAAACTCCATTTATCCTAGTGTTTCCAATAATATTTTTTATTAGGCCTGAATCTTGTGATATAGGCTGAGTACTTTTACCTGTTGGGCTAACTAAATATAGATTAAAATCATCTACAAATGATGGCCATATATTTATATTAATTATTTTTTCATTTTGACCTACCTCTATTTCAACTAAGGTATCTTCATTTTCATCATTTTTTATATTAATTCTTTTGTGTCCTGCTTTTGTTGCATTATTACCAGCTGCAACAACTATATTATTTTTCCAAAACGAACACATTTGATCTATATATTGTTCAAATAAAGATTCCCCTCTATGAGAACCTTCATTACTTCCGTAGCTTATATTTATAGCAATTGGTCTTTGTAGTTCTAAAGCTCTATCTAAAACAAATTTTATAGCTCTCATAAATTCAGTACTTTTAGAGAAAGTATCTGTTTGTCTTCTTCCTACCCTTACAACTATCATATCTGCTTCATTTGCTACCCCACAAGCAATACCTGCTGTATGAGTTCCATGAGTACTAGTTGCTGATATAGGAACTTCCATTTCTCCATTTATAGCTTTATTTATATCTTCATTAGTATATAATGTTCCTTCTTTAAACCCATCTGGTGGATTTCCGTCAATAGATTGGTCCCAATAGTAAAGTATTTTAGATTTGCCATCTTTATCTTTGAATATAGGTATATTGTAATCTATTCCAGAGTCTATAAGACCTAGTAATGTTCCTTTACCCGTTAATTTTGTACGTTCTTTAAATGATGTTATTCCTGTACTAGAGAAGCTTTGAGTATCTTGTGTTTCTAATATGAATGGTTTTTCTACATATTCTATCTGAGTATAATTTAATAAGTTATCAACCTTTTGTGGAGTATCTGCTGTTATGATTGCATAATTATATCCCAGAAGCTCTACAGATACACCTAATTCCTGTTCCAAAAATGTTATATCTCCATTATATTTAACTATTACTTCATAGTCCACATGTTTCACCTCCTATAGTATAGTAAAAATATTTTACTATATATATATGTATTAATAATATTTTTATTGTATAATACATATGTTAGTTAAATTCTAAAATTTATCTTTAAAGGATGTGTTATTTTTGAAAGAAAAAAAGTTTTACTTAAATATAGTGCTGACTGTAGTTGTATCATATATATTAATTAAATTTATTGATAACTATCAATACTTCTTTAATGTAGTCAATTTACTTTTATCACTTTTAACACCATTTGTAATAGCTTTTATTTTAGCTTATATATTTAATCCTATAGTAGTCTTTTTAGAAAAAAAACTAAGATTCAAAAGGATACAATCACTTCTATTTACATATGGTATATTAATAATATTATTAGTTTCATCTATAGTTTTTACTGCACCAATTATTATAAATAGTATAATTGATATAGTAAATCAAATACCTATATATATAGATAAAACACAAGTATTTTTAATAGATTTAGGGAAAAGTTTAAAAAATGTAGATCCTAACACTTTAAAGGATATAGGCGATAATATTATGGCAGCACTTCCTAAATTAAGTACTTTGTTTGCAGGATATTTAGGTCAAATATTTAATACTACATTTTCAGTTGGTAAGTTTATAGTTCAATTTGTGTTAGCCTTTATAATATGCTTTTATATACTTCTTGAAAAAGAAGATTTTCTATTATTTACTAAAAAAACTATCTATGTTATGTTTGGTAAAAAATACGGTGACTTTACTTTAGAAGTGTGTTCTACTTTAAACTCTAATATAGGTAAATACTTTTCAGGTAAAATACTTGATTCATTTATAGTAGGTGTTTTATCTGGGATTGGACTTTATTTTATAAAATCTCAGTATGCATTACTTTTTGGGATACTAATAGGATTTATGAACCTAATTCCTTATTTTGGTCCCGTTATTGGAATGACTCCAGTTGTTTTAATAAACTTATTTTACGATCCAACTATAGCGATTTTATCTCTTATATATTTGTTGCTAGTTCAACAAATAGAAGTTGCAGTTATAGAGCCTAAAATCGTTGGTGGTCAGCTAGGCCTTAGCCCATTTTTAACTATATTAGCTGTTACTGTAGGTGGAGGATTTTTTGGAATTCCAGGTATGATTCTATCTGTTCCTGCAATAGGTGTTATAAAAATGTATATAGTTAAATTTGTAGAATATAAATATAAAGATATTAAATAATTAAATTATAAGGAACAACCTCTTTTAATATATAGTTTTTTATTACTTGAGTTTGTTCCTTTTTAATATTTATTATTTTCTATGGCATAAGTTTTTCAAAAATATAAATACCTATAGTATATATATTTTTATTAATGTTAATAAAATATATATATACTAAATTATAAAAGTTGGTGATTATATGAAAAAATTAATTATGGTTTTATGTATTTTATGTAGCTCTTTATTCTTCATAAATCCAATTGAAAAACTAACATATGCAAATGATACTAATAAAATACATCAACAAACTGAGTTAACTTTAGAACAAGCTAAAGAACTTCTTATAAAATATAATGATAAGGTTGATTATATATATCAAGGAGATGCAAATGAATTTGAGTATCTAAAATCTAAAAATCTTCAAGGATATGTTTTTTTACCAGATGTAGATACTGACATAGGATATTTTGTTGATAAACAAACCTCAAATATATACTTCTTCCATCCAAGTGGATATTTGGAATTAGTAAAATAATTAATAATATAGCTTAGACTAAAACACATACTTTAGTCTAAGCTATATTTATAAATAATCAATATTAAAATTTATCTTTATTGGCTACTTTCATTCAAACTTCTTAAGTATTTTCTTCTATCTTCTTATTTAATCTTCCTAACATATTTTTTGAAAAATTAGATATGTCACTTGGAACGCAATCACTTGTTGCAAGTAAACTATAAATTTCTAAAGCTCTCTTATAATCTCTTTTTCCAGCATAAGATTTAAATGCTTCTTCTGATAAGTCTTTACATATTTTACTTATTCTTTCATATCGTCTTTTCAATCTTATCGCCCCTTTGATATTAGAATATATAAATATATATGTTTATTTATATATGTTTATTCTAATCGCCTAGGCATATATATCAGAAAACTCTATTCTTATTTTTTCTACTCTATCTAAATCTTTCTCATATGTATCAATTGATTCTTTTATAGAGGTTCTATTAGGTATTTTTATATTAAATTCCGTCCATTTTCCTATTTCACTATCTACAGTTACTTCACCATCGTGTAATTTTACAAGTGATTTAACCAAAGATAGTCCAATTCCTGTACCTTCTTTTATTATACTTCTCTCGTCATTTAATCTTACATATTTTCCAAATATTTTATCTATATTATTTTTAGATATTCCTATTCCATTATCTTTAACACTTATATTTACAAATTCATCATTATGAGTTATTGATATTATAATTTTTCCTTTGTTTTCTTTTCTGAACTTAACTGCATTTGATATTAAATTTAATATTATTCTTTCCATTTTTTCCATATCAAATGAAATAATAAGTTCTTCTATATCTGTGTCAAAAACTACATTCATATTATTAGATTTAACAAATGGTTCTATAGATTCACATATATCTTCTATAAAATATATTATATTAGCATTTGTAGGACTATAATTACTATGACCTAAGTCAATTCTATTATCATCCGATATATTATTAACAAGCTTTAATATTCTATATGAATTTTGATTTATTATTTTTAAGTATTTTTCCATATCATCATATGAAAATTCTTTATTGCATTCTATTTTTTTATTTAATAATTGTACAGAGCTAAATATAAGGTTTAAAGGTGTCTTAAATTCATGTGTCAAATTAGACAAAAAATTTGCCTTAGATAAATCATATAGATTATCCTCTATATCAAACCATACTATAACTTCATTCTTCGAAATTTTCTTACTTTTTAAATTAAATTTATTCTTTATATTATTAATAGTTATATTATCTGCTTTTTTTTCTAAGGTGCTTTTAACTAATCCTTTTATCTCCCTATTCTCTTTTATATCTCCAAGATTAATATCTATGTTCTTTTCATGGCTAATATTAGTCTCATTTATAATTAATCTATCATTTTCTAATTGTGCAATAATAAAAGGACGAGGATTTTCAAATAATATATTTTTATATTTATCCACGTTCTATTCCCCCCGTATAAAATTCATAAGCCAAGTACTTATTGTCAAACCTCCATATAAGTAAATTGTAGCACAACATTACTTGAGATTCATCATTTAATTTATTTTTATATTGACAAAAGGAGATTAGTAATCTCACCAATCTCCTTTTGCTTCTATATTTTTACATTTATTATGTTACTTTGTTTAGAGAATTTTCCATCTTTACTTCCTATTACATAAACATCTATATTAAAATCTTCTTTTATAGGTATACTTATATAATTCTCTTGTAAACTATTTTCATATAATGTAAATCCATTTTCACCATTTTTATTATCTTTTACATAAACACTATATGTTACATCTTTAATGTTAAGCTTATCCCATGTAAGAGTTACTATATTATTTTCATCATCAATTTTTTCAACTAAATTTTCAATTACTTCCTCTTCTATGTTTTCTAATTTTGGTAATATATTTACTATATTGCTTGGTTTAGTACTTATATTATTATTTTTACCCACAACATATAAACTCAAACTTGGAATTTCACCTTCAAATAAATCTACTTCTATTTTAGTATTTACTCTATTATTAGATATATTACTTTTATCTAATTTTAAAGATTTGAAAAGCTTATAGTCTAAATCTCCTAGAGAATTATTTTTTAGGAATATTTCATAATTATTTATATCTTTTATATAATCCCATGAGATATCTATTGATAATTTCCCATTAATAATTTCATAATTTACCATTATATTTTTAATGATTTTATCAATTATAGATTCTTTTTCTACTTTTATGGTTACTATTTTTTGCTTGTCTCCACAAGTTATCCTTACTTTCTCAGTTCCTTCTTTTGATCCTGTTATAGTTCCATCCTTACTAAGACTAATTGCATAATCTATTGTAACTTTTCTATCAACTAGCTCATATTTAATTTTTCCATGTTTTAAGCCCTTAGGTTCAGTTATAATCTTCGGATTTAATTTTTTTGTTTCGTTTTGTGCTATTTTAATAGTACTAGGTATACTTATCTTTGCTATTTTAGCTTGGATATTATAGTCAAACACGGTTTCCTTATCTCCAGCTTTTATATATAAACTAGCCTTACCTACACCTACAGCTTCAACAACATTACCTTCAATCTTCAGGATATTTTCATCACTACTTTCATATGTGACTAATTGTTTTTCTTTGAACTTATCATAATCTACTTGTACTTCACTATTTATTTTAGCTGATTCCCCTACATACTTTATATCATTGTCTAATGTAGCTGTTAAACTCTCAACCTTTGGATTTACAACCTTAATATTTATTTTTTTCAATATCCTTGAATTCTTCATCACACCTATTGATGCAGTACCTTCTTGATTTGCTATAACTTCATTTCCATTTATACTTAGTATATTAGAATTATCTAAAACCTTAAAATATATATTTGGATTTTTCGCATAAGATGGTATAATTACGTACTCTCCAGTAGATAATGTTACTGTATCATTTAGTTTCATAACGAACTTATCAATATCTTTAACATAATCTCCATCTTCCATCTCAATTTCTATACCTTTTACCATAGGTGTAATAACTCCAAATTTAAATAAATAATATTGTGATATTAACAGTATAGGTATAATAATTATTACCATTATTGTTATTACTTTATAATTTATATTCTTTACACTTTTCATATAAACCCTTCCTTTAGGAATATAATGCTCTAATGAATCTATTGTTCTAGTTATTTTTATAAGCATATTGAAATTACTATATAAACTTTTTTAACTATCAACGACTTAATTAATATATTTATTATATTTATCATATTATCCTTTAAAAAAGAATACTTATCTTTCAACAATTTTTTCTAATTCAATTATAAACCATAAATTTATATTTTTATACCTTATTTAAATACCCATCTTAAATAGATTTATATATATTTATACATTATTTTGTAAATACTAAATTAGTATAAATAATCGTGAGGTGATTAAATGAATAATTTAAAAGAAACATTGTTGAGTGAATTACCTAACTTTAGAGAAAAGTCTCTTAAGTTTTTAAATGGAGATATATCTAAACCTGAATATAAAGGATTTTCAGGTGGTTATGGTGTATATGCTCAAAGAGATAAGAAGTCTTTTATGATAAGACTTAGAACTTCATGTGGTGTAATTTCAAAATCTCAACTTCATACTATATATAATATGGCCTATGAAAATAAATTAGAAAAAATACATTTAACAACTAGACAAGCAATTCAATTACATGGACTTACTGTAGAGCAAATATGCAATATAATGGAAGAAGGTATACATAAAGATATCTTTACTAGAGGAGGCGGAGGTAACTTTCCTAGAAATGTAGGATTATCTCCATTATCAGGTGTTGATCCTGATGAGGCTTTCGACGTTACACCATATGCTGTTGCAACCGATAAGCATTTTATAAGTAAAATAACAACTTACCATCTACCTAGAAAACTAAAGGTTTCATACTCTAGTAGCAATAATGATGATGCTCACTGTACAGTTCAAGACTTAGGGTTTATTGCAACTCTTAAAGATAACAAGCCTTACTTTAATGTATATGTAGGTGGTGGTCTAGGTAAAAACCCTAAAGTAGGATTAAAACTAGACGAACCTATAGAAGCTAAAGATGCTCTGTATTATGTAGAAGGCTTAACTAAATTATTTATAGATTATGGTAACTATGAAAATAAAAACAAAGCTAGAGTAAGATATATTGTTGATGAACTTGGTGAAGAAGATTTCATAGAAAAATTTAAAGAGTATTCTTTAAAAGAAAAGGAAAAAGGAGGACTTGATTTAACTCCAGAACCTATAGACTATTCAAAAGAAGGTATCGAAGTAGATATATGTGACTATAGAATAAGAAAACAAAAGCAAAAAGGTCTATACACAGTTTACATTCATCCAGTTGGAGGTCAATTATATCTTAAGGATTTAAAAGCTTTACTTTATGAGTTAGATAAAATAAAAAATCCTATGATAAGAATAGGTATGACTGAAGGAATGTATATATTAAATTTAAATGGTAAAGAAGCTGAAAAAATATTAGAAGTAAGTAAAAAAATAAGTGGAGATTCAAGTCTAGAAGAAAGTATTTGTTGCATAGGTGTTCCTATCTGTCAAATGGGTATACAAAACAGTCAAAAAATGCTAAATACTATAATAGACTACTTCAGAGAAAATGTAGATAAAGAAACTATGCATAAGCTCCCAAGATTATATATATCAGGTTGTCCTAACTCTTGTGGAGTTCATCAAATAGGTAGTATTGGATTAACTGGAAAAATGAAAAATATAGATGGTACACCTACAGATGTATTTGAAATATATATATGTGGTAACTTTGAGGTTGGTAAATCAAGACTTGGTACATCTATAGGTGACTTTAAAGCCAGTGATATACCAGAATTTTTACATGAATTAGCCAAGATTACAGAAGGAGATTTTTTTGAATTTGCTACTAATAATACTGAAAAGGTGCTTGAAGTAGCCTCTAAATATAAACTATAAATTTTTATTTTTTAGTTTATATCTTATATAATTTTTTACTACTTAAATTAATAATTAAAAAAATCTCTCAAAGTACTAATAAAATTTAATACTTTGAGAGATTTTATATCTATTTAACTTCTACATTATATTTTTCAATTAAATTATCTAATATATTACTTTGTTTTTCATATCCTAAAGTATATACTAACTCTTCCTTTATAGTGTCAAAGTCGTCATACTTTTCATCTGTCTTTTTAATTATGTGATATCCATAATCAGTTTCTACTATCTCTGGATATATTTCTCCGTTTTTTAATGAAAATGCAGCTTTTTCAAAAGGTTCTACCATTTGACCTTTGCTAAAGAAATCTAAATCTCCACCATTTTCACTACTACCGTCTTGAGAATATTCTTTAGCTAATTGAGCAAAATCTACTCCTTCTTTAGCTTGTTTTAATATTTCTTCAGCTTTTTCCTTATTCTTTTTCTTTTGTTCATCGCTTACATCATTACCTTCATCATCTCTATTGCTAATTAATATATGAGATGCTCTAACCCTTAAAAACTCGTCCTTATTTTTATTATAATAGTTTTCAGCTTCTTTTTCAGTTACTTCTGATGCTTGTCCTATATACTCAACGGCGATTAATTCTTTTTCTAATTCTTTTTCTATATCTTCTTTAGTTATATTACACTTATTAATTAATTCGTCTTCTGTTATATTATAAGTTTGTTGTAAACTTGACATTAAAGTAGAGTATTCATTTTCTATATCTTCTTTTTCAACTTTTATTCCTTCTGCTTTACCTTCTAAATATAAAACTTCTGTTGTAGTCATATAATCTATAAAACTAGCTTCATTAGCATCTATTTCTTCATCAGTCATTTTAGTTTTTGCATTTATATAAAATAATGGTTCCATTTTTTGTCTAAGTTGTTCCCCTGTTATTTTAGTATCCCCAACAGTTGCTATAACTTTATTAGCTCTGTATTTTCTTGACGTTGCAGGTAAAGTTCTACCTACAGACTTTCCATATGTAAATCCTACTCCTAAACAAAGACATCCTATAACAGCCATTGCAATTATAGGTTTAGTATTTTTACCATTTTTAAATTTTTTAATTTTAGTTTTAATCCCCTTCTCTGCCACTTCCTCAGACTGTACTATTTCTTCACTTTCTCCGTTATTATTTTCTGCTACCTCTTCAATTACTACATCATTATTTACTGACTCTTCATTTGTAGTAGATTCTGTTTTTATTTCTTCATTATCGTTTATTATTTTTTTATCCTCCGACATTTTTTCCTCCTAAAAGTTAAATATAATTTTATATTACAATATATTAATTTAATATGTGTGAAAAAAACTTGAAGCTATTATGAATTTAAAATGAAATTAAATGTTTCTTAAACTATACCTTATTTCATACCTTCCAACTTTATTTTCTTTATACTTTAGCATACTAGTTATTTCAGATTTGCTTTTATTCAAATACTTAGAACAATCATCTAAAGACTTAAATACTTCTATTACTTCCCCTTTACTATTTAATAATTCTATTTTCTTCTTTCCTCCCCTTTTAATTATTGATTTATATTTTATATAGTACCTATCATACTCTTCATCTAAACATTCAAACTTATAATGCATTTTTATTGGGTCTATCTTATTATTTGATAATATATCATCTCTTTTAGACTCAGATATATTTAATGTAAATATTTTATTATTTAAATCATTATATATTTCTAATGGACTTTTATTATTATTTGTATAATCATTACTATATTCACTTAATCTTAATTCTTTGCTTAAGTATTTTATTGCTTCTCCTAGATAGTCTGTATGACCATGTCTTAGATTTTCTGCTATATATTCTATAGGTAGTTTTAAAACTTTACTACACTGCTTATGAGTATCAAATATTTGCTCTTCATTATTGTATACATCAATTGCTTTTATTGACCTTCCTCTTTTTATCTTTGCATCTATTATGTATCGTTTGTCTTCATCATCAAGCTCTTCTGCTTCTGCTTCTGCTTCTGCTTCTGCTTCTGCTTCTGCTTCTGCTTCTGCTTCTGCTTCTG